>Ga0315338_1001698_pt1 | contig 25642 bp, 19 predicted proteins | sample ASW8metaG_FD_204518 | JGI IMG/M metagenome (GOLD analysis project Ga0315338, IMG submission 204518) | Ammonia-oxidizing marine archaeal communities from Monterey Bay, California, United States - ASW #8 | ecosystem: Environmental > Aquatic > Marine > Coastal | place: USA: California | collected... | reverse complement strand
GGTGCAGGGAACCGGCCAAGTCCTGGTAGGCCTGGACCGCGGCGCGGCTAGGACCAAGCGGTGTTTCATTCGCCGACAGGACAACGACCCGGTCGACGCCGGGAACTTCGTGCCCGCCACCGACATAGGCCTGGATATCCATGATTCCAGGCTGCGGTTTGGGCGCACTCATGCCGGCGCCTCGCCGGCCTGACCGATGGGGACGCCATAGGCGCCAATGACGAAAACGGCGCGAACCTCGTCGCGCGCCATCAACGCTTTCACAATCGGGGCATCAAGCGTGAAAAAACCGTCGACTTCTATCAGATGGGCTGTAACGTCCTGCCGATCCGTGACGATCGATTGCACTTTCAGCCCCTCGTTCGAAACCAGGGACCGGAGCCCGGCACGGCTCAATTCGGAACCGGTCTCGATGGCCAGCAACGTCCGGTCCTGGCCCGTTGAATCCGGCTCGAGTTTCGCCAACGCGTAGGCGGAAACGCCGCCACTGCGCGCATTGCTACCCTCGATGAACGGCAACCGGGCCACGACCCGCGGCGCGACCGCGCCGCACAATGCACGCCACCAAGCGTCTTCATCGCCTTCCGCCGGCACCGGCGCGACACCGATTGCCGCTTCGCCGCTCGACACGCGGGCAACCACTTCGCGCGGCGTCGTCAGAGTCGACATCTTGTCGTGCGATCCAAATTGATCACGCGCCAAATCCCAGCAACCTTGGTCGCCATCGGCGGCGCAGGCGACGACATGGAAGGGTCCTTGCATCGCGGCAAATACCGAAATCATTTCCCGCCACATCCGGACCAGCGCATGGCGCGGAAAGACGCCTTCATGGCGCGCCAAAAGTCGCCGTAGGACTTTTACCTCGCGGCCGGGGATGAAGTTCGGCGTGTTGGTCGTCCCCTTCGCCGCCGCGACCTGTTCGACGACGCGCGTCCGCCGCATGATCAAATCATGCAGCGCGGAATCGATCTCGTCGATCTCGCGGCGCACATCTTCCAGCGGCTTTATCGCTTCGCTCATATCTCTAACGGAATTTGGTCATTTCCAAGCCGGGTACTACTAGTGTGGCATACCCGATAAATCAAAGAAAACCTGCCGCTAACGTTTTCTCGGCATCGTCATGTCGGTCAACCGGAGTCCTCGTCCATCTCGTCTTCACCCGTCGCACGCCGCCCCGTTTGTGCACCCGGCGCCGGGCCAGCAGTTGGCATCGGGGGCGGTTTCGTTGTCGACGGCTCGCTGATCATGCGGACCGGTGCGGCCGGCGCGTTGCCTTCCCGGTCTTCGCCGAAATAAATCGTCTGATGCGGGAACGGAATCTCGATACCCAACTCGTCGAAACGCCGCTTCATGCGCAGGTTGAAGGCGCGGCGGACGCCCCATTGCTGCAGCGGTTTGGTCTTGATCCGGGCGCGCACGATGACCGCGGAATCGTCGAACCGGTCGAGGCCTTGAACCTGGATATCCTCGAGAATCTTACCGGCGAACTCCGGATCGGCGCGCAAATCGGCGCCAAGTTCTTCGATGATCGGGATGATCGCGTCGATATCCTCGCGATACGCCACACCAATTTCCATGAAGGCAAACGAGTAATCGCGGGTCATGTTCTTGATCGAGCTGACGTCGCTGAACGGCACGGTATGGATGGTGCCGCTGACATCGCGCAGCCGGATCGTGCGGATCGTCACCGCCTCGACAACGCCGGAATGTCCCGCCACATCGATCACATCCCCGGCGGAGATCGAATCTTCCAGCAGGATGAACACGCCGGTGATGACATCCTTGACCAGGGTCTGTGCCCCGAATCCGACGGCCAGCCCGACCACGCCGGCACCGGCCAGCAGCGGGGCGATATTGAGGCCAATCTCCGACAGCACCGTCATCGTCACGACGATGGTGAGGACCACCGTGAAGACATTGCGCAGCAGCGGCAGCAGGGTCCGCGCGCGCTGGCTGCGTGTGACTGATTTCCCATCCGCGTCGGTCGCCGCCAGGTAACGTTCAATCAAGGCCCCGACTATTTCCCACGTCACGACGGCAACGCCGACGATCAAGACGATCATGATACCGCGGCCAATCACGAAACGGCCCGCCTCGGACGCGAACCAGGAGAAAATATCGAGGCCCCAGGCTTGCAAGACCGCCAGCAGCACCAGCACGTACAGCACGCCGCGTGCCGCGGACTGAATCAGCGGCAGGTACCGGTTGGCCCGAGTCTCCAGGCCCGGCAGCCTTGCGTTCAACTCTTGGCCTAGCGTAAACGCACGCTTTACCAGCTTGCGCAGGAACAACTCGATCAGCCGGCCGGCGACGACAATAGTGACCGTCAATACCGTGGCGCGCAGCACGAATTCGAACCCGCCGGCGATCTCCAGCGCCCAAACGGTATAGCTGGCTGCCAGATAGACGATCGTGAGGATATGCCAGACATCGGCGAAGCGCCGCCGCAACACCGGTAGAAACCCGTCCCCACCACCGCGAATCCAGGCCGCGACCGGACCCCGGTTCTGCAGGACCAGCATGATCAGCAACAGCGCCACCGCCAACCCCAACGTCTTGAACAAGGCATTGTTCGCAGCGGGGTTAAGGCCAAGCAGCTGCATCGCATGGAGCAGGAAGAAACCGTAGATCGTGAGATTTGCCAGCCGTTTGATCCAGACGAATAGATAGTTCGCCGTCTCGTCGCCGAGCGGAAACAAGCGCAGTTCCGCAACTCTTGGCGCCAGCAACATGCGCGCCACCGCGATCACGCCGCGCGCCAGCACACTGGCATTGATCAGCGTAATCGCCGACAGCCGTCCCCCCGTTTGTTCCGGACCGAACAATGTGAGGGCGCCGTAGGCCACGGCCGCGAACACGGCGATCGGCGCCAAATCCACAACCGTGCGGGCCAGGAGCAGCACGATGGTCAGCCAGAAATCATCATCCGCGCGGGCTTCGATCGCGGCGCGAGGCCGGCGCAGCGCGAGGCGTGCGAGAAACTCCGCCACTATCCCCGCCGTGATCACCAGCACAAGCCGGCCGAGCAGGCCGAACCAGAGTTCCCTTGTTCCCGCATCTGCCAGCCCGTCGCGCAACGCCGCCAACCCCGCCGGCAAATCGAACACGACAGCGGCGGCAACGACAAGCTGCTCGCTAACCGCCCCGACCTGCTGCGTCAGCGCCGCCAGGACCCGCGGCCCCAGCCCGGGCGCTTCTTCCTCGGCCGCTGCGCCCCGCTGCACCGCGATCAGCGCCCGCAAATCGCGCAGCATCGCCTCGCGCCGCTCCTCGCTCTCAAGGGTCTCGACGAGCTTCTCGAGGCTTTCGGGAGAGGCGGCCTGTTCGGCGGATTGCGCGAAGGCCGGCGCCAGACCGGCCGAAATCACGAACACAAACAACCAGGCGACAAAGAATAAACGGCGCACGGCGGTTATCGCTCCATCATGAGCAGGACAATCGCGCAATCTAAAGGCGTCGCGGCGTGGATCAAGCGTTAGAGTCCAATAATCCGCATCAGGTCTGCACCGCGCGATTGCGGCGCTGCGTCCGGACGACGCCAAGGCCGATGGCGAAGAGGCCGACGAGAACCGGGACAAGGCCGATATTAATGAAACGCAGGGTCGAATCCAGGGCCTCGATATCCTTGCGCAGGTCGAGCTGCACGCCGCGCAGTTCCTTGCGGATCGCCAACAGGTCGGTGCGCAAACTCGCCATGTCGTCGTCGATCGCCTTCTGTTGCGCGGGTGTCAGCACCGCGTCGCCGTCCTTCGATTTTCCGCCCGCCTTGCCTTGCGCCGCCTCGAACTTCTTCTGCACATCCGCCAACCGCTTTGTCAGCACCTGTTCGCGGGCGCGGAACTTGGCGTCTGCGTCAATTCGCAGCGCCTCCACCCGGCTGAACGGCCGTTGCGCGGTGCCGCGGCTGCGCAAGGTGATCAAATCGCCCGAGCCGGCCAGGTTTTCCAGCGCGTTGACGATAAAGTCGCCGTTGTTCGCGAAAGGCGCCGCCACCCGCTGGCCGAAGAAATCCTGCACCCGGACCCAGAAATGTTCCTGCAGCATGTCGGAGTCCGCAATCATGATAATGTTCACTGGCGCCTTGGATTTGGCGACGTGCGGCGGCCATTTTTCTGCTTCCGGAACTTCCGCAGGTTTCTCTTCGTCCTTCTGCTCCCCCGTCTTCTTCTCGTCCTTGGCGCCCGCGGGCTTCACTTCTTCCGGCTTCTTCGGCTTTGGCGGGCCGTCCGGGAAAGCGGTTTCGACGGTCCCGGTGATCCGCGCAGCGAGCACCAGGGGTTTCCCACCAGGTTTGAACTTCTCGATGAAGTCGAGAATGTTCGGTTTGCGGGCGTCGATCAGATCGGTTTCAAAGATCTGGCTTTTCGGCGTCGTGGTCAGCAGCGGCTCGACCTTGACCGTCGCGTTTTCGGCCACCTCAATGGCCCCGGCGCTGGCCAAATTGATCGAGTTGATGTCGCGGGTTACCGCGTCCTTCTTGTCGATCGCGGCATCCTTGAGCGTCAGCCACAGTAGATAGGGCGCCGGTTTCATATTGCTTTCCGATCCGGCGTTGACGATGCGGGCCAGATTGATATCGCCCGCTGTCTTGCCCTCGACGATCTTGACACCCCATTTCTCGGTAAGTTTGTTGAGGTTCGATTCCTTTGGCGCCATCGGCCGGCCCGCCGCGGCAGACTGCTCAGCCAGTTCGCTGAAGGGGTCGGCCAGGACAAGCAATCGACCGCGCCGCATGAGATACTGATCGATGGCGTAAAAGTCCTGATCGTTCAGTGTCGCGTGAACCAGCATCAACACATCGATATCATCGGTTAGGTCGTTCTTGATATCGAAGATGTTGCGGATTTCGAACCCTTCCTTCAGCGCATCAACGATGAACCAGCTTTTCTGCCGCCCCTGCTGCGGCATGAAAGCGCCGAACATCGGCAGGCTGGTGACGACGCCGACGACCGGTTTCTTGGGATTGGTCAAGCCTTCTAGCATGCGCGCCAAATCGTATTCCAGGAATGCTTCACGCTGCGGCTGGAAGAATCCGATGACGCCGGTCCGCTTGCCCAAACGCGCGGCGAGACCGAAATAGACTTTCTCGCCGCTGGCATCGAGCGGCACGCCAGTCACCCCGGCGCCGACGGCCGTATCTTCGGTCTCGGAGAACGGTTCCGGGTCGAATTCACGCACGGTCACCTTGCCATTCGAGGCCGCGGCGAACTCGTTCAGGACATCGCGGACCCGGCCGGCGTAATTGCCATAGATAGCGACTTCCTTGGCCAGCCGCTGCGAAATGTAGAATTCGAGGCCGACCGGCTCGGTCATCTTGTCGAGGATGCGTTGCGTCCCGTCGGACAAGGTGTAAAGCCGGTCTTCCGTCAGATCGATCCGCACCCCGGTCAAATTAGAAAGCCCGGCATTCAGTGCAACGAACGCGGCAATCGCCACCACAATCCCGATCACCCAACCGCCTTTGCGGTTCAAATATTGTCTGATCATCGCAGCGCCCCCTATTCAGCCTTCAGCCTGTCGACCGCCAGCATGTTGGCGAACAGGAACACGGTGATCAGCGAAAGGAAATAAAGGACGTCGCGCAGGTCCAGCACCCCTTTAGATATATCCGTGTAATGGGTCAGGAAACTGAGCGAGGCGATAAAATCGACAATGATCTTCGGCGCCCAACCGGAGAAGAACCCGAGCACGATCGGCGCGCCGCTGGCGATCAGCACGAAGCACACCGCTGTCGTCATAACGAAGGCGACAACCTGGTTTTTGGTCAGGGCCGAAATGAACGAACCGACGGCCAGAAATCCAGCGGCCATCAGCAGGCTGCCTATATATCCGGCGAAGATGATCCCGTTATCGGGATCGCCCAGATAGTTGACGGTAATCCAGAACGGAAAGGTCAACGCCAGGGCGATCGCCGCGAAGATCACTGCGGCAAGATACTTGCCGATCACGACTTGCTTGAGCGACAGCGGCAAGGTCATCAGCAATTCGATCGTGCCAGACTTGCGTTCTTCCGCCCACATCCGCATCGATATCGCCGGAATCAAAAGCATGTAAACCCAGGCATGGAACTGGAAAAATGCCGAAAGATCGGCCAGTCCACGTGCAAAGAAGCTGCCCATGAAAAATGTCAACGCGCCCAGCAATGTCAGAAAGATGACGATGAAGACGTAGGCGACAGGCGTCGCGAAGTAGTCGGCCAGCTCGCGCCGGATAATGAACAGCGTGTTGGTCATTTATTGCACCGCGGTGATAGAGCGAAAAACCTGATCCAGATGGCCGCGCGCGATGTGGATCTCGTCGATGGTGATATTGTGGCCGCGCATCGCGATTCCGACCTCGCTGAGTATCTGTGCGCCGCCCTTGGGCCGGACGAAGAGACGGTTCCGGTGTCCGACCTCAACCGAGGAGACAATCTGTAAGTCCTGCAGCAATTGCCGTGCGACATCGATATCGCCGGTAATCTGCATTGAGACCGCATTGTGCTGATCGGACCGCGCGAGCAATTCAGCCGGCGTCGCGTCGGCGACAATTTGTCCGTTCGCGATAATGATGGCCCGCGTACAAACCGCTTCGACTTCCTCGAGAATATGAGTCGAAATAACGATCGCCTTGTCCTCGGACATCTCGGCTATAAGCCTACGCACTTCGTGCTTTTGGTTCGGGTCCAGTCCGTCCGTCGGCTCATCCAGGATAAGCACGTCCGGATCGTGCAGCAGTGCCTGCGCCAGGCCGACCCGACGCTTGAACCCTTTCGACAGCGTGTCGATCGGTTGCGCCAGGACCGAACCGATCTGGGTCTTTGCGACCACGTCGCGAATTCGTTCGACCCGCGCCGCGCCGGAGAGACCGCGCACGCCCGCGACGAATTCCAAAAACCGGCCCACCGACATATCCGCCCAAAGCGGCGCACCCTCCGGCAGGTAGCCGACGCGCTTCTTTACGTCGATCGGATCGCGCTGAACATCAAAGCCCTCGACGCGGATGCTGCCGGAGGTCGGCGCGAGGAATCCGGTGATCATTTTCATGGTGGTCGATTTACCGGCCCCGTTCGGACCGAGAAAGCCCAGCACCTCGCCGCGCTCGACCGAAAAGCTTATATGGTCCACGGCGACAAAACTGCCGAACCGGCGCGTCAGGTTTTCAATTTCAATCATACTCATGAATGCAACGTCCCAATCTCTTCGTCCGACTGCCCGCCTTTCAAAGCGGGGCTATATTTGTTCCGATTTAGAGTTTGTAAAGTGTTTTGCAAGGTATGTACGGCACTAGAATTGCAGGCGAATCATGCTAGCCTCTGTATCGTACGAGTGCCCCTCTAGGCCGATAGGGATATCACTGTGGTTCGAAAGTTACGCCTTATAACCGGCCTGATCCTTTTTGCCTACGTTACACTGCATTTCATCAATCACATGGCGGGGCTCTGGTCGCTCGACGCCATGAATGCGACCCGCGACGTTCTGCACGCGCCATGGTGGTCGCCTGTTGGTACGAGCGTTCTTTACGGCGCCATGGTCATCCACGCCGTCCTCGCCCTGTTTGCGATCTATCAGCGCCGCCGGTTGAAAATCCCCTTCAACGAAGGGCTCCAACTGATCCTCGGTTTCGCTATTCCCCTGTTGCTTATCGGCCATGTGTTGGGCACGAGAGGGGCGGGAACGATGTTCGATATGCGGGTCGACTACATGACCGTGTTGGCCGCGCTGTGGCATATCGATCCAATGAACGGTGTCCGGCAAATCGTGGTCTTTTTCGCCGCATGGATCCATGGTTGTTTGGGCATCTATCGCTGGCTGCGCCTCAAACCTTGGTACAGCAGTTGGCAACCGGTCTTCTTCGCCCTGGCGCTGCTGATCCCGGCCCTTTCGCTGGCCGGCGCGATGCAAGGCTCGAAAGTTGTCGTGGCGCTGGCGTCGGATCCAGCCTGGTTCGCCCAGTTCCAGGCCCGGGTGCATTGGCCGGACGCGAACGAGATCGCGCAGATGGCGCAAATCAAGAACGGATTCACGATTGGGTTCGTCGTCCTGCTGCTCAGCGCTTTCGGGTTGCGGTATGTGCGCACGGCCGTGGAACGGTGGCGCGGAATCGTGCAACTGACCTATGACGACGGCTTCTCGATACAGTTTCCGCCGGGCCGCTCCATTCTGGAAGCCAGCCGCGCCTCCAACGTTCCGCACGCCAGCGTCTGTGGCGGCAGAGGGCGATGTTCGACCTGCCGCGTGCGCATAACGAAGGGAATCGAGAACCTGCCGGAGGCCTCCGCGGCGGAGCAGAAAGTTCTGGATCGAGTCAATGCGGGCATCCAAGTTCGTCTTGCCTGCCAAACCCGGCCAAGTGGCGGGGAGGTCGAAGTGATGCGACTCCTGCCGACAACGGCACAGGCCGAAGACGGGTTCCCGCGGCCGGAATACCTGCAGGGCCAGGAGCGCGAAATAGCCATCCTTTTCGCCGATATCCGGGCCTTTACGGCACTGTCCGAGAAGAAGCTGCCTTACGACGTCGTCTTCCTGCTGAATCGCTATTTCGACTCTATGGGCTCGGCCGTGTCGGCCTGTGGCGGGCATCTCGACAAGTTCATCGGCGACGGGGTGATGGCGCTGTTCGGCATTGAGGACGGCGCGGAAGCGGGCAGCAGGGCGGCACTCGCCGCGGCACGCGAGATGGGCTTGCGCATCGCTGAACTAAACCGCGCGCTGGAAAATGATCTGGAGGAACCCCTGCGGATCGGTATCGGCATCCATTGCGGCCCGGCGATCGTCGGCGCAATGGGCTTCGGCGAAACCGTGTCCGTGACAGCCGTCGGCGATTCCGTCAACACGGCGAGCCGGCTTGAGACACAAACCAAGGAGTACGGCGCGGAACTCGTCGTCTCCGACACCATCGTACAACTCTCCGGCATCGACCTTTCTAGCTTTCAAGAGGATGAAGTCGAAATTCGGGGCCGCACGGAACCCATGTCGGTGCGCGTAATCACAGCCGCTCGGGACCTGCCCGAACAAGCCTCAGTAGTGAAGAACGGACGTTAGAGGCGAAATTATGCAGGTAGACGGCAAGACCGTACTGATTACCGGCGGCGGCAGCGGTATCGGTGCCGAAACAGCGCGCTATTTGGCGGCACGAGGGGCAGCCGTCGCGCTCGCGGGTATTCCATCGAACGACATTCAATCGGTCGCAACGGAAATCGCTGAAGGGGGCGGGAAGGCATTGGCGCTCGAAACCGATGTGACGCGCGAAGCCGATATCGAAGCCGCGGTCGCCGAGACCGTAAAGGCATTCGGCGGCCTCGATAGCGTCGTCGCCAATGCGGGCGTCCAGCGCCACAAAACGGACATCGACCTATTCGAGATGACGGAAGACGAGTGGGAACAGACCCAGGACGTCAATCTCCGCGGCGTCTTCCGGACTTGTAAATTCGGTTTAGCGCGGATGATCGACCAAGGAAAAGGCGGCGCGATCGTCATCGTCAGTTCAATCACCGCCTTGAACGGCCGCACGCCGAACGTGTCCTATATGACCGCGAAAAGCGGCCTACTCGGCATGAGCCGACATATCGCCGTGCATTACGCGAAACATGGAATCCGCTGTAACGCCGTCTGTCCTGGCGCGCTGGAACAAACGCCGGATTGGAACGATCACCCCGACCCGGAAGGCCGTGAACAAGCGATGGTCGATGTGACGCCGCTGGGCCGGCTCGGCACACCGGAAGATATCGCGCCCTGGATCGCCTTCCTGCTCTCCGACGAGGCCGGTTTCGCGACCGGCGGCACGTTCGTCGTCGACGGTGGTCTCACGATCAGCTAAGGCACCACCCGGCTAGCTCTCTACGGTTGGTCGCCTACAGCAGGCTTAGTACCGCTTCGCGCCAAAGCAGCCTCAAGGCTATCCAAATCGATCGCACCGTTCGAACGAATGCAAACGATCTTGCCGATCGCCTCGGGCGGGCGTGTCGCGGGCGATATGCTCTGCCGACGACCGACGGTTTGAACCGCGTAAATTTTTCCGTCCAAACCTCGAACGAAGCCCTTCGACCTGATCAGGTCGTGTTTGGGGTCGGCCAGAGACTGTACTAATAACCCCGGGTCCACCCGATAGCCGACTGACAAAATGGCCGCCTGATGCTCGGCATGCGGCGCGTTGTGGCGGTGATGTATTGGAAGCATTCCCGCGCCAAGGCGCGACCCGAGAACGACCGGTAGGGATACCGCTGCATTCTCAGTTTCAATGACACGGGCTTCGGTGCACGCCTCATTGAGCCAACTTCTCGTTGCTGCGAGCGCGTCTGGCGCAGGTAAATCGACTTTGTTGAGCAGGATGACATCAGCGACGTCAAGCTGCCGCTCGATTGTATCGGACAAATACCGGTCGGTCCCGCGCTCCCGCACGGTCTCCGCATCGGCGAGGACAATGATGCCGTCGACCGCATAATGCTCGATCAGGCCGACCGATTGCGCGATCGAATCCGGAAGCGCTACGCCGCTCGCTTCGATCAACAGATGGTCCGGCGGCGTGTCCAGGTGTTCAATATCCTTAAGAGCCGCGATCAGGTCGCTGCCATACGAACAGCAGACGCAGCCGCCGGCGATGTTGATGACGTTTTCGTCACGGCTTTCGATCAGGTCGGCATCGATTGGCAGTTCGCCGAATTCGTTCACCAACACCGCGAGGCGCAGCCCGTCGGCCTGCCGCAGCAGGCGATTGACCAAAGTCGTTTTACCGGCGCCGAGGTAACCGCCAATCACGGTGACCGGCAATGGGGCTGATTGATCCAATGCTAAATTTCCGCTGCCGGGAACACCCTGCCACCCTGAACCGTGCCCCAAATCCGGACCTCCTTGAGGTTCGAACCGCCTATCTCCAGAGGATCGTCTTCCAACACGGCGAAGTCCGCGCGCTTGCCCGCCTCGATTGACCCGACTTCGTCGTCGAGTTTCAACGTATAGGCCGCGCCGATCGTGATCGTCCGCAACGCGTCTTCGACACCGATTTTTTCGGCTTCACCCAGGGTCCGGCCGCTCGGCGTCAGTCGATTGATGGCGCACCAAGCGGTGAAGAAGGGGCCGAGCGGCGTCACCGGTGCATCGGAATGTATGGCCAGGGGAACCCCTTCACGCAGTGCCGTGGCGCAGGCATTCATGCGCATGGCCCTCTCGGGGCCAACGGTTTTCTCATAATGCTGATCGCCCCAATAAAAATGATGGTTGGAGAACAGGTTTACGCAAACGCCAAGCTTCTTCATCCGCCGAAACTGCGCCGCGTCCGCCATCTGGCAATGCTGCAAGGTGAAGCGGTGATCGGGCCGCGGCACCGCGTGCAGGGCACGCTCGAACGTATCGAGCATCAAATCCGTCGCCTCGTCGCCATTGGTATGAGTGTGAACCAACAGGTCGTTTTGCAGTGCCAGCGTATAGATTTCCTGCATCTGTTCGGGTGTCGCGTACCACAGCCCGTTCGGCGCCCCGTTGTAGTATCCGGGCCAACGGAGACGGGCGGTGAAGCCCTGGATCGACCCGTCGGCGTGAATCTTCACCAACCCCATCCGAAGCTGATCCGTGCTCATCTCTCGAAGTTCCATGCAACGATCGATCAACTCGCGCGGCGTGACGCCCTGGAAACGGCGCAAGGAGACAATCCGGACGGGAAATTTTGCCTCGCCCGTCACCTGCAGCATCATATCGACCGCCTCCGGCGGCAAAGGGTTTGCAAGGTCTGCCGCCGTCGTTACGCCCTGGCGCACGCAGAGCCGGCCGAATTGGCGCAACCCCCACGCGTCGGCCGCCATCACCTTGCGGTCCAGCCCGACATGCATCGCGACCAACTCCATCGCGTCCGGGCCCTTCATCTCACCGGTCGGCAGACCGTCGTCGCCAAGCGGGACGCCCGGATGATTGATTCCCGAACGCAAAAGCCCCGCCAGTTCCAACGCCTTCGTGTTGACGTTCATGATGTGGCCGCTGGCATGTCGAACACCGACCGGCCGCACGGCCGACACCCGGTCCATGTCCGCGCGCGACATTCGGACGTCGCCGTAATAGATCGGGTCGAGCGACCAGCCGCCGATCGGGTCTTCGCCGGAACCCATCTCGGCGTTCTTCTCCTGCAGCCGTTCGATGACCGCCTCGAGCGATCCCAGTCCACGCCAAACCTTGCCGTCGGGATCGGTGCGGTCGAAATAACCGCAATAGACGTAACGCCAGGTCGACCCTTCCTGGGCGTGGCTGTGGCCCTCCACCAGACCGGGCATCAGCACCTTGTCGGCAAAACGCCCGTCGAGCGTGTAGTCGCCCCAACCAGCCAAATCTTCCAGGCTGCCCGCGCCGAGAATACGGTCGCCACGCACCGCGACATGGGTCGCTTCCGGGTTGGAGGGGTTCATCGTCAGGATGCGCCGGGCGGGATATATAATTGTCGTCAACGATCAGCTCCCCCAAAGGTATGTCGCGTTTGGTCGGCTATGAACCGTAGTCCGCATAGGATTTCTCTTCGACGATTTCAGAGCCAAGCGCCTGATTGATCCGTCGTTTTATAGCGGCCCGTTCGTCATTGTTGATATAGACGGACCGGGCCAGTTCGACGAAGCGCGGGCCGAAATCCTTGGCCCGTTCGCAGTCACGGATATCGTCTTCGATCTGCCACAAGGTTTCGTTCACGACGCGCAGGGCGGCGAAACTGTCGGAAACGTCGATCCCTTCCGGTATCGCCTTGTCACGCGCGGCGCACTGGGCCGCGTGTTCATGCGCAACATTGGCCAACTGCTCCGGATCGGTCAGCCGATCGCGCTTGATTTCCAGGATTGAAATCTTGTCGAGCAATTCGCCCCAGGAAACTGCGACAATTACTGACATGTGTCCTCACCGTCATCGTGGTAAACAAAACCCTCGCGGGCCATCGCCGCAGGATAGCGCATGGCCGATCGTTCGGGGACCGTATGTTTCTCAAAAATCTCTGGTATTTCGCGCATCGCGGCGATCGACTCAAGCGGAAGTCGATGGTCGCTAAAACGTTGCTGGGGGAACCGATATTGCTGGCCCGCGACACGGACGGCAATCCCTTCGCGGTGCGCGATATCTGCCCGCATCGCGGCATTCCGCTCTCCAAGGGCAGCTTCGACGGTCGAGAAATTGAATGTTGCTACCATGGCTGGCGCTTCAACCGGGAAGGCCGATGCACCGCGATCCCCTCGCTGGTCGAGGGTCAGAAATTCAATGTCGAGCGAGTCGGTGTCCAGCGGTACCCGTGCCGTGAGGTGCAGGGTAACATCTGGATCTATTTTGGCGAAGAGACCGAGGTCACCATCAACCCGCCCGAGATCCCGGAAATCGGTGCGCGCCGCCCGAACACCGGTTTCACGATGCATTTCCCCTGCCATGTGGACCACGCGGTCGTCGGGCTGATGGACCCGGCGCATGGCCCCTTCGTACACCGTGCCTGGTGGTGGCGGTCGGGCAGTTCGATCCACGAGAAAAGTAAAGCGTTCGCACCGTCGGAGCGCGGCTTCACCATGGTCCGCCACCCGCCTTCGTCGAACTCGGCCGCTTACAAACTGCTCGGCGGCGCCATATCGACCGAAATCTCATTCCAGCTGCCGAGCGTGCGCATCGAACATATTCGCGCCGGCAAGCATGTGCTGTGCGGCCTTACGGCCGTAACACCGATCAACGAAACGGAGACCGAGCTCAACCACCAGATCTACTGGACGCAACCCTGGCTGACGCCGCTGAAGCCGCTGCTCCGCCCCTTCGCCCGCGCGTTTCTAAAACAGGACCTGGACGTCGTGACGATGCAGCAGGAAGGGTTGAAACACGACCCGCAGCTCATGCTGATCAACGATTCCGACATGCAGGCGAAATGGTACTACCACCTGAAGGACGCCTGGGCGAAATCGACCGATACCGGCGCGCCCTTCGTGAACCCGGTCACGGCACAGGAACTGCGCTGGCGCAGTTAGCATCGCGACAGCCGGCAGGCATAAGCGGCTTTGGTCCAATATTGTGCCGCCGGGCGTCCGCGCATACGGTAATGTAGCGGCGAATGTCCGCACAACTCCATGGGATAATCGGTGCAGGACCCGCCCTATACCCTTTCGAACATCGACCTTTTCAGAGACCTTCGGGAGACAGATCTCGCGACGGTGGGCGCGCTGTGCCGGTGGCACCGATACGCGCCCGCGCAGCAGATCATTGGCGATCAAGACGAGACTACGGACGTCTTTTTCATCATTAGCGGGCAAGTGCGCGCGACCATCTACGCCGCATCGGGCAAAGAGGTCTCATTACGCGACATCGGGCCCGGCAAGAGCATCGGTGAGCTCTCGGCTGTCGACGGCGCGCCGCGGTCGGCAACCGTAATCGCCCTGACGGATGCCGTTCTGGCGTCTATGCCGGCGGAAACCTTTCGACAGATCTTGCGGGACTATCCCGGCGCCTCGACGCGCATGATGGAGTATCTCGTCGATTTGGTGCGCAAGCTGTCGGACCGGGTCGTAGAGTACAGTGTACTCGCCGTCCGCAACCGGATTCACGCCGAACTGCTGCGGCTGGTGCGGACTGAGAAACCAGAAAGCAATTCGATAACCTTGGCACCATCGCTGACCCATGCCGACATCGCCAGCCGCGTCGCGACCCACCGCGAGGCGGTGACGCGGGAACTGAATGCGCTAGCCGGAACGGGTATTTTGGAACGCCGGGCCGGGACATTGGTCATATCCGACATTGCGCGTCTCGAACGGCTGGTCAAGGAAGGCTTTGAACAATAAATCGCCGGCAAGAACAGCCGTCGCCGCGCGCGCATGTTCACGGACCTAATTTAATTTCGCGATTGTGACTTTTCCCACATACGATATCGGGACGAAACGTGATGATCGTCTTGTTGATGCGTACTGATTAATCTGAACAAGGGGGAATGTCATGAGCAAAGAATCCGTTCTGACCGAAGATCTACTGAAGCGCTGCGGTGAACGTGCCGCGATCTACGATCGCGAGAACAGGTTTTTCACCGAAGATTTCGAAGAGTTAAAGGCGGCTGGTTATCTGACCGGGCCGATCCCGTCGGAATTCGGCGGCGCCGGCCTGACATTGGCCGAATCCTGTTCCGAGCAAACACGCCTTGCCTACCATGCGCCGGCGACGGCGTTGGCCCTAAACATGCATCTCTATTGGCTCGGCGTCGCCGCCGACCTCTGGCGCTGGGGCGACAAGTCGCTTGAATGGATGTTTGAGGAAGGCATGTCGGGAGAAATCTTCGCCGCCGGCCATTCCGAGCGCGGCAACGATCTGCCGGTATTCCTATCGACCGCGACGGCGAAGAAGGTCGACGGCGGCTATCGTATCTCCGGCCACAAGATGTTCGGCAGTCTAAGTCCAGTGTGGACCCGCTTCGGCCTGCATGCCATGGATGCGGATGCCGAGGGTGGCCCGCAGATCGTCCATGCCTTCATGCCCCGCGAGACCGCGGGGTACAACATCAAGGAAACCTGGGACGTGATGGGCATGCGCGCCACCAAGAGCGACGACACCATCCTGGAAGACGTCTTCATCGAGGACAAATATATCGCCCACCTGGTTCCCGCAGGCCAGGGCGACCCTTATATCCTTTCGCTTTTCGCCTGGGCGCTTATGGGTTTTGCCAGCGTCTATTGCGGCGTCGCGCAACGCGCCATCGATCTGGTGCTGCCGACGGTGCAGAAAAAGACATCGCTCGCGGTAACCCGTTCGATGGCCTACCACCCGGAGGTGCAGCACGCGGTGGCGCAGATGGTCTTGGCCAACGAGAGCATCAAACCCTATCTTGAGCGGACCTGCGACGACTGGACCAACGGGGTCGATCATGGGGCGGCCTGGCCGTCCAAAATCGTCGCCACCAAATATCATGTCGTGGAAACCTGCTGGAAGGTCGTCGATATTGCCATGGATGTCTCCGGCGGCAACGGCATGTTCCGCGGCAATGAGCTTGAACGGCTGTTCCGCGATGCGCGCTGCGGCCGTTTCCATCCAGCCACCTCCAGCTTGACGCATGAGATCGTCGCCAAGACCGCGCTCGGCATCGACCTCGGCGAGCAGCCCAGATGGGGTTAACCGGAATGACGCCAGTGAAAGCGTGAGCCCGTGACTGGAGCTGTTGACGTTGGGGCGTGGCTTGAGGCTTTGAGTCTAAGCAAATACGTCGAGATTTTCGTCGAGAACGACGTCGATCTCGACGTTTTGCCGGATCTGGAAGAGGCCGATTTAGCGGAACTCGGGGTCTCGCTTGGACACCGCAAAAAGATCCTTCGCGCCGTTGCCGAACAAATTGATGACTTCGTCCAAGTAGTTCAGTCTGCACCTTTATCGACCGTGGCTACCGCACCGGCAGCCGGACCGGAGCTACGTCAATTGACAGTGATGTTTGTCGACCTTGTCGGGTCCACAGCGCTGTCGCGACGGCTAGACCCTGAGGACCTGCGCGAAATCTTGCGGTCATACCAGAACGCAGTGTCGGGCGAGACCACACGGTTCGATGGCTATATCGCCCATTTCATGGGTGATGGCATACTCGCCTATTTCGGCTGGCCCAAGGCGTATGAAGACCAGGCGGACCGGGCCATGCATGCAGCGCTTGGCATCGTTGAAGCCGTGCAGGGGCTGAAACTCTCAAACGAAACAAGACTTGAACTACGGATTGGCATCGCTTCGGGGCAAGTTGTCGTCGGCGACCTTATCGGCGAAGGCGGATCCGAAACGGCAGCTGTTACCGGTGAGACACCCAATCTCGCCGCGCGTTTGCAGGCGTTCGCGCAGCCCGGCCAGATCGTCATCAGCGACAGCACAAAGCGATTGGTCGGGAACGCATTTGAGCTGCTGGGCCAGGGCACGCAGCTTTTCAAGGGCTTCTCCGAGCCTATCCCAGTCTGGCGGCTGCTTGGCAAGACCGGCGTTGCGAGCCGCTACGAATCCGTGCACGGCACCACCATCTTGCCCCTCGTCGGGAGAAAACCGGAAATCGGCCTGCTGTTGGACCGATGGGAGATGGCTAAATCCGGAAGCGGGCAGGCAGTCTTCGTTTCCGGCGAAGCCGGCATCGGCAAGTCTAGACTCATTCAGGCGCTGCGCGAACTCATCGCCGACGAGCCGCATTTCCGGGTTCGCCTCCAGGCCTCGCCATACCATACCGCCAGCGCTCTTTACCCGCTCGCGCGGCAGCTGGAGCAAGCGGCCCGAATTTCAACCGGCGATTCGGCTTCCGAGAAGCGGCAGAAACTGGAACAGCTTCTGTCCGTGTCGACGGACGACTTCTTATCCCATCTGCAGATCCTGGCGCCGCTCCTGTCGGTTCCGCTGGGCGAAGACGACATCCTTCAGACGCTGACGGCGGATCAGCTTCGCGAGCGGACGATAGAAACTTTTGTCGAGCAGCTTATTGGCTTGTCGCGGCGCAAGCCTGCGTTGTTCCTGTTCGAGGACGCGCATTGGATGGATCCGTCGACAGAGGAGTCGGTCACGCTGATGACGCAACGCCTCGCCGACGAAGCGGTGCTTGCCGTGATCACACACAGGCCGGAATGGCAGCCGGAATGGGCGACCGGATACGACCATGTTGCGCAGCTTGCCTTGCCGCGGCTCAGCGCGGCGCACGCGGCAGAGATGGTGCGCCATGCTGCCGGCGAAAATGCGGACCACAACCTCATCGCGCGCATCGCCGAGCGCACGGATGGCGTCCCGCTCTATATCGAGGAATTGACACGATCGATATACGAAGCTGGGAACGATGTGGCCATAGAAAGCGAAGAGATTCCGGAAACCCTACAGGGTTTGCTTCTCGCGCGGCTCGATCGCTTGGAGCCCGAGGTCCGCGAACTGGCGCAGGTCGGCGCCGTGATCGGCCGCGAGTTCACGAGCGACCTCCTCGGCGAGGCACTAGACCGCACCGAAGGTCTGGATGCCGCTCTGGACCAGTTGACCGCGTCGCGGCTCATCCATCCACGCGGGTCGCCGCAATCTCGTTACTATGTTTTCCATCATGCACTGATCCAGGAAGCGGCATACAGTTCCCTACTCGCAAGACGGCGGCAAACCTACCATCACCGAATCGCGCAGGCGTTGGAACGGCAATCCGACGGTGGCGCCGATATAACGCCGGAACTTATCGCACAACACTTTACGGCCGCCGATATAGCCGACCCGGCAATACTGTGGTGGCTGCGGGCGGGCAAACGCGCGCATGAGCGCAGCGCGTTTTTCGAGGCGGTGCAACATTTTCAGCGGGGCCTCGAACTCGCGGACAACCTGCCGGACGGGCCGGAACGGCTTGAACGGCAGCTCGAGCTGGAGCTCGGCCTGGGCAACACGCAAATTACCACCGGCGATCTTGACGATGCGTTGCGCGGGTTCAATCAGGCCGCTCGCTTAGCACGGCTGACCGATTCACCCCTCAACCTGGCGCGTGCGGCAATCGGCTTTGAACATGCCGAGTTCATACTCGGCGTGGCCGAGGATGCCTCGATCACCTTGCTGGAAGAGGCAATCGAAAAACTCGATGACAGCGACACGGTCGAGCGATGCCGTATGTTGGGCGCGCTAGCCCGCGCCTATGCCACAGTCGGAGAGCGGGAAAAAGCGGAATCGGTCGGCGAAATGGCCGTATCCCTGGCGCGGCGAATCGGCGACAAGCGAGGCCTGTTCGACGCCCTGACGAATCGGTTCTTAACGACACCCACCCACCGAAACGACGAGCTGTATAAGGCCGTTCAGGATCTGCACGCGCTCGCAACCGACCTCGGTGAGTACGAAATGATCATGCGTTCGGAGAGTTGGCGCATGTATCAGTATATTCAAGCGGGTGACCGGGAACGATTTGCCGCGAGTTTGATTACACATCGCCAACTCGCAATAAAGCATCAGACGCCGATTCATACCTATGTATCAACGTGCGGGCTTGCCCTGGAGGCCATTCTGGACGGTGCATTTAGCGATGCAGAAGCGCGCGCGGAAGAGGCATTTGCGGAAGGAAGTCGGCTCAATATGGCGAGCGCCGACGGCGTCTACGGCACGCAGATGTTCACTATCCGTCGGGAACAAGGTCGATTAGCGGAGGTCGCGCCAGTGTTCAAGAAGTTTGTCGATGAGAACCCCAATCAGGCTGCCTGGCGTCCCGGGCTGGCGCTGATCGCCAGCGATCTTGGATTCCTTGAGCCGGCGCAAAAGGCATTCGACCAGATCGCGGAGGAAGGCTTCGTATTTCCCTTCGACGCAAAACGCAGCATGACGCTTTCCTACCTGGCCGAAGTCTGCGCGCGGCTGGAAGATCGGGCGCGGGCCGAAACCTTGTACGACATCCTGCGCCCCTACGAAAATACGACGATCACGATGGGACTGACAACCGTCTGTTACGGTGCCGCAACGCGGTTTCTCGGGCTGCTTTGTACAACGCTTGAAGACTGGAACCGTGCGGCGGGATATTTCGAGTCGGCCATCGAAATGAACGAAGCCCTGCAGGCCGGGCCGTGGCTTGCACACAGCCAAGCGGACTACGCCGCCATGCTGTGCCGGCGCGGCGATACGCGCTACAGGGCGAAGACCGAACATCTGATCGAGTCGGCTGCCGAGGCCGCGACTAAATACGACATGACGATGCTGCGAAACCGCGTGGCGGCGTTGCGTTGACTGAAATGGCGCAGTTGGAGATGATCGAGTATAAATCGAATCCAAGCTGTTTCTGAGGCCAGAGGGGGAGGGCAAAGTATGCCGAAATTCTTGATAGAACGGAACTTCGCCGAAGAGCTCGAACTTACAAAAGAAGGCGTCGACGAAGTCGACCGCATAAATGACGACGAGGGCGTAAAATGGCTCTTCTCGTTTCTCAGCGCCGATAAAAAGAAGACGTATTGCCTCTACGAAGCGCCGAATGCTGACGCTATTCGCCGCGCCGCCAAACGGGCCGACATACCCGCAGACCTAGTGGTCGAGGTCGGCGACCTTAACCCGGCAATGTTTGCATAAACCGATAGGTCAAACGTCTTAAGTTCTGTTGAAATCCGCTACCCCAAGACGGTCGTCACCCGTTCGTACGCCGGCAGCGTTAGAAAATCTTCGAACGCTTCGGCCGTAACCATGTCGAGGAACAGCGCGGCGGCCTCGGCGTAGTGACCGCCGGCGAAGCGGTCCTCGCCAACCAGTTCGCGGACCTTGGCCAACTCCTCGTCGGTCAGCCGCGCGACCATCGCCGCGTCGATCGGCGTGCCGTCGACGACCGCGCCGTGCTTCAGCCACTGCCAGACTTGGGCGCGGGAGATTTCCGCCGTCGCGGCATCTTCCATCAGATTGTAGAGCGGCACGCAGCCGAGCCCACCGAGCCAGGCCTCTACATACTGGATTCCGACATTGAGATTATTGCGCAGTCCCTCTTCGGTAATCGTGCCCTCGGCGACCTTCAGCAGATCCGCCTGGGTGATATGGACGTCCTGGCGCGCGCGGGCGATCTGGTGCGCCTCGGGCATCTTGTCGTCGAACACCGCCTTGGCGACCGGCACCAGTCCCGGATGGGCGACCCAGGTGCCGTCATGGCCGTCGGTGGCCTCGCGCTCCTTGTCGGCGTGCACCTTGGCCAACGCCGCCGCGTTGGCGTCCTCGTCGCCCTTGATCGGAATTTGCGCCGCCATGCCGCCCATCGCGTGCGCGCCGCGGCGATGGCAGGTCTTGATCAGGAGCAGACTGTAGGAGCGCAGAAAATGGCTGGTCATAGTGACCTGACTGCGATCCGGCAGCACGAATTCGGGGCGGTTCCGGAATTTCTTGATGTAGCTGAAGATATAGTCCCAGCGGCCGCAATTGAGGCCCGCCATACGGTCGCGCAGCTCGTACAGGATCTCGTCCATCTCGAACGCCGCCATGATCGTTTCGATCAGCACCGTCACCTTGACGCTGCCTTGCGGGATGCCCAGCGTATCTTGAGCGAAGACGAATACGTCGTTCCACAGCCGCGCTTCGAGATGGGTCTCAAGCTTCGGCAGGTAGAAATAGGGCCCCGAACCGTTGGCGATCGCCTGTTTGGCGTTATGGAAGAAGAACAATCCGAAATCGAACAGGGCGCCGCTCATCGGGGCGCCGTCGACATGGATATGGTCTTCCGGCAGATGCCAGCCGCGCGGGCGTACGATCAGGGTCGCGGTGTCGTCTTTTAGCGCGTAGTCCTTGCCGGAATTCGGATCGGTAAAATCGATCGTACGCCGCACCGCATCGCGCAGATTGATCTGGCCTTGGACCTGATTGTCCCACGTCGGCGTGTTGGCGTCTTCGAAGTCCGCCATGAAGACATTCGCGCCGCAATTGAGCGCATTGATCACCATCTTGCGGTCGACAGGACCGGTGATTTCCACGCGGCGGTCCTGCAGATCGGCCGGCACCGGCGCGACCTTCCAGTTGCCGTCGCGCACCGATTGCGTTTCCGGGAGGAAGTCCGGCAGCGCACCGGTATCGATCCGGGCCTGCATCGCCAGGCGCGCCTGCAGCAACTCGAGCCGCCGGACGCCGAAGCGGCGTTCCAGCGCAGCGAGGAACACCAAAGCGTCGGGCGTCAGAATAACGTCATAGCCCTCACGCATCGGGCCTTTGATTTCGATGTCCTCGGCAATCGTCGCGGCGGCTTGCGGCATGTCTAATAACTCCATGATAACGTAGATTGATCGAGCCGGCTTATGTATCGGTAATTTCGATGTCCGGTATTCGCATAGATTATGTTGCAACGCAATATGTGCGGTGCCGTGCGCGGATTCGCCGCAGACGCCTAATATATTGTAATCAGGAATTTTTCAGGTTTTGTGCGCCGCAACAGCCGCGGCCGGTCAGACGTCGGATATTTTCGGGGACGATTTCTCGATCTCGACGATCCGCTCGATCCCCTGGCGCATTTCGGAAGAGATAAAGTCGCCCTTGGCAACCAGTCCGCTGCCGTTGCCGAACTGTTCGTGCCAGCTATTCCTTGTTCTCGCCGGTTTCCGAGAGCGGTATTGCAACATAAGCAGCGTTCGACATCCCTCATCCTCAGCAAGTCGGTCAGGCGCCGACCCCTCGGCCGCCCGGACAACCGTCATACTGAATGGAAGGCGTTAATGTGCGGTTATATCGCCTGAAATTTGCCGCACGGCGACATTATGAACCTGAAATATTCGAGCACTTCATATCTAGTGTCCTAATCATCACACTAATCCTGATCGTGAAATTCAAAAAAATTGAATCCCACGTGAATCAGCACACCAACTATTTGGATCTAGTGCGACATCAAAACCGGGATGGTCATGTGCGCCAGCATATGGCGGGTTACCCCGCCCAGGACCATCTCTCTAATCCGCGAATGCCCATAGGCGCCCATCACGAGAAGATCGGCACCGCTGTCCGCCACATAATTCAAAAGCACGTCGCCGGCGTCGATCCGATTCGCGACCGACCGTTTGGCGTCCGCATTGATATCGTGCCGCGCCAGGTGATGCGCGATATCCGCACCGGGCAGATCGCCGATACCCTCTGGCTCAACCGACATGACATCCACCTTGTCCGACTTCTCCAGCAAGGGCATGGCGTCGCCCACGGCGCGCGCCGCCTCCCTGCTGGCATTCCAGGCAACGACAATATGTTTGCCGATCGACCGTTTTGAACCGATATGAGGATAGACCAGCACCGGACGTCCGGACCGCATGACCAGGATGTCGGGAAAGGAATCTTCCGTTTCGTCGGGGCCAGAGACGGGTTGCTGGCCAACGATGGTCAGATCCGCGTAACGGGCGTGCAGGCCGACCACATCGGATGTCCTGCCTTCGCCAATCAGCCAACCGGACCGGTCGGACCAGCCCGCGCGTGTCGCGGCCTCTTCGAAAGATTTGCGAGCCGCTTCTTCCGCTTCTTTCTGCTGCGCTTCGACATCTCGGAATACGCTCTCCGGAATTGTCGACGCGGCGTAACCGGGAATATTGACGACCGGCCGTACCGCCAGTCCGGTCAAATGCGCATCGTGTTCCATCGCCAATTCGAGCGCGGAAGCCACACGCGCCCTGGCCTCGTCGGAATCGGTTACGTGCACCAAAATGCTTTTCAACGCCATCGCACACCTCACGTTTGGTGATCGTTAATAGTCACCGTAAGCGGGCGTCAGATGTCAGGCATTGACTCAGGTCAACCCGGGAAGCGGGGCCGCATCGGGGAATTATACCGGGCGATCGCCCTTGACCGTCACCCGGTGGCCGCTGCGCACATGCGGACGATAGTCCCACAGCGCGCGGTGCTGAACGCAGCGGTTGTCCCAGAAAGCGATGGAATTGTCGCGCCAGCTGAAGCGGCAGTGGAATTCCGGCGTTTCGATATGCTTGTACAGGAAATCGAGTACGGCGCGGCTTTCCGTCCGCGACAGGCCTTCGATCCGCGTCGTGAAACCGGAATTGACGTAGATGCCCTTGCGGCCCGTGACCGGATGCGTGCGCACGATCGGGTGCAGCGCGGAGGGATAACTGTTCTCGCCGTCGCGCAGCTTGCCCTTCTTGCTGACATAGCCGCGGCTGTGGACATGTTCGGACTCATGGTGCGCCTGCAAGCCGCCGAGGAAATCCTTCATGCTGTCCGACAACGCCTCGTAGGCCGCGTACATGCTGGCGAACATCGTGTCGCCGCCGGCCGCCGGCGTCTCGTGCAGATGTAGGATGCTGCCCATCGGCGGCTCCAAATCGGCGCTCACATCGGTATGCCATCCCTGGCCGGCCGCGTATTTCGAGTTCGCGTCGGTGTGGATGACGAGGATTTCCGGATGGCCCTCCGGGCCCGGCTGGGCCGGATGGATGTGCAGATCGCCGAACAGCCGGCCGAACGATTTGTGCTGCTCCAGGGTCAGTTCCTGGTCGCGGAAGAAGATGACCTGATGTTCCATCAGCGCGTCATGGATCTCTGAAAACGCCTGGTTGCCGAGCGGTTCGGCCAGATTCACACCGGAAATTTCCGCGCCCAGAGTCGGGCTGAGCGGCGACACTTCGATGGTTTCGTACGACATCGTAAAACAACTCCTTATTCTAGACCGGGCGGTCGCCCTGTACCGTAACGCGAAAGCCGTGCCGGGTCTGCGGATAGTAATCCCACACCGCCTTGTGCTGGGCGCAGCGATTGTCCCAGAAGGCGACCGAGTTGTCGCGCCACGGGAAGCGGCAGTGGAACTCCGGCGTTTCGATATGCCGGTAGAGCATGCCCAATATGGCGTCGCTCTCGGCCCGCTTCAGCCCTTCGATCCGGGTCGTGAAATTGCAGTTCACATACAGCCCCTTCTTGCCGGTGACCGGGTGGGTGCGCACGATCGGATGCAGCGCCTTCGGGTAGGGGTTTTCAGCACCGTCGCGCGTACCGCCCTTGTGGCCATAGCGCTTGCCGTGCACATGCTCGGATTCGTGCCAGGCCTGCTTGCCCTCCAGGAAATCCTTCATCGTGTCCGACAGCGCGTCATAGGCGGCGTACATGCTGGCGAACATCGTGTCGCCGCCGGGCACCGGCACCTCGTGCAGATGCAGGATGCTGCCCATCGGCGGCTCCGCGTCGCAGCTGACATCGGTGTGCCAGTGCTGGCCGGCGACCTGCTTCGAATTGGCGTCGCCGCGGATGTTCAGGATTTCCGGATGCCCCTCGGGCGACGGCGCGGTCGGGTGCACATGCAGTTCGCCGAAACGGCGGCCGAACGCCTTGTGCTGCTCCCAATCCATGGTCTGGTCGCGGAAGAAGATCACCTGATGTTCCATCAGCGCATCATGGATCTCCGAATAGGCCTGGTTGCCGAGCGGTTGCGACAGGTCGACGCCGAAGATTTCCGCCCCAATATTCGGGCTGAGCGGCGCGACCTCAATGGTTTCATAAGGCATGGTTTGTCCGTTTGCTGTTGGAAACGCTTGAACTTACGCGACGATCTCGCTGACGCCGTACTTCTCGGCCAACGCAACCAGCTTGTTCCAGGTTGCGTCCTCGACCTCGATGCCGTCGACCAGGCGCTTCTGCATGCGTTGATGCTCGATCTCGCCCGGATAGAGAACCCCGTCGAAACCTTCCGCCGTCGGCGTCGCCTTGAGGTACTCGGCGAACTCGGTCACTTCCTGCTTGAAAGTCTCCAGCGGCCGGAACGCCTCGACGTTGAAGACCGCCATGAAGACGCCGTCATTATGCTTGCCGGTCGGCTCGACACCGAAGCCGAGCCCGGTCAGCAGGCCGGAGAAAATCTCGACCATCGCCGCCAGCCCGGTGCCCTTGAACCCCTGCGCGCCGCCGAGCGGCTGGATCGCGCCGCCGTCGCTCAGCGCGGCGGGATCGGTGGTCGCGCGGCCGTTCTTGTCGACGACCCAGTCGTCGGGGATCGATTGACCGCGCGCCTGCGCCAGCTTGACCTTGCCGGCCGCCGCCGCGGAGGTGGCCATGTCGATGAAGAACGGCCCTTCCAGGTTGGACGGCATGGCGATGGCGATCGGGTTGGTGCCGAGCCGCGCTGCGCGGCCGCCGAACGGCGCCACCGCCTTCGGCGTGCGGCCGGAATCCGCCGTCATCATGGCGATCATGCCCTGTTCCGCCGCCATCAGCGGATAGGATGCCGCGCGCCCGACATGGCTTTGGTGATAGACGGTCGCGGCGGCGACATTGGCGGTCTTGGCCTTCTCGATGGTGAT
>Ga0315338_1001697_pt1 | contig 25647 bp, 20 predicted proteins | sample ASW8metaG_FD_204518 | JGI IMG/M metagenome (GOLD analysis project Ga0315338, IMG submission 204518) | Ammonia-oxidizing marine archaeal communities from Monterey Bay, California, United States - ASW #8 | ecosystem: Environmental > Aquatic > Marine > Coastal | place: USA: California | collected... | reverse complement strand
TATCACGGGAACATGGGCGACTCGGTATGATCGTAGTTGACTATCTACAGTTGATGCAGTCCGGTGACAACAGCGAAAATAGAGCCGTTGAAGTATCGAATATTACTAGGGCGCTGAAGATTATTGCCAAGGAGATGTCTGCACCCGTGGTCGTGCTTTCACAGTTAAATCGGAGTCTGGAACAAAGACCTAACAAAAGGCCTGTAATGTCTGACCTTAGAGAATCTGGCGCGATAGAGCAGGATGCTGACGTTATATTTTTTATTTATAGAGATGAGATCTACAATGAAGATTCTCAGGATCGTGGGACAGCTGAAATCATCATAGGAAAGCAAAGAAATGGCCCTACGGGTACCATTCGCCTGACATTTTTGGGTGAGTACACTCGGTTTGAGAATTATGTTTCTGAATTTTCAGAGTCTTTGTATTAACTTGACAAGAGTTTGTTTTAGACCTTAGTGCTGGATCGAGGCAAGAGATTGATAGCCACCAAAAATTGAATCTTTTCAATTGTGCTATAGGGAAATATTGGAGTAATGCCAGCGAAAGGAAAGATTACTTATATCTGTAGTTCGTGTGGCGCCAAGCACCCGAAATGGACCGGCCAGTGTAATGACTGCGGAATATGGAATTCCTTGTCAGAAACAAAGATTGCCCATTTAGCCAAATCTATTCATGACGTTGACCAGGCAGACAGTGTTGCAATAGATCTATCGAGTATCCAAGTGACACAGATTGCCCGAATGTCGACGGGTTCCAGCGAGTTTGATCGCGTTCTCGGCGGTGGGTTCGTAGAGGGAGCAGTGACGCTACTTGGAGGCGAACCAGGAATAGGAAAGAGTACTTTAGCCCTCCAATGTGCTGGCAGTCTTTCGGTTGCTGATTCAGTTCTTTACACCACGGGGGAAGAGTCTCTGCAACAACTTGCCTTAAGGGCAAGTCGTACAAGGATAGAGAGCTCACACATCAAGATCATAGCGATTTCGGAACTCGAAACGGTTTTGCATGTTGCTAAGTCGACAGGTCCGAAGTTTGTAGTGATTGACTCAATTCAAACGTTGTTTTCCACAGAACAAGAATCTGCGCCCGGCAGTATCAGTCAAGTCCGAGCTTGTGCAGATCGGTTGGTGAGGTTTGCCAAGTCGACAAATACCGCAATTCTTATGATAGGACATATAACAAAAGATGGTGTGCTTGCTGGACCTAAATTGCTTGAGCATATAGTCGACACTGTCTTGTACTTTGAAGGGGATGCGGACAGTCGGCTACGACTGGTTAGGGCTTTCAAAAACAGATTCGGCGCCGTAAATGAGGTAGGCGTATTTGTAATGACTGATTCAGGCCTAAGGGGTGTAGAGAATCCATCATCCATGCTGCTATCTTCGGATAACACGGATAAGCCTGGGAGTGTTGTCCTGGTCGCGCAGGAGGGCACGCGACCATTGTTGGTTGAGCTCCAAGCGTTGGTCGACGATACTGTGCTTGCAACGCCTCGCAGACTTTCCATAGGTCTTGACGGTGGCCGAATTAATATGTTGTTGGCAGTGTTAAACAGACATGCTGGTGTTACCCTGGGTAACAGGGATGTCTATGTTAATGTTGCGGGGGGAATAAAATTATCAGAAACAGCCACAGATGTTGCTATAGCTTTAGCGGTTTTGTCTAGTCATTTTGACAAACCGTTACCAGCCGGCACAGTATGTTTTGGCGAAATAGGATTATCTGGCGAGATCAGACCAGTTCAACGGGGCCAAGAGCGACTTAAGGAAGCAAAAAAACTCGGATTCAGAAAAGCCATAATTCCACAGGCAAACCAAGCGACTCATGGCCCAGAGAAACTAGAGGTTATTACAATAAAGAATGTCAGTGAGTTGTTGGAACTCCTCCATTGACTTAGATATCGCGTAGCAGCTCATTAATCCCGACTTTCGATCGTGTTTTTTCGTCTACCCTCTTGACGATCACAGCACAATACAGGCTGTGTGTTCCGTCTTTTGCTGGCATTGTTCCAGACACCACAACAGAACCTGTGGGGATTCTTCCATAGCTAACGTTACCATTTGCACGATCCAAAATCTTGGTGCTCTGGCCAATATACACGCCCATAGAGACTACGGAACCCTCTTCAACGATTACGCCTTCAACGATTTCGCTACGCGCACCAATAAAGCAATTGTCTTCAATTATTGTGGGGGATGCTTGAAGAGGTTCAAGGACCCCGCCGATACCCACACCTCCCGACAGGTGGACGTTTTTCCCAATTTGGGCACAAGAGCCAACCGTTGCCCACGTATCAACCATTGTTCCCTCGCCTACATAGGCTCCAATATTGACATAGCTCGGCATGAGAATGACATTGGGTCCGAGATAAGCACCATGGCGAACCATGGCTGGAGGCACAACACGGTAGCCACCAGTTTGAAATTGACTATCGTCGTAGCTATCGAACTTGCCAGCAACCTTGTCATAGTACTTGCTGTCTCCAGATTCCAATACTCTATTTTCGCCAAGTATGAATGACAACAATACCGCTTTCTTGAGCCACTCATTGACCACCCATCCGGTAGCCGTTGGTTCAGCAACTCTGGCGTCACCGTTATCTAGGAGTTGAAGTGCAGATTGAATTGCTTGGATTAATTCGACACTGGCTGAAGAACGGGTCAAGGACTTACGATTCTTGTATGCCGCAACAATAAGTTCTTTAATATTATTCATAATATGGGTTGTTAAAGGAAACCAAGGTGCTAGGAAGGCAACGCGGCGCAGACGGTTTCTGCGATTTTCTTCCTTTCTTTCGGGTCATTTATCGGTTGGCCGTCACGGTCCGTAATATAAAAGATATCTTCCGCTCTTTCGCCGAAGGTGCTGATTTTAGCGCTCACCAGATGTGTTTTACACTCAATAAATGCCCTCGCAACTTGATGGAGTAATCCAGGTCGGTCTTGGGCAGTTACCACCATAATGGTTTTGATTTGATCTTTTAGCTTGGGAAATGTCACTTTTGTGTCTATAGGGAAATGCAGCAGGGAGCGAGAAAGCCGAGTTCTCTGGGGGTCTTTTCCAGGCTTTGGATCCATTATCTGCGCCTTTAAAGACTGTTTTGTAGAATTTAGGCCGCTTTTCGTCGGTTTGTTACGACCGACATTCAACACAACAAATATCATCACAACTAGGCCAGAATAAGTGCGGTGTACCCTAGCATCGACAATATTTAAATTTTCTCGATCAAAACCCGCAGTCACGTTACACAATAATAGCTCCGAGTCAGGTGCACAGACAAACACCTCAGTAGTACCGGATTCACTATTATTTATCGTATCCACAAGTGGTAGGGATGCTATCGAGGCTGATGACAAAAGGCGCGTGTGCCAGGCAATCGCGGCTGGAGGATTTCGAAGAAAATACTCGTCTTCCATTACCGACCATACACTTTCTGCGGTCTCTTGCTTGATTGAAACGTCCTTAAGATAGATCAGCGACTCACTTTTTAGGTCCTTTATTCTTTCTGATAGTAATAGTGGGGATCCAACGTCGCGACGAAGAGCTTGTGTCGTTAGGTTATATAGGTCACTTAGAAGCTTCGCCTTCCAGTCGTTCCACACATGAGGGCTGGTGCCCCGTATATCAGCAACCGTAAGCAGATAAAGATTGTCCAAGTGTTCTTGATCACCAACCAGGCGCGCAAAGTCGTCTATTACGTCAACATCTGAGGTATCTTCACGCTGAGCTATCCACGACATCGTGAGATGGTGACGGACGAGCCATGAAACAAAATGACAGTCATAATCGCTCATGCTGTGTTTTTTGCAAAATTGATAAACCTCGGATTCTCCCAGTTTGGAGTGGTCGCCACCTTGTCCTTTTGAAATATCGTGAAACAGTGCAGCTATAAATAGGCGATGGCGTTTGAAAATAGTACGCATTAACTTACTTTCCGCCGGATACTCGGCATCGTGTTCGGGCAACTCAAGCCGCCGGAGGTTTCTTACAACAAAGAGAAGATGTGCGTCGACTGTATAGACATGAAAAAGATCATGTTGCATCTGGCCTACGATTCGACCGAATTGGGGTATATAAGCTCCTAGGATACCGTATGAATTCATTTGTCGGAATGCTCGTGTCTGTCCGAGTGGAGCTTTCAGAATCTCCATAAATAGACTTCTACATCGAAGGTCTTGGCGGAACCCAGCATCTATTCGGAAAAGGTTCTCTCGAATTGAGCGGATAGTATCTACGCCAATGCCTTTGAGATCCGAGTGCTGTTGTAAAAGTAAGAATACTTCCAGGAGAGCAAAAGGCGACGTTTGAAATACATTGGAATTGCGTATTTCAATAAGCTCGTCCTTCATATAAAAACGCCGATTTAAGTTGGCAGGTTTATTTTGTCGACCTTTTGTTTTGGGTTTCGTGACTGCTTGAAGTTGCTGCAGTACAGTCGTGTTGAGTAGTTGAATTTCCCCCGCTGTTCGGTAATACCGTTTCATGAATTTTTCGACTGCTAGCGTCGTTGTGTCTTTATAACCAAATTGCTGGGCGATTTCGCGCTGGTAATCGAAAAGAAGACGATCCTCAGCCCGACCTGACGTGAAATGCAATGCATTACGAATCTTCCACAAAAAATTTCTTCCTCTGATCAATTCCCGATATTCGTGCTCGGTTAGATAATTGTAAGAAATCAGGTAGCGGAGTCCCTGCTGACCAAGTACCCGATGAGCAACCCAGCCAATGGTTTGAACATCTCTTAATCCACCCGGCCCTTCTTTGATTTGTGGCTCGAGATTATAGGCAGTGTCATCGTAGCGTAGGTGACGGGCTAACTGCTCTTCGATCTTGACTTGGAGGTACTTTGCAGCTGGCCACATCAGGTCGATACTGGTTCGTAATTTGAGCTGACTAAGTAATTCAGCATTGCCAGCAAGCACCCTTGATTCCAACAAGTTGGTCATTACGGTCACATCATTACGTGACTGGGCGGTACAGTCTCGAAGTGTGCGAACACTATGACCGATCGTAAGTCCGACATCCCAGAGTGTTCGAATCAGCGATTCAGTGTTCTGTCGCTGGGTTTTAGTGGGAGCTTTTTGAAAGAGTACCAACAAATCTATGTCCGATCCTGGATGAAGTTCAGACCTACCATAGCCGCCAACGGCAATGAGCGCGACGGATCGACCTTTTTCCGTCGAAGGTGCATGATGTTCCCAGATAGCTTTGATAACCTGATCTACAAACCAGGCATGAGCAGTGACGATATCCTGTGAAGGAGCACCGCCAAGGTGGTAGTCTCTCAATACGCCGGTACTATCACTCAGCAGTGTTTTGACTAGGCTGACTCTATTGGAACCCCCCATCAACTTGTGCAGGGCACGGGTATCCAGGATACGGTTTCGTGACAACCACATTATTCTGACCGATTGAGACGGTTAGCCTGTTAGTATCTCATAGCCGCCTTCAGTAACTCCTATCGTATGTTCCCACTGTGCGCTTAGACTATGATCTCTGGTAACCACGGTCCAGCCGTCCGGAAGTAGGCGAGTTTCCTTTTTACCCGCATTGATCATTGGTTCGATGGTAAAGGTCATTCCAGGGAAGAGTTCCAAGCCACTTCCAAACGTACCGTAGTGCAGTACCTGCGGATCTTCATGAAATACACGCCCAATGCCATGACCACAGTATTCGCGCACAACTGAAAACCCGTTACCTTCAGCATGCTGTTGGATTGCAGCACCGATGTCCCCAAGGTGGGTGCCAGGGTGTACAAGACGAATAGCCGTTTCAAGGCACTCACGAGTGATGTTTATCAGGCGTTGAGCTCGAATTGAGACGTCGCCAATTGTAAACATTCTGCTGGCGTCCCCATGGTATCCATCTTTTATCACGGTGATATCGATGTTGATGATATCGCCAGTTTTAAGTTTTCTCTTCCCTGGAATGCCGTGGCAGACTACGTGATTTACACTTGTACAGATCGATTTGGGGAATCCTCTATAGTTTAATGGAGCTGGTATCGCGCCGAGGTCATCGATGATGTATCGGTGACAAATTTGATCTAGCTCATCCGTGGTGATACCAGGCACCACGTGAGGCGTTATCATATCGAGCACTTGTCTCGTAAGTTGGCCGGCTACCCGCATCTTGGATAATTCAGCGGCAGTTTTTATGGTTACGGACATGGAACACAGAAAATTTACTCATATCAGGTAGTCTATCCTACACGAACATTTCGCCAGATGTTCCTTGATCTATAGTTCCCAAGCCCATAACTTGATCGAATTTGCAGTACACAAACATCAAACACTGGCGATTTTCACACTGTTCGGATAAAATCCCGCCCCCAAATCCTGGCAGGTAACGTTATCGATCGCCCGGGTGCTCATTTGTATAAAAACAGATGGGTCGGCGATAGAGGTGCCTGTCGAAACTTAACCCGAAGGAGATCACATGGCAGACATCACCATGCGTCAGATGTTGGAAGCTGGCGTTCATTTTGGCCATCAGACCCGCTATTGGTCACCAAAGATGGCACCCTACATTTTCGGTAGCCGTAACAAAATTCACATTATCAATCTAGAGACTACGTTACCTCTATTTCAAGAGGCGATGAACTTTCTCGGAAGCATTACTGCTGCAAAAGGAAAGGTGTTGTTCGTTGGGACAAAACGCCAGGCGAGTAAATTGGTTCGGGAACATGCTGAACGATGCGGCTGCCCTTTTGTGGATCACCGCTGGCTCGGGGGCATGTTGACGAACTTTAAGACGGTCAAGAACTCTATAGCGAGGTTGATTGAGCTTGATGAATTAAATAGTAGCGGTGCCATAGACCGGCTAAGCAAAAAGGAAGCGCTCACTCTGGACCGAGAGCGAAGCAAGCTAGACCGCAGTCTTTCTGGTATACGTGACATGACGGGTCTTCCAGACTGTATATTTGTAATAGATGTTGACCACGAGAAAATTGCGGTTGCCGAAGCTAAGAAGTTGAAGATCCCGGTAGTTGGCATTGTCGACACAAACAGCTCACCAGAGGGAATCGATTATCCTATTCCTGGTAATGATGATGCGATAAGAGCGGTGCGTCTGTATCTTTCTCATGCCGCTGATGCTGTTTTGGAAGCGAGAAGTGTTCTGCCCGAGGTGATCACTGGTGACGCTGATGACTATGTAGAGGTTTCTGAAAACACAGGCACAGCTAGCGATGCCGAGGATGATCCGCTTGACGAGCCAAATTTCGTTGTTGTCTCGGAGGAAGTTGTCGAGGTGGCACCTGACCCAATTGAAGAAGGTGCAGCGTTAGAGGAAAGCGGAAAAGGTAATGATGGGTAAACACAGTGAGTGGATGAGGACCATTACATGACTATATCAGCCGCCTTGGTCAAGGAACTGCGTGAACGCACCGGTGCAGGCATGATGGACTGCAAAAAAGCACTCACTCAAACGGGTGGCGATATTGATCAGGGTATCGAACTGTTGCGAACTTTGGGTGTTGCAAGTGCAGAAAAGAAGTCGGGACGTATTGCGGCTGAAGGAGCAATCGTCCAGCTTGTTTCGGGTGATAAATCTTCGGGTGTGTTGGTTGAGGTAAATTGCGAAACCGACTTTGTGACTAAAGATAACTCGTTTAAAGAATACTCAACGGCAGTTGCCCAGTGTCTACTTGCAGGTAATCAAAACACGTTGGAAGAGTTGGAAGAATCTGAACTTCATCCAGGTATTTCCGTCAATCAAGCACGTCAGGAGTTAATCTCCAGAATTGGTGAAAAAATCTCTGTACGTCGTTTCGCTAGACTGAAATGTCCCGATGGTCTGGTGGCGGGTTACCTACACGGAGGAAGAATCGGTGTGTTGGTCTCCATGGATAAGTGTGAAGCAGAGCTAGGCAAAGATATCGCAATGCATATTGCAGCCAGTCGACCAATTTGTGTTGCCGAGGACGATGTTCCTGAGGAAGTTATCGAAGCAGAGCGGTCAATATTTACTGCACAAGCGAAAGAGAGCGGCAAATCTGACGACATTGTTGCACGCATGGTGGACGGCAAGTTGAAAAAGTTTATGAAGGAGAATACCTTGCTGGGACAGGCTTATGTAAAGGATTTAGATATTACAGTTGGTGATCTTATCGCGAGAGTTGATGCAAAGGTATGTGAGATGGTTCGATATGAGGTCGGTGAAGGATTAGAAAAACGAGATGATGATTTCGTCGCCGAAGTGACGGCACAAGCTAGTCGTGGTTAAATTTATGTGTGACAACAATATACACGCAGCAGATATTGCCCGGTAACATTATCGAATCGATTCTGTCCAGGAAGCCTGTTGCCTGTGATACCTCTTATTAGATCAATCAGATAAGCGCAAAAAACTTTATAACTATTCAACGCTAACAGGGATCATCGACTCAAAGTCGAATTAGATGTGAGTTCAAAGGTTATTTAGCCACATAAAACATGTCGAATAAATAGATTCCGTTCCATCGCGGCCATAATCAGGTTTTCTACGTTCGTAATAGAATTGTCACACCAACGGTGAGATGGTTACGAATTTAGTCGTAATATGCTGAATTGAATAGAATATTCTCGAATTCGAAACCCAGCCTGCCATTCCACTAGGGCAGTATTAAAATATCGACTCCTGCCACAAGAAGTACGCAGGTTCCTAGGAAAAGTAAGTGAGAAAGGGAGAGAACGATGATCGATGAAATCATGACGGACACCAAAACTCGCATGAAGAAAAGTATCGCTGCAGTCAAAACTGAATTGGCAAAGATCCGTACTGGCCGGGCTACCCCAGCTCTGCTCGATCATGTTGTGGTGAGTTATTACGGCAACGACGTGCCGCTTAATCAGGCAGCAACAATCAGTGTGTCTGATGCTCGCACCCTGTCAGTGCAGGCTTGGGAAAAAAGCATGGTGCCAACAATTGAGAAGGCTATTCTGGAGTCGCAATTGGGGCTAAATCCTGTTACAGCCGGGGAAGTTATTCGCATTCCTATTCCATCCCTAACAGAGGAAAGGCGCCGCGAGATGACTAAGTTGGTACGGATTGAGGGAGAAAGTGGGAAGATTGCCATTCGAAATATAAGGCGAGATGCGATAAGTCATGCCCACGACTTGGCTAAAAACAAGGACATCGGTCAGGATCGCGAAAAAAAAGGAGTAGGGCAGATACAATCGCTTACGGATCAGTACACCGCGGAAATTGATGGACTGGTCAAAGAGAAAGAAGTTGACATAATGGAAGTTTAATAAAACAGAAGTCTGATTAGCTGTATTATCCTGCTAAACATCTAGTCATAAATAGTTGATCTTATGCCAGTCCTAGATCTGTGTGAGGTACCATACCACGTTGCGATCGTTATGGATGGGAACGGTCGTTGGGCGCAACGAAGGAAACAGCCCAGAATATTCGGTCACAAAAAAGGGGTAGAGGCACTACGTCAAATTATAGAATGCTGTGGAAAGTATGGTGTTTCAATACTAACTTTATTCGCTTTCAGTAGCGAAAACTGGCGTCGGCCACCAGCAGAGGTCAGCGGACTTAAACGGCTATTGTTTTCTAGTCTTATGGCTGAAGCAGATAGTCTGGTGAGTAATGGAGTTCGGCTTCGTGTTGTCGGTGATTTAGGCCCATTTGGGCCTGATGTCCTAGACATGGTGCAGCGTACGGAGCACAGAACCGCTAGTAACCATAACCTGGAACTGGTCATTGCAGTGAATTATGGTGGTCGTTGGGATATTGTCTCTGCCTGTCGAAAGCTGGCTATGAAGGTGGCTGAAGGAAAACTTTCTTCAGACGCTATTGACGAAAGGAGTGTCGCTGAGGCGCTCAGTACGTCGACACTACCCGACCCGGACTTGTGCATCCGGACTGGGGGAGAATACCGAATTAGCAATTTTTTGCTCTGGCAACTCGCCTATACTGAACTGTATTTTTGTGAAGTCCTCTGGCCTGAATTCAGCGAAGACGATTTTGTTGGGGCCCTAAACTGGTACGCCACGCGGCAAAGAAGATTTGGCAAGGTTCAAGAGTAGGTCAGAGCCTCCTGACTGATTGGTATTTAATCAAGGTGCCAACAAAAGGCGATCTGATTCTGAGGGCAGATTGTTTTGGGTTGCCTGACAATACAAGACTGCGTTGTTGAGCCTATGGAATGAAAACACGGATAGCAACAGCAACAGTGCTGGCAGCACTCACAGTTGCAGTTATTCTTTGGCTGCCAACCGCTGTATTTACCGGTTTTCTAGTTGCTGTCAGTGCATTGGCTGCGTGGGAATGGTGCCGACTGGTCCCAAGTGGGTCGTCTTCGTTAGTGCGGGGTGGATACTCTGTTGGGGTTGCGACTCTTTTGCTTGGAAGTGCATTGTATGAGCCTAGTTGGGTGCCGCTGACGTTGGGCGCATCAGTGGTTTGGCTTGTGCTAGGCGTCAGTGTGTTGTTTCAGATATATCGCCAATCTAAACTACAGATCCATTCCAGCCTTCTCCTTGGACTGATCCTGCTCGTGCCAGGCCCAGTTGCTTTGGTTGCAATTCAGCAGAGTCTGGATCAGGGCCGATTATTGGTCTTGATGAGTTGCGTCGTTGTCTGGGGTACGGACACCTTTGCTTATGCAGTCGGTAAACGATTTGGGCGTAGAAAATTGGCACCGAGCATCAGTCCTGGGAAAACACTGGAGGGCACCCTGGGTGGTATAGTGGGTGCTATTGGAACGGGGATTATCTTCTTTTTCGTCCTGATGGAAAATAATAAGATTGGAGTTATTGGATTTGGATTGTGGTGCTTAATCGCTGTATCGGTAGCTCTAATGGCAGTCATCGGCGATCTAGTAGAGAGTGCTGTGAAACGTTCAGCACATCAGAAAGACAGTGGCACACTTGTGCCTGGCCATGGTGGGGTACTTGACCGGATTGATAGTCTGTTATGTGCAGCGCCAATATTCGGTAGTTGGGTGTTTTTGTGCGAAAAGGGCACAACAGTAGGGTTGTAGAGGAATGATCAAAAACGTCGCAATTCTGGGAGCAACAGGCTCTATCGGTACCACCGCACTAGAGGTTATCGAAAAACATCCTGATCGATTTGCCATCTGGGGTTTAACGAGTCATACGCGTACAGAAAATTGCTGTGCAATGATTAAGAAATTCGAGCCGAAGATGGTTGCAGTCTCTTCGGAGATGATGGGTGTTGTGGGTGACTTTCTGAGCGATGGTTTTGGTTCAGTAGAGTTACTAGAAGGTGAACAGGGTATCAACACGATAGCCGCTGCCGAAGAGGTTGATATAGTTATTGCTGGAATTGCCGGTGCCGCGGGATTCGCTTCGACGGTGTCTGCAATCAGAGCGGGAAAGAAGGTCTTAATTGCGAACAAAGAGCCGCTGGTCATGCTCGGGGGATTACTGCAAAAGCTCGTTGCGGAGTCTGGTGCTCAGATCGTACCCATCGATAGCGAGCACAATGCAATATTCCAGTGTCTGCCCAAAGCTGCCCAAGTAGATTGCATGAGTGGCGGAATAGATAAAGGTCAGGGACTACTGCAGCACGGTATACGCGGAATAATTCTGACGGCATCTGGCGGCCCTTTTCTAAACACGCCACTAGAAGCAATGTCAGATATTACACCTGATCAGGCTGCTGCCCATCCTAGATGGACCATGGGGCGCAAGATTTCGATTGATTCAGCGACGATGATGAACAAAGGTCTAGAGATGATAGAAGCTTGTGTCCTTTTTGGAGTTAATCCTCAGAACGTCGAAGTGGTCATTCATCCAGAAAGTATTGTTCATTCCCTTGTGGAATACTTAGACGGGTCGATAGTGGCTCAGTTAGCAAATCCTGATATGCGTGTGCCAATTGCTGCAGCTCTGGCTGATCCGGAGCGTATTGAATCGGGTGTTGAACGATTAGACCTCGTTCGGGCGGGACAACTTAATTTTCAAAACCCTGATTATAGGAAATTCCCTTGTCTTGTGATGGCTCGCCAGGTTGCAGAGGCTGGAGGTTCAGCGCCGATTGTTCTGAATGCCGCCAACGAAGTTGCCGTAAACGCATTCTGTGGGGGTAGGCTACGATTTACCGATATTCCTGATTTTATCCACTGCGCGCTTGACAATTTTTGCGATCTGACAGTTGATGATGTGGTCTCAATAACCCGTCTGGATCAATTGGTTCGTGAGACTCTCCAAAACAGGTTAGACGCAGGCATCATTTCATTGCAGCAGGTAGTTTCGGGCTACTGATTATGGTGGCTGTTGAAAATGTGGGCTGGTTCCTAGTTGCTGTATTCATCCTAGTTACATTTCATGAATTAGGACATTTTAGCGTTGCGCGCGTTCTCGGTGTAGGCGTATCAAAATTTTCAATCGGTTTTGGTAAAACACTGTATTCGTTTCGGTCTCGGCGTTCCGGTACTGAATATGTACTCGGCGTATTACCTTTCGGCGGATACGTAAAATTCATCGATGAACGAGAGGCTCATGTGGATCCTCGAGACCTGCCGTATGCATTCAACCGCCAAAACCTGTGGGTCAGGACGGCTGTTGTAATTGCTGGTCCGGGTGCTAATTTTTTATTAGCAATTTTCTTTTACTGGCTAGTATTCGGGATAGGCGTTCCAGGTGTTGAGCCAGTAATCGGCTATATTGAACCTGGGAGTTCTGCAGAAGCAGTTGGATTACAGCGTGGTGATCGGATAGCTCGCATTAACGGTAGGAAGGTTCGTAGTTGGGGTGAGCATCGTTACTATCTTTTGAACCAGGTTGAGGCTGGTAAAACGTTAACGTTCGCTATTGTGACTCCTACCGGTCGGAACAAGACGGTTTCCATAGAATCGAGCGGATTGCAGTCGGGCCAGTTGAATCCCTTGATTTTAGAGGAACAGGTCGGGGTACTGCCACGATTAGCTCCCATTGTCGGGACCTTGATTGCAGGGGAAGTTGCGGATGTAGCAGGTATAAAAGTGAATGACCGGTTTATGGCGATAGACGGTATAGCTATCAATGGGTGGCGGGATGTAGTTAAAACTATATCGGCCAGGCCGGAACAGGCGACTCGAGTATCTGTGCTCAGAAATGAATCACTAAAAACGATCGTCGTGGTTCCGAAAGCGATACATTCTTTGGACAGTGTCGTGGGTAGAATTGGTGTCGGACCTGCCAATCATGTCAATGTGGTGGTTAGACTGGGTGCTGGCGAGGCTTTAAATCGTGCCGTAGAGGCTACCTGGCTTCTGAGCAAATTGACCGTTGGGATGATTGTTCAGATGGTCCAGGGTAAAGAATCAACCAAGAATATTGGTGGACCCTTATCGATCGCAAAATATGCAGGTGCATCGGCTCAGTACGGCTTCACTGCTTTTCTGACGTTTTTAGCCATCCTGAGTATTAGCCTCGGGATTTTGAATCTATTGCCAATTCCTGTTTTGGACGGGGGACACCTAGTTTATTTTATTATCGAGGGTGTGAAGGGTGGTCCGGTTTCAGAAGCATTCATGTATCGGTCTCAACAGCTAGGTTTCGCGGTTCTTGCTGTATTGATCTGCTTTGCACTTTATAATGATGTGCTCAATATTTTCAGTTTATAGACCTATGAAACTCAGCCTGATTTGTAGAGCGCTTTGTGTGACGGTATTAGTTATCCTCAGTGGACCGGTGCAAGCACTTGATCCCTTCGAGCTCAAAGATATACGAGTTGAGGGTGCTCAAAAGATCGAGGTCGGCACGATCTTTAACTACCTCCCAGTCAAAGTCGGGGATGAGATAACCGACGGCATTGCTCGAGAAGCAGTTCGTCTTCTGTTCTCAACTGGATTCTTCAGTGACGTTCAGCTCAAACGGGAAGGAAATACGCTTATAGTGGTCGTCAGAGAGAGACCTTCGATCGCATCGATGGAGTACCTGGGGAACAAAGATATTCGAGATGAGGAGATTGAAGAGATCCTTCACTCAATAGGATTCGTTGTCGGCAAGATATTCAGTCAGCCAGTACTCGACAAGCTACTGAAAACCCTGCGTGAAAGATATTTTGCACGTGGCCGATACTCTGCCACTATAGATTCGACCGTAATGCCATTAGATGCCAGTAGAGTACGCATCCGACTACAGATCGACGAAGGCCGTGTGGCACGAATAGAGAAGCTGAGGATCACTGGTAACAATAGATTCAGTGATCGCGAACTTTTAAAATTGCTTGAGCTCCGACAAGGTTCTTTACTGGGTTTTCTTTCGTCAAAGAGAAATTATTCAACTGAGAAGTTGAATGCTTCGTTAGAGGCATTGTCGAGTTTCTATCTGGATCGCGGGTATATCAATTTTGAGATTGATTCTCATAATGTCGCGATCAGTCAGAACAAGCAAGATATATTCGTAACCATTTCGATAACTGAAGGTGAGCTTTACACATTCGGTAAACTCGAGCTGGATGACACTCAACGATATATAACAAAAGAAGAATTTGATGCGGTACGACCACATTCCGGGGCACCATTTTCTCGTCGCCAAGTGTTGTTGGCAAGATCAGCATTGGAGTCAAAACTCAGTGACATCGGTTTCGCGTTTGCCAGTGTAAATGCAGTGACAGAAGTAGACAACGAGCGCAAGCTTGTTGACTTCACGTTTATTGTTGACCCAGGTCCTAAAGTTTACGTCAGGCAGATCAATATCCGCGGAAATCAGGCCACTCGGGATGAGGTTATCCGTCGAGAAATGCGACAGATAGAGGGGGCTGTTTACTCGGCAAAAGATATTCGACGATCTCGTGGGCGAATTCAGAGACTGGGGTATTTTGATAAGGTTAAGATTGAAACACCGGCCGTGCCGGGTACTCTTGACCAGGTCGATATCATCGTTACTGTCCAGGAACGATCGACTGGTAGTTTCATGTTTGGTGTCGGATATGCTGATGAAGACGGGCTCCTTCTAGAGGCAGAAATCCATCGAGAAAACCTATTTGGCTCTGGCCGAGAGCTACAATTTAAGGTCAACCAATCCTCGGTCGAACAGGCATACGAAGTTTCCTATACCAACCCTTACTTCACAAAAGAAGGCATAAGTCTGGGCTATTTTGTCGAGTATGAAAATATTGACACAGCTGAGACGACCAGTGCCGACTATGAATCTAACAGTAGTGTATTCGGCGTACGAACAAAGATACCTGTAACAGAGTTCAACTCCCTAAATTTAAGTCTTGGGCTTGAGCAATTGGATCTAGAGCGCACCACAACCACACCAGCCGAATACAGTTCATTTATCACTGGCCATCCCAGCAGTGACAATATAATTTTATCGGGCGGTATTACAAAGGACACCAGAGATAGCATATTGTTTCCACAGAAAGGATATCTTCGACGGGCTCTGTTCTCGTTTACAAGCCCTGGCAGTGATCTAGAATACTATAAGCTTACCCTCCGTGGCGGGTGGTATAGGCCTGTGGGAGATAATCTAACTTTGAATATACGCGGTGTGGCTGGCTATGGAGATGGGTATGGTAATCTCGACGAGTTACCATTTTTCAGAAACTATTATGCCGGAGGATCCGGAACGGTTCGAGGCTATGGCCCACGTTCTCTTGGCCCTAGGACAAGCGATAGCTCGGATGACCCCTTGGGTGGGAGCAAAAGAATAAATGCTTCAACAGAACTTTATTTCCCGGTGCCAGGCCTAGACGATTCAAAAAATAAACGTTTTAGTCTTTTCGTCGATGGAGGGCAGGTCTACGGATCGAATCAAAATGTAGATCTTGAAGAACTACGTTACTCGGCCGGTATCAGTTTTCATTGGATTACCATAGTTGGGCCTTTATCACTATCCTATGCAATGCCGTTTAATGATGAGCCAACTGACGATTTTAATAAGCTTCAGTTCACCATAGGCAACATGTTTCGCTAGCGAGGACTGAGTTGATTCTAAGAGCGATAAAAATTGCCACACTGTGTTTGCTGTTTGTCAGTTCTGGCCAGCTGCTTTTGCAGAGCAGTCACGCGGACCAGCAACAAATCAAGATTGGATTTGTTAACCCTGTTAAATTGCTCGAACTATCACCACAAGGAGAAAAAGCTCTGCGGTTGTTAGAAGAGGAGTTCCGACCGAGAGATCAAGAATTGATCGACCTTCGAGAAAAGGCTTTAGCACTGGAAGTGGATCTGGACCAGAATCGTTTGGTGCTCCAGGCTTCTGAAATCAAGAAAATGCAAAGAGTTATTGATGGTATTAAACGGAAAGTAAAAAGAGACCAGCAAGAGGCTCGGGAAGACTATAACATTCGTAGAAACGAAGAACTAGCCAAGCTGCAGCGACTGGTTCGAGAAATGATCGTCACAATTGCGAACGAAGAAGGGTTCGATTTAATAGTTGAGCAGGCTGTTTATGTCAATAATAGAATAGACTTGACTGAACGGGTTTTACAGAGACTCCAAAAAGAATGATAGTCTCGATGTTTCTCAACTTAGAATAACGCAGATGTCGTTTTATCCGTTAGTAATTTATCCATTATCAGGTCGGTAATATCTTTTGACCGGACTAGATATTAACCGCATTCGGGAAATACTCCCTCACCGTTATCCGTTCCTACTCATAGACAGAGTTACGCAGGTTGTTGAGGGGAAAAGTCTGACAGCGGTTAAAAATGTGACTGTAAACGAACCTATTTTCACAGGACATTTTGAGCATCGGCCAATATTTCCCGGCGTTTTGATGATCGAGTGTATCGCTCAAGCCTCTGCACTACTGGCGAGTCTCATTCTAGATACCACAGTAAACCGACAGCGTCTTTATCTTTTTGCAGGAGTCGATCGAGCCAGATTTAAGAAGATCGTTGAACCTGGTGATCAGATGTGCATAGAAGTTGAGCTAAAGAATCATAAACAACAGGTATGGCGTTGCGCTGGAACAATTTCGGTAGATGGTGTTCTGGCCTGTAGCGCGGACATTCTTTTTACTCACAAGGACTTGTCTTGATCGATCAGCACGCATTGGTAGCGCAGGGAGCGAGTATTGGCAAAAACGTTTCGATCGGTGCGTTTTCTATTGTCGAGCAAGAAGTTGAGATTGGCGACAATACCTGGATTGGCTCGCACGTTGTCATTCGAAATGGAACAAAAATCGGTGCCTGTAATAAGATCTATCAATTTTCGTCGATAGGAGAAGATCCGCAGTTCGCAGCTTATAAAGGAGAGAAAACTTCGTTGATCGTAGGCAACGGGAATGTTATCCGGGAGTATGTGACGCTAAACCGTGGTTCACCGGCAGGAACTGGTGTAACGCAAATCGGCGATAACAATCTTTTGATGGCCTACGTGCATATTGCGCATGATAGCCGGTTAGGGGACGGCATTACATTCGCTAATGGTGCAAGTCTTGCCGGACATGTAGAGATAGGAGACTGTGCGATACTGGGTGGTTTCACACTTGTACACCAGTTTTGCCGGGTTGGCGCTCACGCCATTACGGGCATAGGCACCGTTTGTCTTAAGGATACACCCCCATTCCTGATGGTGTCTGGAAATCCAGCAAAGCCATACGGCATAAACAGCAAGGGACTGCGTCGACGAGGCTTCGGCGAGGATGTCGTTTCAGCAATAAAGTCTGGTTACCGCTGTCTTTATCGTTCAAACAATGATTTACAGACAGCTATCGACGAGCTCCAGTCACTAGGTACAACCCAAAAGGAAGTAAAACAACTTGCATCATTCGTCATGACGTCAGAACGCGGTATTGTTCGTTAGACTGAACTAGAGGGGACGGTAATAATGCATGTCGCTGTGGTGGCCGGTGAAACTTCCGGGGATCAACTAGGTAGTGGTGTTCTGGCTTCTCTTCGTGGTTTGGTTGGAAATCTGAGGGTAACCGGGGTTGGTGGGAACGCCATGGCGACACAAGGTCTTGAGTCACTGTATGCCATGGAAGATATCTCCTTGATGGGACTCGACGGAGTCACAGAAAAACTTTTAAGGGCTATTCGAATTCGTAGATCACTTTTCAATACGTTTTTAGACGATCCGCCTGACGTATTCCTAGGGATTGATATACCCGATTTCAATATATCGCTAGAACAAAGATTGAAAGCACATCGGATACCTACCGCGCACCTAGTAAGTCCCACGGTCTGGGCATGGCGGTCGTACAGAATTAGGAAGATTAGAAAAGCCGTTGACCGAATGATGGTGTTGTTTCCTTTCGAGGAAACTTTTTATAGATCACAGGGTGTGTCGGCAAAGTTTGTTGGCCATCCTGCTGCAGATGAAATCGAACAAGTCACTAGGAGCCAAGCACGAGAAAAGTTCACTGGAGAGGGGTTACAAGTTGATCGAACAACTATCGCTCTCCTGCCGGGAAGCAGGCGATCGGAAATTGATAGCCTGGGTAGAGTGTTCCTTGACACTGCAGAACGGATCACACAAGCAAACTCCGAAATACAATTTATTCTGCCAGTTGCGAGTACGTCTGTTGTTGAACAGCTTCGAGATCTTGTAGATAAGTACAAAGGTGGCTCGAATATTTATTTGACCGAGCAGAATGCAAGGCTTGCTATTGCAGCTGCCGATGTGGGTCTCATCGCGTCTGGCACCGCCGCTCTTGAAGCTGCGCTCCTGGTTAGGCCGATGGTCGTAGCATATAAGATCTCGCGGTTGTCGTATCTGCTGGCAAGATTGTTCGCTAAGGTGCGACATGTTTCGATGCCCAACCATCTGACTGAGGAGCCCATGGTAAAGGAATTTCTTCAAGGTAATGCCAACGTAGACAATCTGTGCGGTGAGATTCAACGTCTATTAACTGACCATCTCTATCGAGAACAAATTGAACACGCTTTTCAGGGCCTTAAAGGGATGCTCCGAAACAATGCGAGTGATACGATCGCGAAAGAGTTGGTGTATATGACAAACTAGGCGTGTGAGCGTTACAGATCTTAGGGGGGGTGTAGATGAAGTGGGCAGAGGCCCTTTAGCCGGTCCAGTTGTCGCGGCAGCGGTAGTATTCGAACGAGGAGAGCAACTCGAGGGGATACGGGACTCAAAGAGAGTTCCGGCTCGTCAAAGGCGTGAGTTATCTGATTTGATTCGCCGCATGGCGGTTTCTTGGGCGATAGGTGCTGCGACCGTTGCTGAAGTGGATCAATACAATATCCATCAGGCGACATTGCTGGCCATGCGGAGGGCGGTTTATGGGTTGAATGTTGCTCCGACCTATTTGTATGTTGATGGCAATGTGTACCCAGACGTCCGTTGCCCAGGTAAAGCTGTGGTGCGAGCAGATCAAAGTATTCACGTAGTGGCAGCGGCATCAATACTGGCAAAGGTGGCAAGAGACAGTGTCATGGTAGCTATGAGTAAAGAATATCCCGGTTATGGCTTTGAGAGACATAAGGGGTATCCAACGTCCTTGCACCTGGATACGCTGGGTCGGTTGGGTCCTTGTGCGATTCATCGGAAAAGTTACCGACCGATAAGAATACTATTGGAAGGACGGGACTGACCGCAATTGCCTACTCGACCAATGATTAAGACAGCATTTCTTCATCTAGATGTGCACACCGAGTATTCGCTTGGCGACAGTATCGTCAGGGTGAAGGAGTTGGCCGAAACGGCGAAATCAATGTTGATGCCTGCAGTCGCGATGACGGACCTATCAAATCTATACGGAGGTATTAAATTTATCCGCGCTTGTATCGATCACGGTGTCAAGCCGTTGCTTGGCGTCGATGTTGAGGTTATCGAAAATAATGGCATGCCACAAGGACGCCTTATCCTACTTTGCCGAAATAATGCCGGGTATCAACATGTTTGTGAGTTGCTGACCAATGCACATACGCTTGATGCAGATTCTGCAACAGTAACAATCGGGTTTAGCGAATTAAGTAAAGGGTGTGGCGATCTTATAGCAATCTCGCCAAGTATAGACGGTGCCATTGGCAAGCTGATGTGCTCAGGAAAGTCAGATCAGGCAGAAGCGATTGCTGATAAATTTTCTCATATATTTCCCGATTCGTTCTATCTGGAAATAACTAGGACGAATCGACGGGGCGAAGGAGAGTATGAATCGAAAGTCCTGCGACTAGCATACGAGCGAAAAATACCACTCGTTGCGGGCAATGCTGTCCGATTCTTGAATCGCGATGACTTTACCGGGCATGATATTCGTGTATGTATTGATGAAGGTAGTGTACTGCAAGATCCCCGGCGAGTAAGGCGCCATACCGACCAGCAGTACTTTAAAAGTCAGCTAGAAATGGTTGCCCTGTTTGATGATGTTCCATCTGCTCTTGAAAACACATTAGAAATTGCGAAGAGATGTAATGTCTTTCTCGAAATGGGCAAAACTTATATGCCGATGTACCCATCTGTGACTCACAAATCAGAAGACGAAATGCTAAAGGAAGCTACCGAAACCGGTCTGAAACACAGATTTGAGCAACATGAAATAAAAGATACGGACCACAGTCACTACAGGAAGCGGTTGCAGTCTGAGCTAGAAACAATCATGCAGATGGGGTTTTCTGGGTATTTTTTGATTGTTGCAGATTTCGTTAAATGGGCAAAGGAAAACGAGATTCCTGTTGGCCCAGGTCGAGGCTCTGGAGCTGGATCTTTAGCTGCTTACTCATTGGGGATAACATCTCTCGACCCGATTCGTTATGGGCTTTTGTTTGAGCGTTTTCTCAACCCGGAACGGGTTTCGTTGCCAGATTTTGATATTGATTTTTGTATGTACGGGCGTGACAGGGTTATAGAGTATGTCAGCCAGAAATATGGTAGGGACCGCGTTGCACAGATCATCACCTATAACACACTGGCTGCCAGGGCGGTTGTTCGAGACGTCGGCCGTGTGATGAGTCAGCCATATGGGTTTTGCGATACCCTGGCGAAGATGATTCCTTTTGAGGTCGGAATGACCCTCGACAAGGCTCTGGCCCAGGATGAAGGTCTAAAGGAAAGATACCGTGCGGATCCTGATGTCACCCAGTTGATTGACAACGCAAAACTACTCGAAGGACTCCCGCGCAACGCTGGAAAGCATGCGGGTGGCTTGGTTATTGCACCCGGCCCAATTACTCAATACACGCCTTTGTATCAGGAACCGGGAATGAGTCAGCCTGTAACCCAGTTCGATAAGGACGATCTGGAGGCGATCGGGCTCGTAAAATTTGACTTTCTGGGGCTAAGAACCTTAACAGTCATTGACTGGACAGTAAGAAATATTAATCGTAAGCAATCAGCGGCCGGTCTTGAGCTAGTCGATATCGAGCAACTTGCTCTGGGTGATTCAAAAGTATATTCGCTTATCTGCACGGGCTATACAACTGGACTGTTTCAGCTTGAATCCAGAGGCATGCAGGAGTTAATTCAAAGATTAAGACCAGATCATTTTGACGAACTAATTGCCTTGGTGGCTCTATTTAGACCAGGACCGCTACAGTCCGGAATGGTTGACGACTTTATCAGCAGAAAACATGGTCATGAAGAAGTTCGTTATCCCCATCCGACTCTCCTCGAGATCCTAAAGCCAACATACGGAGTGATTCTCTACCAAGAGCAGGTAATGGAGATTGCTCGTGTTTTATCTGGTTACACACTTGGATCGGCCGACTTGCTACGCCGAGCGATGGGAAAGAAAAAACCGGCAGAGATGCGTGAACAACGCCAGTCGTTTGTTGACGGCGCTGCTGAGAGACAGGTTGATCGGGAGAATGCAGCGTACATTTTTGACTTGATCGAAAAATTTGCAGGTTACGGATTTAACAAATCTCATTCGGCGGCTTACGCACTTCTGAGCTATCAGACGGCGTGGCTCAAGACACATTTCCCATCGGAGTTTATGGCGGCTTGCATGTCTGCAGATATGGAGCATACGGACAAGCTTGTTGTACTTGTTAGTGAAACAAAGCGGATGGGGATACGGTTACGTGCACCAGATATAAATCAGTCCGATTATGAGTTTAAAGTCGAAGAGGATGGGTCTATATGTTATGGACTTGGAGCCATAAAAGGTATCGGTGAGCGTGCAATCGACTCTCTGTTGTGTGAACGACGCGCACATGGCGAATACAAGGATTTGCACTCGTTGTGCCGTAGAGTGGAGCATCACCGTATTAACAAAAAGGTGTTCGAAGGGTTGATTATGTCCGGGGCTTTGGATTGCCTGGGCCCGAGCAGAGCCACACATTGGGCGAAACTGTCCCAGACCATCGAACTGGTTGTTCAAATAACTGAAGATCAGTCTTCCGGACAAAATGATATGTTCGGTCTCGAGTCCAGTGCAGTGAACGGTGACCTGTCCGTATCAGTGCCCGATTGGTCCTCAAGGAAAGCTCTAGAGAATGAAAGGCAAGCGTTGGGACTATATCTAAGCGGACATCCCATCGATCATGTTCATGATGAGCTCGATGCCCTGACAGCTGGAATGATCTCAGAGACTCACCCAACCCCAGAGAGAAGAATATACTTAGCTGGGCTGTGTTCTGCTCTACGCATTTTCAGCAATAAAAGAGGTGAAACTGCGGCGTTCTTTAGTTTGCATGATGGATCTGCCTACGCGGATGTCAGCGTATCAAGTGATCTTTTCCAACATGTTAGAAACATTATTGAATCTTCAGAGATCCTGCTGATTGAAGGTTTGTGCTCACTCGATGATCGCAACGGCCAATTGCGATTAAAAGCTGAACAGATTAGAACCCTACGGCAGATTCGGGAAGTCTGCCTTACCAGGGTGTCAGTGCTACTAGACATAAAGGGTAATATCGAGAGCCAGATAGTTGAATTGCAAGCCGTGCTGGATATTTTTCGACCAGGCCCAACTAACGTCTGTGTCGAGTACTGTAATGCAAAAGGGGATAAGGCTGTTATAAATTTGGGTTCTGACTGGACGGTTCAAGTAGATGAAGAGATGATAGAACAACTGATTGCAATATCTGGGGCAGGATCACTCCGTTACACCTACGATAAAAGCAGATTCAAAGACCGGTTGGATTTGGGGTCATCTCGGGCCGCTTGAAACAAGGTTATAGCGTGGAAATTCGGATAAAATGGACTGATCTAGTGTGAGGCTTAGGTAACTGTGTTGTGGATAATTTTTTGGATTTTGAAAGGCCGATCGAAGAACTTTCGGCAAAAATAGCTGAGCTTGAAAGAGTTAGTCAGACCCAAAATATTGACCTGGGTAAAGAGATCAGCAAGCTTGAAGGTCGAAGGCAGAAAGCCACCCGAGATATTTTTTCCTCGCTTGATCCTTGGCAAATTACTCAGCTTGCGCGTCATCCGATGCGCCCTTACACGCTTGACTACGTGAGTCTAACTTTTGATGGGTTCCAAGAACTACACGGTGACCGTATGTTTGCCGATGATAGATCGATTGTTGCGGGTATTGGAAAGATTGACCAGTGGAATGTTGCACTAATCGGGCATCAAAAAGGTCGAGATACACGAGAGAAGCTGCGACGTAATTTCGGCATGCCTAAACCGGAAGGCTATCGGAAGGCGCAGAGGGTTATGAAACTTGCAGAAAAGTTTAGACTCCCAATCGTAACCTTGATCGATACGCCAGGCGCTTATCCTGGCATTGATGCAGAGGAGAGAGGGCAGAGTGAGGCAATAGCTCGTTCGTTGTCAGTAATGACTGGCTTAAGGGTGCCTGTTATTTCGGCAGTAATCGGTGAGGGTGGGTCCGGGGGGGCACTAGCTATTTGGATTTGTGATCGTTTGATAATGATGGAGTATTCGACATATTCGGTGATTTCACCGGAGGGATGTGCCTCTATATTATGGAAAAGTGCAGATAAAGCGCCCGAGGCCGCAGCTGCTATGAAGATCACATCAGCTGATCTAAAACGGTTAGGGCTGGTTGATGAGATTGTTCAGGAGCCTTTAGGAGGCGCACATCGTAACTACGAACAGGCAGCTGCAGATCTAAATACCAGTTTGGTTCGCAACCTTGAGGAAGTTTCAAATTGGACAACCCCAGAACTACTGGGCAAACGTTACGAACGGTTGCAGTCATTTGGTGAATTCCAGAGTGAAAAGTAAGCGCGACAAATAGCGTGTCTAAGTTTGATACTGATGTAGAACGATTTTCAAAGCACAAAAACGCTCGTCGACTATTGGTTGCGTTAAGCGGTGGTGTAGATTCGGTTTCTCTACTACACAAGTTGTGTGAATTACGTACGCGCTGTGACCTTTCTATAGCTGCATTACATGTTGATCATCAGATTCAACCTGAATCTGAACATTGGATGAGACACTGTCAGGCCCAGTGTGATGAGTTCAAAGTGTCTTTTAAAACGGTAAAACTCAATTTAGAAGATTCCGGACACGGACAAGAGGCAGCAGCAAGGCAAGCCCGCTACGATTGGTTTCACTCTCAGATGAGCACCGACGATGTTTTGGTAATGGCCCATCATATGGGGGATCAGGTTGAGACTGTCTTGTTGCGTCTATTTAGAGGATCAGGGTTACTCGGGCTCGGGGCAATGCATGAGATAAGGCAATTTGGTTTGGGCTGGATTGCACGACCACTGCTGGGAGTGTCCAAGGAAGAGATCATAGCTTATGCTAAAAAAAATCATCTTCGATATATCGAAGATCCAAGTAACTTCGATACCCACATAGATAGAAACTTTGTACGGCACGAAGTACTACCCCTGATTCGTTCGCGCTGGCCCAGTGTCGATCAAACAATATTCCGGAGTTCAGGTCATCTCAAAACAATACAGTCGAGCCTGGACAATGGCGCACAGGTTGATCTCAAAATGTTTCTTTGTCTTAGTACAGCTACTCTTTTGGGCGATTATGGGTGTGTAAGAATTAGTAACCTGATCAGTCTCGATCAGACTCGGATTGTTGACATCTTACGCTACTGGGTTCGGTGCGAAGGGTTGATGCTACCCAGTACTGGAAAAATGAATGAACTGATACGCCAGGTTTTTGGGAAGGACACTAGAGGTCGTGGGGGTATACGATGGAATGAGGGCGAATTTCGTGCATATCGTGGATTTCTTTATCTACTGCCGGTGCAGCCCAAGTTGTGTAACCCAGCAACACAACAATGGCGGGGACTGGATGCGGTGTGTATAAAGGAAGTTGAGGTCGAACTGTCGGTACGTCGTCGCAGGGGCAGCGGAATCAAGCTCTCCTTTATCAAAGATTCGCAATTTATTCTCGATTGGCAACATAAAGTTCGTGTTATTCATCCTTCTAGGTCTCGTCACAGTCGAACCATAAAGAATCTTTTTCAAGAAAGCGGGATACCGCCGTGGGAACGAAGCAGACTGCCGTATGTCTATCTAGGTGACGAATTGGTGTGTATACCGGGCTTGGCTGTGGAAAAAGCCTATGCCGCATCGGGCACCGAAATAGGGCTAGAAATCTGCATTTCTGGCACACAACCAGATTAGCTAGATTGGGACGAATGTTTAACCGTTGTTCCCAGCGGTCATGTCTGGTAGTCTAGATGTCCGTCAGGTATGGCGGAGTACGCTCGTTCGAGTGTGCTGTTTTATCCCCGCCAATCCTTAAGCTTTTGTACTTTGTTGTCCAGTATGCGAGCACATGACACCGTTCATGGCAGAGGAAATAATGACTAAATACGTTTTTGTGACCGGTGGTGTGGTGTCGTCGTTAGGAAAAGGCATTTCTTCGGCGTCTTTGGCTGCCCTGTTGGAGGCGCGCGCATTGAAGGTAAC
>Ga0315338_1001696_pt1 | contig 25662 bp, 22 predicted proteins | sample ASW8metaG_FD_204518 | JGI IMG/M metagenome (GOLD analysis project Ga0315338, IMG submission 204518) | Ammonia-oxidizing marine archaeal communities from Monterey Bay, California, United States - ASW #8 | ecosystem: Environmental > Aquatic > Marine > Coastal | place: USA: California | collected... | reverse complement strand
ATCTGATTTCCCAGACGGCCGAACGAAACATCCCCACGGTCTTGGCAAACGGCCGGATTTCCCGCAAATCGGCTGCGAACTGGCGGATGCTGCCGGGTTTCATCGGCGACATCGTCGGCGCCTTCCGCCTCTGTCTGACCCAGACGGACGAGGAAGCGGTACGATTCCGGGCGCTCGGCGCCGATCCGGTCAAATGTGTCGGCAATCTGAAATTCTCCGCGTCCGCGCTCCCAGTCGAGGAAGACGATCTCAACGCGGTCGTGACGCAAACCGGTGCCAGGCCTTACTGGCTGGCGGCGAGTACCCACCCGGGCGAAGAAATACTGGTCGCCCAGGCGCACACTATACTGCGGGAAACTTACCCCGATCTGCTCACTCTCATCGTTCCGCGCCATCCCTCCCGCGGCCCTCAAATTGCCAAGGCGCTTGCCGCAAAGGGGCTTCGGGTTTCCCGCCGCGCCGCCGGCGACCCGATTGCCGCAACGGACGACATCCATATTGCCGACACGCTCGGCGAGCTGGGCTTGTTTTACCGCCTCGCCGATATCGTGTTCGTCGGCGGCAGCATGACGCATTATGGCGGACATAATCCCCTTGAACCTGCGCAACTCGACTGCGCGATCCTGTACGGTCGGGACATGGCTAATTTCGCTACGGTCTCTCAGCAACTCGCGGCAGCAGGTGCGGCAACCGAAGTTCATGACGCCGCGACGCTGTCTAACGCGGTCGCCACCTTCCTCGAGGATCCCGACGTCCGCCGGGCGACGGCTAAGGCGGCGGCCGATGTCGCCCGATCCAATGCGTCGGTCGTCGACTCGGTTATTGAGGAACTGAAACCCTTCTTGGATGCGCTACCGCCGGGAAACTCGGATGCGCGCCCCTGATTATTTCCAACGACGCGACGGTATCGGTCGGTTTCTGTCGCCGATTTCGCGGCTTTACGCCGCCATCGCGCATCTGCGGCAGCGATGGGTCACGCCCTGGCTGGCCCCTATCCCGGTCATCTGTGTCGGTAATATTACCGCGGGCGGCGCCGGTAAAACGCCAGTTGCCTTAGCGCTCGGCATACTGCTTCGCGACCGTGGTCACGAGGCTCACTTTCTGAGTCGGGGTTATGGTGGCAGGCTGCGCGGGCCGGTTCGGGTCGATCCCAGCACGCACACCGCGCGCGATGTCGGCGACGAGCCGTTACTGCTGGCGGAGGTCGCACCGGCTTGGATTTCACGGAACCGGGTGGCCGGCGCGAAGGCGGCCATCGAGGCCGGCGCTACCGTAATCGTCATGGATGATGGGCTGCAGAACTCGGCGCTCGCCAAAACTGCGAGCCTTGTCGTCGTCGATGGCGGCTTTGGGTTTGGCAATGGCCTGGTACTGCCGGCCGGGCCCCTGCGCGAACCGGTCGCCGAGGGCTTCGCCCGCGCGGACGCCATCGTTCTGATGGAGCCGGATACGGTCGGCGTCGCTGCGGAACTGAAGGAAGCGTCCTTGCCCCTGATCGGCGCGCGCATGGTGCCCGCCGCGGAAGCGGAAAACCTGACCGGGCGCGATGTCGTTGCCTTTGCCGGGATTGGTCGGCCTGAAAAGTTCTTCGCGACACTCGAAGATCTTGGCTGCCGAATCATCACCAAACGCGGGTTTCCCGATCATCACGACTTTACGCCCGATGAGATCATGCGGCTTGTTGAATCCGCGCGCGCCGCCGGGGCCACGCTGGTTACGACCGCCAAAGATTATGCCCGGCTGCCGCGCGAAGCCCAGGTCATGGTCGAGCCCGTACTCGTCGTGCTGGAATGGCGCAACCCGCAGCAGATCGAAGATTTACTCGACCAGGCTCTACTTTAGTGCTTCCGCTGACAGCAGGAACGCGGGGTCGAGCCGCCGGTCGAACCAGTTGATACGCCAGTCGAGATGCGGTCCCGTTGCACGGCCCGTCGCGCCGATGGCGCCAATCCGCTGGCCCCGCTCGACCATCTGACCCGGCTTCACCGACAGGGCGCTGAGATGCAGAAACGCTGATGTCAGCCCATGTCCATGATCGATCATGATCGTCCCGCCGGTGTAGTACATGTCCTTGTGCGCGAGGACGACCTTGCCGCCCACGGGCGCGACGACTGGGGTGCCAACGGGGGCGGCGAAATCGATGCCGAAATGCGGCCGGCGCGGCTTGCCGTTGAGGATACGCTGGCTGCCGTAGACGCCGGTCACCGGCCCGGTCGCGGGCCGCAGCCATGATCCGAGAAAATGCACCGCCGGGTTATCCCGCGCGCGTAGCTTGGCGATTTCGCCGTTTTCTCGCTTGATCCGCGCCAGCACGGCCGGCGGCGGCGTTACCATGCGCGGCGGTAGCCCATCGATACGCTGAACACGGTATTTGCGCGCCGATACCTCAATCTTGCGCTCTTCCGCAGCCTGTCCCGGACGCTCGATGCGCAGGGTGGCGTGCGGCGGTGCATCGCGTCCGAACCCGAAAACGAAGTCGCCGTCGGGCGACAGCCGTAGCGCCCGGCCATCCAGCGAGACCTTGGCGCCGGGTGAAGCCTTACCGAAGATCAGACCGCCTTGGGTAAACCGTCCTTCCAACTCCAATGCCTGAACCGGCAATGCGAGCAATACAAACAGGCACGCCGTCAGGGCTTTCAAAGCAGCTCGCCTTGGGTATCCCCGGACGGTTTCGCGGCCCGCTTGCGGCCGCTGCCGGCGATCACCGCACCGCGCTTGCCGTCGGCCATTTCCAACGCGACCGCATCGCCTGGACGCAACCGTCCCGCCGACGTGACCGGCACGCCATCCGCGTCGCGCACAATGGCGTATCCGCGTGCTAAAACATGGTCGGTCGAATAGCTTTCCAGCAATTCGGACAAGTGCGCCAAGCGACGTTCGCCATCCATGAGCCGCCTTTGCAGCCCCTGCGCCAACCGCGGTGCGAGATCGCGCAAAGCGCCATCGGCGGAATCGACCGTACGCTTGAGTGGGACGGCTGCAAGCCGCCCCGAAACCGCTTCATAACGTTCTTGATGCCGGCCCAGCCGTTGCGCCATCGCGGTTTTCAGCGCGCGTCCTTCGGCCTCAGCCTTGCGGCCCGCTTCGTCCACAATTTGTGCCGGGCTCTTGAGCCGCGCCGCCAGCAAAGCCACTTTCTGGACCCGTTGTGCGACAACCCCCGTACCGGTATTGGTGAGGCGCTCCGCCGCGACGTCGAGGCGTTGCATCTGCACGCCGAGCAAACTGGTCACGTCGGGCAGGCCGCGCGCCAGCCCCTCTATTCGAACCCGGTGCGCTTCCAGCAGGCGGGACATGCTACCGACCATGCGGCGGGCCGCGTCCAACACCGTCGTGACCAGTTCGGCGCGGACCGGCACCGCCATCTCTGCCGCGGCCGTCGGCGTCGGCGCGCGCTGGTCAGAGGCAAAATCGATGAGCGTTGTGTCTGTTTCGTGTCCTACCGCCGAAATTAGGGGAATCGTCGATGCGGCCGCAGCGCGGACGACAATTTCCTCATTGAATGCCCAAAGATCCTCAAGGCTGCCGCCGCCGCGCGCGATGATCAACACGTCTGGGCGTGGCACGGCGCCTTCCGGATTCAGAGCGTTGAATCCTTCGATCGCCGCCGCGACCTGCGCCGCCGCAGCGTCTCCCTGGACCAACACAGGCGCCAGCAGCACGTGCCGCGGAAACCGGTCGTCGAGCCGATGCAGGATATCGCGGATCACCGCACCGGTGGGCGACGTCACAACGCCGATCACCTCGGGCAGGAACGGGATCGGCTGCTTGCGCCCTTCGTCGAACAGCCCTTCGGCGGCGAGCGCCTTGCGCCGGTCTTCCAGCATTTTGAGCAGCGCGCCTTCGCCCGCCAGCTCCAGCGAATCGATCACGATCTGGTATTTGGAACGCCCCGGATAGGTGGTCAGCTTGCCCGAAGCGATGACCTCCATGCCGTCTTCCGGCTTGATCGCCAACCGTCCCGCAACGCCGCGCCAGCAAATCGCGTCCAGGTTCGCCGATTCGTCTTTGAGGGACATGTAGAGATGACCGGACGCCGCGCGTTTGAAGCCGGACACCTCGCCGCGGACCCGCACATAGGAATAGGCGTCCTCGACCGTGCGCTTAAGCGCCTGCGATAGCTCTGAGACCGAAAATTCCGGCATGTTTCGGGGACTATCGGTCAAATTGTCGGTCATCGGCGCGGCCGTCGTGATAAGAAGGGCCGTTCGATTATACAGCCTGCCTCGGGAGGAAACATGAAAGTTCTGGTGGTCGGGTCGGGCGGCCGCGAGCACAGCCTGTGCTGGGCCATCGCCGCCTCGCCCCTGTGCGACGCGTTGTATTGCGCGCCGGGCAATGCAGGGATCGCTGCGGATGCTGAATGCGTCCCTATCGGCGCCGAAGACATCGATGGTCTGATTGGTTTCGTGCAGGAGAACGACATCGAATTCGTCGTCGTCGGACCGGAAGGACCGTTGATTCTCGGCCTGGTCGACCGGCTGGACGAAATCGGTGTGAAATCATTTGGCCCCAGATCCGCCGCGGCAATCCTAGAAGGCAGCAAGGGCTTCACCAAGGATTTCTGCGCCAAGTACGACATTCCAACAGCCGCCTACAAACGTTTCACCGAACCGGAGCCGGCCAAGCATTGGATCCGCGAACAGGGCGCGCCGATCGTCGTCAAGGCGGACGGCCTCGCGGCCGGCAAGGGCGTCACGGTGGCGGCCGAACTCGACGAGGCACTGGCCGCCGTCGATGCCGCGATGGTCGACGGGCAGTTCGGTGATGCCGGTGCGGAACTCGTCGTCGAGGCCTTCCTGCAAGGCGAGGAAGCGAGTTTTTTCGCCCTGTGCGACGGGGAAACGGCGCTGCCGATGATGTCGGCGCAGGATCACAAGGCGGTCTTCGACGGCGACAAGGGCCCCAATACCGGCGGCATGGGCGCATACGCGCCGGCCCCGGTGATGACGGAAGCCATGGCAGAGACGGTCATGGCAACGATCATCCAGCCCACTGTCGAAGGCATGAAGGCGGAAGGCAAGCCCTACAAGGGCGTGCTCTATGCCGGGCTGATGATCACCGACAAGGGACCGGAGTTGATCGAATACAACGTCCGCTTCGGCGACCCGGAATGCCAAGTGCTGATGACATTGCTGATGTCCGACATTCTGGTCGCGCTGATCGCATCGTCCGACGGGGTGCTCGACAGTTTCGATTTGCGCTGGCGTGACGAGGCGGCGCTGAGCGTCGTCATGGCCTCCAACGGCTATCCGGGCAGTTACGAAAAAGGCACGGAAATAAACGGCGTCGAACTGGCCGCCAGCGAGGATACGGTCATCTTTCACGCCGGCACGGCGCGCGGCGATCACGATCAGCTTCTTGCGACAGGCGGGCGCGTCCTCAACGTCACCGGTTACGGACCGACGGTCGAGGCCGCGCAAACGGCGGCCTACGCGGCCGTCGACCGGATCGATTGGCCCGGCGGATTTTGCCGGCGAGACATCGGCTGGCGTGCGGTCGAACGGGAATCAGGCTAAAGAGCGCCAGTCGAATCAATGCCCGAGCTTTTGATCCTACGGCACGGCGAATCGGCCTCGCCCGCAGGGACCGCAGATTTCGATCGGTCCTTGAAAGCGCGCGGCAAACAGGATTCCGCCTGTATTGGCCGTTGGCTCATCCGTAACGATCTCGTTCCGGATTTCGTAATTTCCTCCCCCGCGAACCGGGCCATCGCTACCGCCCGCATTGTCTGCGAAGCGATGAATCTGGAACCGGACACGATCCACGAAAGCCGCGACATCTATCTGGCCGAATTGGAGACATTGCTGAGAATCGTCAGCAATCTGCCGCATACCGCGCAACGTGCGATGATCGTCGGCCATAATCCCGGTCTCGAGGAATTGTTGGCCGTACTTTCCAAGACAAGCGTTTCGCCCTATGACGAGAACGGTCGCCTGCAGCCATGTTCGCTCGTCGTGCTGCACCTGCCGGGGGCCTGGGACGATATCGCTGCACAAACCGCGACGCGGCTTCATCTAATAAGGCCGAGCGCCCTGCCGCCGGGGACCTGAACAAAAACGCCTAGGAGCCAAATATGGCCGACATCGAATATTTCTATTCCGCCCATTCCGCCTTCGCCTATCTCGGCTCGGCACGCTTCATGGAAATCGCGCGGGCCGGCGGCCACCGGATCGTCCACAAGCCCTTCGATCTGGCCCCCGCCATCGAAGCCGGCGGTGCCGGATCGACTCGCGTCCGTTCGATGGCGCATCGCGACTATTATTTCGGCCGCGAGATCGAGCGCTGGGCGGAGGAACGGAACGCACCCGTCGTGACCGGCATGCCGACCTACCATTATAACGACATGGCCTTGGCCAACGGCATGCTGATCGCCGCCGTACAGCAAGGTGCCGATGCCGATGGCCTGGCGCATTGCCTGCTGGAGGCGCATTGGAAGGACGATGCCGATCTGGCCGAACGGCAAACGCTCGCCTGGCTGGCGCAGACCGTCCAGATCGACCCGGGACCGCTACTCGACGCGGCCCTGACGGACGGCGTTCAATCGGTCTACAAGGCGAACACCCAGGAAGCCGTCGACCGCTCCGTCTTTGGATCGCCGACCTATTTCGTCGCCGGCGACATGTTCTACGGCCAGGACCGTCTGGAGATGGTCGAACGGGCGCTCGGCAAACCTTACGCGGGGACTTGGCCACCTAAAGTGCACAGCTAGCCCAAATGAAAGAAATCAAGGTCATCGAGACGGCCCTGCGCGACGGTCAGCAATGCCTGTGGGCGACGCGAATGAAAACCGCCTGGATGCTGCCGATTGCCGAAAGGCTCGACGAGGCCGGGTTTCACGCTCTCGATTTCATGGGCTCAATTCAATTCGAGGTCTGCGTACGCTATCTCAAGGAGAACCCCTGGGAGCGGCTGCGGCTGATGAAGGCGCGAATGCCGAAGACGCCGTTCAAGGGCGGTATCCGGTCGAAGAGCCTTCTCACCTTCCATCTATTGCCCGATGACGTAATCCACCTTTGGATTCAGCTGCTGATCCGCAACGGCATGTCCAAGCTCAGCGTGTTCGACGCGCTGTTCGACAACGACAATATCGCCGACACGATGAAGGTCGGCAGAGAGGCGGGCGCCGATGTCGGCGCGGCGTTGGTCTTCTGCGAGAGCCCGGTTCACACCGACCAGCTTTATGTCGACAGCGTGCGCGACCTGATCGCGCGAGTCGGCGGGCTGGGCCATGTCATGCTGAAGGATTCCGGCGGGCTGCTGACGCCGGACCGGATTCGGACCCTTGTGCCCGCCCTGAAAGCTGCGATCGGCGACATCCCTTTGGAACTGCACAGCCATTGCCTGACGGGCTTAGCACCGCTTGTTTATCTCAACGGGGTGAAAGCCGGCGCCGATGTGGTGCAGACGGCGACCGCGCCCCTGGCCAACGGCCCTTCGCAGCCGGCAACGCAGACCATCGTGCGCAATCTGCGGCAAATGGGATACGACGTACCGGTCGATGACACGATCATCGACGAATTCAGCACCCATCTGACCGCGGTCGCACAGAAGGAAGGCAAGCCTCTCGGTGTGCCCATGGCGTACGACGCCTATCACTTCGAACATCAGATTCCGGGCGGCATGCTGACAAATTTGCAGTCGCAACTGGCCGATGTCGGCCTGTCGGACCGCTTCGACGATGTGGTTTCGGAGTGCGTATTGATCCGCAAGGAGCTCGGCTGGCCGATCATGGTGACGCCTTTTGCGCAGTTCGTCGTCACGCAGGCGGTTTACAATTTCATGTCGGACGAGCGGTACAGCGTCGTACCGGACGTGGTGAAGCAATACGCGCTGGGCCATTTTGGACGGCTGCTTGCCCCGGTCGAGCCCGACATTCTGGACCGTATCGTCGAAAATGGCGCGCGGACGATTCCGCTCCAAGCGGAACCGCTGGAACCCGCAGTACCGGCCCTGCGTAAGGCCTACCCGGACGCGTCGGATGAGGAGCGCCTGTTGCGCTACATGTTCTCGCCGGGCGATCAGGTCGAAACCATGCTCGCCGCGCCGCCGATCCAGACCGACTATGTCGCGGATGATCAGTCAGTCCATTCACTACTGCAGGACATCGCCGCACTGGAACGGGTCGGCCGGATCTCGATCAAGAGCCCGTCGATGACCCTCGAGGTGAAGTCAGGGGCCTAGTGTCCTGATCGTGAAATTCAAGGGATTGAATTTCGCGTGAATCAGCACACCAACCATTTGAATCTAGTGTGATTCAGATCCAAAAATTTGTCGCATTTAATGCGACAAACTTCAGAATCATCACACTAACCTTCTATTGCCGCGCGATACCGGCCTTGCCGCCGCGCAGCACGTATTTCTGGACCTTGCCCGTCGCCGTCTTCGGCAGATCGTCGACGAAGCTGACCCATTGCGGCGTCTTGAAATGGGCCAGGCTGTCGCGCACGTGCAGCTTTATTTCATCCTCAGTGGCCGCCACGCCCTCGCGCAGAATGACGAAAGCATGCGGCGACTCGCCCCATTTCTCGTGCGGCATGCCGACGACGGCGGCTTCCTGCACCGCCGGATGACGCAGCAGGCAGCCTTCCACTTCGACCGACGAGATGTTCTCGCCGCCGCTGATGATGACGTCCTTGAAACGGTCGCGAATTTCCGCAAACCCGTCCGGATGCACCACGGCAGCGTCGCCCGAATGGAACCAGCCATTCTTGATCGCGGCGGCCGTGGCCTCCGGATCATTGTAATAACCCTTCATGACCACGTTGCCGCGCACGGTAATTTCGCCGAGCGTCTCGCCGTCATGCGGCACCTCGTTGCCGTCTTCGTCGACGACGCGAAACTCGCCCGAGCTGACGAGCTCGACACCTTGGCGCGCCTTGATCTCGGCCAATTCCTCGACCGGCAGGTTCTGGTGTTCCGGCCGCGTCTCGCAGACGGTGATGAGCGGCGCCGTCTCGGTCAGCCCGTAGACATGGGTTAGATCCCAGCCCAGGTCGCGCTCGACCACCTCGATCGTCGCCGCGGCCGGCGGCGCGCCCGCGGTGAACAGGCGGACGCCGCGCGGCGCGCCCGCCCGGATTTCCTCCGGTGCGTTTGCGATACCGATCAGCACCGTGGGCGCCGCGCAGAACATCGTGATGTTCTCTTCCTTGATCAGCTTGAAGATGAGCGGCGGTTCGACCCGGCGCAGGCAGACATGGGTCATGCCGCGCGCCGTGTTGATCCAGGTGAAGGTCCAGCCGTTGGCGTGGAACATCGGCAGGGTCCACAGATACCGGTCGGCTGGCGTCAGATGTTGGTGAACGAGGGATCCCATGATGTTCATATAGGCGTTGCGGTGGGTGATCATCACGCCCTTGGGCCGCGCCGTCGTGCCGCTGGTGTAGTTGATGGTCAGCAGATCGGTCTCGTCGATCTCAACCGGTGCGTAATCCGGTGAACTCGCCGCCAAAGTCGATTCGTAATCGGTCCAGCCGTCGCCCGACCCTTCCAGCGCCACGTAATGTTCTACGCCGGGCAGCTTGTCCCGAATGCTGTCGATCGCCTCGAGATAGTCCGCGTCGGCGCAGATCACCGTCGCGCCGCAATGGTTGATGATGTACTCGAAATCCTCCGGCAGCAGCCGGTAGTTGATCGGCACCAGCACCGCGCCGATCTGCGGCACCGCGTAATAACCCTCCAGATGGGAATGCGTGTTGGGCGCGATATAGGCGACCCGGTCGCCCTGCTTGACGCCGAGCGCCTGCAGCGCCGAAGACCAGCGGTCGCAACGTTCCAGGAATTCCGCATAAGTAAAACGCAGATCGCCGTCGACGACCGCCTCCTTGTCGCCATAGAGCCGCCGCGCGCGGTGCGCGAATTCCATCGGGGTCAGTGCGATTTCCATAACATCGTTCCTCTAGCGCTTGGATCACGATTACGGAGGCCGATGTTAGCCAGACAGCGGTGCGCCGTCATCTAATTCAATTTGGAATCCGAAATTTATCGTCGCCGAACGGAACAGCGGAGACGTCCGATGCTGTTAAGCCTGCTGACGGGGAAAGATGAAACAAGGCGGAAGTCGGGCACTTTAAATCTAGGCCCAATTCAAGTTGGTAGTAGTTTCGTGTCGAAATATGGAAGGATTTCTACGACCTGCCCGTCGACGACACGGAACAGGTCGACCATCGGGATCGGCAGCGTGCCGGGCAAATGATAGTCAAGCATCACGCTGGCATTCTCACCTTCGACAATTATCCGCTGAACAACAATGCGGTCGAACGTAGAAAAAACCTGTTCCAGAAAGGGACGAAGCGCCTCTAACCCGACCACCGGTTCTTCGTTGACCGGCGCCTTGAAGTAAACGTCGTCGGAAATCGGCATGCGCGATAAATCCCGGGCATTGAAGCCGTCAAAATAGGCTTCGATCGTTTGGCGTGTTTGGTTCGTTCGATCGTCTTGGACCGTAATAGTGGGCCTCCTATCCTCAACCACATACGTTTGCGTAACCTTGAGACCATTAGTCCTCCAGGATTTCGGCAGGCGCGGGCATTCGAAGCAAGATGACGGCACCGGTATCGGAGAAAACGTCGTGTACGGCATCCGGCGGCGTATACACGTAACAACCAGCCTCGTACCAAACTTCTTCTATTTTGATGCGACCTTCCAACACCAATAATTCCTCGCCTGCCGGGTGGCGATGCTTCGGAAATCGCGTGTCGGGATCCAGCTTCAGAAGCGAGGTATATTCCTTCTCTCTATCCCCGTGCAGCATCTTCCGATAAATGCCGGGTCCACGACTTGGCTCCCAAATGACTTGCCGGTAGTCGACGCTAATCTCTCCCGCCATTGTTTGCTCCTGCCCCCTTATCCACCCTTTTCTGATTTTCCGCGCCTTAAATCACTTGATGTATCGAATAAAGGCCACCCCAAGACTGCTTGTGGCCGGCGGCGACGCTGATAATGCCGTTCAGCCAGGCATATTTCTCGGACGCTGTTTCGAAGTAGGGCGTAACGCGATGATAGTACTCGGAAGCCTTGACTTCTTCCCCGCGCCCAATGCGCTCCATGACTTCTGCAGGTCCGTGACGGCGACCTTGGTATGTCATGCAAATTGTATGGCCATCATCCGTTCTCAGCGTCATTCGGCAATCAAGCTGCATGACGCCGTCCGATCGCAGTAGCAGCCAATCGTCGCCTTCGACAACCGAGCCTTTCAGCTTAGGCCCTTCGAACTCGCCTCCAGTGACTTTGACGATACGCCTGTGTCCGACTGGAGTGTTGCCGATCTCTTGCGATTGCTCGACGGGAACTTCGATCTTCAAGTCAATTTGAATGCCTCTTAGGTTCCGATTTCATGTCGTTTTGGTCTGCATTTTCCCAATACCGGGCGTGACGCGCGAAACCCTCTGACGGCGAAAAATGATCCGAAAGCGACATTCAGGGCAGCAACCCCTACCGGAAACGTTCCATTGGCTTAGGGGACGGTCAGAATGTGCCGGCCAGCACGGCGCCGCCACATAAAATCAATACACCGCCAAGCAAGTGGCTAACCCAAGGGCCGCCCGGAATGGTTTTTTCAATCAGGACAATGGCGGCAAGACCGATGATCCAGTACAGATTCATGACGCCACCGAAGAACAATAGGCCCATCAGGAACCAGCAACAGCCGACGCAATAGGCGCCATGTTCAGCTCCCATATGGAAGGCGCCGCCGTCGCCGTTGCGCCAACGGGTCATTATAAACTGAAGCGGCGAGCGGCAGTTCTTGAGACAAGCTTGCTTGATGGGCGTTATTTGATAGAGGCCCGCGGCCAGCAAAAGAACGCCGCCAAGAACGGTACTGGTTCCGACCAACAGCGGAGACAACAAAGCCAAAGTTTCCAGGCTCCATTGCAGGGCAACCGCGACGATGCTGAAGCCGGCCCAAACGATCAGATAGGCTGACGCAAAAATCGTCGTCGCCACATGAGGGTTGCCTTTTTCCCTCTGTTTACGGTTGATCGTCGCGAACAGGAGAACCATCGGCGTTGCCGAGGGCAGCATCATGGCGATCATCATGACCCACCACATTAGGAACATCAGGGCAGCGTAGCCTATGTCCCAAATGGCTGGCATCATTTTGGCCATGCCTCCAATCGAGGCTAGCCTTGTCATCTCCGGCGCGGTCATGTTCATACCGGCGCCGGCCAGGACGTAGCCCCACGAAAGCGCCATGACGGCGGCTAGCGCGACCAGGACAAATACCCTGTCGCGCTTGACGGCGCCCTCAACGACCCTATCGAATGTGAGAACCGCCTCGGTCGAGCGGAGCGCTGTCATGCGGCGCGAATCAAGCCATCTTGATTGAAATGGTGAACACAGTAATGCGCCCATGAATCTTCGAACGCCATTTCTATGTCGCCCGTTACCGAGGTCGTGCCCAACCCGATTTCCGCGTAGGTAAACTCGAAACTGCCACTCGGCCGGGCCAATCCGATGTGGAACGGTTCACCATTGAACTCGTTGATTATCGGCTTGCCGCTGCTGGTCAGGACACCCGGTATCTCGACCTTTGCCGTTCTGAGCTCGAAATTCGCCTCAAGATCGATCGGCAGGAACAGTGTCTCGCAAAACTCTGAACAGGTGGAGGCGAAGACGGAGAAAAAACTGCTCAAGGGGGCGCTTGCCTCGCCAGAGACAATCATTTCAAGCGCGGTCCGCTGCGCTGCGTCTGCATGCTCATCGATAACGATTTGGCGCTGCCCGTTACCGTCCGCAATTTCGCCAGGCCACTTGTACAGCCCCGCCCATTTCAAGCCCGCAAGCGGCGTACCATTGAAATTGCCCTCGACGATATTGCCGATGAAAGCCGACTGACAATAGCCGTACGTGCTGGGCAAGTTGAACTGGCAGCCGCAATTCACGGCGCAATTACAGTTATCGTAAGTTTCGCTTTTGAATACCCATTGATCCGACATTCTCATAATCCTCCCGCGCGGTTAATCGGCGCTCCAGTTGAACTCATGTATATTTCCGGAGCTGCCTTCCCAGTCGCGAAAGTCGGGATCGGACCACTGGCTTCCGTCGCTGCTGGCTAGGTTCATGCTGTCGATCCGGAGCCCCGCTTGCGACATCGCGCCCGATACAACCGTCAATTTCCCGGCGCCATTCGATAATGGCCGCATCGTCGCTTGGCCGAAGCCATTCACGGAAAGGGTAGGTTTATCGCCCCAGGAAATAGCGATACTCGCAACCTTGGCCGGCAACCATTCGTCTACCGTCGCGCCCCAAAGACTCGCCAGGTGACCGCTTTTCCGGCCGCTGAAAATTGCTTCCAGCTCGCGCCGTTGGTCTTCGGTGGCGGATTCGGACATGTAGAGACGCGCCTTACCGCCGCCCGCATAGAAATTAGCCGGCCATTCCCCCGTAAACGCCACCGTCGTGCCGCTCAAATCCACGCCATCGGACCTGCCTTGCCGGACTTCAAACCCGAATGTATGGGCACACCAGCCCTCGTCGGGCTCAATTTCAGGGCCGAGCCAACAGGGACACCACATCTTGCAACTGCACAAATCCAAGCTTTGTCCGGAAACTTCCCATGCCATAGAATTTTTCCCCCCTTTGCGTGTCCCGATGCCCGATATCGCCTCGTTCCAAACGAGCGTCACCTCGATCCGGCGACTGTCCTTTCAAACCGTCGACGGGGTAATGCTAGAGATATGCCGTCAACGCACACCGCAATCAGGTGTTAGACAGCTCGTAAAAATGCGTCAAAATGACGAAATTCGAAGTCGAACTGGCAATCGCGGTCGAGAATGGAGGCGTCGAGGCGTGAGGAGACTGAGGATCAAACTCCTGGGCGACTATTCAGTGCTTGACGATGGGGCTGGGGAAGTCGCGGTGCCGGCCCGAAAAGCCCAAGCGCTGCTGGCCTATTTGGCGCTGTCAGCGGGACAATGGCATGGACGCGACCGGTTGGCAGGGCTGCTGTGGAGCGACCGGCAAGAAGCGCAATCGCGCAACAGCTTGCGCCAGGCGCTGGCGGCAATCCGGAGTCTCGGCGAAAGCCTCGCCATCGATCTCATAGAGACGGACGGCGACCGGGTGAAACTATCCGATGCGGTGGCCGAAACGGATGCGGCGGATTTCCAAAAGCTCCGCGCCGACGACCCGGTCGCCGCCGCAAGCCTCTATGCCGGAGACCTGCTGGATGGCTTCACCGCGCCCGACCCCGTGTTCACAGACTGGTTGGCCGGTGAGAGGGCTGCCCTGCGCGAAATCGCCAGCGAGACGTTCGAACGCGCCATTGGGCAAGCCGAGAACGATGGCGAGTGGCGAAAGGCCATCGAACTGGCCAAGCGGTTGGTAGGGATCGAGCCCTATCGCGAATTCGGCCATCGGCGTCTGATGAAACTGCACGCGGCGAGTGGCGATCGGGCCGCGGCGATCCACCAATACCAAGCCTGTGAGCGGCTGTTGCGCAATGAATTGGACGTAGCACCCGCTCACGAGACGACCGATTTGCTGGAAAATATCCGGCGCGGCATAGCAGGCCCGGGAAAGACCGCGCATGCCTTACTGCCGCCGCTCCCGGATCGCCCTTCGATCGCGGTGCTTGCCTTCGACAATTTGTCTGGGGAGCCGGAGCATGTTTTTTTCGGCGACGGCATGGCCGAAGACATTATCGCTGGGCTTTCAAAATTCCGTTGGCTGTTCGTGATCGCCCGAAATTCGTCTTTCACATACAAAGGGCGGGCGGTCGACGTGCGGCAAGTGGCGCGCGAACTTGGCGTGCGCTACGTCCTGGAGGGCAGCATCCGCAAGGGCGGCGGTCGTATACGGGTGACGGCGCAATTGATCGACGCGTTGGCCGGCAATCCCATTTGGTCGGAGCGCTACGACCGACGGCTAAAGGATCTTTTCGCGCTGCAGGACGAGATCACCGAGACGATAGTGGGCGCAATTGCGCCGGAGATCGATCAGGCCGAACGCAAGCGCGCCGAGCGTTACACGCCCGAGAGCGTCGATACCTGGCTAATGTTCCAAAAAGGCCTTACGGCATATTACGAGACGACCGAGGACAGTCTCGTAGCTGGTGTTGAGCTTCTTGACGAAGTCTGCCGCCGAGACCCGCGGTTCGCCCAAGCGCATGCCTTCGCCGCCGATGCGCGGCACCGGCAATCGATACATTTTGATGTGCATAGCAAGCCGCAACTTTTGGCCACTGCCAGTGAACTCGCGCGGAAGGCCACAGAGCTGGATAGCCGCGACTCCCTTGGTTACAGCATCCAAGCCAGGGTGCTCGCGTATCAGGGTGATCATGAACGGGCGATACGCCTTGCGGGACAGGGCATCGACCTCAATCCGAATGATTGGATGGCGCATCACGCACTGGGGTACGTGCTGATTGTCGGTGGGTCTTTCGACGCCGGGCTCGACGCGTTGGGTCAGGCTCAGCGTCTTAGCCCGCTCAGCGCTTTCTCGGCCGGCGTTCTGAGCATGCGCGCGGGCGCGCTGTTCGCGCTGCGCAGATTTGACGAGGCGACCATGGTTGCCGAACTCGGAATCGAAGCAGCACATCCCCGGCCGTCCACATTCCTTTATTTGGCCGCTGTTCACGGACTAAATGGACGCGTTGATCAGGCGCATACGGTGCTTCGGAAGCTTCAGGAACGCCATCCGAATTATTCAGCGCTCGCTTTGACGCAAGAGCGGATAAACACGGGGTCGCTGTCATGGCAAGCGGTGGGCGAACCCATGGTCGAGGGCCTGCGGCGTTGCGGCGCGATGAAAGATTGATCCCCTAGGCCTTTGTTGCTTCACCATTTGATGCGGAGGACATCTTCTCGCGCTCTTCGCGCCTGTTCTAATTGTTCAATAAGTCAGGGCAGAATTAGGCTTCGGACATGCTTCGGCATGAGTTTCTCGGGGAGCGCACCTCGCGGCATGCCAATTTGTACGGCGATAGCGTAATTCGTTTCCAGTACGGCCGGCCCGTGAATCATCGCTTCCTGTCTGGCTTGCACCTGACCTGATGACAACGGACGACAATGCCGCTGCGGTTGACGGTGTCCTCGAAATCCTTCGATAGCGCCAGCGGCTCGGGTCGCAAATTACCGGCTTTAGTATTAGCTGAACGACGCCGGGAACCGCGGGAGCCGACATGACGGAAAACAAAGCTCGGAGAGAAACTTCACGCGCAATTAGACAACTTTATTTAACTGATCGTCGTCTCCGCCGCGAGGCAAATAAGATAAATTTTATGTCCCTTTAATCCCTAGCGCTTGGATCACGATTTCGGAGGCCAATGTTAGCCAGACAGCGGTGCGCCGTCATCTAATTCAATTTGAAACCGCGAAAATATCATCGCCGGATATGGCCTTCGCACTACTCCGCCCACGGACGAACCCGCAGGTACTTGTTACTGCGCCACACGGGCTCGCCCAACGGTGCGGGTGCCGCCTCGCCGGCGGAGGCCCCGGCCACGGACTTTCCGCTGGCGCGCGCTTGGGCGCGACGCGCTATCGACGAGTTGGGATGCGGCGTGTCGGACCGCTCCACCCAAACGACATCGTCGCCAATGAAACGCAACGTCAGTGAGCGGCGGCGCATGCCGGGGAGGGTTGCGCCGCCGCCATGCAAAGTTCCCATATGAAAGGCCATCAAATCGCCCGGCGCCAACGCGTCGCCGACGATTTCCCATTTGTCTCGATCGCTTTCAATGTCGGGTAAGCGCGGCAATTCGCTGACAGGGTACAAAGGCGCCGTATCGTCGCCTGGTTCAAAACGTGACCCGTTATGCGTAACCCCTGTGTGAGACCCTCGAACGACTTCAAAGCTACACTCACGCGGAATTGGATCGAGGGGAATCCACAAAGCCGCCATTCGCGGGCCGTCAAAATTCATGTACGAGGTGTCCTGGTGCCAGGGCGTTCGACGCGTACCGCTTGCCCCTTCCTTGTAGAATATCTGCTCGCCGAGGTACCAAACGTCGCTTTCGCCCCCGAACAAGGCGCGCGCGATATCGGGCAGCACACTTTCCCGCAACAAATCGAGATACGCCGGTTCTCGTATCGAATATCCGGTGTCGGCGATAAAACGTTCTGTCGAACCAGCCGCGAAATCTTGCAGTGCGGCACTTAAATGGACGTGACTCCAAGCGTAGGCCGCCTCGATCAACCGCATGGTTTTCGCATCCAGCGCTTGTTTTAGAATCACCACGCCGTCCTCCCGGTAGGACGGCGCGTGGTTCGAGAATCGAGTCACGGACATAAGCGAGGAACCCTCTTTCAATCTCTCAACAAAGCCATGGTTTTCATGGCGAAAGCGCACGCCAGCCAAAGGCTACGGGCCAGCCGCCTCATGGGCAAGCCCGTGCAATCGTATAGAAAGCACTAACGAATTGAGCAGCTTCTCTTCGCCTCGGTCACGTCCGCATTTTCTCAGGTTCCTACATTCCGGATAATGTACTGCGACAGCCGGTTTTGACCCTGTTCGGATATCGCGGCAACGCGTTTCTCTTTCTGCTGTTGGCCGCTTTCGGCTTAAACGCCCCTCCAAAGGAACTAAGAAACGATCCATGTCGTCGGGCCGTTACACCCAGTAACCAAATTACTGGCGCGACAACCTGCATTGTCGCAGCTTTTTAGTTCAGCGGCGCGCGGCCCGGACAAAAGTCACGACTCATACGGTACGAATTAAAGGTTGATTAACCATCGTTTCGTTAAGTTGCAACTCTGTTTGAGACGAAATTCGAACATGTAAATAGGTATAAATTGGCAAGATAAAGAAAGTCATCCCATTGAAAAAAACATGTTTTTTAATTTTACCAGAGGCCCCAAGCAGTTGATGGGCGTTACAACGCAGATCCGGAAGAATTGGCCGTCATTGCATTACCGAATATGAGTGGAGGCGTTCTGTATGGGTAGATCGGCATGAACACGGGACAAGGCAAAGTGTCCAAATCGTCGACCGTGGACGACGTTGCCCATGCAATTGATCGTCATGTGGGCTGGCTCAACAAGCACCCCACCGGCAAGCGGGCCGATCTTTCGAATCGCGATCTTTCGGGCCGCAACCTGTCTGGATTACGTCTGGAAAGCATCACACTCGTCGCGACCGACCTGCACAACTCGCAACTGACTGGAACAAGCCTGACCAAAGCCGACCTTTTCGGCGCCAACCTTAAGGGCTGCGACCTTCAGGAGGCCGATCTAAGTAGCGCGATACTTCGCGGCGCGTCCCTGTACGGCGCCCGGATGGACAAAGCGAACCTGACAAATGCGGACTTCCGCCCCGGCGCCGTCATCCGTTCCACCGACGATGCACGGCAAGAAAGGAGCGCCGAGCTTACCGAATGCGTACTCGACTACGCGTGCCTCGCCCATGCGCAAATGGCGGGCGCCAACCTGGAAGGGTCCAGCCTGGTGGGCGCCAATCTCGAAGGGGCGATACTGACCGGCGCCAACTTGGCCGGCACGGATTTCAGCAACGCGAGCCTCGAAGGCGCCGACCTTTCAGAAGCCACTTTGGAAAACTCTAATTTTCAAAGGGCCGACCTGCAAGGAGCATCGTTCGAAAACGCCGTTGCGGATAACACCAATTTCAGCGGCGCGAAGATGGGCGAGACAATCCTCGCCGGCGTCGACCTGGGGCGCTGTTCGCTCAAGAATGCGGATTTGCTAATTTCTGGCAAAAACCTTCCCGTCCATCTCAGGCGGGTGTTAGACGAGCATGAGCAATGGATCCTGTCCAACGGTAAGGATGGGCGGCAGGGCGTGCTTTTGGACGAAGATCTCCGATTCGTGGACATTTCCGGCCGCAACCTCAGCGCAATGGTGTTGCGGAATACGTGTCTCGAGGGCGCTAATATGACAGGGTGCATTCTCGTATTAACCGATCTGTCGAAAGCCAACCTCCATCGCGCAAACCTTTCCGGCGCTCACCTGTTCGGAACTTTGCTTCCTGGCGCAGACCTCACCGAAACAATTTTCTGCGGTGCCCAGTTCAGCCCCATCGATATAGTCCGGACTGACGGCACGAGGACCGGAAGCGTGCAAAAACCCGATCTGTCGAATGCCGACCTGCGCGGTGCTGACTTGGACGGCGTGGAAATTGCGAATTGCAATCTCTCCGGCGCGCTACAGGATTGATGGCCGGTTAGTTTCAAACGACTTTTAGCCGGATGCTCTCCCGCTTGGCGTGATCGACATCGAAGCGCTCGAGATCGTCATCGGGCAGACCGACCGAAACCTTCCGGCCGGTGGCATCGGTAAGGTCAAAATTCGCATTGAAGCAACGGTGCGATAGCCCGTGCTTATCCGTCATCTCGTACTTGTTGATGGTGTGTTCGTTTTCCGAAACTCGGTCGCCGGTGAGGCGCGTACCGATACGTTTGACCGTTGAGTTTGCGAACGCCGAGCCAAGGAAAATTTTGCTGTTACTCGACGCAAAATTCACAAATGAAGGCGTGTCAATTCGCGAAATGGCGTCCGCTTCACGCTTCTGTCCTCCTTGCTTGGCGGTTTCCTGAATATAACTGCCGACGATGAACTGGCGCGGCAATGCCTTCGATATCAGGCGCGCGAGCCGAATCGTGACATCACCGACAATGAAGCCGCGCGGGTCGGGTTTGGTCCCGGACGCCTGGTAATATTCGTAGTGATCGCCAAAATCCAGGCAACATCGCAAGATCGGTATGGTTTCGTGCGGATTTTCCTCCCGCGCGCGCTGATTGTAGATCAAGGCGAGGCTTGTGGCGTAGAACAGGGCAAGGTCTTCGGCGATGCCTTCTTTCCGGTTCCAGATATAAAATCCGTCGCCGGTCGTTGATGCCGTCACGTCGATGGGCAAACCGACGGCGCCGACATGCGCCGCCGCCTGGTTTATGTGATGCGCCAGAACGTTGATCTGAGTGATTTGTTCGAACGCGGAATAGAGGCTGAAATTGACGATATCAAACAGACCCACGGCCCGGCATTTCGAGTGTGTCACGGTGTAGTACCGCAAGATGGCGTTCATCTCTTCAATTGTCGCCTCGTCCTCGGCAACGGCGAAGGGAAGCCGCAGAACGACGGACTGGCAACCTTTGGCGATTAGCGACTCGAACTTTTCCGGCTCGGGGATATGACGATTACGTTCGAGCATCTCGGGTTCGTCCCGGCCAATCCGGGTCATGCCAGTGCTGGTCACGAAAAGGATTTCGATCCCATTCGCGGCAGAGCGCCAGCCAATGACCACGTTCTCGCCGAGATTCCATACATTGCGCAATTTGTCGTAAAGTGCTTTCCGTTTGTCGGTGGAAAGCGAAGGTTTGTTTTGTTCCGTCATGTTTCGGCGCTTTACAGACTAAAGGTCGTGAAATTTAGGTGCGGCTGACAGGCGTTCTCCGCCTGAGGGTAGCGCCGAATAGTTACCAAAGCGTATCCATAGACTTCCGCACCTGGTCGAGGGTGTTGAAGAAGTCGGTTGAGGTGGAGATTGGGTTGTGATTCTCTGAATCCAGAGTTCGGTTCGGAGGCTTAGCGATGATGGGGCAAGCGGTCGGTCAACAGGATCGATTATTCTTTAATTTCGATCTCGACGAACGCATGCCGGCCAATCGTCTGCTGCGCCGGATCGACGCGGTTCTCGATGGACGCCAGCGTGATCGAGGCCGACGCCAGCCGCTTTCAGCGGGTCGAGGGTAGCGAGGTCGATTGGTCGGATGCACAACGCTCCAGCCGCCCGGTCCGCGAATATCTGGCGGCGCTCGACGGTGAACAGTCACCGACCAATCCCGACCGCAAGCCGAAGGCCATGTCTCCGACCGACCCGACGGCGGCCTGGACGACGCGCGGGCGCAACAAGGTCATGTTCGCATACAGCTTGAACGATCTGATCGATAGGAAACACGCCGTCATCCTCGATGTCGAAGCGACACCGACGCGCATCAGCAAAGAAGTGGATGCCACCGAAACGATGCTGGAGAGGACGGAAGAACGCTTTGGGCTGAAGCCCGGTCCTATCGCTGGTGATGTCGCCTACAGTACGGGGGAGATGCTCGATTGGTTCCTAAAACGAGAGATCGAACCGCATATCCCGGTCAAGGATATGAGCAAGCGTAAAGATGGAACTTTCTCCCGCGATGACTTTACCTACGAAGCCGAGCGCGATGTTTACGTTTGCCCGGAGAACAAGACGCTGACAACGACCGGACGGGTGTTCGCTGGCAACACGCTGTACTACCGGGCAATCAAACGCGATTGCGACAAATGCCCGGTCAAACAACGGTGCTGTCCCAATACGCCCTCGCGCCGGGTCCCGCGTGACGTGAACGAAGCGGCGCGCGACCATGCCCGAGCTCTTGTCGACAGCGAGCCATTCCTTCAATCCAGACGCGACCGCAAAAAGATCGAAGCCCGCTTTGGCGATCTGAAGGCGTCTACGAATCTAGGGGCTATTCAGTTCTGATTCATTGAAGTGTTTTACAATCCAAAACGACGCCACTGTTAGGTGCCGCGATGTGCGGAGTCCTAGCGCGATATTGGAAAGCTGCGACTTCCGAGTCTGGCTGAGTCTGTTGAAAAGGCGGTTGAGCGCTGAATCTAGATGTGATTCCTTCGTTTCAAGGGTTGAGACGGAGGCAGTGCGATGATGGGCGCGGCGTTAGGTCAGCCAGATCGTCTTTTCTACGCGTTCGATTTGGAAGCGATGATCCCGGCGGATCATTTGCTTCGTCGGATCGATGCGGTTCTGGATTTGAGCTGGTTACGCGAAGAGCTGAAGCCCCATTACAGCACGATCGGCCGTCTGTCGGTCTGTCCGGAACTGATGATCCGGATGTTGCTGGTCGGCTACTGCTATTCGATCCGCTCGGAATGCCGGCTTTGCGAGGAAGTCGAATTGAACCTGGCCTACCGTTGGTTCTGCCGGCTCGGGCTGGAAGACCGGGTGCCCGATCACTCGACGTTCTCGGTCAATCGCCACGGCCGCTTCCGGGAAAGCGATATCTTGCGGACGGTGTTCGAGGAGGTGGTGTGCGGTTGCATGAAGGCCGGCCTTGTCGGCGGCGAAGGCTTTGCCGTGGACGCTTCCGTCATCGAGGCCGACGCCAGCCGCTTCCAGTGGGTCGAAGGGGCCAGCGTCGACTGGAGCGCGGAAGACCTATCGCGCCGGCCCATCGCCGAATACGTGGCGGCTTTGGAAAGCGCCAACCCGACGACCAATCCCGAGCGGCCGCCAAAGGCGATATCGCCGGTCGACCCGTCTGCCGCATGGACCACGCGAGGGCGCCACAAGGTGATGTTCGGCTACAGCCTGAACTATCTGATCGACATGGAAGCGTCGGTCGTCCTCGATGTCGAGGCAACGCCGACACGGATCTCCAAGGAGGTCGACGCCACCGAGACGATGATCGAACGGACCGAAGAGCGCTTCGCTCTCAAGCCGAAGCACATCGCCGGCGATGTCGCCGGAGCCTGCCCTTGCGAAAGCGAGGGGCACCGGCGAGATGCTCGGCTGGCTGGTCGACCGCAACATCGAGCCCCATATCCCGGTCTGGGACCGAATGAATATCTCGACTGAAGGTAAGTTCGTCCGACCTGACTTCACCTATGACAAAGCGCACAATCTCTACGTTTGCCCGAACGGCAAGGAACTGAAAACATCGGGGACCGTTCATCAAGGAGGACGGATCAAGTACATCGCCAAGCGCACGGATTGCGCCAAATGCCCGCTCAAGCCCGAATGCACGACAGGCCGGGAACGGCGGATCGACCGCGACGTCAATCAGGAGGCCCGCGACTACACGCAGGCCTTGATGGAAACGAAGGCCTACCGGATTGCCAGAGCGGAGCGTAAGAAAATCGAGGCGCTCTTCGGTGAGGCCAAACGTATCCTCGGCCTCACCAGGCTCCGGTTACGAGGCCTTTCAGGCGCCCGCGACGAGTTCCTGCTCGCCGCCACCGTACAGAACCTCAAACGCCTGATCGCACGCGTCTCCATACCGCTCCCAACACCTAAACCGGCATGACCGCATGAACTGAAAACGGCAAAACCCCCGAAGTTCCCCAACCCGCCCAGGCATCACGCCGCGGCGGAAAACAAATGTCTGCTATTACTAAAAGTGGACACCGAAATTCGGCCAAATCACGACTTCTTCAACAGACTCGGCTAAAACCAGTCGAACACCCCTCACTCGGGTGGAGTCCGCATAGCTGCAAGTTCGGACATGCGTAAATGTGAACCTCCCGGTGAAGCACATCTCGCAGCATGCCTATCTGTACCGGATAAAGCATTTCGTTCCGAGCAACGGCGGCTCGTGAAGCACCGCGTCAAGTCAGCATCGCACAGGGCTGGAAAAAAGCGGCCGACAATGCCGCGGTCGTTGACGGCGTCCTCGAAATCCTTCGATAGCGCCAAGGGCCCGGGTCGCAAATCACCGTCTTTGGTATAAGCTGACAGGCGCCGGGAACCACGGGAGCCGACATGACGGAGATTAAAGTCATCGAGACGTCGCTGCGCGATGGGCAGCAATGCCTGTGGGCGACGCGGATGAAGACCGCCTGGATGCTGCCGATTGCGGAGCGGCTCGACGATGCCGGCTTCTACGCGCTCGACTTCATGAGTTCGATCCAGTTCGACGTTGCCGTGCGCTATCTGCGTGAAAATCCGTGGGAGCGGCTGCGGCTGATGAAGGAACGGATGCCGAAGACCACCTTCAAGACCGGCGTGCGCGGGCGCAGCCTGCTGACCTTCCACATCATGCCGGACGACATCATCCGGCTCTGGGTCCAGATGCTGGTGCGCAACGGTTTCAAGAAACTGAATGTCTTCGACCCGCTGTTCGACAACGACAACATCATCCAGACCCTGAAGACCGCGAAGGAGGAAGGCGCCAACACCGGCGCATCGTTCGTCTTCTGCGACAGCCCGGTGCACACCGATCAGGTCTATGTCGATAGCGTACGCGACCTGATGGGGCGGATCGAGCTGGACCATGTGATGATTAAGGATTCCGGCGGCCTGTTGACGCCGGACCGGGTGCGGACTCTCGTGCCCGCGTTGAAGGCGGCGATCGGCGACATGTCGCTCGAAATCCACAGCCACTGCCTGACCGGGCTGGCGCCGCTGGTCTATCTCGAGGCGGTGAAGGCCGGCTGCGACGTGGTACAGACGGCGACCGCGCCGCTCGCCAACGGGCCCTCGCAGCCGGCGACCCAGACCATCGTGCGTAATTTGCGGCAGATGGGCTATGACGTGGCTGTCGACGACGACGTCATATCGGATTTCAGCGACCACATCGCGTCGGTCGCGCGCGCCGAGGGCAAGCCGTTCGGCGTGCCGATGGAATACGACGCCTACCACTACCAGCACCAGATACCGGGCGGCATGCTGACCAATATGGAAGCGCAGCTGGCGGAAGCCGGCATGCCCGACCGGTTCGACGATGTCGTCGCGGAGTGCGTGCGGGTGCGCGAGGAGCTGGGCTATCCGATCATGGTGACGCCCTTCGCGCAGTTCGTCATGACCCAGGCGGTCTACAATATCATGTCGGGCGAGCGCTATGGCACCGTGCCGGACGTGGTGAAGCAATACGCGCTGGGCCATTTCGGGCGACTGCTGGCGCCGATCGAGCCGAACGCGCTCGACCGTATCGTCGCCAACGGGTCGCGGTCAATTCCGGATGACCCGCCGGAACTGGCCCCCGCAGTCGACAAGATGCGCCGCGACCATCCCCATGCGACGGACGAGGAACGGATCCTGCGCTTCATGTACGAACCGGCCGACCATGTCGATCGAATGTTGGCCGCGCCGCCGATCCAGACCGACTATGTCGCCGATGCCGAACCGCTCGGCGATCTGCTGCAGGACATCGCGGCGCTGGAACGCACCGGGCGGGTGTCGCTCAAGTCGCGGGCGCTCAGCCTGAACATGAAGCTGAGCGGATAATCCGCCCGCTAAACACGAAAAGGCGCTTTCCGACCGCGCAACATCTTGATTTACTGACCTTAGGACAAACATCCAATTATCGATTTTGCCTGTCGGAAATGCGCGTTGCCGCTTAAAACGATGCAGTCTTGCGGGAAACGGCCGCAAAAGCCCGCGGTATAATAAAAGGGGAGTTCGCACTATGAGTGAATCGTCAACCTACGCACCGCCGAAGGTCTGGAAATGGGACAATCAGGACGCGGGGCCTTTTACCAGCACCAACCGCCCGACCGCCGGCGCGCAGCACGAGAAGGAGCTGCCCGTCGGCAAGCATCCGCTGCAGCTCTACTCGCTCGGCACGCCCAACGGCGTGAAGGTGACGGTGATGCTGGAAGAGCTGCTGGCGCTGGGTCACGAAGGCGCCGAATATGACGCTTGGCTAATCAGGATCGGCGACGGCGACCAGTTCGGCAGCGGGTTCGTCGCGGCCAATCCGAACTCCAAGATCCCGGCGCTGATGGATCACAGCACCACTCCGCCGACCCGTGTCTTCGAATCCGGCGCGATCCTGATGTATCTGGCGGCAAAGCATCAGGAACTGATGCCGGTCGATCCAGCACTGCGCCCGGAATGCCTTTCCTGGCTGTTCTGGCAGATGGGCAGCACGCCCTATCTCGGCGGCGGGTTTGGGCATTTCTACAATTATGCGACTGAGAAGCAGGAATACCCCATCGACCGCTTCGCGATGGAAACCAAGCGTCAGCTCGACGTGCTGGACCAGCGCCTGGC
>Ga0315338_1001695_pt1 | contig 25662 bp, 34 predicted proteins | sample ASW8metaG_FD_204518 | JGI IMG/M metagenome (GOLD analysis project Ga0315338, IMG submission 204518) | Ammonia-oxidizing marine archaeal communities from Monterey Bay, California, United States - ASW #8 | ecosystem: Environmental > Aquatic > Marine > Coastal | place: USA: California | collected... | reverse complement strand
GCCCCCCACCTTTCTTATACCTACTATATCTTGCCTTTGCTTTCTTATCAGACTTCGTCTTCCTTTTTCCGGGAGTTACATAATCCATAATAGAAATAATTAAACTTAATATAAAAAACTATTGAAAAAAATAAAAATTATTGATGTCTTTTCATACAACATTTTTGATTAGGTCTTGTATCTAAATCACTAACTTGAGTACTTCCAATAAGTTCAGTACCTTTGTCACCGTCCGTGTCACATTCTGTCTTCCAACTAGCCTTCCACTGCAAACAAGGCCTTTTTTCAACACAACATATATTTGTTTGGGCATTTAAATCGGCAAAAGTAATAATCCCTTTTTTTGAAATATCACAATCCCCTTTACTTACAATTTCTCCACCCCATTTATCTATACAAATATGCCCTCCGCCCGGACAAGCAACATTATCACAAGGCTCTAATCCTACTCCCTTAAAAGACAAAGTTCTACAAGTCATAGCTTCAGAATCCTTGCCTTCTTCAAAAATAACTTTTCTCTCCCTTGTACAATAATCATAACTAGCCCCTGTTGAACAAGACAATTCACAACCTTGAATTACTGATTGAACATTAACTTTTCCTCCAGTAATTCCTGATAATTTATCAATAACATTACCCCAACCAACTGTAAATCCGTAAATAACAACAACTAAAACAACAAGACCAAGAATAATCATTATAATTGTACCTATTGCTAGCTCAGCCCCTTTTTTATTGTTCATAATATTTATACAGGTTTTTTATTTATAAATCTATTGATTATCTTTAAAATTTTTAATAAATCTTTTATTATAATTATAATTTACCCTAACATTTCCAGAATTATAAAAATTTTCAAATTGAACATTTAAATCAAACACTAGCCCCTCTCCATCTACTTTCAAACTATCTAAAATATTTTCCTCATTTAGTTTATTTCTAACAATTCCTAATTCTTTTAAAAAATATTTTTGACCAAATTCCCTAAAATAATTATATTCAGATTCAGCAGTATGTTCAATATAAGGATATTTCAAATTATCAATTTCCCCCTTAAAGTTATTAATAAATCTCATTTTATCTATATCTCCACTGGGAATTGTTTCTATAGTTGCTCCGCCTGAATTTAAAACCCTTAAATAACTATCACTAATTGTACCTAGCTCTTCAATCCTACCATCATTATGGGTTATTTTATATTTTATTTTAAAATCTAAATTACCTATAGAATTTTCAAATGCCCCATCCAAATAATAGTCTAATAAATAAGCCTTATGATCCACATTTATTGCATTTCCCGCAATTCCTACTTGTTTTCTATCTTCAGTTTTAATCCCAAAATAAATTAAGCTCAACACCATTAAAGAAATACATGCTATAACTAGCAATGCAATAGGTATTGAAACTCCTTTTGTATTCCATTTTCTATTTTTCATTTTATTAATGCAATTTCTTGTTCATATTATTTAAACAATATTTAGACATCCTCAATTTAATTTGAAAATTAACATTCCTATAATTTACGTCCTTAACAAATTCGACATAAAATTTATTAGTAGGGTCATGTTGACTCCAGACATTCGGGGGGTCACTTGAGGCTCCTCTAGGTTTTGGCCCTGTTTTTAATATCCCCTGATGAATAACTCCATAAGGCAAAAGTAACAAATTCTCACTACAAAATTTTCCTAATGAATCCGATAATCCTCTAACAGCATCACTTTTTTGTAAATCAAAAATTTGTTGAGAAATATCATTATAATCTTCCTCATTAAATCCCTCATTTAAAATCATTGTATCTTTTAATTGAGTACCTAATTCAATTAATTTCAATCCCTCCTGATAATAATATCTTGAAAACTGTTTATTAGCAAAACTAATTCCATCCTCATTCTTAACCTCAAAATAAGGGTCTAATGATTTTTTAATTGCATCTATACTTTTAATACTCTCTCCATCTACAATAATTCTTTTCTCTAAAAGATTATTAGCATGGTAATAAAATAATGCAGAATTAATTTCTTTATTTTTTGGAGGATCAAACACTATTGCATCACTTTGTTCTGGAAAATTTAAAACCATAATAGTAATATAAATTATTGTAAAAAAGAAAATAATTAAAATAACAATAAGCCAAGTAAACAAACTATCCTCTAACCCCTTTTTATTCATTTTTTTTCTATTAAAAAATAGACGCTTAAAAATTTCAATTTTCATTCACCCCTCCCTTGATTTGATCCTGTTAAAATCTTTATATCATAATCTTCCAACACAATATTTTTTCTTGCGCACTTTGGAAGCTTTCTTCCCTCTAAATTACAAGAAACCTCAAATCCTTCTTGCCCCCCTTCAATAAATTTATTAACTCCTGAATTTAATCCCCTAATATTAATTTTAAAATAATAAAATTCATTTATAACGTCCTTATTTAGTTCTGCCTCTTCATAAATATTAAAATTTCTTTCAAGAACATTTTTGTTTAGCTCTCCCCTTTTAATTAAAAAGTCTTCTAATCTTTCTAATAAATTATTTGCATCACTTTCTCTTGTATCAAAAGCTTGAAAATAAAATGCATAAATTCCAACACCTATTGCAACACCAACTATGGCAAATGTTAAAAAAAACATACCTATATCTGCAAACCTATAATATCCCTTTTTATTCATTCTTACTCTCTCCTTTTTTTATTTCTAATATCAATCTTTTATCCTTAATATCCCAGAGAATATCCCTCTCACTAAAATAATAATAACTATAACCCTCTCCCTTTATTAGATTTACAGTAACTTTATTCTCATCATTATTAATTCTAACAATCTTTCCCTCAAAATTATTTTTCTCAGCAATTGAATGGGCCTTGCCAAGATATATTTCAAATTCCATTCCAGATTTAGATTTATCAATAGTATAGGCAATTTGTTTTGCATAAATCTTTTCATAAACTCCTGCTCCCTCTCCAACACGCACCACTGCAAAAAAGATTATAACTACAAATACAACAACTAATAAAATATAAACTAAATTTTCTGTCAATAAATTCACTCCTTTTTTATTTTTCATTTTCTGTGAAAATGGAAGATTAAAAAATATTTGATTTTTTTTGTTCCTCATTTTGAATTAGGGAGCTATTTCAAAACTACTTACTCCTATTTTGTTCAAAATATTAACATCATCGTTAAACAAAGTGGGTTTGCCATAAAAAAAGTCTGGATTTTCTGTAGCCCAATAAGTTATTCCCCCTGTAGTAGCTCCGGCCCCTCCTGCTAGACTAGCTGTTAATACAATGGCGGTCAAACTAGTACCTCCAGTAAAAGGAGCAGCTATGATTGCAACAGCTGTAACTCCTGCAACAGCTATAGTTGAAATCCACTGATCCCAATTTCCTTCCCTTTTTATTTGTGCAACTAATACTTGGCCATTTTCAGAAGTTAAATCAATTGCCCAATCCCCATAATTTGTTGAAAGAGTAATACTATGCTCTTCTTTATATTTTTTTCTTACCTCATCATAACTGTTTCTAAAATAATCTGAACTTTTTTGGCCATACAAATATTCCAAATAACTCTTTCCACTTTGAAATTTTTTCTCTTCAAGAGATTTATAAAAGGAAAGATATCCTACTTTTTTAATTTCATCCCTTGCCTTTTTATCAAAAGCTATTCTTGAACAAATTAATCCATAATTCTTATCTCCCCATTTCTGAGGCATAAAATTCATCTTCCCTTCTCCAAGCATATTATGACATTCAACCATCTCGTTTCCAATTTCTTCCATTATCTGATTTTTTGCAATTTGTTTATCATTACTTAATTTAACCTTTCTAACTTGATTGTCTTTTGTACCAACTAAGCCACAATCATTTCCAGACATACTCAAACAAACCAGACTAGTCTGACATTTTAAAGGAATCCTTTCTTTTGCCTCAAAAGGCCCTACTTGAGCATTATGTCTAAATACAACTGATTGTTTGCAAGTATCTTTTGAAATTCTATCCGAAAAATCAAAAAGTCCTAGAAAAAAAAGTATAACAATAAAACTTAATGCAACAATTGCTATTATTACTATTGTTTTAACACCTATTATCGCCCCTTTTTTTCCAATTTCTTTTAACATCATATCACCTTATTTATTAAAAAATATATTCCTAATAAAGCTATCGAGAAAAACACAACCCATAATACTATCTTCAATAATGATTTAAGTCCAAGTTCCATTTTATTCTTTTATACATTCGGGATTAACTCTAAATTTTATTTTAAATCTAACTTCTTTTTCCAGAGTTCCATCATAGCTTGTTTCTTTTGTAAATTCCTTCCATCTTGGAATTTCCCCCTCTGTTATTGAAAAAGGTTTCCAAGGGGTATTAGACCCGGGAGGCCCCACCCTTAACTTACCCTGATATATTACTCCCTGTGGAATTAATATCATATAATCATCGCAGATCTTATTGAATTCCCTAACCAATACATTAAATTCTTCAGACTTATCAAAGCTAGCTATATTATCATTAATTTTTTGCATATCTTTTAGATCAAAACCCATATCTTCCAAGGCATGAAGATAATTTCTATCAGATCTTAAACTTAACGCATCTAACCCATTCAATCCGTCAAGTCGATCAAAATTTGTCTCTGCATAACTTCCAAATGTTCCATAAGGTTCATAAAAAGGATCTAAAGAATATTTGATTACATCAATTAATTTTTCCCTTTCACCCTCAAAATTCACTTCAGATTCTAATATTTTATCAAATTGCCCCTCATCTAATACTCTCAATTTTTCTTTATCTGCAATTCGCTTATCATTTATTAACACTTTTTCAACCCCTCTAGAAATCGCTAATGAAAAAATTTTATTGCCCATAATTAAAGTCCCGGTTTTAGAAACTCTTAAAAGAAAATTTTCAACATTTTTACAGGCAGATTTACTAGACTTACAATGATATTTCTCACAAATGCATAATAAACAATCTTTCTCATCATTGCATTCTCCCGGATAATTTTTTTTATTTGAGGATAATAGATACCATTCAGTATTATCTGGTTTAAAAATTTTCAATTCTACTTCATTACCATTTTCCCAAACATGTCTTGAGTTACTAATAATATTATCAAGCTGCTTTTCCATTTTTTTTAATTCACTATCTTCTGTAAACAATCCCCAGAGTGAAACAATTAAAACAATCAATAAAAGAACAACAAACACAGTTATAACTAAATTTAAAACTCGTTTTAATAACCACAATCCCCTTTTATCATCCATTAATCTCATTTTACTAGCCAAAATCTGGAAAAATATTTTTAAATAATTCCAATATTTTTTCTCCCCCTCCAAACAAAAACCAAACTGCCGCAACCAAAATCAATACAAATAAAATAATCATTATTAACTTTTTTGTTATTAATCCTTGCCCCATTATTTACCTCTAAAAATACTTTTAATAAACTCTATAGCTCCGATCCCTTTTCCACTCAATATACCTATCCCTATAACAATTATAATCAATGCAAGAACTGCCATAATTATCCAAAATAAAAACTCCCACTCTATTCCCCTTTTATTCCACTTTTTATTTTTCATTTTCCTTAACAACTAACATCCTCACAATTTAATTTCTTAACATCCTTTCCAAAACTTTTATTTGTAATCTCTAAACAACTAAACTCTCCGCCCTTATTCTCCCCATCTTCAACATATTTTACAAATTTCTTCTCACAACAATATCCATAATTTTGTTCAGAGTCTGCAAAAATATTACATCCGGTTATAACATCATCCACATTTGAATAAGTAAAATAACCTTTTATTTTTGTAACAAAAGTTCCTGAAGTTCCTGTAAAAAATAAAATCATAAACAATAAAAATACCATTGCTAACACTAATAAAACAATTGTATTAATTGCAAGTTCTAATCCTTTTTTATTTTTAATCAACCCTTTTTTCATTTTATTAATAATCAAGATGTGTTTAAATTAATTACGTAATCCCTGTTACTCCTCTAAGTGCAATACTTGCAAGAGCAGATAACGAAAGTATTGAAATCAGAGCCATTATAATATATAGCATTCCTCCTTTTAATAAACTTCTTGAGATTTCATAAGTCCTCTTTAATTTATCTTCTCCTGCATCAATGGTAACTAATGCTCCAGTAAGAATAAAAATTATTTGAATAATATAAATTCCAATAGCTATTTGCATATGATAAGGAGGGATCATATTCTCAACATTAAATAATTCAGTAATATTTCCAAGATTTCCTAACCCTGTAACAGCAGCATCCCCTCCAACATTAGTCAAATTTCTTAATTGGCTCAAAATCCCAGTTATCATTGCAGTTAAACCAACTACAATTCCAGCTAATAAAGGGGCAAGAAAAGTCATATTACTCCTCATATCACTAACAACATCTGCAAGCAAATCTTTCAACCTTTCATTTATTTTTTGAATATTTTTAACATATTCCGAGATACTCATTAAACTTTGTGCTGCAACTTTCAATCCTTTTTTTGCACTTTCTATCAATATCCTCATACTTGTTGCAATCAAATTACTAGGATAATAAATTAGAGCTCCTCTTCTAGGGTCAAAAATTGCACTTTCCAAGCTTAAGCCCATTGATTGTATATTTGAATTAACAATTTTAAAAAACTCGCTAGTCTTTTGTCCTTTCGTAGATTCTGCAACCTTTGCAAAAGCAACCTCTGCAGGAGTTCCATCCCCTAGACGATTCCCTAGTGTAAAAAGAGTATTATTGAATTCCTTCTCTAATGCCACAGTATTATCTCTAGATTTAATCAAATTTTTAGTTCTTTTAGAAAAAGACATCATAAAAAATAAAGCAATAGAAAATGGAACCAATAGCCCCATTAACAACGCCAAAGTTCCAAACGGGCCTGTGCCATTAATGAACTGAAAAATTTCTGGACCTAAAAACCTAAAAAAAGTTCCCTCTAGGGAATAATCTTTTTGTAATCCTAGCCAGCCAGGAATAGGAGTATATTGGAAAATTAAAGGAATTAAACCAATTAATAATAATGGAAAGGAAATTAATCCTGCAATCCAATAGGGCCTTTTGGAAATATATTCCCCATATCTTGGATTTTTCTCTAATAATGAGGCCTGCCCATACCCTCCTGGTCGCTTAAGCATTATTTCTGAAACTAGATAAAATACAAAAAAAGGAATTATAATATTAAATCCCACAAAAACATGATAGGGCTTTATTGCACCCCCTAATAATGTTGATGCTAAAGGTAATAATGCTAATCCTAATGTAGGCAAAACAATTCCCAACATATATAAATTTGTTAAAGGGGATTTTATAGAATGAGTATATTTAAGCATTCGCTCATAAACTCCATCTAAAATAACTTTCAGTGCCCTTTCTAAAATTTGTATCCTTCTTGCCTCACTAGGTTCATATAAACTACTTTCAATTAAATGAAAACTTTCAACAAATTCTATATTTGTATTTTTCCAAAAGTCGAGATAATTATCTAAACTATCTTTTATACTTGAAAATCTTCCAGTCTGAACATCCCAAAGTATTTTTTTAAAATCTAATGCAAGAGGATCTTCAATATGCTGACTTACAAAACTTACTGCCCTTTCAAGATTACTAGTATGTTTCATATAAATTACAGTATACAAAACTGCAGGAACCATCTGACTACTTGCCTTCAGCCTCCACTTCACAGATAACCTCTTAGGCATAGTGTAAAAATAATAAAATAAAAACATGGAAGTTACAAAAACCAAAAATAAAAAGAAAAATGGGAAACCAACTCCTGCCCCTTGAAACAACCAGATACCAACGCTGGCCAACAAGCCTAAGAGAAATGTTATGATAAAACTCATCACTGCAAACCCTATAACTTCTTGCGCACTTACTTCTAAGTGTGCTGAATCCAATTGTTTTCCAATTCTTAATTCGTCTTTTGAAGAAACTTTAATTTTTATAATTCTTCCAAGATTTTTGACCCATCGTTCATATCTATTAAATTCAGGTAATAGATCTCTCTTAAATTTTTTATACTCATTTGAAATTTCTGAAACATCAACTGATTTCTCTTCATTTATTTCTTCTCCAATTTTTTTTGAATATTTTTTTAAAATTTCCTGAACATTATCTGTCATTAGATCACCTTTTTATTTAAAATATAATCTAAGATAGAAAAAACAATTAATAAATATTGGCTTTAATCAAAATTTCTTAGCTTTTATTTCTTTTTTAAGCCAACCCTGCCACCTTGAAAAAACCTTATCACCTTCAGGAATTCCTACTTCCTCTCTAACTTCTTTAGAAAATTGATGAAACATGTTATTATTTAAAGAATTAAATTTGGATTCTAAAATTTCAGGGATATTTAACTTAATACTCATATCTACTAATTCTTGTTTTATCTTGCCCCTTAATAGAATATTATCATAAACTGCATCCCAGTCTCCTGCCCACCCCTTTACATTAGATGCAATAGATTTTATTACTTCAGAATCTCCATTAACTAAATCATCTGTGGGAAATAATTCATCTTTATCAACATCATACTTTAATAAATCTACAAACCCTCCCTCTTCCATCGGATCTTTTGTCCAATGTTTTCTAACTTCTGCTAACTGAACCATTCTCTTCATACTACTCAACCCATCAGGAGTTTTAACTGGATTTGCAACAACTACACAATCTGTTGCCTTAAAACTTGTTACTGGAACTCCTAAATCATTAACAACTCTGTCAAAAACTCCATAGGGGCTAGCTCCATGAATTGTTCCTGCAACTACATTTGCTAAAGCTCCCACCCTCATTGCCTCATAAAGTGCTTTAGCTTCAAGACTTCTTACCTCTCCAACTATTAAGCTACTATCTCCTAATCTCAAACTTGCCCTTATTCCCTCATCAGCTCCAATCTCTGAACTTTCTTTTAACAAACTACTTCTAATTTTCATTCTCAAAATATCATAATTTAATTTTCTTATAGCATCTACTGGTAATTCTAAAGTATCCTCTATTACAATTATCCTATATTTTGGCATTATCTCCAATAATAAACTCCCTAACAAACTAGTTTTTCCGCTAGACCTTGTTCCTGCAATTAACATAGTTCTCGAACCATCAATTAAAAAACTAAGCAGTCCTGCTGAAAAACTATTAAGCATTTTATTTTTAATAAACAAAGGCAAAGTCCAAGGGCTCTCCCTATGCCTTCTCAAAGCATAAGCTAATCCCCTTGGAGATAAGGGTTCTTGTATAACTGCAATTCTTGCCCGCATATCTCCTATCGATAAATCAGTATCTAATATAGGATTTGCCTCATCTAAAGGCCGCCCACTTGTCATCCTAAACTTTGCCGCCCAAGAATCTGCATCCTCTTTACTAGGAATTATATTGGTGATACATTCATCAAAATCAGAGTGCCTCAAAAAAACAGGGTTTAAAGAAATAGGTGCATTAAGCACAATATCCTGTAATTTTTTATCCTGTAATAAAACCTCAATTAATCCAAAACCGATAGTATGTCTAACTAAAATTCTAGAAATTTTATTAAGTTCATCATAATCTAACTTAATTTTTTTTGATTCTGCTAGTTCACTTAACAAGTCCTTAGCAACGTTAAGAAAAACTTGCCTTGTTTTTTCAGGATCAGTAAACTCTTCCGCCTTAGGTTGATGTTCAATTAAAACATTTCTTGCTAAATTAAGCAACTCTTGCATATCCTCTTCTAAAGAATATTCTGGAGGCATCAAATGATAAATTGGTTTAGAATCTCTCTCTCTTTTTAAAATAGTTACTGTTGATCTTTCAAAATCTTCACCAATTTCATATTGATCCAAAATTTCCGCATCTTCTGGCAAAGTACTAACTAATCTTGTAAATGTAAAATTAGGAATTATTTCTGGCCGAAATAAATTATAATAAATATTTCTCGAATAATCATATTTATCTAAATATCTTTCAGATTTTTTAATTAACTCACTCTCACTTAATAATTTATAAAATTTTTCTAAAATATTTATATAGCCTAGCTGATCCAATTTTAAACTTTCTGTAAAGTCTTTTAGATTATTTTTTTCCTTACTAATCATTCTTTTTAATTCCATAAAACATTGTATAGGATCTCTTTTAAGAGTCATTAATAAATAGCCCATATCCTTGTATCTCTCTCCAACATATTCCGTATTTAATATTGAAAGTTTTGAAGTGGTAAGAACTTTTTCTTGTTTTGTTAAATTAACATAAATATTTGCTATTTCTTGCAACATAAAAGTTTCTTGAGCATCATAGCTATAATTTCTTTGTTGAACAAAAACTAATCTAGAAACTCCTGAAGTTCCGATAAGTAAATCTATGCTTCTAGACATCACCTCTGAATTTTCTGCCATATTTGGAACAAAGCTTGCACCTAAATAATTAATATAAAGAACTTTCGCACCAGACTCTCTTGCCACTTCATAGGCATACAATGCAGTTCCGGGTTTAAATAACATATAATTTACTCCTTTTTTATTTAGAATAAATGTTAATCATCTTATTAAAATTTATGTTTTAAATATTAATCACAACTATTTTAAACCCTTCTTACTTTAATTGTTTAGAAAAAAAATGGTGGAAGAACAACAAACTCAAAATCCCATAAATGAACTTCTTTCAGAATTTGGGACAAGACTTAATGAAGTTGAAGAAAAGCAAAGATTATTGAGAGATAGAGCATTATTGATAGGTGAAAATCTTATTTCTATAAAGGAAGAATTTGAAAAACAAAATTTTGAACTAAAACAACATTTACAAACCCACGAAGATGAATTGAAAGAAATTAAAAAAATATTAAATAGGATTGTTGTTGAAATTCCAAATCTTGCTAGAAGGTCAGAATTAGAAATCTTAGAAAGCAAGGCAGATATGTTTCAACCACTAGAATTGGCAAGAATTTCCGATGTTGAAAGAATAATAAAAAATAAAATTTCAAAAAAATAAAATGGTAGTAATAGATCAGATAATTGGCATGAAAAATCAAGGACTTCAAACAAATCAGATTATTGAAAATTTAAAACAACAAGGAATTTCGCCAAAAGAAATCAATGAGGCTTTATCTCAATCTGAAATAAAATCAGAAATATCTGGAAATCCTGAACAGAATATTTTTCCAACAACTCCTGGAACTCCAAATAATCCTTCAGCTCAACAGGAAATACAACCAGTAAATATTCAACCAGCAATGCCATCTGGAGGAATGCAACAGTCATTATCTCAACCAATGCAAGTTCCCAATGAATCTGTGATGACTCCATCTGCAGGGATGCAACCTTCTATGACTCCCGGAACTCCAGTTCCTCAAAATTTACCGCCAAGTGAACCAATAATGGCACCAAGTGCAGATATGCAACCTTCTATGACCTCTGGAACTCCAATTCCTTCTGCTGAAAGTCCCATGCCTGAATATCAGGAACAACAAGAATATCCAGAATATCAGGGTGGAGAAGATTATTATCCAGAATATGAATATCAGCAATCTACAGACATTGATACAATTAGGGATATCTCCTCTCAGATAACTGATGAAAAAACAAAAGAATTTAAAAAAGAATTTTCACAATTTGCAAATTACAAAAAAGAAACAGAAATGCAAATAGATTCTCTAACTAAAAAATTAGACAAAATAGAAAAAATAATGGAAGAATTACAAATAGCAATAATAAAAAAAGTTGGAGAATATGGTGAAGATATTAAAAAAATTTCAGGTGAAATAAAATCAACTCAAGATTCTTTTTCAAAAGTTGTAAATCCTTTAATGGATCAAAGACCTATAAATAAAACTCAAGAACCTAAAAAAACTGAAACAAAAAAATCTAATTCAAAAAGAAAACCAAAAAACTCTCCTACTTTTGAAGATTTTTTAAGATAAAAATTATTTTTTAGTAATTACCCATGCAACAGCACTAGATACTATAATTAAAATAAAGGTTCCAAAAACTTTTCCATCAGAAGAATATCTTATCTGTTCAACTAAACTAGTTCCCTCTCCCGAAGTCAAAATCAAATCAGGATGAAAAATAGGATTAAAAACTCTTATCGCGGCAATTAAAAAAACAACTATTAATACTCCAATAATTACTTTTGAAAAACCAGCACCTAAAACTTTTCCAACATCTTTATTAGATAATCCGGTTATTAACATTATTAAAAATACACATACTAATAAAACTGCAAACCAAGGTACTATTGTTTGGACATATAGTTCTAATGAAGAAAAACTTAAAAAAATTATTGGGATAATAAAACTAACTAGCATATTAATAAAATCCGAATCACCTAGAATTTCAGTATTCTTCAAAACAGAATATACAATTAAAAAAACAAATAAAAAGCTGAATATGGGCATAAAGAAATGAATTGCTGAGATATCTACCACCATTATTGCTTCTTTCCCCCACTAGCAATTACAAAATACATTAAACCTACAATTATTAATAAAGCAAACAAGCTAGGCCCCATATCTGCAAGACTATATCCTACTCCTCCCAACCAATAAGTATCACCTAATGCTCCAAATAAAACAAATAAGAAAGCCACTAGCCCTATTATAAACCAAATCCATTTTAAATTATCCTTCTCACCCATAACTAACCCCATTAAAATTAAAGCAACTAAAAAAACTGCCAAAGCCATCCCGGCATAGGGAAATATGCTTGCATAAAATCCTGAAACAATATCAAATTGTAATGCCAATAGTCCAAAAGACAATCCAATAACAGAATTAACTCCTTTATTCTCTCCTAAAAGTTTTGTCTTATCTAATACCCCATAGACCAATGCAAAAATAATTAAAAAAGGTAAAACATAGGCAAAAACCCCAATATCTGACCATCTATTCAAAATATCTCCAATTGAAAAAACAAAACCGTTTGCCATATAATCCTCTTTTATCACTATAAAAATTAAATCTTCTTTATATACATTTCGCTTTAAGAACTAGAACCCGAGCTACCGCCCCCTTTAACTACTGCAATTATTGCTCCTGCAATAACTATTAACAATAATAAATTAACTCCAATTTGGGTGCCTCCACCACGTCCAAAAATTAAATTCCAAATAAAATCCCAGTAACCCATTATAAACACAATATAAGAAATTAATGCAACAGTTAAAATTGTACCAAATGCAACTTTCCACGCCTTACCCAAAACATCTCCATCTTTTTTTCCAACTACAAATCCATACAATAACATAAACACTAAAAGTATTACTGCTGAAACTGCAAGAAATGGCATTAATAAAACAATTACATTTCTAGGTCCAGGAAATGCAATCAACATTAAACCAACAACCAATCCAATTAATGCATCAATTTGTTTTTTTCCCTCTCCTAAAAGATTTGATTTTTGTAAAATTGCAAAAATCAGAGTAAAGACTAAAACGAATGGCAAAATCAGCTCGGTGAATAATGGCGACAATAAAAATGGTTCTACTGGCATTTTTCCTCTTTTTTTACATAACAGGAACTTCTACATCATTTCCTGCTTGAACATCCTGAATTTCTTCAGATAAATCTACTGTTTCCTCAACAGTTTCCTCTCCTTCCTCTAATGGCAAACTAGCCCTACTAACTATAACAACATCACCAATAGCTCTAACAAATTGATGTGGGATTATAACTCCTCTTGCGCCCCCTAAAAAACTTCCCATAGAACTAACAACCTTTATTCTCCAATTTTCAATTTTATTTTCAACAAGATTACTTTCTTCAATCTCTCCAAAAAAATCACCAGTATCAGTATAAACTTTTTTACCAATAACCTCTGTCAACTTTTTTATTTTCAGCATCTCAAGAAATACCTAACTTTCTTTAAATACTTTTCTGTAATCTAAAATTATTTTTATAATATCACTATATCTCGGGGTAGAATCCATTAAATTTATATAAATTAAAATATTCTAATTAAAAAAGATGGTGCAACCAAGAACTCATGTTATAGGGAAATCAAAAAAAATAAAAGTAACAGATCCTAATTTTTTAATTTATACTAAAAAAGAAGTTATTTTGATATTATTATTTGCATTAATTGCTAGTTTTATAAGTTTCATGCCCCTAATACCTACAACTCCATTTCCAATATTTCTAAGAGTTTTTGTTTTTCTTATAATTCTAACAAGCTCTATATCTGCAAAAAAATTAGTCTCTAAAAAATATTCTATCAAAATAGAGCATTCACTATGGAAATTTCAAAGATATGGATTCAAAAAAAAATATAAATTTAAAAATCCAATCCCATTAGGGATTATCTTTCCTATAGCTTTAGGGTTTCTTTCATTGGGAATTTTAAAACCTTTTTCATTTTTTCAATATGATGCTGAAAATATTCCTTCAAGAAGATTATTAAAATCAAGAGGGAGTAGATATCAAAGAAAAGAAGAAATAAATGAAAGTGATCTTGCATATACTTCTACTGCCGGATTTTGTATATTATTAATAATTGCAGTATTTGGTTGGTTGATAAAACCAATATTCCCACTATTTGGATATGAAATAACAAAATACTCTATTTATTATGGGATTTGGAACCTCCTACCTATTGGGCAACTTGATGGGATTAAAATATTTTTTGGCTCATTTATATTATGGTTTTTCATAGCATTCATATATCTTATACTACTTCCTCTAGCAATTATCTAAGAATATGAAAATCAAGTAATTCAGTTATTATAAAAATCTTAATAAACATTTAACTATTTTTTTATTGATGCCAGATAAAGTTCTAAAAACAATAACCCCTAGAAAATATCAGCAAGATATTTTTAATACTTGCAAAGATAAAAATTCATTAGTAGTCTTACCGACAGGAGTTGGCAAAACTCTTATCGCATTGATGCTTGCAATTCATACTCAAAAAAAATTCCCTGCAACTAAAACCTTATTTTTAGCCCCAACAAGGCCATTAGCAGAACAACATCTAGCCTATTTTCAAAAACATTTACCAGAACTTTTTGCAGAATTAACATTATTTACCGGAAAAATAAATGCAGAAAATAGAAAAAAACTTTGGGAAAATTCAGATATTATTTTTTCCACACCTCAATGTATTTCTAATGATTTAAAAAAAAATCTTTATACCTTGGAAGAGGTTACTCTTCTAATTGAAGATGAATGTCATAGATGCTTGAAAAATTATGCATATACATATATCTCAACCGCATATAAGGAACAGGCAAAAAATAGAAAAATACTTGGACTCACTGCAAGTCCGGGTGCAGAAAAAGAAAAAATAAGACAAATAGCAGAAAATTTAGGGATCGAATCTATTGAAATGAGAACAAGAGATTCTCCAGACGTTAAAGAATATTTACAAGAGCTAGAATTTAACACAGTCAGATTAGAATTTCCAGAAGAATTTAAAGAAATAACTAATCTCATAAAAAATATTTATTCTAAAAAAATTGAGGAATTAAAAAATAGGAAACTTCTTTTTGGCCCCCCTACCAAAACAAATATCTTAAATCTTCAATCAAAGCTAATGATTTCTATAAGGGCAGGAAATAGAAATTTTAACACCTTAATGGGAGTAAGTGTGTGTGCTCAAGCTATAAAAATATCTCATTTAATAGAACTTTTAGAGACTCAAACACTTTATTCAGCGACAAAATATATCCAATCAATATATGAGCAAGCAGCTCAAAAAAAATCCAAGGCAGTTCAAAATATTGTTAAAAATAAAGAATTTAATCAAGCTCATATAAAATTAAATGAATTAAATTCAAAAAAGATAGAGCATCCAAAATTACTTGAGGCTAAATCTTTAATAGAGGAGGCAATTCAACAAAATCCAAAAAATAAAACAATCATATTTTCCCAATACCGTGATACTGTTATAAAAATTGCAGAGGAACTAAATTCTATAGAAAATATTAATGCAAAGATTTTTGTAGGGCAGGCAAAAAAACAAGGATCAGGGTTAAGTCAAAAAGAACAACAAGAAATTATGAATGAATTTAGAGAGGGGACTATAAATGTTATATGTGCTACGTCCATAGCTGAAGAAGGTTTAGATATCCCTGAAGTTAACTCAGTTATATTTTATGAACCAATCCCTAGCGCAATTAGAAAAATACAAAGAGCAGGAAGAACTGCAAGACTTATGAAAGGAAAATTAATAATACTCCTAACAAATAACACTCTTGATGAAATTTTTTATTATGCTTCAAGAAATAAGGAAAAGAAAATGTATACTTCTATAGAAAGTATTAAAAAAGATCTTGATGAAGGAAAACCTATAAGATCAAAGGCAAAAACAGAACAAAAAACATTATTTTAATATGATATATAATATTTTTAAAAAAACAAAATCTAGAAAAAAATCTAAAATTAAAACCCCATTAATAGTTGCAGATATACATGAAAAAAATTCCCTAGTAATCTCTGAATTACATAAATCAACCCAGGTCAGACTTGAAATTAAATCATTAAAAATTGCAGATTACCTAATAGGGGATATTGCTATTGAAAGAAAAACTATTTCAGACTTAATAAATTCTATGATAAGTAAGAGATTAATTCAGCAACTAACTCAAATGAAAAAATACTCTCAATCCATACTAATTATTGAGGGAGATATTTATGAGACTCTAAATGAAAACACAAATATATCTAAGGCTATCAGGGGCCTTATACTTTCCATTTCAACAAACTATCAAACTCCCATAATTTTCAGTCAAGATTATGAAGATACTGCAAAATATTTAATAACTCTCGCAAAACAAAAATTTAAACCAAAAACTCAAATTTCATTTCATTCAAGAATTCCGAAAACAATCAAAGAACAAAAACAATATATTCTAGAATCTTTCCCAAATATAGGTCCAAAAAAGGCAAAAAAACTTCTTGAAAAATTTGGAACAATAAATAAAACGATCAATGCTGCAGAAGAAGAGCTTGAAAAAATTTTAAAATCCCGTGTAAAGGATTTCAAAAAATTATTAGAAAACTAAAAAGTTTTTCTCTTCAAATAATAACTCACACCAACTACATAACCTTTTTTATTACCTACTATTACTGTAGCATTATAATCTTTTAAAGCTAATTCTTCCTCTAAAATTTCTTTAAACAAACTTAAATCTTGTTTGTTTTCAACCCCTTCAGGATCAAGAATTATTTCTTCAGGAATATTTTCAAGAGTATAATAATTATTGAATTGATCTAATATAGTTGATGCAGCTTCTCTAAGTTTATCCTCAGTTGATGCAACTTCTCTAAGTTTATCCCCTAATCCTTCTTTTTTTAATTTAGTCATTAAAATATAATCCATTAAAATTTATTTAAAAAATAAATTGCATTGAAAAATATATTATAACTTACAAAAGTCATTTAAACTCTAGAAATCTTTTTATACTATATTTTTTAAAAACTAACCTAATATAAGTTTTATCGACGATTCAATTTCTTTTTACAATCATCTCTGCCAATAGTCTTGAACCTACTTTTGAAGTCATATCATTAATATCTTTTAAGGGATTCACCTCTACAATATCTCCCCCTTTAAAATTATCTAATAATGATATTCTTTTCAAAAAATAAATCATATCATTACTACTCAGACCTCCAGATTCAACATTATTTGCCCCAGGAACAAATCCCAAATCTAAAGAACTAATATCTAGACTAATATAAAATCCACTAGAATTTTTTGCCCTTTCCATGACTAAATCACAAACCCCCTCTAAATCTTCATTCAAAACATCCATTTTAATTAAATTGATATTATTTTCCTTAACAAAATCTAAAGAATTCTTATTAAAATTTCTAGATGAAATCAAGATTATCCTACTCCCACCAAAACCACTTTCAACCAACTTCCTTAACCAAGACTCGTTATTTAAACCCTCATTCTTACAATCTATTTTTGAATCAAATATAATCAGCAAAGGGTCTAATTCAACTTTCTGAAATGCTTGAATTACATTATAAGTGATAGTATGATCTCCCCCTACAAAAAAAGATTTAAAATTTCTTTCAAATATTTCTTTACTATTTTCAAAAATTAAATGATTTGCCTCATCTAAATTATTTAAATCAACATGAATCTCTTCCAAATTAAGTTTGTCAAACTCTAAAAAACATCCATCAACACTAGATTTTATTTTCTTTAACTCTCCTAAAATTTTAACGGGAGCTTCTTCACAACCCCTACTTTTTTCATTACTAATCATCCTCACCCTTACAATTTCCATTTAAAGTCATTACCAAAATCTATTTAAATAACTTTTTCCTAAAATAAATATCAAAAGGAGGTAAAAATAATAATGTGGTGGAAAAAAACTGCACTGGTCCTTGCCGCAATTGGGGCAATTAATTGGGGTCTAATGGCTGTAAATCCTGATTGGAACTTAGTTTATATGATCTTGGGAACTTGGCCTACTGTAGAAAGAATTGTCTATGGTTTAGTGGGACTATCTGGACTTTATGCTTTAAAAGAAGCAGTAATGTAAACTATCTTTTTTTATTTTTTTATTTTGTTTATACCTAAATTTTTAAAATTTAATTATGAAAAAAAAATCAATACCTTTAGGCATTAAAGTAATTTCTATTTTCTATTATTTAATTTCAGTTTTTTCAATTATTGGAGGAATTATATTAATAATAGGGGGTAATGAATTTATTACAAAAGATCCAAGCCTTGCGCCTCTTGAGGGAATAGCAACTATTGGAGGAATTATGCTTTTAGCATTTGGTATTTTTTCAATTTTTGTAGCTAAAAATTTATGGAAAGGAAAAAACTGGGCCAAATGGGCAGTAATAATTATTTCAGGATTAGAAGTTATTATTAGTCTGAGTAATATTATAGAAAATATCATTACAATAATAATAAACGCTATAATTTTAGGTTATTTATTTTTTAGTAAATCAGTAAAAACTGCCTTTGCTTAATTTTTTTTATTTTTTAAAAAACTAATGAGGGACTAATGCAACAAAACTACTTCCCTTTAACTTACTTAATTTTCTTACATCTTCCAATTTAACTTTATTAATATTTTCCTCATAGCTATAATAATTCTCTGCATTTCCTCCAAGCTCTTCCTGTAATAATTCAAACATAGTACTTTCAGATTTTTCTTTATGAACTTCCTTCAAACCAATAAGTCTTTCTTTCGCTTCATTTAAATCACTTTGTTTTAAATCTTTCATTTTTTTAATTTCTTTTAAAATTAATTCTTTTATAATTTTTATTTTATCTTTAACTGTTCCTACATAAATAAGTTCATATGAATAATCTTTAGATTGTTCTAAATTACTTTTAACGGCATAACATAAACCTCTTTTTTCTCTTATTTCCTGAAATAGTCTGCTGCTCATCCCTCCTCCTAAAATTCCATCAAACAATTCTGCAGCATATCTATCTTTATCCATTAATGTAGGCATATGAAATCCTAAAACCTCATGAGCCTGATCAATTCCCTTTCTTTTAATTATTGATTCTCCATTTTTCAAAACTATTGTATTTCTTTTAATATCTTTTTTTGATTTAGGAAATTTTTTAGCCTCATATAAAACATCCTTCCAATCAACATCCCCAACTACACTAAAAATCATATTATTAGAGGCATAAATTGACTTATATAACTCTATCACCTTTTCTCTTGATAATCCATTGACTGTTTCTGCAGTCCCTGCTATAGACATATTGAATGGTTTTTCATAAAGCATTTCCTTAATTTTTTCAAGAACAAAACTAGTAGGATTATCTTGATACATTTTAATCTCTTCTAAAATAACTTTTCTTTCCCTATCTAATGGATCTTTTTCAAATAATGGATTTAAAATTAAATCCCTACTAATATCTGCCCCCAATCCAAAATGTTTACTAGGTAATTTATTCCAATAACAAGTTACTTCCTCACCAGTAAACGCATTCAAAATTCCTCCTTTTAGTTCAATCTCCCTTGGAATTTCTTCAACAGTTCTTTTTTTAGTTCCTTTAAAAACTAAATGCTCAATAAAATGTGCAATCCCTTTAATTTTTTCAGATTCATATTGGGCCCCAAACTTAACACTACTTGCAACACTAACTACAGGCACTTTTCTTTTTTCAAATAAAACTGTTAATCCACTATCCAATTTCTTACGATAAAATTCCACTTTTTTAACCATTTCCTAAAGAACAAAACCTAGCTATTAAATCTTTCTGACGAACCTCTGGATGAAATAAAACTCCATAAATTTCTTTATTCTTATATTTAACGGCCTGACTAATCTTCTTGCCAGAAAAAACTTCAAATTTCTTCAACCTTTCAAAATCAACATAGTTATTATGTAAGTGATAGACCTCTTGTTTATCTTTTAATCCCAAATATTCTTTATTAAAATTCTCGTTATAATATCCTATCTCAGTTTCCTTACTCAATTTACCCCCAAAAATTAATCCAATTATTTGCATTCCCCCACAAATTCCTAAAATAGATTTTTTATAATCTTTAATCCACTCAAACTCAGCAATATCTCTTACAAATCCATTATCTTTCAAACTAGTCCCGCAAATAATTACCTTATCTGCTTTTTTTAAATCATTTTTATTAATTTTATTATAATCTCTCGTAAAAAATTTAATTGATTTATTTTTTAAAACACTCTCAATAGGTTTTACATATTCATAATATCCTAATTTTTCATTACAGATATTTATTATCAAAATCATTTTAATTTAACCTCCATTCTCCAACTATTTTTCTCTCCAATTTCTTTTTTCTCAATAATCTTTAATTTTTTCTTAAACAAGGGACAATACAAAACCAAGCTTTCAAATTCTCCACCCTCTCCAGAAGGACTAATTCCAAATTTTTCCTGCATTTTTTTCATGTCATTAACAAAATTCTTATCTATCTTCCTTCCAAGCCACCCCTCCTCAAAAGGATAAGCAAAAACTCCTGAAAGAACAATCTCAAATCTCTCCCTAATCAAATCCTCTAGCAATTCAATCTGCCCCTTCTGCCACAATGGATTAAAACATTCTAAACCAAGATCATTACAAATTTTTTGTATTCTTGATGCCTGGTATACGCTTTCTACAGCTCCACTTACAATCCCTTCAATTCCGAAATCCTTAATTGCCTTTTTTATAGCTATTTCCAAATCCTTCAATTCCTTTTCTTTCTCTCCTTTTGTTTTAACAATTACTAAAGGTATATCCATTACTTTCGCCTGTTCTTTAACCCTCTCAATTGAAGGTGTATGGAACATATAACTTTCAGGGTTCTCACTGACAATACTTATCAGGCAACTTATTTCATAACCTTCTTTTTTTGCAAGATATGTTGCATAAGTACTATCCTTCCCCCCACTAAATAAAATTCCTACTTTCATTTTCTACTTATATGTTTATTATCTTTAATATAAAACCTCATAGGTTCTTCTAGGTCATTACTAACTCCAATTCTAAAACTTTTAACAATCTCAAATTTATTATTAGAATCATTTTCTATCCAAAGTTCATTATCTTCAATATGTTTTTTATGTAGTTCTTTTCCAACTTTCAAAGATTTAGTTAATAATCCTGGGCCATCCCCCCTTTCATCAAAATTTAAAGGTTCTATAGCTCTAATCAAAACTGCACTTGCAATCCCAATATTATTAGTAATAAAATTTAAAAGCCAATTTGAATGAACACCATAAACTAATAAAGTTCCTGCATCCATTTCCATAGTCTTCCTCAAATCTCCATTTTGTCTTGCCCTACTTGCAGGATCTTTTTCATCAAAATAAGCCTCAGTTTCAACTATTTTTGCGATTAATTTCTTTCCATCCACTTTTCTTACAATTATTTTTCCAAGTAATTCTTTAGCAACAATATCTGGATTCCTATTAAAAAATTCCTTATTAATCATAAATTTATTAAAAGCAGTTAATTTAAAAAATATATGCCTATTAACGCAAGTCCAGAATACGTAAATGCAGAATCAGAATACTATGAGGCATCTACTGATGAAGAAAGATTAAGAGCATTAGAACAAATGCTAAAAACAATGCCAACTCATAAGGGGGCAGAGAATTTGAGAAAAAATCTTCGTACAAGATATAAAAAACTTAAACAAGATTTAACAAAATCTAAAAAAGCAGGAAAAGGAAAAAAAGGAATAAAAAAAGCAGATATGCAAGTAGTTATCCTAGGGTTAACTAATTCTGGAAAATCATCAATATTAAAATCTTTAACAAATGCAGAACCAAAAATTGCAAGTTATGGATTTACAACAACCGAACCCGAAATAGGAACTTTAAATTATGAAGGATGTAATATACAAATAATAGATTTACCCCCAATAGCTAGTGAACATTTTGATAAAGGATTAGTAAATAGTGCAGATACTCTAATTTTAGTAATAGAAAAAATAGACGAAATAAAAAACATAAAAAAATCTATAGAAAAATTAAATAAAAAAGCAAAAGAAATAATAGTTTTCAATAAAATAGATAATTATGATAATAATACTAAAAGAAAAATATCTGAAACATTAAAATCAAAAAAACATAATTTTGTATTAACTTCAACAATAAATAATGAAGGAATTGAAGATTTAAAAAAGAAAATATTAGAATCTTTTAATGTTTTAAGAATTTATACAAGAAAGCCAGGAAAAAGACAGGATAATGTTCCAGTAATTATGAAACCTAATTCAAATATTAAGCAGGTTGCAGAAAAAATACTTCATGGATATAGTAAAAAAGTAAAATATGCAAAAATTACGGGTCCTTCTTCAAAATTTTCTAATCAAAAAGTTGGATTAAAGCATAAAGTAAAAGATAGAGATGTTGTTGAATTTATAACTGATTAATAATTCTCCTCATAAGCACTCTTACTTAATTTCTGCAATTTCTTAACATTAATTTTTCCTAATAAATTACTAATTTCGTTAGCAACTGCATTTTTTAAATCCAATGGGTGTAATTTCTTACTAACAAAATCTTTTTCTATTTCTTTGTAGGTTTTATATTTTAAATTACCCCCATATTTTTTGGGCCTTTCAACTACAAACTTTTCTTTATTATCTTCTTTCATAGTCATTATAACATATTTCAAAAAAGCCATTAAGCCATTATCTGAATTTCCTGCAATACAGTCTGCTTTATTTATTTTTTTCTTAACAATTTCAGAATTATCTAGTAAATCTATTTTAGAACTTGTATCACTCGCAGACATTTTTTTTCCAATTAATCCGGGAACTAATTCATTCATTATTTCTATTCTGGCATCATATCCTATTTTAGGTAAATTTTCTCTTGCTAAAACCATGATTTTCCTTTGATCAGTGCCTCCTAATTGGGCATCTACTCCTAAATACTGTTCATCCACTGCCTGCATCAAAGGATATATTAATCCTGAAAGTCGAGGATTATCTCCTAATTTTACAACTTCTGATGCAGCCTTATTTGCATCCTTAACTGAAACAAGACTACTCATTTTTAAAACATCATACATATACTCTGGTTTCAATTGCATCTCACTTCCCTTAACAATTTCTAAATCTTTAGCATTAGATCCTATAGCCTTAATCATTTCAGGAATTGCTGCAGCATAATAATCATGCCTATGTTCTAAAATATGCCAAGGAGTTCCATCTAAAGCTCCATGCAAATCTGCTAATAAAATTTTAACATGAAATCCAGCATTTAATAAATCTGCAATCTTCAAAATTGGTAAAAAATAACCCACATGTGGCCTTCCAGTAGGTGCTGTTCCCCAATAAATAACTGGTTTTTTCTTTTTTTTCAATAATTTTTCTAACTCTTCCTCTCCAATTATTTCAAAAATATTTCTCTTAATTAGATCTAGTCTTTTTTTAACGCTCATATCAAAATCAGCAATAAAACTTTAATAAATCTTTCTAATAATAATCTTATGAAATTGTTAAAAATATCTATGTTAATTACATTTTTAGGAATATTCTTACTTTTAACAATATCAAATTTTTATGAACCTAAATTAATAAACATTGAAGAAATAAAATCAAATCACCTAAATAAAATAATTAAAATACAAGGGAAGATTATTCAAGAAAAAAATTATAATGATTTTCAGATTATAACTATTCAAGATAACACTAAAAAAATTAACGTACTATTAAATAAACCTATAAACCTAAATAATAAAACATTAATAATTACTGGAAAAGTTATCCAATATAAATCTGAATTACAAATTCAGGCTGAAAAAATATACAATAACTATTCCACATCTATTTGAACATATTTTCTTCCAGTAAAATTAATATTATCTACTTTCTTCTTAAATGTAAATAAATTTTTTATTCCAAAAATAAAACTCGAAGTTATGATGCTAATCCAACCTCCCAAAATTAAAAACAAATTTAAAATTCTTACACCTGTCGGAATTGCATCTTGAGTTTTTAATTCTAATCTTTTCACAGGTTGATAAGTTTCAAAAGGTAATCTTTTATTTTCTTTTCTAAAATCAGAATATTTCTTAATTTTGTAACCTTTTGGAGCCATAGATTATAAAAGTCACTTATACTTAATTAGTTTTATGTTCTGCAGCTTCAAGGTGCATTTTTTCCTTAGGACCTAATATATTTTTCATTACAAAATCAACTATAAAACCAAAATATCTCATAAAATACCATACCTTAGATTTAAATGTAGGAGTTATAACTTCCTTACTATTATTTATATTTCTTAGAACATTCCTAGCAACAATTAATGGATCTCCAGCCCCCTTATTAAATCTTTGAACACAAATTCTTTGACCATTTTCAATATAACAATCATATGCCTTTTCAGCAAATTTTGTTTTCATTCTTGCAGGTAAAACTACAGTACTACTAACATTACTATCTCTTAATTCATATCTCAAAGATCTATTAAATGAATAAATTGCGGCTTTTGTAGAATTATAAATTGTAAAATAAGGCAATGGAGTAAATGCAACAACAGAGCCTATATTAATTATCCTCCCCTTATTATTCTTTAGCATATTTGGCAAAATTAATCTTGCAAGATGAGCATATGCAACCATGTTAACTTCAAACATTTTATGAATCTCTTCCGATTCCTGTAAATGAAATTTTATAGCCCTTCCATAACCTGCATTATTAATTAAATAATCTATTTTTCCCTCTTTTTTTAATATCTTTAAAATTAATTTTTTTCTAAAATCTAATTCACTTAAATCTCCTAACTCTGCTAGAATTATTTCCCCTTTAAAATCCTTACATTCTTTTTTTAATCCTAATAAATAATCTTTCTGCCTAGCAGTTACATAAACTTTATACCCTTTTTCTGCAAGTAATTTTGCAATCTCTCTACCAAGTCCTGTAGAGGCTCCAGTAACTAGACAAACTTCATTAAAAACCCCTTTCATAAAAACAAAATGTTTAACATCTTTATAAATTTTTCAGAATTAAATTTTCCAAGTTCCATTCTCTTGTATAATTTTTCCATCAAGAATCATCTTGGCTTTTTTCATATCTTTAACAATATCTATATGAATTGCAGAATCATTCCCCCCACCATTTTGCTTATAAGCCATACCCAAAGCTAAATGTATGGTGCCATCAATTTTTTCATCAAATAATAAATCATTAGTATATCTATCTATTTGAGGATTGCATCCCACTCCAAATTCTCCAACATAACTCGCATTCTCATCACTACCTAAAAGCTCTTTTAAAAA
>Ga0315338_1001694_pt1 | contig 25662 bp, 26 predicted proteins | sample ASW8metaG_FD_204518 | JGI IMG/M metagenome (GOLD analysis project Ga0315338, IMG submission 204518) | Ammonia-oxidizing marine archaeal communities from Monterey Bay, California, United States - ASW #8 | ecosystem: Environmental > Aquatic > Marine > Coastal | place: USA: California | collected... | reverse complement strand
CACGAAGGTGTCCTGCGAGAGCCCACTGAAATGATTGGCCAGCGAGTTCGAGTACGCGCCCATTTGCTTGAACTCGACCCAATCGCCCCGAGGTGTCGGCGGGTAGCTCTCAAGTATGCGCCAGCACGTCGACCGAATCGGAAGTCGGGCCAAACAGCGTAAAGGACGCCGACGTGTCGCTCATATCACCGTCCAGGTGATGGCACATCACTCCTACCTTGATGTCCGCGCGGAGATCTGAGAGGCAGCCGAGTATGCCGTCGTTGAGATAGAGGGCGCGGTCCTTGCGCAAAAGAACCTGGGCCACCAGCGAGCCGCCTCAGCCACCCTTGCACGCCCCGGCTCCCCGAGAACAGCGCAGCCCGGCGGCCGGAGCATGTGCATCCGTTGCAGCGTCTTGGTGCCTCCGCTATGTAACTTGAGCCTGGGCCAAGCCGATCATCCCCTGGGCCAAGCTAATCGTCCCATGACCTTGCCACAGCCGACCTCACCATGACCCCAACCTCGCCATGACATTGCGGCCATCCCCCGTCGCCGGGCCCCTCACCGGCACCACGGTCATCGATCTTACTCGCGTGCTCGCCGGTCCATATTGCACCATGGTGCTCGCGGACCTGGGCGCCCGTGTAATCAAGGTCGAATCGCCGGCCGGCGGTGACGACTCGCGCTCGTTCGGGCCGTTCATAGAAGAGCGTTCCGCCTATTTCATGTCGCTGAACCGCGGCAAGGAGAGCATCGCTCTCGATCTCAAGAACGAGGCCGACCAGCAAGTCTTTGAGCGATTGCTTGGGCACGCCGACGTGCTGGTGGAGAACTTCCGGCCCGGCGTCCTCGAGCGCCTCGGATATGGTTGGGATCGCCTTCGCGATAGCTTCCCGCGCCTAATCTATCTCGCCCTTTCGGGCTTTGGACGCACCGGCCCTTACGCCCAGCGGCCCGCCTACGACATGGTAGTTCAGGCCATGGGCGGCATCATGAGCCTGACCGGACATCCTGGCGGCGCTCCGACCCGGGTCGGATCGTCGATCGGCGACATTACAGCGGGGCTTTATGGCGTGGTCGGCATCACTGCCGCCCTTCACGATCGCCACAGGACAGGCGCCGGGCGCATGATCGACCTCGGGATGTTGGATTGCCAGGTCGCGATACTCGAAAATGCCATCGCCCGCTTTTGCGCGACTGGCGAGGTGCCTGGCCCGATCGGCGCACGACATCCGTCGATTACCCCGTTCGCTTCTTTTCGCACCGGTGACGGTCACGTCGTTGTCGCCTGTGGAAACGACCTCATGTTCGGCAAATTCGTGACCTGTCTTGACCGCACCGATCTCGCCGAGGACCCACGTTTCGCTGACAACGATTCACGGACTCGCCACGTCGAGGCACTCACTGAAGCGATCGAGGCCGAGACGCGAAAGAGGACATCCGACGAATGGCTCGCGCTGCTGTTGGCCGCGGGCATCCCCTGCGGGCCGATCAACAACATGGCCGAGCTTGTGGACGATCCCCATGTAGCCGCCCGGAACATGCTAGTCGATATCGATGATCCTCGTGCGGCGTCACTGAAGGTCGCCGGAAATCCGCTCAAGATGCCCGGCCTCATCGATCCCACGTCACGGGGCGCGGCACCCGACCTCGACGCCGACCGCGAATCGATTGTCGAGGAACTCGGTCACTTGGGGCCGACGTTTCAAGGCGCCAGTTGATTTGCTAACGTGCGAGCGTTCTGGAGGGCTTACATCGCCATGCGAATGATAGCCCGAATCGTGCTAATCGTCGTTGTCGTCGTTGTCATCGTGGCCGTCGGCGGGTACGTCTACGTCCGGCAATCGCTGCCCAAACTGGATGGGACGGTAGCCGTCGCGGGCTTGGAGCGTCCCGTGAAGATCACACGGGACGGCGAGGGCGTCCCCCACATCATGGCCAACTCGGCGGCCGACGCGTACTTCGGGCTTGGCTATGCCCACGCGCAGGACCGGCTGTGGCAGATGGAGGCAAGCCGTCGCATCGGTGCCGGGCGTCTCTCGGAGATCCTCGGCACCGACGCGATCGATTTTGACAAGTTCCTGCGCACTCTGGGCGTCTACGGCCACGCCGAACGAACCTACCCCAACCTTGGCGCCGAAGCGCGCACGACATTGGATGCCTACAGCGCCGGCGTGAACGCATTCTTGGCGGCCCACAAGGGTCCGTGGCCACCTGAGTTCATCATCTTGAGCCACACGCCCGAGCCGTGGCGTCCGGCCGATTCGTTAGTTTGGCTCAAGATGATGGCCTTTAAGCTCGGCGGAAACATGTCGCGCGAGCTCCAGCGCGCGCGCATGGCTCGGATCCTGCCGCCAGAGCGGATTGTTGAGTTCTTGCCAGCCTTTCCGGGCGATGGGCCGGTGGTGATACCGAACTTCGCCGCCCTGTATGAGGACCTGCCGCTGGCGCCCCTGGGTGCGCTAGCGAGCAACTTCAGTACCCAAGGCAATGGCTCGAACAATTGGGTGGTGGCGGGCAGGCATACGGCCACGGGCAAACCCCTGCTCGCCAACGACCCACACCTTGGTTTGACGGCACCGTCGATTTGGTATCTCGCGCATCTGAAAGCGCCTGGACTGAATGTCATCGGGGCTACCCTGCCGGGGGTTCCGATGGTGATTCTCGGTCACAACGGCCGCATCGCATGGGGGTTTACGAACACCAATCCCGACGTCCAGGATTTGTTCATCGAACGGCTAGTGCCCGGATCACCTGATGAGTACGAAACCCCGCTCGGCCGCAAGCGCTTCACCGTGCGCGAGGAGGTGATTGGCGTCAGCGGTGGCGAGGACGTCAGCATCACGGTTCGCGGTACACGGCATGGCCCGGTGATGTCGGACGTGTTCGCTAAGGCGAGGGAGGCGGCGCCGAAGGGCCACGTCCTAGCGCTCTCGTGGACGGCGCTACGTGACGATGACCTCACCTTCCAGGCCGGCGTCAGCACCATGTCCGCCGGTAACTGGACGGAGTTCCTGGAGGGGCTTCGCGACTACCACACGCCGCAGCAGAACATTGTTTACGCTGATGTCGCCGGCAACATCGGCATGATCGCTCCGGGCCGCGTGCCAATCCGGCATCCTGACAATGCCGTCTCGGGGCTAATGCCGGTACCTGGCTGGGAGGCCATCTACGATTGGAGTGGCTTCATACCGTTCGACGAATTGCCACGGCGCTACAACCCCGAGGCCGGCAAGATCTACACCGCAAACGAGAAGATCGTCGCGCCCCACTACCCACACTTTCTCACCTACGACTGGGAGCCCCCCTATCGGGCGCGGCGCATCGCCGAGTTGCTGGACGGGCGCGACAAGCACTCCGTCGACAGTTTCCGACACCTCCAGGCCGACAGCTTTTCGCTGATGGCGAGGGACCTGCTGCCGCTCCTCGCCGACACTGCGCCGACCGACGAGGAGACGGCGCAGGCGCTTGAACTCCTGGTCGGATGGGACGGCGACATGGCAGTGGGTTTAGCGGAACCCCTGATATTCGTGGCATGGATGAGGGAATTGACTCGGCTTGTCTATGCCGACGACTTGCGAGGCCTGTTCTCTGACTATTGGGATCTCAAAGGGCCGTTCTTGCACAACGTATTAACGCTGCATGGTCATTGGTGTGACGACGTGCGGACCGAGATCGTCGAGAACTGCGATCAGATCAAGGCGCGCGCGCTGGAACTCGCGATCGCCGACTTGACCGCCCGGTATGGCTCATCGATGACACGATGGCGTTGGGGCGAGGCGCATGCCGCGCGAAGCGGTCACAATCCCTTCGGTCGCGTCCCGGTCCTGCAAGATATCTTTGATATCACAGGACCGGCGCCGGGTGGTCAGTACACGGTTAACCGTGGTGGTCATAGTATCGGCGACGAGGACGCGCCATTCGCCGCTGTCCAGGGGCCTAGCCTGCGCGCCATATATGACCTGGACGATCTCGAGCGGTCGTTGTTCATTCATTCGACGGGACAATCGGGGAATGTGCTTTCGAGTCGGTACGACAGCTTTGCCGAACGCTGGCGCGAGGTCGGATATGTGGCCATGGTAACGTCAGAAGCCTCGATCGCGCGCCGAGCCATCGGTACGTTGACCCTAACGCCCGTGGGCGACACCGACTGATCTTGCGCGCGGGCGGCGCTAGTTTCCCAAGCGGCAGCTCGGAAAAGCCTGAGCCAACTACGATACTGCTGTCCCAAATCGCTAAAATCGTCAACAGCATGTCCAATCGCATCCTCATCACCGGCCATACAGACGCGACCTCGTTCGCGACTGAAGACGGCTACGCGAACTGGGAACTCTCAGCTGACCGCGCCAACGCCGCCCGCCGCGCCTTAGTCGTGGCCGGAGCCGATCCGGAGTGCGTCGGCGAGGTGGCGAGACGTGCTGACCAGGAGCCCCTCATCGCTGAGGATCCATCCCTGCCGGCAAACCGGCGGATCAGCATTGTCCTCCAGCGCCAGGCGCCGGTATTGCCACCCAACTAGCCGCTGACATGGACGCGACGATCCGCTTCGTGGCGCCGACGGGTCTGCGCAGGTGAACGCGGCGTGGACCGCCGAGCCACCCTCACTCGAGGATTCACCCGAACTGTACGAAGGGGCACTTGCCCGGCGCGTTCTAGCGTTTTGTATCGACGGCGTGCTGGTCGTCGCGGTGCTACTTGGCTTCGGCGCGGCCGCCACCATCGCCGGAATCTTGACCTTTGGTATCCTCTCGCCAGCTCTAGCGGCGTTCTACGCCCTCATTCCGCTCGCATATCACATCGTCACGCTCGGCGGCGATCGGTCGGCCACGCTCGGCATGCGGTTGTGCGGCCTTCGCGCTGTGCGGATTGACGGGCGCCCTCCATCGTACTTGCGCGCAGCGCTGTGGACCGGGCTGTTCTACCTCTGTACCGGCCTGACGGTGCTGCTAGTCCTAGGCATTGCCCTATTCAATGATCGGGGACGGACTGTCCACGACTATCTTTGCGGAATGCTGGTGGTGAATACGGCGGCGCGCGCGACCCGGCTCCGCTATCGGAGCCGATCGACCCGCACCGAACATCGATCGCTATAATCGATGCCATGACATCCGTCTCCGCCACCTTCGAGATTTGGGTGACACTGGCCCTGATCGTCGCCGCGGTCGTGGCCTACGCCTCCGAGCGGGTCTCCATCGAGCTCACCTCGGCCGGGATCGTGGCCATCCTCCTGGTCTTCTTCCATCTCTTTCCCCTTCCCGCGACCGGGGCAGCCAATCAGCTCGGCGCCGAGCGCGTTCTGGCCGGCTTCGCCAACCCGGCACTGATAGCGGTCGTGGCCTTGCTGGTCATCGGGCAGGGCATGGTCCGAACCGGAGCGCTCGACCACTTCGTCCGACGACTGGTCGTCTTGCGCCGCCGTCATCCGAACGGCACGGTGGCGTTGACGCTGGTCGCCGTCCTGTTGCTCAGTGCGGTTCTTAACAACACCCCCGTCGTCGTCATCTTCATTCCCATTATTACGGCGCTTTCCGACCGGCTCGGCGGCTCGGTGAGCGGTTTGATGATGCCGTTAAGCTTTGCCGCCATACTTGGTGGGATGACGACGATGATTGGGTCGAGCACCAATCTTCTCGTCTCCAGCACCGCGATGAGTCTCGGCCATCCGCCGATCGGTTTCTTCGACTTCACCATTCCGGGCGCGGTGCTAGCGTTGGTTGGCATCACGTACGCCGTGCTGGTCGTGCCGCGCATCCTGCCCGACCGCGCCTCGCCGGTGCGTGAACTGATGGAAGGCGATGGCAAGCAGTATCTGACGCAGATCGCCGTCGTATCTGGCAGCCCCCTGGTCGATCAGACAACCACCGCCGGGATGTTTCCCTCCCTTCCCGAAATGACGGTTCGCCTGATTCAGCGGGGTGAACATGCGTTTCTGCCGCCGTTCGACGGTGTCGCCTTGCGGTCCGGCGACGAGGTGGTTGTCGCCGCGACCCGTAAGGCCTTGACCCATGTATTGGAGACCACTCCCGAGCTTCTGAAGGGCGCGAGCGGCGAGCCCGGTGACCAGATACTGGGCGAGGTCGTGGTGGCGCCGGCTTCCCGGATGATCGGACGGGACCTTGCTCAGTTGGGATTCCACTACCAGACCCACTGCATCGTGCTCGGGATTCAGCGACGTTCCCGCATGATTCGCGCGCGCATGGACGAGATTAGGTTGGATGCGGGCGACGTCCTTTTGGTGCTCGGGACGACGGCCAGCATCATGGCCCTGCGGGCCAACCGCGACGTTCTACTGCTTGAGCGCTCGACGCGGGAGCTAGTCGATCGGACGCGCTCGGGCTGGGCTACGCTCATCTTTCTGTTGGTCGTCGGGTTCTCGGCCAGTGGGTTAGTCCCTATCGTGGTCGCGGCCGTCACGGGTGCGGCTGCCATGGTCGCCGCGAGATGTCTCAACATTCACCAGGCGGCGCGCGCCATCGACCGGCGGGTGATTTTCCTCGTCGGTGCGGCGCTCGCCCTAGGCGGGGCGCTCGAAGCGACAGGGGGTGCCCAATTCCTTGCGCAGGTACTGGTGTCGACACTGGGTGCCGCCGGCCCCACGGTCGTCCTGTCCGCCTTCTTCCTGTTGGTGGCAGCATTCACCAACGTTCTCAGCAACAACGCCACGGCCGTGCTGTTCACGCCGATCGCGATAAACGTTGCTGTGGAACTCGGGATCGATCCGAGCATTTTTATGTACGCTCTAATTTTTGCGGCGAACTGCTCATTCGCGACACCCATGAGTTACCAGACCAACCTTCTGGTCATGGCCCCAGGTCACTATCGCTTCAGCGACTTCGTGCGCGCCGGCCTGCCACTTGTCGTCTTAATGTGGGTTGCGTTTTCGCTGTTCGCGCCGTGGTACTATGGCCTGTGGTAGCCAACGGTGGAGAGGCGACTGACCGACGATGAAACCCATCGAGCTCGCACAGCTCAGACAGTTCTACAGAACTCCGCCGATGCCGTGCCCCTATCTGCCGGGGAGATTGGAGCGCAAGCTGTTCACGATGCTCGCGGGACCGGACGCGAACTTTCTACACGAGAGCCTGTCCGAGGTCGGGTTTCGCCGCAGTCACGGTATCGCCTATCGGCCGCGCTGCGACAGCTGTAATGCGTGCGTCGCCGTGCGGGTCCGGGTGGTCGATTTCCAACCGACCCGGTCGATGCGGCGGGTGCTGGCCCGCAACGCTGAGATCTCCGCCCAAGCCGGACCGACCGCGACCAAGACCGATCATTTTCGTCTGTTTCAGCGCTATCAAGTAGAGCGACACGGCGATGGCGGCATGGCGCGGATGGATATCGCCGAGTACCAATCGATGATCGAGGAGACCGCCGTCGACACATTCCTGGTCGAATATCGCGACCAGCAGGATGAACTTTACGCCGTCTGTTTGAGCGATCGCCTCCGCGATGGGCTATCCCTGGTCTACAGCTTTTTTGATCCAGATGCGGCCGCAGTGAGCCCTGGAACTTATCTTATCCTATGGCACATCGAAGAGGCGAAGCGCCTAGGGCTTGACTACGTCTACCTGGGATATTGGATCGCCGACAGTCCCAAGATGAGTTACAAGAGCCGCTTTCAGCCGCTTGAAGCCTACGTCGCCGAGCGATGGGCGCCGATGCGGCCAAGCGGTTCGGTCGTATGATATGACGACACAGGTCGTGTGCGTATGTCGAGGCTGGGTTCGGCCGGCGCGCGCCGCTGCTATTCTCCAGCACCCTATCCTTAGCTAAACCGGTTCGAGCGTGGAAAGCCGCGGGGCGCGACGCGGCCGGCCTGGCCCCGTTTCCCCTGCCAGTGGCTGACATCTCTCTCGGTGCGCTGGCGTTCACCGGCGCTCCATGACACGCCCTCGGCGAGATTGAAAACGATGGCGTCGCTCAGCCCCCCATCGACGTACCGCTGTAGTACCACTCCCCGCCCCCGGCTCATCGTCGGCACCGCATCCACCGAGAACATCAGCAACTTGCGGTTCTCGCCCACCACGGCAAGCGAATCGCCCTCGCCGGGGCGGCAGACCTGCGCTTCAACCGGCGGCCTCACGTTGAGGACCTGCTTACCGGCGCGGGTATGGGCCACAACGTCATCCTCTGCAACCAGGAAGCCTCGGCCATCGCTCGCCGCGACCACAAGCGTTCTTCCCGGCCGATGAACCAGCATGGCGACGATATCCTCTTCTTCGCCAAGATCGATCATGAGACGAACCGGATTGCCGTCGCCTCGCCCACGTGGCAGCCCCTCAGCGGTCAATGTGTAGAAGCGACCGTTGGTGCCGAAGATCAACAGCCGGTCGGTGGTTTGCGCGGGCAGCCAAAAGCGGTGGCGATCGCCGTCCTTGTATCTGGCTTCGGCGGCTACGGCGTCCGTACCGCTTAGCGCGCGGATCCAACCCTTGGCGGAGCACACCACGGTGATGGGCTCCGCCTCCACCAAGAACTCGGCGGCGATGAATGCGCGCTGCGGCGCCTGGCCAATTTCCGTGCGCCGCCGTCCGTTGCCGTCATCGATCGAAAAACGCTTGCGTATGTCCTTGATCTCGCCGGCGATCACGTGCCACTGCTTGGCGTCCTCCGCGATCAGCGCCTCGAGTTCGAGGCGCTTCAAGCGCAAGGCCTCGTGCTCCGTCTCGATCCCCATTCGCTCCAAGCGGCGGAGCGCGCGCAAACGCAAATTCAGGATAGCATCGGCCCTTACCTCATTGACGCCGAGGCGGGCCACGAGTATCGCCTTCGGATCGTCCTCCTCGCGTACGATGCGGATGACCTCGTCCAGATTGGCGAATGCGACCAAGTAGCCACCGAGTACATCGAGGCGGTGTTCGATGTGCTCGAGTCGATGACGCGTGCGCCGCGTCAGCACCTCGTGACGGTGGTGGAGGTAGGCGCTCAACACCTCGCGGAGGTTCATGACGCGCGGCGTGCGCCCCCCCTCCAGCACGTTCATATTCAGGCTGACGCGGGTCTCCAGATCGGTGCGGCGAAACAGCGTCTCCATCACCACACTCGCATCGACGGTGCGACTGCGCGGCTCGATCACCAGTCGCACATCCTCGGTTGACTCGTCGCGCACGTCGGTGATCAGGCCCACGGACTTGTCGAGTATCAGTTCAGCGATCCTTTCCACCAGCCGCGATTTTGGGACCTGGTAGGGGATCTCGGTGACGACAATCTGATATTGGCCGCGCGCCAGTTGCTCGACCGACCACTTGGCCCGCAAACGAAAACTGCCGCGACCGGTCGCATAGGCCTCGACGATCTTGTCACGCGGCTCGACCACGACCCCGCCGGTTGGCATATCGGGGCCTGGAATAAGTTGGGTGAGTTTGTCGATGGTCACGTTGGGGTGCTTGATGAGGTGCAGGAGCGCGTCGCAAAGCTCGCCGATGTTGTGCGGCGGGATGCTGGTCGCCATGCCCACGGCGATCCCGGTGGCGCCGTTGGCCAGGAGATTCGGGAATCCCGCCGGCAGCACTGCGGGCTCGCGTTCGCTGCCGTCATAAGTCTCGCGGAAATCGACACTATCCTCGTCGATCCCTTCGAGCAGGGCCTCGGCGATGGCGGTCAAGCGCGCCTCGGTGTAGCGCATCGCGGCGGCGTTATCGCCATCGACGTTGCCGAAATTACCTTGACCCTCGACCAGCGGATACCGCCCCGCGAACTCTTGCGCCATGCGAACGAGCGCGTCGTACACCGCTTGGTCACCGTGCGGATGAAACTTGCCGATGACATCGCCAACGACCCGCGCGCATTTCTTGAACCCGGACTTGGGATCGAGGCGCAACTGACGCATGGCGAACAACAAGCGTCGCTGAACGGGCTTCAGCCCGTCGCGGACGTCGGGCAACGAACGTCCCGTGATTGTCGAGAGCGCGTAGGCGAGGTAGCGATCCTCAAGCGCTGTCGTAAACTCGATCTCTTGCACGCGGTTCTCTGCGACCTTTGTCACGGGGCGCCCACCTCACCAGATGTTGTGTCAATAGATGCGAGTCTCTCAAGAAGTCGAGATCTTGCAAGCGGAAGTGGGCGTCCATGTGGCCTCAACACATGACGATCAAGGAAGTGGCCCGTGATGGCCAGCCCTTGAGATATATCATGGCGAGCGACCGCCGCCGCATCATCTCCGGCTAGGAACGATGGCAGCGGCAACAAACGATGGCGATGGGACTCCGCGACCTCCGCGACCACCGCCCGTCCGGTCCGCGGCGAAACATAGGCCAGGCCATCGGTGCGGCCGGTGATGGCGCAACACGTCAAGTCGAGCCCGAACCCCAGGTGCGACAACAATGCCACCTCCCAGCGCACATAGGCCGCCGGCCACACATCACCCGTCCCCAGCACATCGAGAAAGTGGACCACACCATCGAAAACCTCGCGACATGGCACGCGCTCAGCGATGGTCATCTCGCAAAGGGCGCACACGGCACTGATTGCAGCCAAACCCATGCGGTCATGAAATAGCGCGGCGGCGCGAGCGCGCTCCAGTTCGCAGGCATAAGTTCCGAGTTGTTCGACGAGCCGCGACCGCCACCGGGCAGTGACCTGGTTGCCGGGCTGGAGACTGCCGCGCCACCGCCGGCTGTTGCCCCCATGTACCAAGCCCGCGTGGCGTCCATGCTCCCTGGTGAGAAGGTCGACCACAACCGCCCCCTCGCCGTGCCGGTACACGGCGAGAATTACGCCTTCATCGCGCCATTCCACGGCCGCTGCCTCGGCATCCTCCCCCGGCCCCGACACCATCGTGGCTCATCGCGGAAACTCAAGGCCAATCTCGCGGTAGCGTTCGGGCTCGTCAAGCCAGCCCGGGCGGGCCTTAACAAAAAGGATCAGGTGAACGCGCCGGTCGAGCACCTTCTCGAGATCGCGGCGCGCGCTTTCGCCGATAGCCTTGATGGTGGCGCCGCCCTTGCCGAGCACAATACCTTTCTGGTTGGCCCGCAGAACGTAGATGAGCTGCTCGATCCGCACGCTGCCGTCAGGCAGTTCCTTCCACGACTCGGGCTCCACGGTTGTGGCGTAGGGAAGCTCTTGATGCAGTTTGAGGAATAGCTTCTCTCGCGTGATCTCCGCCGCAAGGAATCGTTGCGAGATATCGGCAATCTGATCAGCGGGGTATAGCCATGGTCCAGCCGGCACCGCCGCACCCAAGAACTCTCTGAGGTCGCTGACGCCGTCCCCGGTGAGCGCCGATATCATGAAAATACCCGCCAATGAGAAGGCCGCGTTGAGCTCGCCCGCCAGGTCGAGCAAACGTACCTTTTTCACGAGGTCGACTTTATTGATGGCGACGACGACGGTTTCCTCCGTCCCCGCCAGGCGCTTTAGTATGAGAGAGTTAGAGTCGTCGAGGCCCCTCTGCGCGTCGATCAGGACGACAACAAGATCGGCACCGCGAGTGCCGCGCCAGGCCGCATCCACCATCGCCTGCTCTAGCCGGCGCCGGGGCGCGACGATGCCGGGGGTATCGGCAAAGACCAGCTGCGCATTACCCTGCATGGAGATGCCGACGATCCGGCTTCGTGTAGTCTGCACCTTATGCGTGACGATCGACACCTTGCTGCCAACCAGGGTATTGAGCAACGTCGATTTGCCCGCATTGGGGCATCCCAGCAAACCGATCATCCCGCATGATTGCTTTGCCTTGTCGGGACCGGCCGGATGGGCGTGCCCCTTCACCGCTTGACGGCCTCGAGCAACGCGGCAGCGGCCATTTGTTCGGCGCTACGACGCGACAGCCCCGTGCCGGTCATGGACACCCCGTTGTCGAGCCGAGCACGGACGGTGAATGTAGTGGCGTGCGCCGGTCCCACGCGGTCGACGATCGCATACTCAGGGGGCGTTAGGCCCCGCCCCTGGGCCCACTCCTGGAGCGCGGTCTTGTCATCCTTGCTCGTGCTCTCCACCTCCTCGAACAGCGGGCGCCAGTGCTCCACTACGAACTGGCGGGCGACGTTCAGACCGCCGTCGAGGAACAGCGCGCCCAAGACAGCCTCGCAACAGTCCGCGAGGATCGCCGGCTTGCCACGACCGCCGGCGGCATCCTCCGACTTCGCCATACGGATGTGAGATCCGAGTTCGAGGCGGCGCGCGACATCGACCAGCGCTTCCCGCCGCACCAGTGCGTTGTAGCGCAGCGCGAGCTCGCCAGCATCAGCGCTTGGAAAACTGGCCAGCAGACGCTCGGCGATGACCAGACCGAGGACACGGTCCCCGAGAAACTCCAAGCGCTCATAGTCGCCCGACGGTGCCTCGGTCCGGTCGCTGGCGCTGGTGTGCGTGAGCGCGTCCTCCAGGAAGTCGCGACGAAGGAAGCGATGATGCAGCAGTTGCTCCAGGTCGCCGCACGACGCCGTCATCTCATAATGACAAGACGGTGAACAGCCGAGCGAATCGGATCGCTCCCGGCCACCGCCAGACCTCCCAGAATTCCGCGCTGCCATTGGTCGAGAAAAAAATGACCTCGGCGCGCCCGATCAAGTTCTCGGCGGGAACCTGCCCGATGACCCGGCTGTCCGTCGAATTGTCGCGGTTGTCGCCCATCATGAAGTAATGGCCGGGCTTGACGGTGTATTCCGGCGTGTCGTCGTTGGGATAACCAGGCCCAAAATCAAGGGTCACATAACTTCGCCCGTCCGGTAGCGTCTCGCGATATTGGGCGATTGGCTTGCCGTCGCGTCGTTGGTGAGTCGAGTCCTCGAGCCGCTCGCGTTTGATGAGCTCGCCGTTCACGTACAGGTTGCCACGCTTCATCTGCACTCGATCGCCGGCTAATCCGACGACCCGCTTGATGTAGTCCGTGCTGTTGTCGCGCGGTGTCTTGAAGACGACGACATCGCCACGCTTTGGCTCACCAGACATGATTCGGCCCGAGAACAGCGGCACGCTCAACGGCAGCGAGTGGCGGCTGTAGCCATAGGCGTACTTCGACACGAACAAGTAATCGCCCACCAGCAGCGTCGGTAACATCGACGTTGACGGGATATTGAAGGGCTCGTAGGCGACCGTGCGAATTACGAGCGCGATCAACACCGCATAGACGACGGTGCGAATAGTCTCGCCAATACCGCCTTCTTGTTTTCTCCTTTTCCCGACGAGCGTTTTGTTGGCCATGACTAGTTATATGTGAACCCCGAATACCGGGCAGGCGGAAATAAGGCGCTTAGGTCTAGGCGTGAAGCGCCGAGATGATCACGATGGCCTGCGCCAGCGGGTGATCGTCGGTCAGCGTGAGGTCGATTTGCGCCACCATGCCGGCGGGCGTGATCTCTTCAAGGCGTTTGCGTGCACCACCCGAGAGCACCATTGTCGGTTTCCCAGAAGCAAGGTTCGTGACCCCCATATCGCGCCAGAACACACCGCGCCGAAAACCAGTACCCAGCGCCTTGGAGCATGCCTCCTTGGCGGCGAAGCGCTTAGCGTAGGTCGCCGCGCGGTTAAACCGGCGTTCAGCCTTTTCGCGCTCAACGCCTGTATAGATGCGCTTGATGAATCGATCCCCGAACCGCTCGAGCGTCCGCTCAACACGCCGAATATCTATGAGGTCGTTGCCGAGCCCGATAATCATCATCGCCGGCCTTTAGGCGCTTTCCGCCCCGACCGCTGCGGCGCGCGCCGTGTCCATCAGCGCACGCATACGAGTGATACTACTGTCGAGACTACTAAATATCGCTTCTCCAATCAGGAAATGGCCAATATTCAGTTCGACAATGGTAGGGATCGCGGCCACCGGCCCGACGGTTTCGTACGTAATGCCGTGGCCGGCATGGCATTCCAGACCCAGATCTTCGGCCCGCGCCGCGCCCTCGATCAGGCGTTGAAGTTCGGCCTCGCGCTCGTCCGTTTCCGCGCCGCAATAGCTGCCGGTGTGGATTTCAACAACTGGCGCGCCGATCGCATGGGCCGCGGCCAGCTGATCGAGGTCGGAATCAATGAATAACGACACCCTGCAGCCAGCCTCGCCCAGCTTCTCGACATACGCGATCAGTTGCTCTCTGCCGCCCACAACATCGAGCCCGCCTTCGGTCGTCACTTCTTGACGCTTTTCTGGCACCAGGCAGACCGCGTGAGGTCGATGCCGGAGTGCGATCTCTAGCATTTCTGGCGTGGCCGCCATCTCTAGGTTGAGCGGCAGGTCGATCTCGTCACTAAGGCGGCTGATGTCATCATCGGAAATATGCCGGCGATCCTCACGAAGATGCGCCGTGATGCCGTCGGCCCCAGCCTCTGCGGCAAGCCGCGCGGCACGCACGGGATCAGGCAGCCGGCCGCCGCGCGCGTTCCGAATTGTCGCGACGTGATCGATGTTGATACCAAGTCGCAGCCTTCGCATAAGGCCCGTTATCCTCGCCAGACGATACGGCAACGGTGGCCGCGCACACTCTAGCCCATCGCCATGGGCGGCGGGAAGACAAGCCCGCCCCCCGAGTCCGGTTCAACCGCGCACGCGCTCGACGGATGCGATGGACGGCTCGGCCCGCAAGCCAGCCATAATCTGGGTGAGGTGCTTGAGATCGCGAACCTCGATATCCACCAGGAACTCAAAGAAGTCGACCGAGCGGTTCGAAATCCTCAGATTGCTGATGTTGCCGAGGTTCCGCGCAATCACGGTGGTCAATGTACCGAGCGTGCCCGGTTTGTTGTCGACCACCGCTCGAATACGGGACACGTGTCCCGCGAGCGCATCCGGATCGGGATCCCAGGCTATGTCTATCCATCGTTCGGGGGAATCGGAGACGGTTTCCAGTGTGTCGCAGTCTATGGTGTGCACCGTCACGCCCTTGCCCGACGTCTGTATGCCGACTATCCGATCGCCCGGCAACGGATGGCAACAATCGGCGAAGTGCACGGCCATACCGGGGATGAGGCCACGTATCGAAATCGGCGCGTCGGATGGACGGCTGCGCCGCGTTCGCGAGCGGACAAAGCTCAACATGCGACCCGCTCGCGACAGGGTCGATTCTCCCGGGAACGCCGCCGCGATCACGTCACGACCGGTGAGGACGCCCTCGCCCACCGCCTCGTAAAGATCATTCAGCGTCTTGTGTTGCAGTTTGCCGAGCGCCGCTTCTAGCGCCGGTTCCGAAAAATCGTTCCCAGCCTCGCGTGAGGCCTTGTCCACTATCGACCGCCCCAGCTCGAGGTATTCAGACTTCCGCCGGTTGCGAACAAAGCGACGGATCGCCGACCGCGCCTTGCCCGTGACGACAAGGTTTTCCCAGGTGGGCGACGGTGTTTGGGCCTCGGAGCGTATGATCTCTACTTGGTCGCCGGTCCGAAGTTGGGTTCGAAAAGGCGCCAGGCGACCGTTGACCTTGGCGCCTACGCACGTGTCCCCGACCTGGGTGTGAACTGCGTAGGCGAAGTCGATCGGGCTGGCGCCTTGGGGCAGCACGATCAGGTCGCCCTTCGGCGAAAAACAAAAAACTTGGTCCTGAAACATTTCGAGCTTGGTGTGCTCGAGAAATTCTTCGGGATTGGACGCTTGGTCAAGAATTTCGAGAAGTTCTCGGATCCATCGATACTTGCTGCCATCGGTGACGGCGTCTTGCTTGTAGGTCCAGTGCGCGGCGACCCCAAGATCCGCCACCTCCCACATCTCTCGATCGCATATCTGGACCTCGATACGCTGTTGCTCGGGGCCGATGACGGTTGTGTGCAGAGCGCTATAGCGGTTTGGCTTGGGGAGAGAGATGTAGTCCTTGAAGCTTCCGGGGATCATGGGGTGGGCACCGTGTACCGCTCCCAAAGCGAGGTAGCAGTCGGGCACCGTTTCAACGACGATGCGGAAGGCCATAATGTCGGAGAGTTGCTCGAACGAGATGTTCTTCCGCTCCATCTTGCGCCAGATCGAATAGGGACGCTTCTCGCGCCCCGACACCTCCGCCACCATGCCGGCGCCGCCCAGCATCTGCTCCAAGCGGTCCGCGATGCGCTCGACAAGATCGTCGCCCCGTTCGCGCAGGAACGCCAAACGAGTAACGACCGAGGCGCGCGCGTCCGGATTAAGTTCTTGAAAAGCCAAGTCTTCTAGCTCCTCCTTCATCTCCTGCATGCCGATGCGCTCGGCAAGCGGCGCATAAATATCCATCGTCTCGCGTGCGATCCGCCGACGTTTCTCGGGATCGCCGATGTGCATGAGTGTCTGCATGTTGTGGAGACGATCGGCGAGCTTCACCAACAGGACCCGTATGTCATTTGACATCGCGAGCAAAAGCTTGCGAAAGTTCTCCGCTTCGCGCGTGCGTTCCGATCGCAACTCCAGCTTGGAGAGTTTGGTGACGCCGTCGACCAGACGTCCAATCTCGTTGCCAAACTGGGCGCCGATTTCGTCAATCGTCGCGAGCGTATCTTCGACCGTATCGTGAAGCAGCGCCGTGACAACGGTGGCGCTATCCAGCTTCATCTGAATGACGATGCTGGCGACCTCGAGCGGATGCGAAAAGTATGTATCGCCAGAAGCGCGCGTTTGCGACGCATGCGCCCGCTGCGAAAACCCATAGGCACGGGTGATGAGTTCGGCATCGACGCTGCCGTCATACGCGCTGATGGCGTCGATCAACGCAGAAGGTGAACCCAACGGTCTCCGCGTCATATCACGCGGAATAAGCGCGGGGGCTTCCAACCGCCCAGCGGCGGCTGACGGAACGTCGATGTTAGCCGTCTTGATCGTTTTCCACGCTGCCATTCACGGCTGCGGGCGCACCGATTGCGGCTTCGGGACCGATACGCGGCGCGGCGGGCTTGTCGCCCGCGCTCGTATGAGTATCGTCGATGTCCTCCACTGCGGATCGGACCGCGTCGGCATCGGCGCGCGCCATTTCGCTCCACTGCTCGTTGGCCATCAGCAGTGCCATTTCGTCTTCTTCCGGCTCATCCTGTTCGACGTGGCGCTGCATTCCGCGTAACAGCGCCTCCGCGAGCTCTTCCTTATCGACGGCTCGCTCGGCGATCTCGCGCAACGCGACCACCGTGTTCTTGTCGTTGTCACGCTCGACCGTCAACGGTTCGCCGGCGGCGATGCCACGCGCGCGGTGCGCCGCCAACAGGACAAGATCAAAGCGATTCGGTATTTCGAGGATGCAGTCTTCAACCGTAATACGCGCCATCGATGTCGCTCCAACCGCTAAATCGTTTCAGTGTCAAGAATATTCGGTCGTTCCCGGGGGCGCAAGTGTGCCTCCCGGCCGTGGCGCCATCAGTCGCAAGCGAGCATCGGTCTAGCTATTTGATGCCCAGGAAGCGCCGCGATCAGATCGCCGACGCATTGGCCGGAGAGCGGGTGCCGCCACTGGGGAGCGACCTCGCGCAACGGTAGCAACACGAAGGCACGCTCAGTGAGCCGCGGATGGGGCAGCAATACCGCACCATCGTCGCGCACCTCGTCATCATACGCCAGCAGGTCGAGGTCCAGGACTCTCGCCTCATCGCGCTCGACCCGCTGGCGCCCGAACTGCCGCTCAACGTCGTGCAGATCGCTTAGCAATCGAGCAGGCGATCGTTCGGTGGCGATCGCAATCACCGCGTTAACGAACCAAGGTTGGTCCGAAACGGGAACCGGCGTGCTGAGATACCAGCGCGAACGACGCACGATCAAGGGCCCCATCGCCGCAAGCGCCAGCAGCGCAGCTTCCAGCGCGTGGCGTGGCCGCCCAAATCGCGGATGCGGCAAGTTCGCTCCTAGACCGACCAAAATCATGGGCACCTGCCGCGATCCCACTTGCCTCCCCTTCGTTGCGGCTTATGTTTGGTGCAAGCCGCCCAACGGGGCGTGACAAGGCAACATAGTTACCCTAGGCCCCTAGTGACCGAACCGCCGACCGACTGCGCCCGATGCCCGCGTTTAGCCGAGTTCCGCCGCGTCAACCGGGAGGCCAAACCCGACTGGCACAACGCGCCCGTTTCCGCCTTCGGAGGTTGCGACGCGGCATTGCTGATCGTCGGCTTGGCGCCGGGGGTGTCGGGCGCCAACCGAACAGGCCGGCCCTTCACCGGCGACTTCGCCGGCGACCTCCTCTATCGCATATTGGCGGCGCATGGCTTCACGCGCGGCCAATATGATCGGTCCGCCGATGATGGCCTTACACTCGCTCGGTGCCGGATCACTAACGCCGTTCGATGTGTGCCGCCGCAAAATCGCCCGACCGCTACGGAAATCAACACCTGCCGCTCCTTCCTACGCTACGAGATTGAGTCTCTCCCCAACCTGAGAGTAATTCTCGCGCTTGGTACAATCGCGCACCGTAGTGTGGTCACCGCACTCGACGCACGACAGGCCGTGTACCCCTTCGCCCACGGCGCCCTGCACTCCCCCCCCGGCGGGTTCACATTGGCCGACAGCTACCATTGTTCCCGCTACAACACCAATACCGGCCGGATCACGGTCGAGATGTTTGACGCCGTCGTTGCCCGCGTCCGGGAATTAATCGACGGAGACTAGCGCTCCTCGCGCATGATGCGGGCCTTGTCGCGCTGCCACGTACGGGCCTTGTCGGCGGCCCGCTTGTCGTGCAACTGCTTGCCGCGAGCGAGCCCGAGTTCGACCTTCGCCCGGCCGCGCTCGTTGAAATAAATCGAGAGCGGAACAAGCGTGACGCCCTTGCGGGCGACGGCCCCGGACAGTCGCTCCATTTCGCGGCGATGCAGTAAAAGCTTGCGTGGGCGCCGAGGCTCGTGATTGAAGCGAGTGGCGGCTCCGTACTCGGGGATGTAGGCATTCAAAAGATGGAGCGCGCCGCCGCGGGGGGCCGCGTAAGCATCGCCAATATCGCTCTTACCCTCGCGCAGACTCTTGACTTCGGTGCCCACCAGTACGAGCCCGGCTTCGATCCGGTCATCGATGGTGTACTCGAAGCGAGCTCGTCGGTTGACCGTTACCAGACGCCGCGGCGCCGGCTGGTTCGCGGTCAGTTGAGCAGGCCCGCCGCCTGCATCGCGGCCTTGATGCTGGCCTTGGTACTATCGCCCACTTCGACCAGAGGTAAGCGCACCGCATTCTCGCATTTTCCCAGCAAGCTAGCCGCATATTTGACCGGCGCGGGACTTGTTTCGAGGAACAGCGCTTCGTGCAACGGCATCAAACGATCCTGGTAGGCCAGGGCGGCACCGTAGTCGCCGTTCAGGCAGGCGGTCTGGAACTCGGAGCAGGCGCGCGGCGCGACATTAGCGGTGACCGAGATACAGCCGTGGCCGCCATGGGCCATCAAGGCAAGCGCGGTCGCATCCTCGCCCGACATCTGGCAGAAATCCGACCCCAGCCTGAGTCGCGTCGAACTCACCCGCGCGAGATCGGCCGTCGCGTCCTTCACGCCAATCACCCCAGGGAGTTCGCCCAGCCGCGCCATCGTATCGATCGACATGTTCACTACGCTGCGGCCGGGGATGTTGTAAATGATGATCGGAATGTCTACGGCGTCATGGATGGCCTTGTAGTGCTGGTAGAGGCCTTCCTGTGTGGGTTTGTTGTAATATGGCGTCACATGGAGGGTGGCGTCGGCGCCCGCCTCCTTGGCATGTCGTGATAGTTCGATCGCTTCCTCGGTCGAATTCGAGCCTGTGCCGGGGACAACCGGCACCCGTTTGTCCGCTACCTCGACACACAACTCGGTCACGCGCATGTGCTCGGCATGGCTCAACGTCGGCGACTCTCCGGTCGTGCCGCACGGCACAACGCCGTGCGCGCCCTCTTGGATCTGCCACTCGACGAACTCTTGAAAAGACTTCTCGTCCACGCCTCCGTTGCGGAAGGGCGTGATCAAGGCTGTGAAAGATCCCTTGAACATGGCCAAGGCCTTCATAGGATGTCGCTGGGAAGCCGCACCATAGCCGCAGCGCCGGGTCGCCGGCAAGCGTACGCGCCGTCCCCACCAGCTACCAGCCCGAGCACCGTTGCTTCGTTGTTGGCGGCCGTCCGGCAAAGCTATCATGCGCATACCGGTCGAATGCGGCGCGGCGCAAATGAAGTGCAGGTATCGTGAATAGCGCAAGATCCATAGCCATCCTGGTCAGCACTATTCTGATGGTCGCGGCGACGGCAAAGTCCGAGGCACGGCGATTGCGGATTGGCTATAGCCAACGATGCTTGCTCGGCGATATCGACTACAACCTGACATCGACGGCAGTTACCTCGGCACGCTAGTGGACGCCTACGACGGCTCCTACGTACTGGCCCTCGCGGCGTACAACGCGGGCAGCACACAAACTCGCAGCTGGCTTCGCAATTGGGGCGATCCGCCACGGAGTGAAATCGACGTTATCGACTGGATCGAATTGATCTCCGTCGTGGAAAGTCGCAACTTCGTAAAGCGTGTCATTGAGAACCTGCATGTCGACAGGTACCGTCTCGGCGCCAACGATCGAGTCATGTATCAATCGCGCTCGCCCGGCGCGCATCCTTCCCTAGTCTCGGGCTCACTAAGGTCAGGCGCGGCATCATATGGCAGACACTGAGACTCGACTTGACGACGTCCGCGCGTGTGTGTTCGACGCGTACGGCACGCTGTTTGACGTGACGTCCGCCGCTAGGCAGCGCCGCGATGCCCTAGGCGATGACGCCGACCACCTAGCCGAAGTGTGGCGGTCGAAGCAACTTCAATACACCTGGCTCCGCGCCCTGATGGGGCGACACGTGGACTTTTGGCAGGTGACGGGGGACGCGCTCGACTATGCGATGGCGAGCCTGCGGATCGACAACAATGCGCTTCGCCAGGGACTCATGGAGCTGTACCTGAGCCTCGATGCCTATCCTGAGGTCGCGGGCGTGCTTGAACGTTTGCAGGAATCAGGAATGAAGACCGCTATTCTGTCCAATGGATCGCCGCGAATGTTAGAGGCCGCGGCCGCCAACGCGGGCATCAGCGCCAGTCTCGATGCGCTCCTCTCGATCGAGGAGGTCGGCGTGTATAAGCCGCACCCAAGCGTCTATCAGCTCGCATGCGATCGGCTGGGCCTACCGGCGGCCCGCATGTCGTTTCAATCGTCAAATGCTTGGGACGCGGCGGCGGCTGCAGCGTTTGGCTATCAGGTGGTCTGGGTCAATCGTTTTGCCCAGCCGCGCGAGAACATCCCTGGGGAACCTGCGGTTGAGGTACGGACACTTGATCCGTTGCCGGACATTGTCGGCGCTGGCTGAACTAACCGCTACCGGCGCGGGAGCGAGTCATGGGGCGGCGCGGGTCGCGGTTCACGAGCGGCGGTTTAGCGCCAAGGATGGGCTGATTTTGTTTTATCGCGAGTACGGCCATCCGGCGAGCGGGCCGATACCGCTGCTCTGTCTGCCGGGCCTTCCCCGCAACTCGAAGGACTTCGAAGCGCTGGCGCTGGGCTACGCGTCGGACCGGCGGGTGGTGTACCCGGACTATCGCAATTACACGCCGCGCACCCACGTCTCCTATCTCCTCGATCTTCTCACGGTCGCCGCCCTCGGCGAGGTAGTAGTGATCGGGACCTCGCCGGGCGGACTCATGGCCATGGCGCTTGCGGTGGTGCGCCCCGCGTGTTTGCGCGGCGTCGTCCTAAACGACATTGGACCCGACGTGGTGGCGTGGGGACGCGAACGCATCGCCAACTACGTCGGCACGGCGGAGACTCCACGCGACTGGGCCACCGCCACCACATATTGCCGCGACGCGTGGGGCCCCGCCCGTCCCGATGGGACCGACGCCGACTGGGACCGCATCGCTCACCCGACCTTCGTTGCCAATGACGGTGAGGTGCTACGTTTGGACCATGACGTTCGGGTCCGGCACGCCCTCAAGGAATCCGGCGGCGCCGCAGCCGACGCGTGGCGTTGGTTCGGTGCTCTCACTCACGTACCCGCGCTGGCGATCCGCGGCGAGAATTCTGATGTCTTGAGCCGGGCCACCTTCGAATGCATGGCCGAGGTTAAGCCGGACTTGATGCGGCTGACCGTCCCACGCCGAGAGCATGCGCCCGACCTCAGTGAACCCGAGTGCCTGGAGGCCATCGATGACTTCCTCCGCCAGCTCTGATCACCCGACCAGCGCCGAGCCAGTGGCGGAGGTCGATGTGTCGCGGGCGCCGTCGATCGGGTACATCCATGCAGCGGCGCAACGCATCGCCGAGCAAGCGGTGCGCACGCCGCTGCTCGAATCACCAGGGCTCAACGATCTCGTCGGCGGGCGAGTGCTGCTCAAGGCGGAATCGTTACAGCGCACCGGCTCGTTCAAGTTCCGTGGCGCCTTCAACCGCATCAGCCAGCTGAGCGAGGCCGAGCGCCAAGGCGGCGTGATCGCGTTTTCCTCGGGCAATCATGCGGCAGGGGTCGCGCTGGCGGCCCGTCTCACCGGCATCGCCGCAGTCATCGTGATGCCGGAGGACGCCCCAAAGATGAAGATAGCAGCGACCCGCGCTTATGGGGCCGAAGTGGTGCTGATCGAACGCGACGACGATCTGCGGGAAAAGGTCGCCGCCGAGCTTGCCGCCGAACGAGGAGCGACACTGGTGCGCCCCTTCGACGACTTCAATATCATCGCGGGTCAGGGAACGGTCGGGTTGGAGATCGTCGAGCAGTGCGAGGCGCTCGGTGTGGAACCGGACGCGGTCTTGTGCCCGTGCGGGGGCGGCGGCCTCATCTCAGGCACAGCGACCGCTTTGCAAGACCGCTGGCCGGGACTGCCAGTCCATGCCGCCGAGCCGGAGGGTTTCGACGACACCGCACGGTCGCTCGCGAGCGGTAGGCGGCTGCGCAACACTGCTATTGACGGTAGCATTTGTGATGCATTGCTGGTGCCGACGCCCGGCGTGCTTACCTTCCAAATTAACCTCAAGCGGCTCGCCAGCGGCTTCGCTGTCAGCGATGCGCAGACCGAACACGCGATGATCGCCGCATTCCAGCACCTCAAACTCGTCCTGGAACCGGGCGGGGCAGTCGCACTGGCAGCGTTACTCGCGGGTCGTTACGATTGCGGCGGCAAAACGACCGTGGTCGTTGCATCGGGCGGCAACGTGGACGCCGACCTGTATGCTGATGTTCTCACCTGCGGATCGCCGGGCGGCCGAGAGCGAGCTGCTCCGAGCTTGGGGGACGAGCATGACATGTAGATCCGTTGCAGCGCGTGTCGCGTGGCCAACCATCGTCGGCGCCGCGTCGTTGTTGTGGGCATCGGTGGCATCCGCGTCGGAGGCGGAAGCGAGTAGCGCCCTCGACTTCACCGGTCACTGGATCGGAATCGCATGCGTCATCATCTTCGTCTTCGCCTATGTGTTGGTGATCGGCGAGGAAACGTTCCACCTGCGCAAGTCCAAGCCAGTCATGGTAGCGGCCGGCGCTATCTGGGCGCTGGTGGCCGTTGCCTTCGCGGCAAGCGGCGATACGACCTTCGCCGAGCAAGCGGTTCGCCACAATCTGCTCGAGTTTGCCGAACTCTTCCTCTTCCTGCTGGCCGCCATGACGTACATCAACGCGATGGACGAACGCGGCGTGTTCGATGTTCTGCGGGCCTGGCTGGTCTCGCGCGGCTTCTCATATCGGACGATCTTTTGGCTGACGGGCGGAATAGCGTTCTTCTTGTCGCCGATCGCCGACAATCTGGCGGCGGCACTCCTAATGGCGACCGTTGTCGTCGCGGTGGGCCGCTCCCAACCCCGCTTCGCGGCTGTCGCATGTATCAACGTGGTGGTGGCAGCCAACGCCGGCGGCGCCTTCAGCCCATTCGGCGACATAACCACATTGATGGTATGGCAAAAGGGCCTCGTCGCCTTCGAGGAGTTCTTCGTCCTGTTCGTGCCTGCGCTCGTGAATTGGCTGGTCCCGGCAGTCATCATGAGTTTTGTCATGCCAAAGGGCCAACCCGATCGTCTGGATGAGATCGCCAAGCTTCAGCACGGGGCGATCGTGGTGGTCGGCCTCTTCATCGTGACGGTGGTCATGGCCGTTGCGTCGCATAACTTCCTTCATTTGCCGCCGGTCATCGGCATGATGACGGGGCTGGGGCTGCTGAAGTTCTTTGGCTACTACCTCAAACGTCGCGATCACTTCTTCGCGCACCCAGTAGAAGACGATCTCGGCGAGAGCGCCCTCGAACTCGAAGGGCTGATGCCAGACACAAATGCGCAGGCATCGACCAGCCAGCCATTCAATATCTTCAAGGCGCTGGAGCGCGCGGAGTGGGACACCCTGATGTTCTTTTACGGGGTCATTCTATGCGTCGGCGGGCTTGGCGCGCTCGGCTATCTCAGCCTCGGATCGCAGCTCCTGTACGGTGACCTCGGCCCTACCTACGCCAACATCTTGGTCGGGCTGTTGTCGGCAGTGGTCGACAATATCCCCGTCATGTTCGCTGTCCTCGCGGTACTGCCGGAAATGAGCCATGGACAGTGGCTTCTGGTCACGCTCACCGCCGGGGTCGGCGGCTCACTCTTGTCGATCGGATCCGCCGCAGGCGTGGCCGTCATGGGCCAGGCACGCGGCGTCTACACCTTTTTCGGTCATCTCAAATGGTCCTGGGCCATAGCGCTGGGCTACGCTGCCAGCATCGGCGTCCACTTCTTGATCAACGGCGACCAATTTTGAACCGGGTCGCCCCTTAGAGGTGGGCGGTCGAGGCGATCTCGACTAAAAACTCCGGCTTGACGAGGTCCGTCTTGATGCAATAGCGAGCTGGTGGGTCGGCGGAGAAGTACTGGCGGTACACCTCGTTCATGCCGGCGTAGTCGGCGTAGTCCTTGAGAAATATCTGATTGAACGCGACATCGGCGAGGCTTCCGCCCGCCGCCTCGATCACCGCCTTGACCGACTCGAGGACATGACGCGTCTGGGCCCGGATATCGCCGACACCAACAACGTTGCCCTCACCGTCGAGGGCGACAGTGCCGGCAACGTACACGGTGTCGCCAGCACGCGTTCCAGGCGAATACGGCGCGAGCGGCGGCGCGGCGCCTTTGGGGATAATGGGTTGGCTGGGCATTGTTTCCTCCCGCTGCGAGTTCGGATCCAGGCTACACGGTAGCGATCGCTTGATCAGCCCCCATGCGGGATCGCCCGCGGGTTGAACAAAGACGTGCGCGCCACTGCCTCTAACGACGGCCACGAGTCCGCCACGTCGGCATGCCAACCCACGAGGGCGGTTCTGGCCGCTGGAAATGCTCCCTGCTCCGCCAGGCGCGCGACGCGGCGCAGGGCGTACGCCCAGCCGACGATCGTTTCCCGCGCCGCACCGTGCTCGAGCGCGGGAAAGCGTTGGTGGAGGCGACCGATCTCGAGACGAACCATATCGACGACGAGGTCCACGAGCCCGGCGTCCTCACTCTCCAGCGGTTCCCTCACGAGCGCGGCGAAGTCCTGCAATGCGGCCACGGTCGCGGAAAGTGTGACGGGTTCGCGACGTCTGTCCACGGCGCCCACAGCCTCAAGGTAGGCAATCATCGCCCGGCGCTCGTCAAGATCGTATCCAAGCGACCACACCTCATCGAAATGATCCACGACGGCAGCGAGATCGGCGGCGCGTCCGTCATGGAAGTAGGGCGCCGATTCGGCCAGCCCGAGCAGGACCGGCGTATCGAAGTGCCCATCCGTTCCCACATCGTGGCGGCGGCCGTCGACGAAGCCGCCGTCGGGGCCGTGGCAACCACCGCAGTCGCGCGCGAACAGCCCCGCAGCCGCGCGGGCCAGCGGCAGCGCCGCCGCCGCGA
>Ga0315338_1001693_pt1 | contig 25677 bp, 21 predicted proteins | sample ASW8metaG_FD_204518 | JGI IMG/M metagenome (GOLD analysis project Ga0315338, IMG submission 204518) | Ammonia-oxidizing marine archaeal communities from Monterey Bay, California, United States - ASW #8 | ecosystem: Environmental > Aquatic > Marine > Coastal | place: USA: California | collected... | reverse complement strand
GGACGAGCTAAAATGCGCTGGTGCTGACCGCGTCAACGTGATTTTGGCTCCGATCGCGTTTGTGTCGGAGCATTCGGAAACGCTGGTCGAGCTCGATATCACCTACCGTGATGTGGCGGCGAAGGCGGCTGTACCGAGCTATCATAGAGTGCCGGCGCTCGGCGTGAATGAGGGCTTTATCGCGGCGCTGGCGGAGCTCGTCCAGATGCCAGCGACAGGCGATGTGAACTCGCGGTGCGACGCAAGGCTCTGTCCACGGCGCTTCAACCGCTGCCCACAACCGGGCGCTTGAGCATGGCGATCCTCAGCGCGTGGTATCCATGGATAAAGGCTCTGCACATCGTCGCGGTAATGGCGTGGATGGCCGGCATGCTGTACCTGCCCCGGTTGTTCGTCTATCACGCTGCGGCGACGGTGGGCTCGGAGTTGGCCGAGACCTTGAAGGTCATGGAGCGCCGGTTGCTGCACGCGATCATCAATCCGGCAATGATGGCCAGTTTTGTCTTTGGTATTCTACTGGCGCTGACGCCGGGCGTCGTCGATTGGGGCTCCGGCTGGGTGTGGGTCAAGCTCGCGCTGGTGTTGGCGTTGACCGCGTTGCACGGCGGCTTGTCGCGCTGGCGGCGCGACTTCGCGGCCGACGCCAACCGTCACGACGCCCGCTTCTACCGGATGCTCAACGAGGCGCCGACAGTACTGTTGATCGCGATCGTCGTGATGGTGGTCGTCAAGCCGTTCTAGGCCGCGGCGAGAGGTTTGGTGTGCCGAGCACGCCAAACACTGTTTGACTTATGCACGATGTTTGCTACATGTTGACCAGAGACGTTGGCCGGGCTGAGTGCAGTCGACCCCCAACAAAACCAACAATATCACTTCTTTGTCCTGCCCGGGTGACCGGATCAATTCTTGGACCGTGCGCCTCTATTGGTGCTCCCCCTTTGTCGCCATCACGCTTCAGCATCGGATATTGACTCGACATGAATCTACTTGAGCTGAAGAGAAAATCGCCGACCGAACTTCTCGACTACGCCGAGGAGTTGGAGGTCGAGAACGCAAACACTCTGCGCAAGCAGGACATGATGTTCGCCATCCTCAAGCAATTAGCCAACAAGGATGTCGAGATCTCCGGCGGCGGCGTCGTCGAGATACTGCAGGATGGCTTCGGCTTCCTGCGGGCACCCGAATCGAACTACTTGCCGGGTCCCGACGACATCTACGTCTCGCCCAGCCAGATCCGTCGCTTCAGCCTACGCACCGGCGATACCGTCGACGGGCAAATCCGGGCGCCGAAAGAGGGCGAGCGCTACTTCGCGCTTCTGCGGGTCAACAAGATCAACTTCGAAGAGCCGGAGCAGACCCGCCACAAGGTAAATTTCGACAACCTGACGCCGCTCTACCCCGATGATGTGCTGCCACTCGAGCTCGACGATGCCACGGCGAAAGATGTAAGTGCCCGGGTAATCGATCTTATTGCGCCGCTTGGCAAGGGACAGCGGGCGCTCATCGTCGCCCCGCCGCGCACCGGCAAGACCATGCTGCTGCAATCGATCGCCAACTCGCTCGCGATCAATTGTCCCGATGTCTATCTGCTGGTGCTGCTGATCGACGAACGGCCCGAGGAAGTCACCGATATGCAGCGCTCGGTCAAGGGCGAGGTCATCAGCTCAACCTTCGACGAGCCAGCCGTGCGCCACGTTCAGGTCGCGGACATGGTAATCGAAAAGGCCAAGCGCCTGGTCGAGCACAAGCGCGATGTCGTGATTTTGCTCGATTCAATCACCCGCCTAGCGCGTGCTTACAACACGGTCGTCCCATCATCGGGCAAGGTGCTCACCGGCGGCGTCGATTCAAACGCGCTCCAGCGCCCCAAGCGTTTCTTCGGCGCGGCTCGCAACATCGAAGAGGGCGGCTCGCTCACCATCATCGCGACGGCGCTGATCGACACCGGCAGTCGCATGGACGAGGTAATCTTCGAGGAGTTCAAGGGCACCGGCAACTCCGAGATCGTGCTCGACCGCAAACTCGCCGACAAGCGCACCTGGCCGGCCATCGACATCACCAAATCCGGCACTCGCAAGGAAGAGCTCCTGGTCGACAAGGGGACGCTGGCCAAGATGTGGGTGCTGCGCCGAATTCTCTCGCCGATGGGCGTAGTGGACTCGATAGAGTTCCTACTCGAGAAGCTCAAGCACACCAAAAACAACAGCGAATTCTTCGGCTCGATGAACACCTAGGGCTGCCGGCCTTGGGCGGCTCCACACTTGGTGTTGGCCGCCGCCCCTACGGCATCAGCACCGTCGAGCCGGTAGTGCGGCGCGCTTGAAGGTCAGTGTGCGCACGCGCCGCCTCAGCCAGCGGGTAGGTCTGGTTGACCTCGATCTTGACCGCGCCCGAGCGCACCACCTCAAACAAGCTGTTGGCGGTATCGAGGAGTTCCTGACGGCTCGCGGTGTAGGTGAACAGGCTCGGCCGGGTGATATAGAGCGAGCCCCGCTGCGCCAACACGCTGAGGTCGACCGGCGGCACTGGGCCCGACGCCGCGCCGAACAGCGCTATCAGCCCACGCGGGCGTAGGCAATCGAGCGAGCCCGTGAAAGTGTCTTTGCCGACCGAGTCGTAGACCACGGGTACACCGGCGCCGGCTGTGATCTCCTTGACCCGCTCGACGAAGTTCTCCTCGCGATAATTGATAAGGTGATCGCAGCCATGCGCGCGTGCGAGCGCGGCTTTGTCAGCGGTGCTCACGGTGCCGATGACGGTGGCGCCGAGGTGTGTGGCCCATTGGCAAGCTATCAGACCGACGCCGCCGGCTGCTGCGTGGAAGAGGATGGTCTGTCCGGGCTCGACGCGGAACGTACGGTGCAGCAGGTATTGCGCCGTCATGCCTTGCAATAGCATCGCCGCCGCCTGCTCGTCGGAGATGTCGTCGGGTAGTGGGATTAGCTTGTCGGCGGCGGCCAGACGCGCCTGCGCGTAGGCGCCGATCGCCCCGGTCGCGTAGCCGACCCGGTCGCCGATCTTGACCTCGCTCACCCCGTCGCCGACCGCCTCGACCACCCCCGCGCCCTCGAAGCCGAGGGTTAGCGGTAGATGTGGCGGCGGATAGGTGCCGGCGCGGAAGTAGCAATCGATGTAGTTGAGCCCGACCGCCGTGTGGCGCACCCGCGCCTCGCCGGGCCCGGGATCGCCGACATCCGTGTCTTCCCAGCGCAACACCTCGGGGCCGCCGGTTTCGTGCAGACGAATGGCCTTGGTCATGGTTCGTTCCTCAGCCCAGGTTGGCGCGGAAGAAATCGCGGCTGCGGCCATTGGCGAGATCGGCCGCCTCCTGATCGTGATGCTCGCCGCCGATGCGGGCAAAGGCGTGATCGGCGCCGGGGTAGGAGTGGATCGCTATGTGGCTATTGTTGGCCAGACCCTCGAGCACCTGGACCTGCGCGTCGGGCGGCACGAACTGGTCCTCCTCGGCGATGTGCAGCATCAGTTGGCCTTTGATAGCGCCCGCCTCATCGAGCATCCCCTCGATACCGACGCCGTAGTAACCGACCGCGCAGTCGACCGAAGTGCGCGCGGCGACGAGGTAGGCGAGCAACCCACCCAGGCAATAGCCGACCGCGCCGACCTTGGCGCTACCATCCGACATGCCGCGGAGATGGGCGATAGTCGCGTCGATGTCGTTGACACCCTTGGGAACGTCGAAGCCCTGGAACAGCTCGAAGGCGCGCGCCCATTCCACCTCGCTCTGGTCGGTGAGCTGGATGCCCGGATCCTGGCGCCAGAATAGATCAGGGCACAACGCGACATAGCCATCGGCCGCCAAGCCATCGGCGATATCGCGCATGACCTTGTTGACGCCGAAGATCTCCTGGATGACGACGATGCCCGCGCCGCCCGGAGTGGCCGGCGTCGCGAGATAGCCCATGAACCCGCCGTCGCCGCCCTGGATCGTAATCTCGCTGCCCATGGTTCCTCCCAGGCTCAAATCGCGTTGACGAACGTTAGCGCCGCGCCTGCGACTTGTCACATTGCTTCCGTACCTTGTTGCTGCATCCATCCCACTTGCTGCATCCACCAATGTGATGGCGATGATTCTCCCTTTATCCATCGTCTGGTGTCCGTCGCGAATGGCGGTCGATACGATTAATGATTGCCGGCTGGTGCTCATCCTGAGCGCGCTCAGGACCGCGCAGCAAAGCTAGGCCGTGCTTGCGCAAGTGGTGTTCAACGCGGCCGCTAGCGCCAAGGCGGTCGCCGCCCCGGCGGCGGCGAGCGTCGGCACCGCCCAGAACCTCGACACCCGCGCCTGAGGCGGGGCCCTCGGGATAAGCCGACATAAGAATACGCATCGGGCTTGGCGCACGCGATGGGCTGGACCGGGCCAGGCGCACGGGCGATAGTGTTGCGTGGCGGCGACATCGAGTGATAGCGGGCGGCGGTTTGGCCGGGTGCATGGCCTGGGTGACCTGAACCGTGCCGTTCTCGCGCGCTCAGGCCAGCGTCGCGGCTTCGTTCAGACTGAGGTGCTGACGCGCTGGTCGAGCATCGTCGGGCCGGACGTGGCCCGGCATTCCTGCCCGGAGAAGATCACAGCGACTTTTCGCGGTCGCTCGACAGGGCTCGGCGCGACACTGCTGATTCGCGTCGAGGGTGGCGCGGCGACGGAAATTCAGCACCTCGAGCCCCAACTGATCGAGCGCATCAACGGCTATTTTGGCTATGCTGCGGTGGCGAAGCTTCGCTTGGTGCAGGGGCCGCTGCCGCGCGCCGATCATCGTGCGCGGACGCCACCACAGTCCCTGAGCCGCGCCGCGCGCGACGCGATCGAGGCCACAGTAGCGGCGACCGAACATAGCGATGTGCGCGCGGCCCTGGCTTCGCTCGGACACCATATCGCGGCCCGGACCCAGGCTCGATAGTCCGCGCGCGGGTCGATCCAGCACACTTGTGGCCGCTCGGGCCACAACCTATAATTGACACTACATGTTGTGGCTGAGGGTCTCGGTGGCGACACATTTTGTGACGCTGGGCGCGGTCGCGCCGGCGGTCGCAATTCCGCGTGCCGTGGTGCTGGTGTTGTTGGCGCTTCTCCATGTCGGGATCGCGGACGCCGCCGGACCGCTCGCGGCCGAGACGGAGATGGCGCTCGGCGCGGCCGACGCGCCGGTAACGATCGTCGAGTATGCCTCGATGACCTGCCCCCATTGTGCCCGTTTCCACACCGACGAACTGCCGGGTATTAAGGCAGCCTTCATCGACACCGGCGGGGTGCGTCTGGTGTTCTCGGAGTTTCCGTTGGACGGGCTGGCGCTCGCCGCGTCGAAGATGGCGCGCTGCGGCGGCAAGGAGCGCTTCTTCGCGTTCATCGGTCTGTTGTTCGAGAAGCAACGCGAGTGGGCGGGCGATCCGGACCCGATCGCGGCGCTGCGGCGGCTGGCTAGGGTTGGCGGTCTCGGCGCGGCCGAGTTCGACGCCTGTCTCGTCGACGAGGCGCTGGAAAAGGGCATTCTCAAAACGGCGCTGGACGCCAGTGAGAATCATGACGTCAAGTCGACGCCATCGTTCGTCATCAACGGTGAACTGCTGGTCGGTCAACTGACCGCCGCCAAGCTGGCCGAGATCGTCGCCCGCCTGGACCACACCAGCGCCGGGCCCGAGGCCGAGTCGCTGTGGGGCCAGGTCGTCACTTTCTTCGAGACCTTGTAGCGCTCAGACCATCCCGCGAGCCGTCATGCAATTCACCCGCCTCCGCCTCGCCGGCTTCAAGTCGTTCGTCGATCCGACCGAATTCACGATCGCGCCCGGCCTGACCGGCATCGTCGGCCCCAACGGGTGTGGCAAATCGAACCTGATCGAGGCGCTGCGCTGGGTAATGGGAGAAAACTCGGCCAAGGGGTTACGCGGCGTCGAGATGGACGACGTGATCTTCGGCGGCACTGCGGCTCGCCCGGCGCGCAACCTCGCCGAGGTGTCGCTGGCGATCGATAACGCTGACCGGACCGCGCCGGCTGCGTTCAACGGCAGCGATGACATCGAGATCTCACGGCGTATCGATCGCGGCGGCGGCTCGACCTATCGCATCAACGGGCGCGAGGTGCGGGCCCAGGACGTGCGCTTATTATTCGCGGATCAGGCCAGCGGCGCCCACTCGCCCGCGCTGGTCGGCCAAGGCGAGATCGGCGCCATCATCAACGCCAAGCCGGCGGCGCGGCGCGCCATACTCGAGGAAGCGGCCGGCATCACCGGCCTGCGCTCGCGCCGGCACGAGGCGGAGCTCCGGCTGCGCGCCGCCGAAACCAACCTTGATCGCCTCGAGGACGTGATCGTGACTCTCGAGGCGCAGCTACGTGGACTCAAGCGCCAGACTCGCCAAGCGACACGCTACCGCAATCTAAGCGGCCATATCCGCCGCGCCGAGGCTTCGCTACTGCACTTTGAATGGTGCGTCGCCGGCCGTGCCGTCGCCGACGCCGGAGCCGAGCTGGCGGCCGCCCAACGAATCGTCGCCACCTACGCTGCCGATGCCGCCCGCGCCGCCGCCGCCCGCACGGATGCCGCCGCCGGCCTGCCCGACCTCCGTCGGGCCGAGACCGAGGCGGCCGCCGGTCTCCACCGCTTGGCGCTAGAGCGCGACCGGCTCGAGGCCGAGGAGGCGCGTCTGAAGGCGGCAGAGCGCGATCTCGAAACCCGGCTGGCCCAGATCGCCGAGGACGCGGCGCGCGAACAGCGGCTCGTGGTCGAAGCGGATGCCGCCGTCGTCCGACTGGACGACGCGTTCGCAAATATCACTGGCGTCGAGGCGGACTCGGAAGCGAAGGTGGTCAGCGCCGAGCGCCAGCGAGCGGCGGCCGAGGCGGCGGTGGTCGAGCTGGAGGCGCGGTTGCGCGAGGCCGTCGCCCGACTGGCCGCGACCGAGGCGCGGCACGAGGCAATGGAGCGCCGGCATCGCGAGGCGCGCGCGCGCATCGATGAGTTCGGCCGGCGCCGCGACGAACTGGCCAGGGAACGCGAAGACCTCGCCCAAGACATGCGCGGGCAGGCGCCCGAGGACGCGACCGATGACGCGGTCACCGTCACGCGCGAAGCCCGGACCCGATGCCAGCGCCGCGCCGGCGACGCCGAGAGCGTGCTCGACCAAACCGCGCGCGCCGAGGCCACGGCGCGCGACCGCTGGCAGGAAATCTCGGCCCAGGTGGCCTCGGCGGAGGCCGAACTCCGGGCCCTCGGCGAACTCGTGGCCGACGACAAGGCGGGCCCGTGGCCGCCGTTACTCGAATCGCTGACGGTTGAGCCGGGCTTTGAGCGGGCGCTCGCCGGGGCCCTTGGCGATGACCTTATGGCAGCGACCGACGCCGCCGCGCCGACTCATTGGTGCGGCCTGGACTCGGGGAACGATGGCGCGGGCGTGGGCCTCGATCCGCCACTGCCACTGCCACCCGGTGCCGAGGCGCTCGACCGCCACGTCGAGGCCCCGCCGGCGCTGGCGCGCCGGCTCGCCCAGGTCGGCGTGGTCGAGCGCGAGGCTGGCCTCGGACTGCGGTCTCGACTTCGGCAGGGTCAGCGCCTGGTCAGTCGCGATGGGGATCTATGGCGCTGGGACGGCTACACGGCGGCTGCGGATATCGCCGGCCCGGCGGCGCGGCGCCTCGATCAGCGCAAGCGGCTCGAGGCGCTGCGGGCGGCGCGGGTGACGATTGATGAGGAGGGCACGGCTTCGCGCGAGGCGTTCGAGACCGCCCGTGCCGCCAACAACGCGGCCCGTAGTCATGCCGAGCAGAGCCGGCGCGCGCTGGCCGAGGCCGACGCCGCGCTCGGCGCCGCGCTTGAGGCGCGGAGCCGGTCGATCGAGGCGCGATCGGGACAGGCGGCGCGCATGACCGCGATCGACGACACCAGCCGGCGGGTCGAGGCGGATCTGGGCGAGGCCGAACGGCAGGCCGCGGCTGCGGCGGCTGAGCTGGGTCAGCTGAATGCCCACGACGACCAAGCCGCTGTGGCGACTCTGGCGGGCTCGCTTAGCGACAACCGGACGGTCCTTGGCGTCAAGCAGGAGGGTCTCGAAGCGTTGAAACGCGAGGCCGCTGTCAGGGCCGCCCGGCACGATGCGCTCGCGACCGAACAGACAGCCTGGCAATCGCGCATCGCCACCGCCCGGGATCACCTCGAATCGCTCGCGACACGCCGCGAGCAAGCCGAGCGCGAACTCGTCGGCGTCAAGGACCGGCCGGCGGCGATTTGCGACGAGCGCGCCGCCCTGTTCGAGCGCGTGACCCTAGCCGAGGTGACGCGCGACCGAGCGGCCGACGCCCTGGCCGTGGCCGAAACCGATCTCGCCGCGCGCGAACGCGCTGACAAAACGGCGCAGGCGGCCCTGGCGAGCGCGCGCGAGGACCAGCTTCGGGCCGAATCCAAGGCGGCCCAGGCCGCGCAACAGGAGGGCGCGGTGGTCGCGCGCGTTCGCGACAAGCTCGATTGCCGGCCGGAAGCGGTGGCGGCGATCGCCGAGATCAAGCCCGGCGCGGAGCCGTCCGATCTAGACGGGCTGCGTACCCGCTTTGAGCGTCTGCGGCGCGAGCGCGACACCATGGGTCCGGTCAACCTGCGCGCGGAGGCGGAGGCGGAGGAGGTCGAGGAACAGTTCGAGACGTTGCAGACCGAGCGCACCGATCTGCAAGCGGCCATCGCTAGACTGCGCCAGGGCATCAGCAACCTCAACCGCGAGGGCCGGCAGCGGCTGCTCGATGCCTTCGAGCAGGTCAATGCGCATTTCTCTCGGTTGTTCGAGCGCCTGTTCGGTGGTGGACGCGGCCATCTCGCACTGACCGATTCCGATGATCCGCTGGAAGCGGGCCTGGAGATCATGGCCAGTCCGCGCGGCAAACGACTGCAGGTCGTATCGTTGCTGTCGGGCGGCGAGCAGGCGCTGACGGCCACGGCCCTGCTGTTTGGCGTCTTTCTCACCAATCCCGCGCCGATCTGTGTCCTCGACGAGGTGGACGCGCCGCTCGACGACGCCAACGTCGAGCGTTTCTGCGCGCTGGTCCGCGACATCGCGCGCGATACCGCCACGCGATTCGCCATCGTGACCCATCATCCCCTGACGATGTCGCGCATGGATCGGCTATTTGGCGTGACCATGGCCGAACCGGGGCTGTCGCGAATGGTCTCGGTCGACCTCTCGCGGGCGGTCGATCTGCAGGCCGCCGAATAGCTGCGAAGGCTCGCCCAAACCGACTTTTCCCAAGGCATTTCAACAGCGTAACCGTTGCCGGTGCTACGGTTGACAGGGTTTGGGCCAGCACCTAGAGTTCGGCCGCTCCTGGGGCTGGAAACGGCGCGTGGGAGTGAGGGTGAATGTCGGACGATGATCGACCGGCTCTGGATGAGCTGGAACGCAAGTTACAGAAGGCCCGAGGCGCGCGTCCATCCGACGATTCGAACACTCCCCCGACCAGCGGCTTAAGCGGAGCCTTTCGTCTGACGACGGAAATGGTGGCGTCGCTGGCGGTGGGCGGGTTCGGGGGCTGGCTGCTCGATGGCTGGCTGGGAACGCGGCCGTGGCTGTTGTTGGTGTTCTTGGTTCTGGGTGGAGCCGCAGGGACCCTGAATGCGTACCGCGCGGCCATGCGTATGGCGCGCGACGCAAGCGAGGCGGGACGGGAATGACGCTTTTCCCGCGGTAGAGGTGAAATAAGGCGGTGGCGGAAAAACACAGCCCCCTCGATCAATTCGGCATCCATCGTTTGGTCGAGATGCACGTTGGCGAGGTCGACGTCTCGTTCACCAACTCGGCGGCGATGATGGTGGCCGTGGTGGTTCTGTCGACGCTGTTTCTGACTCTCAGCATGCGCGGGCGGGCGATGGTGCCGGGGCGCTGGCAGTCGATCGCCGAGCTTTGCTACGGATTGGTCGCAAGCACCGTGCGCGACAATGTGGGCGCCGAGGGACGGCGTTATTTCCCGTTCATCTTCACCCTGTTCATCTTCATCTTGTTTTCCAACGCGCTCGGCCTGATCCCCTACGCGTTCACGATCACGAGCCATATCATCGTTACCTTCGCGTTCGCCGCCGTGGTCTTCGTCGGCGCGACGCTGATCGGATTCTGGCGCCACAAGCTCAAGTTCCTGACTTTCTTCGTGCCGCCGGGGGTGCCGCTCGCGCTCGCGCCGCTGTTGGTGCCGATCGAGATCATCTCGTACCTATCGCGACCCGTCAGCCTGTCGGTGCGGCTCGCCGCCAACATGATGGCCGGCCACACCATGATCAAGGTGTTCGCGGGCTTTGTCGTCGCCCTGGGGCTGGCCGGCATCGCGCCGCTCGCCTTCATCGTGGCGATTTATGCCCTCGAGGTCATTATCGCCTTCCTGCAGGCCTATGTGTTTGCGGTGTTGACGTGCCTCTATCTCGCCGACGCCCTGCACCTGCACCACTAGACCGTGTGATGTGCGCCGCGACCTCGATCAATTCGACATTTACGTTTCAACGAAGTGCATAGGGGACCACACCATGGAAGTTGAATCCGCTAAACTCATCGGCGCCGGCTTGGCGACGATCGGCGTCGCCGGCGCCGGCGTCGGCATCGGCACTATTTTCGGCCAATACGTCTCGGCCGGCATCCGCAACCCGGCCGCCGCACCGAAGATGTTTGGCAATGTCTTGCTCGGCTTCGCGTTGACCGAGGCGGTGGCGCTGTACGCGCTGGTGATGGCGTTCCTGATCCTGTTCGGCTTTTAGACCGCCCGGCCCGACGGCCGATCCAGCCACCAAAACGGGGCGCGCGCCATGCCGCAAATGGAGTTCGGTGACTACTTACCGCAGCTGGTCTGGCTCGTGATTACGTTCGCGGTGCTCTATGTGCTGATGGCGCGCGTCGCGCTGCCGCGCATCGCCGAGGTTCTCGAAGGCCGCGAAGAGCGCGTGGCTGACGATATCGACCGGGCTCGGCAGCATCAGGCGGAAGCCAGCCAGGTACTCGGGGCCTATGAGCGCACCCTCGCCGAAGCCCGCGATCAGGCCCATGCGTCGGCCACCGCGAACCGCCAGAAGCACGCCGCGCACGCGGCCGAGCAGCGGGGCGTGCTTGAAGGCCGGATTAAGGCCCAGGCGGTGGACGCTGAGGCGCGGATCGCCGCGAGCCGGGCGGAGGCGATGGCCGGTCTGAAGGATGTCGCTGTCGATGTCGCGCGCAGCGCTACCCAGCGATTGATCGGCGTCGCACCCGACGATGGCGCGCTTGGGGCGGCAGTCGAGGACGAGATCGGGCGCGCTGGCAATGTTTAGCGAACCGGAATTCTGGGTTCTGGTCGCCTTCGTCGTGTTCGTCGCGGCGGTGGGGGGCAAGGCTTACAAGGCAATCACCCAGCGGCTCGATGAGCGGGCCGCCAAGATCAAGGGCGAACTCGACGAGGCGGTGCGGCTGCGCGAGGAGGCGCAAGCGCTACTCGCGTCCTATCAGCGCAAGCAGCGCGACGCGGCGGCCGAGGCGGAAGCGATTGTGGCCCGCGCCGGCGCCGAAGCCGAGCGCCTTGCGGCGGAAGCCGAGGCCGACCTGAAAGCGACCTTGGACCGCCGCGCCGAACTGGCTCTCGCCAGGATTGGTCAGGCCGAGGGCCAGGCCGCCAACGATGTGCGCGATCTCGTGATTGAGGTGGCGAGCAACGCCGCGCGCCGTCTACTGGTCGAGAGCCTCGATCAGGGTCGCGCCGATCAACTGGTCGACAAAGCCATCGCCGAGGCGGCCGACAAGCTCCACTAGGCGGCGCTACCATCGTCAGGCGCTGTGTAGGGGATTGCATGTGGCAGAGGCGGAAGTTCGTTCGCTGTCGGACGTAGAGCTGATCAGCGGTTTGATCCCGGAGGTCCGCGAGGCGTTCGAGAAACGCTGCCGTTGGCACCGTTTCCGCAGCGGCGAACAGGTCATGGATTGCGACGATGAGAATCGCGATGCCTTCTTCGTCGTGGCGGCCCCCGTGCGAATCGTGAACTACCCGCGATCGGGTCGCGAGCACGCCTCCCGCGATCACGAACAATGTGCGGCCCTCGGCCAGGCCGCCGTTGACGGCCCCTAGCAAACGCATTAGCGTGACGGCGTCCCGCCGCGGCCGTTTTGACGGGTTTCGGAGTTTCTGGCGACCATGACTGACGGGGCCATGCTGGCCGCCGCTTCCATGTTTGGAGGGAGGACAGATGCGCCGAGGAATCTCCCCTTATTTCATTTTCGCGGTGGTCGGCTTGGCGCTGACTATCACGATGGGTGGAGGCGCTGGCGCCGAGACCTTTGCGCTCGGGGCCAAGGTTTGCAAGGAATGCCACCAGGCCGAATACGAGGTGTGGGAGGCAACCCCGCACTTTTCATCATTCCGCCAGGTTCACAAGGCCGACAAGGCAAAGGCCATCGTCGCGGCCGCTGGCGGCAAGAAGAACATGAAGCGCAATGAGACCTGCGTTCTGTGCCACTACACTCTTCAGGGCGAAAAGGCGCGCGCCAAGTCGGGACCCTCGTGCGAGAGCTGCCATGGCGCGGCCTCGGCCTGGAAAGACGTTCACAATGACTACGGCGGGCCGGGTGTAAAGCGCGACGACGAAAGTTCAGCCCACCACGCCGAGCGCATCGCCAGCGCGAACGCGGCCGGCATGATCTGGCCAAGCCAGAAGTATGACATCGCCATGAACTGCATGACATGCCATGGCCTGGCGCACCCCGACGTGAGCGGCGAGACTCTGGCCGCCATGCTGGGGGCGGGCCATCCGCTGAACCCCGAGTTCGAGTTGGTTCGTTTTTCGCAGGGCGCTGTCAGGCACCGGTTCTATCCGCCCAACGTCACCGAAAACGCCACGATGTCAGAGGCCGAGCTAGCGCGGCTGTTCATCGAGGGACAAGCGGCTAAGCTGGTCTCGGCCACCAGCGCGCTTGGCCAATCGGACGACGCCACGTATCGCGCCGCCCAGGAGCAGCGCATTGCCCTGGCCTCGGCCGTGCTCGGTGCGGTGAGCGCAGCCGAGGCCGCGGCTCTTATCGCTGACCCAACCGATGCCAATGCCCGGGCGTTGGTGGAGGCCATCGCGGAACAGGATCTCAGCGGCGAGGTCGGCAGCCTGCTGCCAGCCGCCGACAGTTACAAATAAGTAGCCGAGCGGGCCAACGGCCAGTGGCGGTCCGCCCCGCGACGGCTCGCGGGGGCCTTCACGGCTCGCGGGGGGAGTAGTGCACGAATCGGTCCTGGTCTATCGGCGCTACCTATACCTGAAATGGGCGCTGTTGCTGGTCTTGGTCGCGGTAGTCGCCTATCTCGTGCATTCGCCTTACGGTGCGCCGAGCGGAGCCACTTGGCTCGGTTATGTACTCGGCTCCATTGGCGCGGCGCTGATTATCTGGCTCATGGCATTCGGTCTGCGCAAGCGGATCTACGGGCCCGGTTCGAACAAGTTGGAGGATTGGCTATCGGGCCACGTCTATCTGGGCTTGGCGCTGGTCATCGTCGTGACTCTACATACCGGCTTCCAGGTCGGCTGGAATGTCCATACGCTGGCCTACCTGCTGGTGTGCGTAGTGGTCGTAAGTGGCATTTTCGGCGTCTTCGCCTACATTCGCTACCCGCGGCTGATGACCGAGAATCGGCGCGGACTGGCGCTCAGTGGCATGTTGACGGAAATCGCCGAAATCGATCGCGAGTGCCGCGAGGCAAGCGTCGGCATTCATGACGAGATCAACGCCGCGGTGTTGCATGCCGGCCAGCAGACCCGGGTTGGCGGCGGCCTGTGGCGTCAGCTCTCCGGCACCGATCCCCGTTGCGCGACCACCGCGGCCTATCACCGGGTTCGAGAAATCGCGCGTGGCGTACCGCCCGAGCAGACAGAGGCGGCACGGAAGCTGGTGAGCCTGTTGGGCAAGAAACGCGAGTTGGTGCGCCGAGCGCGCCGCGATGTTCAGTACAAGGCGCTGATGGACATTTGGCTTTACTTTCATGTGCCCCTGTCCATGGCCCTACTTGCCGCCCTGATTGCGCACGTGTTGGCGGTTTTCATTTACTAATGGGACCCGACCCACGTGCGTAGCCGCATCAGCTTCATCACGCGGACCGCGAAGGGTGGCATCAGCTACCGGCATGTCGATCTTGACAGCGATTTCGTCCGCTTCGGTCGCAGCACCAACAATGAAATCTATCTCAAGGACCCACGCGTCCCGCTCGATCTGGCGGAACTCCACGAGCGACCCAACGGGTTTTTCATCGAGGCCAGCGGGTCGATCGATATACGCCATGGCGGCGCCATTACCAGAGCGGCGCACGTCAAGGTGGGGGATACCGTCGCGCTCGGTCCGTTCGACCTAGTCGTCATCGAGCCCCCCGAAGGATTCAGTGTCGCGGCCACGGTCGAGCTGACACGGCCGCTCGGTGATGACCTGGAGGAACTGACGGCGCGCAGCACGACAAGCATTGTGGCGACCGGGATCAGCCGGCGGCGATGGGCCGTGGGTCTGTTTCTCCTCGTCATCGTCTTGTTCGCGGCCGCACCGCTCGTTGGGGTGTTTTCGCCATCAATTCACCAAGCAAGCTTGGCATGGCCGGTGAGCGTCGACATCGCCTGGGAGCCAGGGCAGCTGTCGCGGCCGCACGACTTCTTTGGCGATGACTGCAGCCAGTGCCATGCCCAGCCGTTTGCTCAGGTACGCGACCAGGAGTGCCTAACCTGCCACGAGGATATTTCCCACCATGGTGATCCTGTAAACTACGTCGGCATGGGCGCGGCCCGCTGCGCAAACTGTCACGAAGAGCACAACGGATGGGCGGCCCCTGTTGGCCAGGATGCGCGCTATTGCGTGGCCTGCCATGGCGACCTTCAGGGCATCATGGTAGCCGTCGATCTGGCCAATGCGTCTGATTTCTCGACCGAGCATCCCGCGTTTGGGGAGCGCTACCCACACACGCGACGCACGGCCGTCAACTTTGATCACGTCCGACATTTCGACGCTCATTTCGTCGATCAACGCTACGCAGAACGCGCGCCCGCCGGATGCGACGGTTGCCATACCGTCGCGGCGGCGACCCGATCAGTGATGCCACGGGGTTTCGATGCGACCTGCGCGGCATGCCATGCCGGCCAGATCGCGGATCGTGAGTTTGTCCTACTGCGTTTGCCGGAGATGATGGAGCCGATCATCGAACGCGACGACCTGATGGAGGTATGTGGCCCGACCTTAGAGGCGTACGAAGCGAATCAAGAACGTCTCTATTCAATGGCCGAGCGTCTCGATTTGATGCGGGAGCGTGTGGAAGCCATGGCCGCCGGCGAGGACATGGAAGATGGGGAGGAAGAGGAAGAGGACGAGGAAGAGGAAGAATTCGAGAGCGTCTCGGTGGAGGAGCTGACTCCGGTCGCGGCCTACCTACTCGATACACAGGGCGATGATCCCGACTCCTATGGTGCGGGGGTCGGTGCGCTGACCACTAGTATGGCCGAAGAGGGCGTGGGGCCTTTGTTCGACCTCATCGCTGAGAAAACCTCGGAGGCCGAGGCGAGTCGCCTGATCGCTGGCCTAAACGCCGAGGCCGTGAAGCGGTTGGCCTGTGCGTGGGCCGCCAATCTGGAATATGAGGCGCCGGCGGAACCGATGGCCGGCGGCTGGTACGGTGATTACCTTGAGCTCAAATACCGACCAGCTGGGCACGCTGACCCGGTGCTGCGCGCGTGGCTTGACCTCGCGGCGGCCACCGTGACGGAGGACGACGAGGAGGGCGAATCGCTCGGCGCCGTCCGTGAGACGTTGCTGTCAGCGCAGCAGGGCCCGGGCGCCTGCATCAAGTGTCATGCCGTGACTAGCGTCGCGGGCGAGGCCGAGGCGATAGACGGCATCGACTCGGGCGCCCTCTCGATTGAATGGCACTACCAAGTGGACGAGGCGCGCCCTCTTCACCGCTATTCGCACGGTGCCCATCTCAAACTCGTGCGGCCGGGTGCGGTGAGCATGATGGACCCGACGATAGGCTGCGCAAACTGTCACGAACTCGATACTAAAGCTCCGTACGCGGCTGCATTCGACGATTTTGATCCGACGACGTTTTCGAGTAACTTCAAGCCGATTAATAAGGCAGTATGCGAGCAGTGCCACGGGCCTAGCGATGTCGCGCAGAACTGCCAACTCTGTCACAGCTTCCACGAGAAGCCGACGGTTCGTATGGCTAAAACGGCTAGGCAGTGAACCGAGCGGTGCGGGATCGGGTAACAGATGCTATGAGCATTGATGTATTTGGGGGGCGGCGGCGAGGGAAATTTGTAGCGCGGCTCGCTGGCGCCCTAGGTGTAGCGCTTACCCTGGTGATCGGCAGCCACGCGTTCGCTGAGGAAGCTGACGACCCGCATTTCGACGTGTTCAGCGAGGACGCCTACCCCTCGGCGCACCAATGCGCCAACTGCCATGAGCAGATCTTCGAGGAATGGCGCTCATCGAGTCACGCCTACGCGTCGATCTCACCGATGTTTCACAAGTTCGAGCAGGCTATTAACAGCCTGGCGCCGACCATCTCCTCGTTTTGCGTGCGGTGCCACGCGACCGTCGGCACCCAGATGGGCGAGCCGCGAGAGCTGCCGTTGTGGGAGCGCAGCCAGGTTGCTCGCGAAGGCATTACCTGCATCACCTGTCACCGCGTGTCGGAGACCTATCTCAGGGTCGACGGCGAACGCCATGTAGTGCCAGGTGACATTTTTGAGCCGGTATACGGGCCCTATGAGGGCGATGGCCTCGCGGCAGTGATCAAGGACGCATCCGCCTATCGCGTGGCGACCAACGAATCCGAGCGCGGCAGTCGGATCCACACCACCGCCATCAAATTTGCACCGCTCTCCAAGTCGGAATTTTGTGTCGGTTGTCACCAAGTCGCGGTGAATCTCGGCATCAAACTTGAGGTCGTGTGGGAACAATATCGCGACTCACCGGCGTTCCGCGACGGGGTCACCTGTCAAAATTGCCACATGAGCGATATTCCAGGCGTTGCCGTCGACCGGAGCCGCGGGCCGTCGGCGGTGGTCAACGGCGAGGAAATCAACCCCGACCGGCCACATTCCAACCACGGGTTCGTCGGGCCCGGGTACCCAATCGCGCATCCGGGCATTTTTCCGCACAACGCCGAAGCGGCCGAGAACTGGACCATCGAGGAGTGGCTGGAGTTCGACTATCGCTCGGGCTGGGGCGAGATAGACTACGAGGATGCTGTCGAGGAGGGCGAGATCGACGCTGAATTTCCCGACACTTGGGAAGATCGCTTCGACCGTGAGGAAGCGCGCGAGATCATCGAGGTGCAACTTGAGAAGATCAACGAGAAACGCGAGCTCAGGCGCCAAGTCATGGAGAACGGCTCGCATCTAGATGGCCCGTTCCTCGACGGCGCGCCAGCGGTCGGCCGATCGCTCAAGTTCGCCTATAAGGTGACCAACACGAACCCTGGCCATAACTTCCCGTCAGGCTCTCTCGGCGCACAACCCGAGATTTGGTTGAACGTGGCGCTGATCAACCCGGATGGCAACAACGTGTGGGAATCGGGCTACGTCGACTCCAATGGCGATATGGCCGATCTCCATTCCCTGGACGTTGCTGCCGGTCTGATCGAGCACGACGATCAGCTCTTCAATCTGCAAACCAAGTTCCTCACCACCAATGTCAAGGGGACCGATCGGGAGATGTACCTTCCGGTCAATTTCGATGTTGACCAGCTGCCCTTCCTGCGTCCGCCGCCGCAGCCGGCGAGCGTGATAAACCATCCCCCCTTCGTCAGGATGGAGGGGCGAAGTCTTCCGCCACTCAGTTCACGCATGGCGCGCTACAAGGTACCGGCCTCGGCACTCACCAAGCCGGGCAAGTACAGCCTGGCGGTGCGACTGCGGAGTCGGGCGGAGCCGATCTATTTCATGCGTTTCGTGGGCGCTACTTCGGACATGGAGCAAGCGATGAACGAGTGGATGCTCGATATCCATCCTTACACGGTCGAGTTCGACGTTCGATAAACGGGGGACGAATGTCCGATAGGGGATCTCGATCGGGCTCGCGCTGGTTAGCCGCGGGGCTAGCCGGAGTTGTCGGGCTGTCGTGCTGGATAGGGCCGGCGGTGGCCGGAGGCGATGAGATCGAGATGTCGCCTGACGCGACGGTTGTGCCCTACGACTCCTCGGTCTTTCGGTCGGATCCTTTGTACGAGGACAAGCCCTACTCCGCCGAGGCGCAAAAGCAGATCTATGGCGGCAAGTCGGCCTTCGCCACACCGCGGCCGATGTTCGAGTTGGGGCGCCACCAGTACACGATCGGGCCACTCGATCCGGGCATCGAGGTGATTGGCCGCAAGAACCTGCTGTTCCCGGCGTTTGCCGCCTACGGCGATTGGCGCACGGCCGTTGCCTATAACGACAACGGCGCCTCGGAGCAGGGGCTCGTGGCGACGCGACTCAATCTTGACCTCGACCTCAAGTTGACCGGTACCGAGCGCATCCACGCGTTCGTCCGGCCGGTCGATCAAGGTGGTCGGTTCACGGGCTTCGAGTTCGCGGCCGACGATGACCAGAGGGGCGAACTGGAGCTTGATCTCAATCTCGATACCCTGTTCTTCGAGGGCGACATTGGGGCGATCGCCACCGGGCTGACGGGTGAGGAATCGCGGTTCGACCTGCCGGTCGCGGTGGGGCTGATGCCGCTTGTGTTCCAAAACGGGGTCTGGCTCGAGGACGCGTTCAACGGCGTCGCCTTCTCGATTCCAGCGCGCAACAGCCCGCGCCTCGACATCTCGAACATGGATTTCACGTTCTTCGCCGGATTCGACAAGGTGTCCAGCGCCGGCGTTCTGGACAATGCCGGGGCGGTCGCCGATCACAGCGCCGACCTGTACGCCGCAGCCACCTTTATCGAGGCGTTGGGCGGTTATTTCGAGGCCGGCTACGGCTATACCGACGGCGAGGACTCAAAGGACGATCAGAGCTACCACAACCTGACCGTCTCCCACACTAGACGCCTGAGCAACATCCTGTCGAACAGTGTGCGTTTGATCTGGAATTTTGGCCAGGACCGTGATGGCGGCGTGCAACAGACGGCCGATGGGTTCATCCTGCTACTCGAGAACTCATTGATCACGAGCCGGCCCCTGACTCTGGTGCCCTATGGGAACTTCTGGGCGGGCTTTGACCGGCCGCAGTCGCTGGCGCGCGACGCGGGCGGGGTGCTCAAGAATACCGGCATCAACTTCGAAACCGACGGCCTGACCGGATTCCCCAAGCTCGATGATACCGGCCGCGACACCTGGGGCGGCGCGCTCGGCATCAACTACCTCTTCGCCCTCGACCGACAGATTGTTGTCGAGGCAGCCACGGTCCAGGAAATGGGCGAGCCGATCGGGCGGCCGGCGGCCGGCGATCAATATGCCATCGGCATCCGCTATCAACACCCGCTCGACGAGAAGTGGATTGTGCGCGGCGACGCCATGCACGGGTGGCTCGACGGCGCCGACGATCTATTTGGCGTACGCTTGGAGATCCGCCGCAAGTTCTAAGCTCTGATGCGCGGCTGGGGCGGCCGTCGCCGGCAACGTGCTTGGTCATCAGCCGTGGCTGCGTCATGTATGGCCGTCAGCTGTCGCGCCAACATCGCGCCTAGAAACTCCTCTAGCGCGCTCACATCGATACGTAAGTCGCGTCTAACTAAAGTCTAACCCACTGAAATCCTTGAAGTCTAGATTTTCGATATCTAATAGGCGTCTAAGTGGTGGGTTTATTGAAAACAACTGTCCCTCACCACTTACAATAAGCCCAGAGAGAGAACTCGTGGTTGCGAAAGCGCCAAAATATTTTCTGAACACTGCGACTTAAGATCTTTGATAAACACCAAAACGACAAAACCACCGCCTGAATGAACAGTCGGTGGTTTTTCTATGGGCGCATCTCTCAAACTTTGTGGGGGAGCGTGTCTTTTCGTCCTTCAATTCTAACAACCTGAATTGTCCTCACCCCACGGCATCAGCGTTTTACAGAGAATGGCTTCATCAAGTTTGACGTGTTTCAAAATAGTAGTGGAGAGGTCTGCTCCACTGAAGTCGGCATCCTCCAAGTTGGCTCTCACCAAGGTGGCTCCCTTCAAGTTGGCTCCCTCCAAGTTGGCTCCCTCCAAGTTGGCATCCTCCAAGTTGGCATCCTCCAAGTTGGCCCCCTCCAAGTTGGCTCCTCCCAAACTGGTGTACCACAAGTTGGCTGCCTCCAAGTTGGCCCCCTCCAAGTTGGCACCCTCCAAGTCGGCATTCTTCAAGAAGGCATCCTCCAAGTTGGCTTCACTCAAGTTGGCCCCTTTCAACTTGGCTCCACCCAAGTAGGCTCCCTCCAAGTTGGCTTCACTCAAGTTGGCCCCTTCCAACTCGGCTGCACCCAACCAGGCTCCCTCCAAGTTAGCTCCCCTCAAGTTGGCCCTCATCAACCAAGCTTCACCCAAGTGGGCCTCGCTCAAGTTAGCTCCACTCAAGCTGGCTTCCCAAACTTCGGTCCGCCACAACTTGGCTTTACTCAAGTTGGCACCACTCAAGTTGGCACCACTCAAGTTGGCCTTCTCTAAGTTGGCCTTCTCCAAGTTGGCTCCACTCAAATCACACCCTTCACAGTTTCCGAGTGATTCAAGTTTCTTCAGATCGGTTTCGTCAAACGCAATGGCAGTTCCACTGCCACAGAGGGCCGCCGCCAAAACGAAGAGAACCGTCAGTTTTCTCACACTGCACATCGCCTGCTCCCTTGCTGTTTGGAGGATAGTAGCAGTAAACATATACAAACCTCTTGAATAGGCTGAATGAGGTTGCTGAGACCTACTCTGGAAATGAAACCCAGACCGAGGGACCTTGATACCCTGAACTTGACGATTGTAATGTCTAAGATAGACTTTGCTGTGATGAAACAGTGGCTTACCAGCGCGTGAAAAATCCTCCCTTGTCAGAGATTTCGTCTAAGTATCGTCTAACAACTTTTAACCCCTTGAAATTATTGTCGTATTTTAACGGGTCTTATCGAGTGGGCATGATGACGCTCTCACGAAGGACGTTGGTTCCGCGTCGAGGACAGACTAGCTTCTGCCCTGGCATGGCGAAAGTGGAGGGCCGAGCATGGCGCTGATCATCAACGAAGCGACTACGGAGCGATTGCCGGAGGCTACGATAGCGGCATGGCGGCGCATTCCGCCGTCGATCATCAGTGACGAACTTAACCGCACGGGCGCTATGGCCGCGGCGATCAAGCCATTGGCGCCGGGTATGACATGCGTAGGCCAGGCGCTGACGGTGCAGTGCATGGTCGGGGACAACGCGCCCCTCCACTACGCCGTCACCAAGGCCTGGCCTGGCGCGGTGCTGGTGGCGGACGCGCGGGGGCACACGGATACGGCGGTATGGGGTGGCATCCTGACCCACGCCGCCAAGCACGCCGGCATTGTCGGGGTGATCATCGACGGTGGTGTGCGCGATGTGGCTGAACTGCGTGAATCGGGGATCGGCGTGTTCGCGCGGGGGGCAGTCCCGCGCGGCCCGCACAAGGGATTCGGCGGCGAGATCAACGGGCCTATCCAATGTGGCGGCGTTGCTGTCGATCCCGTGGATCTGGTGGTCGGTGACGATGATGGCGTTGTTGTGGTCAAGGCCGGGCAGCTTCCGGGTCTGCTTGAGCGGTGCCGCAAACGGCTCGAGAAGGAGGAGATGTTCATGCACGAGCTAGCGGCCGGCAAGACCACCGTCGAGCTCACCGGCCTGCCCCCGGCCGAAAAGATCGGTTAGCCGCGCGGCGCGCTCACAGGCGGAGGTCACCTTGAATCGCGTCGCGATAGAGGGCGGCACACGCCTCGGTCGGGAAGGGTCGCGGGTTCTCGCCAGCGCATACATCAGCTGCCGCCATGGGGGCTAACCGCGCGATGTCTACTTCACCGATGCCGAGATCGGCAAGGGTGTGGGGAATCCCGATCGCCGAGCGGAGCGAAATCGTCCACTCGATGACCGCGGTCGCGGAAGAGGCGGCAAGACCGAGATAGCGTGCCAGCGCCGCGAGCTTGCGGTCGACCTCCTCGACTTCGCGATTGAACGCGAGCACGTAGGGCATGACTACAGCGTTGACCAACCCGTGGTGAAGGTCGAAAACGCCTGAGCAGGGGTGACTGAGCGCGTGCATGCCGCCAACCCCCTTTTGGAACGCGGCGCCGCCGAGGAGCGAGGCCGCCATCATGTCGCCGCGCGCGGCAAGGTCAGCGCCGTTCCCTACCGCGCGGGGCAGGGCGGTCTTAATCAGTCGCAAGCCTTCGAGCGCCAAGCCGTCGGACATCGGATGATAGAAGGGGCAACAGTACGCCTCAATATTGTGCGACAGCGCGTCCATCCCGGTCGCGGCCGTCAGGTCGGCGGGCTTGTCTAGAGTCAGCTCGGGATCGGCGACGCACACCCTGGGCATGAGTCGGGCATGGAACAGGGCTTTTTTCACCTGCAGCGTTTCATCGACGATGGCGGCTGCACGACCGATCTCCGAACCCGTGCCCGCCGTGGAGGGCACGCTGACCACGGGGGCGATGCCGTCCGCGCGAACGCGATCCGCGAGACCGTCAGCATCGCTGAAGTCGGCCATCGCGAAGTCCCACAGCGGTCCGTCCTGTCCTGCCATGAACGCGACCGCCTTGCCGGTATCGAGCGAACTGCCGCCGCCGATGGCCACGATCCCGTCATGATCCCCCGCACGATAGGCGGCGAGCCCTGCCGCCACGGTGGCCCCATTGGGGTTGGGCCGGACATCGGCGAAGACGTCGGCGCGTCGGCCAGAGGACTTCAGGTCCTCAACCGCGCGGGCCACCAAATCGAGGCGCGCCAGTGTGGGATCGGTAACAACAAGTGGTCGCGAAATGCCGGCCACGCCACAAGCGTCCGCGATCGCGCGAACACGGCCAGGTCCGAACATAATCTGGGTCGGGAAATGCCAGGTCGCGCTCAGCGCCTCAGCAAGCTTCACCATTGATCGACCCTCAGATGATCTCGAAGTAACGCTCGCGTTCCCAGTCGGTTACGACGTGGCGGGACTGGGCGACTTCCGCCGCGCACGATGCCGTCGATATCGCGCTCCTCGACGATCTGACGCGTGTCGGCGGCGGCACGGACTTCCTTCGGCCTCATCGAGGCACTATACCGCCCGCATCCTGGCCGCAAGAAGCCGCGATATGCGACCCTGGGTACGGTCCCTTGGAATCGTCTCTCATTGCGCCGCTGACACCAGACGGCCCGCGAGCTGCCGGCCGACCAGGCGAGCGTAGAGCCCCTGCCGGGCTACAAGTTCCTCATGGGTGCCGGTCTCGATCAAACGGCCCTGATCGAGGACGAGGATGAGATCGGCGTTGCGCACGGTTGAGAGTCGGTGCGCGATGACCAGAGTCGTGCGCGCGCGCATGAGCGAGGTCAGCGCGCTCCGGACAAGCCGTTCGTTGACGGCGTCAAGGTGCGAGGTCGCCTCATCGAGGATCAACACCGGCGCATCCTTAAGAAACGCGCGCGCGATGGCGACCCGCTGCCGCTGCCCGCCGGAAAGGCGAACGCCACGCTCGCCGACCTGGGTTTCGAGACCGTCAGCGAAGCCCGCGACGGTTTCCTCGAGAGCGGCGCGGCGGACGGCTTCCCGCACCTCTTTGTCGGTTGCCGAGGGACGAGCGATCAGAATATTGGAGCCTAGGGTATCGTTGAACAAATATGTGTCCTGAGCGACGAGCGCGACGCGATCGCGGAGCTGATCAAGGCGATAGTCCTTGAGGTCAATCCCGTTCATGCGCACGACACCCGAATCGGGGTCCCAGAACCGCATCAGGAGGTGAGCGATAGTGCTCTTGCCGGCACCGGAAGGTCCGACCAGCGCGACGGTGCGCGCGGCTGGAACCGTTAAGCTCACATCGCGGATCGCGGGACGCTGAGTCCCGCGATAGGTGTAGCTCGCGCCGACGACTTCGAGGGATATGGAGCTGGTAACCGGTGTGGCATCGACGCCCGGCCCATCGACCACCGTCACGCTCTCGCTGTGTACCGCATGCAGTCGCCGGGTCGCTCCGAGGGTATCGGCGAGCTGGCGGCCGACGTTGGCTATCTCGGAGATCGGCAAGAACGCGGCCATCGCCAGCAGGACCAGCAACGGCAGCACCCCAGCGTCGAGCGTGCCGTCGGCGACCAGCCCGGCGCCGGCGACCACCACGGCGAGGCCGCCCATGCCGGTCGCGACCTCGAGCAGCGATGTCTGCGTCGCGAGATCGGATAGAAACGCGAGCCGCACGCGATGATAGTGGCGGATACGCTCGACGAACCCCTGTCCGCGGCGCCCACCGTCCTGGAACGCGACGATCTCGGCGAGGCCCTGGATAGTGTCCACCGAATGGGCGTTGAGCTCGCCCAAGCCCTCGCGGGCGCGTGAACCCAAGCGATCGATCCGGGCGCGCAGGAGAAAGGGACTAAGGGCGATCAGCGCGAGAAAAGGCGCCAGAGCGAGGGCCATGAGCGGGCCAAAGACGAGCAGCGTACCGAGCACGGCGGCTGGCACCAGAACCGCGACGAAGGCGGGCGCGACGGTATGAGCGAAGAAATACTCGACCGTCTCGACATCCTGGGTCGCCAATGCCACAAGGTCGCCGCTGCGGCGCCGCAACAGATAGGCGGGCGCCAGCTTGTCCAGCTTTTCGAACAGCGCGATCCGCATTTCGGCCAGCAAACGGAACGCCATGTCGTGGGCGATCCAGGACTCAAACCAGTGGAGCACTCCAGAAACCGGCGCGACGACCAACAGCGCGATGACAATTAGATCGAACGGCTGAGCGTGCTTGAGGGCGAGAATGGCGAGCGCGCTCAAGATACCGACGCCGACGAAGGCGATGACGCGGGCGACACCGAACAAAAACGTCAGCCCGAGGCGAAGCCGCCAGGGCGCGACGACCGCCGAGAGCTCGCGAATGGCGCCGCCCCAGCCCAGCGTGCCGGCCCGGAGGATATCGTCAGCTGGGTCGATGTCGGGGCTGGCGCCCGCATCGATGGGTTCGTCGGCCGTCTCTGCGTCTCCGCCATCGGTGAAGAGGAGCGGCTCGTGGGCGGCGTCCTCCTCGTCCGCCTGCTCGGCCATGAGCTTGGCGTATACGCCGCGACGGGCCATGAGTTTCTGGTGATTCCCGGCCTCGACCACTCGGCCGGCCTCGAGCACGAAGATCCTGTCGGCCTCGATGACGCTGGAGAGGCGATGCGCGATGATCAGGGTGGTCCGGCCGCGCATTAGGCGATCGAGCGCATCTTGAATTTCAGCCTCGTTCCCCGCGTCGACAGCGGAGAGCGCTTCGTCCAACACCAAAATTGGCGCATCGCGCAGGAGCGCGCGGGCGATGGCGATGCGTTGGCGCTGCCCGCCGGACAGACGGACGCCGCGCTCGCCGACGACCGTGCGATAGCCACGCGGGAGCTGTTCAATGAAGCTATGGGCATTGGCCGTTCGCGTGGCCGCCTCGAGCTGGTCATGGCTGGCTTCCGGCTTGCCGAGACGCAGATTGTCCTCCACAGTGCCGTGGAACAGGTAAGTGTCCTGATTGACCACCGCGGTCTGGCTACGCAAGTGATCGAGACCGATATCGCGCAAGTTCTGACCGCCGATCAGCACGGCCCCCTCATCCGGATCGTAGAGGCGCTC
>Ga0315338_1001692_pt1 | contig 25701 bp, 23 predicted proteins | sample ASW8metaG_FD_204518 | JGI IMG/M metagenome (GOLD analysis project Ga0315338, IMG submission 204518) | Ammonia-oxidizing marine archaeal communities from Monterey Bay, California, United States - ASW #8 | ecosystem: Environmental > Aquatic > Marine > Coastal | place: USA: California | collected... | reverse complement strand
GGGTGTACCAGCAATTATACGGATTAAATTATTTTGTTTTAAGATTCACAAATGTTTTTGGCCCTTATCAACATCCAGATACAGGAGGCCTGATTCCAGTAGTATTGTCCAAGATTCTGAATGGCGATAACGTTACAATTTTTGGAGACGGTTCCCAAACTCGAGATTTTGTTTATGTAAAAGATATAGTTGAAATGGTTAAAATGATAATGAAAGATAATCATAGTAATATGATTGTGAATGCCGGTAGTGGTACAAATACAACAATACTAGAAGCCGTTATGAAATGTGGAGAAGTTTTAGACATTCAACCAAAAATAGAATATAAAGAGCAAGAAGGTGGTGAAAGAAAGGGCTTCCAAGCAGATATGTCCCTTAATCAGAAACTTTTTGGAGACTCATTCAGAACTAGTTTTGAGTCAGGGCTGCTATCTACCTCAGAATGGATAAAAGATCTATGAAAAAGGAATTAAAAATCTTAGGAGTAGCGAACGCAAATGTTTCTGGGGCATCACTAATTATTGGGAACAAAGTAGTGTCGGCTGTTAGTGAGGAAAGATTTACACGTAAAAAGAATCACCGTTGTTTCCCTACCGAATCAATAAATTACATTCTCAAAGCTTCAAAAATAAGTATTTCAGATATCGATTACGTTTGTTGCGGCTGTTGGAAGGGGCTTGACGTACCAGAATATATTGAAACAGTCGTTTCAGATTCAATTAGATATTTTAAGAATGATGAGTCTTCTAAGCAAATAATAATGGATAAGGTCCGTGTATCTGCAGAAAGAGATGAATTTTTTAAAAATGAATTGTTTGTCGGGCTCAAAGAAATGGGTTTTAATGATAGTAAGATTATTATGTATGATCATCACATGTCACATGCCTACACGGCATTTTATCCATCACCATTTGAAGATTCTTTAGTTTTTACAGTAGATGGAAGAGGTGATTTTAAGAGTGGTACAGTCTGGTTGGCTGATAGAAAAAGCGGTTTACGTCTTATTGATTCTATTAATATGTTTGATAGTTTAGGAATTTTTTATGGTTTTATAACTAAATTTCTGGGCTTTAAACCTAACAGACATGAAGGTAAGATTCTAGGATTAGCTGCGCACGGAGATTATCGAAAAGTTCTACCTATAGTAAAGAAAATGATATCATATGAGAGCGGAAGACTGTTTGGGCATATTGGTAGGAATTTCACAGCCTGGAATACTGGGAGAATACCTGAAATTGAAAAGGAATTAGAAAAGCATACACGTGAAGATATCGCAGCGGCTACACAATATTGGTTAGAAATCCTTACACTAAAATATATTGAACCATTTGTAAAAGAACATAATATAAAAAGAATAGGGCTTGCAGGCGGCGTATTTGCAAATGTTGTATTGAATCAAAAACTTCTAGAGATTGAAGGTATTGAAAACATATATGTATTCCCGCATATGGGAGACGGTGGAAATGGATTAGGTGGCGCAATTATAAAGGCAGTAGAAGAGGGAATAGATCTTGATTATCCAATGGAAGACGCATACTTGGGGCCAAGTTACAATAGCAATGAAATAGAATCAGTTTTAGATAAGTACTCTAATGAGATAGATTATGAAAACGTTTCTGATGATAAAATGCGTTTAGCTGCAGAATTTATACATAACGGGAAAATTGTAGGCTGGTTTCAAGGAAGGATGGAATATGGACCCAGAGCTCTTGGAACTCGAAGTATATTGGCTAGAGCAACAGATGCATCAATTAATGAGTCGTTGAATAATAGGTTAAGTCGAACTGAGTTTATGCCGTTCGCACCAGTTACTATGATAGAATATGCCAAAGAGTGTTATATTGGTTGGAAACCAGAGCATTTCTGTAGCGAGTTTATGACTATAACATATGATTGCACAGAAAAGGCTAAGCGCCAGACTCCAGCAACTGTGCATGTGGATGGAACTGCCCGTCCTCAAATAATAGTCAAAAGTAAAAATCCAGAGTATTATGGAGTGATTGAAGAATACTATAAATTAAGTGGTTTTCCTTCCATCATAAATACGAGTTTCAATAATCATGAAGAGCCCATATTGTGTACTCCTGAGGATGCTGTTAAAAGTATTTTATTAGATAATGTTGATATCATGTTTGTGGGAGATTTTATGGTCAAACTTAAGAATAAAGAAAATTAGCTACATTTTTTCATGCTATGCATAATCGATTTTGGAATGGGTAATCTTCGTTCGATAAATAGAAAATTGCGTAGCGTAGGAATAAGTTCTGAGATTTCATCAGACACTAAGGTAATTTCATCAGCTGATATGTTGATACTACCAGGTGTGGGTAACTTTGCAAAAGCAATGTATAATTTAAATGACCTCGGGTTAATAGAGTTGCTAAATCAGAAAGTAATAATTGAGAGAATTCCAATATTAGGTATTTGCTTAGGTATGCAGCTTTTTACAGAATATAGTGAAGAAGGTAATTGCGAGGGATTTGGTTGGGTTAAAGGTCGAACACAAAAGTTTAGTTTTGAATCAGATAACAAAAATCGAGTTCCTCATGTAGGGTGGAATAAAGTAAAAACCTTTGATAAGTCAATATTAATGGATGGTTTTGACAAGGATAAGAGATTCTATTTTACACACTCCTATCATGTTGTCGGTGATGATCCTGCAGCTAAATTTCTAAAAACAGATTATGGGTATGAATTCGATTCTGTTGTTGAAAAAGATAATTTATTTGCCGTTCAATTTCATCCCGAAAAGAGTCATTTTGGAGGGCTTAAGATTATTTCTAATTTTGTAAATTTTCATGAGACCTAGGATAATTCCAACCTTGTTATTACGAGACACGTACCTTGTAAAAGGGATAAATTTTTTGGAACACAAGTATGTGGGCGACCCAATCAATGCAGTTAGAATTTTCAGTAAAATGGAGGTTGACGAGCTTTTCTTTTTAGATATCGACGCTACTAATAAGGGATGTATAACTTCATTAGAATTTATAAAAGATATAGCAGATGAATGCTTTATGCCTTTTGCTGTTGGTGGCGGAATTGAGGATATCTATCAAGTAGAAGACATATTAAAGTGCGGAGCTGAAAAGGTAGTAATCAATACTTCAGCATATAATAATACAGACTTTATCAGTGAGGCATCTGCAGTATTTGGTAGTCAGGCTATAGTTGTTTCTGTTGATGTAAATTTTGATGGTGAAAAATACAATATACACACGAATTCTGGTAAAGTCAAGAGGAATCGAGACCTTCAATTATATATAGAAGAAATAGAGGTAAAGGGAGCAGGAGAAATTCTATTAAATTCTATACACCACGATGGTCTAATGAATGGTTTTGATACTAAATTAATTAATAACGTTTCAAATTTAGTTAATATACCTGTCATAGCCAGTGGTGGATGTTGGAAAATTCAACATATCGAGGAAGCCCTCAATAGTACAAACATCCATTCGGTTTCAGCAGCCAGCATGTTTGTCTTTAAAGGTTCTAGAGATGGTGTGCTGATTAATTATCCAAGCAAAAGAGATTTAGATATTCTTTTTGAAAGATTAAGTTGATGTTATGAATTTTAAAAGTCGCTATTTTGTATTGACAATTAGATTTGGTTTGTTTTTCCTTGGCCTTAATCTATTTTTCAATATGATACGTTTGTTCCTATTTCCTGATGCTGATATTCCTTATGGTTGGCCAGTGAGTGTTCTTGCACTTAGAATGCCTTCATTCATTTTCTCTTACTACTCAGAATATACTACATTGGGAACTAATATTTACTTTAGGATTAACCCTTTGACTCCAGAAAATATATTTGTTGCCTTAGTTTACGTTGGGGTCTTTTACTTTGTAGTAAAAAATATTAACAAATTCAACACCTTTCCCAGACTTTATCTTTTAGGAGCTTTAGTTATCTTACTATCCACCCTTATACAAGGATTTCACGGTGGACTTTATCACCCAGTTGCTGGACAAAAGCCGGGTGAAACAGATAGGTTGTATTATCAGGAGGCGTTAAAAATTAATTCTACCACTAGTTTTATGGAGGATTATAACTATTTACAATCAACGCATAGTCTTGCGGCCCATGCTATTGTTCATCCTCCTGGATCAGTATTGATATATTATTATTTGGACGTCATATTAGTTTACCCCGAACTTGTGGCTTTATCATTATTATTGATATCCTTATTTTCAGTTTACTACGTTAGAAATATTTTCTTACTTGACTTTGATGAAGAAACAGCCAATTTTGTAACTCTTGTTTTCTTATTTATTCCTGCTGTCCAAATTTATTATCTTTCATGTATAGATAGCATAATTGCATTATTTATGATTGGTACGATTTACCATTTTGAGGTTTGGACTCGTCAAAAAAACAAAACCGATCTTTTGTTCGCTTCCCTCACTTTAATTGGTGTTGCGTTATTCACATACACAATTTTTTACTTATTTGCTATTCTTGTTGCATATTCATATTCCAATTTATCATTATTACCAAAACAATTGAGAAATACCAGTAAATCAGCGTACTATATTCATAGTGTCTGGATTTTGTTAATTCCAGTAGGTTTTTACATACTACTTTGTTATTTAATCTTTGATTTTAACTATATAGCCGGCATACTTGAAACCGCAAAATATGAGAATAGACATTTTGAGGACAAGTTTCTTTTATTAGATAGTCCTACCAATTATATATTTACAAGGTTAGAATGCATCGCTGAGATAATTTTCATGTTTGGAGCAGTTTGTTTTTGTTTTGCGTACAGATCTTTGATAGATAATAATGAGCGTCTTCTCCTGTGGACCAAATTTGCAATTGTTTTTTTCATTCTTATGATATTGACAGGAGCTTATAGAACAGGAGAAACTGCAAGACCTTTTTTAGGAATATATCCCCTACTCCTAATTCCTTTTGCGTATTATATAAAGGACAATATTAATCTGGATTTGGAAAATAAAAAGAACATATTGACAAGTACATTTCTTCAATCCATTATTTTACAGACTTTATTCTGGTTTTATTGGTAATGAATAATTCAAGCAGGGCTTCAGTTGAGTTCAATTTTCTAGCAGGCAGTTCATATATGATATCATCAGAGGCCATTTATTTCTTGTCAGGATATTTGGTACATATCGTCGCCGCAAACAATGTTTCTCCACTAGACTATGGAAGGTTTGGGATAGTAATGTCCTTGATGGGTATAATTTATGTTTTGTTAAGTTCAGGCCTACCTCAATCTCTAACAAAGCACATAGCTGAAGGATTTGATGCTAAACAGACGTATTTTAAAGTACTAAGATACCAATTAATAATATCGCTAGTATTGTTTGCTTTATTGTTCTCCAGTTCCACCCACATTTCTACTTTGTTGGGTGATAAAGATTTAGAAGTATATATAAAGGCCGTCAGTTTTTTGATACCTCTGAGATCTATTTTTCATATTAATCGTGGATTCCTTAATGGTTTGTCTAATTTCGGTTACAGTTCAATAATGAGTGTAGTTAATAATATCGGTAAATCACTTTTGGCAATCATATTCTTGTTAATGGGCTATGGGGTTCTTTCAATGATTGGAAGTTATATAGTCGCAACATTTTTAGCTATGGTTTTATCATTTAAATATATTTATAATACCGGAATGCCAACGGGTAAGAAAACTAAATCTTCCAATTTGCTTTTTTTCAGTGTACCACTGATAATATTCACTATATGTTATACGATAATTGATTGTATTGATATTTTTTTTATAAAAGCTATGATTGCCGATTCCAATGCAACAGGATATTATAATGGAGCAAAGGTAATATCATCAACGATTATGGCAATAGGCTTTGCTATTTCATACACTACTTTACCATATGTTTCAAAAATCAATTCGAATCAGAATCACTACGAGATGCAAAATTTTATAGGTAATGTAATGAGATATTTGTTTTTAATTTTATGTCCTATAACAATTTGTATTTCTTTAACGAGCGCTGAATTAATAGCCCTTTTCTTTCCGATTGATTATGTCATCGCTTCAGATAGTCTAAAGGTTTTAACCATATCAACCTCTTTTTTTGCTATATTTGTTGTCCAAGCATCTATAATTACGGGCCTGGGGAATCCTAAATTGCCAATGATTACTAGTTTGTTTTTGATTCCTATATTCATTATACTTAATGTTCAATTGATACCCAAATATGGAATGGTTGGTTCACCAATTTCGTCATTGATCTGCACTATAACTGGTACAGTAATATTATCCTCATTTCTAATTCGAAGATATCAAAAACTCCTTTTACTGAAAAATATGAAATTTATGATTGCAATGAATATAATCTTGTTTTTGTTTATTTACAATATATCTAGCTTATTCACAATACATGATTTTGCCCTTGTCATTCTTTATCTTTTTTCTACAGCCCTTTATATTTATTTCTGGTATTTGATTGAATTTAGGAATAATAATAGATTCTCATTAATTTAAAAAATGAAAGTTGCTATTGGTCCATTGTCCAATGATTTTGGAGCTGTGGGTAGAATAACAAAGACTATATCCTCTTATTCCAAGCATGAAGTTGTTCCATTTAGACCACCGTATTACAACAAGTTTTTAACACGATTCTGGAAAAAGACAGGAGTAAGACTTTACGATCCCTATGGCTTCTACCTAGGACATCATATTCTTCAGAAGTTTGACATTATTCATTTTATGAATCATCCAGTTTATCGTGAGGTGCATTTCAGACCTACAAATCCACGCAGTAAGTATGTCTATAGAATACCAGGACTTTATACTACATATGTTAAAACTAACGACAAGAATTATTCTTTTTGTAAAAAATTGGATGAATGGATGATTGAATCTTGTAGACAAAGTGATGCGATAATTGCTGGTAGTAATTGGTGGAAAAATCATCTGATGAATGTTTACAATCTGGACTCCATAGTCATAAAAAACGGCGTTTCTGTAAAAAAATGGATTATGGGTAATTCTAAGAGATTTGAAAAGAAATATAAAATTAAATCCGGTTTTTGTTTATATGCAGCTCGCTTATCTCCTGAAAAAAGCCCTGATTTCTTTGTCGAAGTTGCAAGACAATTACCAAACATTAAGTTTGTAATGATAGGTCCCCATGTTACGCAGAATAGAGTTTCAGCATTTATAGGTAAATCATTGCCCGATAATGTCACATGTCTTGGTCGTTTATTAGGATATGATTTATTAGATTGTTTTTCTTCATCAAAAGTAGTAATACACGAGCTGGCACAACTAGGAGGAAATGTTGTTTTGGAAGCAATGGCTAGTAAATCAATTCCATTGGTTTCAGTGGAGAGTTCAGGAGTTCGCAAAGGAACTGATAGTTTATGGTTTAACCCTCCTTCTGAAGGTCTCTACTTTCAGAAAGGAGATATTAGAGATTGCGTTGATAATTTAATCTATGCGATGCAGAATCCAGACATAGCGCTTAGAGCCTACCATAGAGCATTATCAGAGTACGATTGGAGCCATATAATCAAAAAATATGATCAGTTATATGACCGCATAGTTTGATTTTAAATCCGAAAACGATTGGGGATAAATTATTTAAATGAGATAATCGAACTGAGACGTAGATTATCCATTCTCGAAGAAAATCTATCAGAAAAAAAAGAGGAGTAATTATGGAGCGAAATATACAATTAATGAAGCCTAATGTAGGTAGTAAAGAAATTGAGTTAGTAAAGCAAGTAATAGAATCAGGTTATCTTGTTCAAGGCCCGATGGTTAGTGAATGCGAATCACTGATTTCAGATTTTGTCAATGCTAAGCATGCCATATCCTGTACGTCTTGGACCACTGGAGCCGAATTAGTTTTCCGTGCTATAGGGGTTGAAGAAGGCGATGAGGTCATATGTCCTGATTTTACACATCCGGCAACAGCACTTTCAGTTATAACAGCTGGAGGTACACCTGTTTTTGTTGATGTAGATCTTGAATCAAGAAATATGACTGCAGAAATTTTATCTGAAGCAATTACAGATAGGACAAAAGCTATTCAACCAGTTTCAATCTTTGGAAATCCTGTAGATATAGATCCCATAAATAAAATAGCTCAAGAAAACGGCTTAGTAGTAATAGATGATGCAGCATGCACCCTAGGTTCATTTTACAAGGAAAAACCAGTTGGAGGCCTTACGGATTTCACAATTTATAGTTTTCACCCTAGGAAGGTTTTTACTTGTGGAGATGGAGGAATGATAACTACGAATCACGATAAATGGGCTAATTCAATAAGATCAATGAAAGTGTTTGGTTCAGAGTCTGGTGAGTTTTCTAATTGGGGTACTAATCAAAGGATGAGTAACATTCATGGGGCTGTTTTATTAGGCCAATTTAGAAGGATTGATGAAATTGTTAACGAAAGGATAGAACGTGCTAAAACATACGATAATTTGTTAGAGAATGTCAGAGAAGTGTCTATACCCAAAGTAGAAGAATTCAATAAGTCAAACTATCAAACATATGCCGTATTACTTAATTTAGAAACAGCTGACATTTCAGCTTCGCGAAGCAAAATTATGGAATATATGAAACTTAATGGCGTACAGACACAGATAGGTACATTCTCAATATCTAGTACGCCCTATCTAAGTAAGTATAGGAGAGTAGGAGACTTATCCAATTCGAAAAAACTTGCCTCTTCTCTATTAGCCTTGCCACTTCATCATGAGCTGACCGAGGAAGATCAGATTTTCGTCATCCAGAAATTGAAGGAAGCATTTCATCATATCTAGAAAATTTTTTATTGAATTTAGGGTAGTCACTTTTTAATTTAGGTAAAATTAATCATGAACATAACATTTCTTACTACTTCATACTCAAGATTTAAGGGAGATGACGCCAATGTTCCTTGGATAGAAGATTTAGCCAAAGAATTAGTAAAGAAGGGACTAAGTGTGAAAGTTGTAGCTCCCCATGATAAGCAAACAAAAGATGTGGAGATTATGGATGGTGTCGAAGTCCACCGTTTTAAGTATTGGTTTACTAAAAGTCAACAGAGAGTGGCCTATGGTAATGGTGGCATCCCCTCGAATCTTAATTCTTTGTTTGCTAAATTTCAGTTTCCTTTTTTTATCTTCTTTTTTGCATTAAAGGCAATTCGTGTCGTAGGTCCTAAGGATATAATTCATGCCCATTGGTCATTGAGTGGGTTAATTGGTATTTTTGTGAAGTTTCTACGTCCTAATAAGGTATATCTTTCTATAAGAGGTAGTGGTTTACGTCTGACACCAAGGATTCTTATGAAGTTTATTGTAGATAATGTAGATTTAATAAATGTCGATTCAAATGAATACTCAGATAAGATTAAATTATTGGGCACTTCAACAGAAACTACTGAAGTAAGATTAAAGTTCATTAATTTAGATAGATATAATCGTAACTTAGATGGGGGTCAAATAAGTAAAGAATTTAATTTGGAAGAGAAAATAGTGATAACTTTGGTGTCTTATTTTTTACCTACTAAACGGATAGATGTGTTGATTAAAGCGATTCCTAATATAATAAAACATAGTCAGAAAGAGGTAGTATTTTTATTTGTGGGAGATGGTCCTTTGTATAATAAATTCAAAATAATGGTTAATCAGATGCAAATTTCTAAGTATGTAGTTTTTACTGGTATTCGTAAAGATATCAATCAAATTCTTTCAGCTTCAGATATTTTTGTCACCTGTGAATGTATTCCTGAAGAAGGATCCGAGCCTACAGAATCCATATGTTTTTCGAATGCGGTTTTAGAAGCAATGGCTATGGGAGTCCCTTGTGTAATACCAAATATTCCTTATACCTCCGATTACTGGAAAGATGGATTTGATTCATTATTTTATGAACCAACTTATAGTTCATTAGGAAAGGCGATATTAAAGTTGATAAATAATGACAATATGCGTTCTAATATATCTGAAAACGGGATTTCATTTTTTGAGAGACATAAATTTACAAAAGAGAGAGTCTTAGAAGGGGTCATCGAAAATTATAAGGCTCTTACATGAGAGTATACTTTTAAATAAAATAAATAAAATGATAAAAATATAGAATAATGTACGAAAATAAAATAATCAGTGTAGTTGTTCCAGCTTATAATGAAGAAAAATTAATAATAAAAACTATTTCAACAATTCCTGATTTTGTCGATTATATAATTGTTATTAACGATTGCTCAAAAGATTCAACTAAAAATCTAGTTCAAAAATATTTGGAGAAAGATACCCGAGTATCATTAATTAATAATAAAATCAACAAAGGGGTTGGTTACTCTATAAAAGCCGGTTATTCCCAATCGAATAACCTGGGGGCAGATATTTCGGTAGTGATGGCAGGAGATTCACAAATGGATCCGGATGAGCTCCCTAGATTATTAAATCCATTAATACTTAATCAGGCAGATTATTCAAAAGGAAATAGATTGACCCCTAATCATATCCATAGAATGCCATTTTTCAGGAGATTTGGAAATTCACTGTTAACTCTTATCAATAAAGTGGCAACAGGATATTGGGATATAGCAGACCCACAAAATGGGTATACAGCTATAACGAGTAAAGCTTTAGATAAGATACTGCAAGAGAAAATTACAGATGGTTATGGTAATCCTAATGATTTCTTGGTTGCCTTAAATATGCACAATTTTAAGGTTGTTGACGTAGATATACCCGCAATTTATGGTGAAGAAAAATCAGACATAAATATTCTTAAATTTATTTTTAAAACTTCTTGGTTGCTTTTTTCTGGTTTTTTTAGGAGGATACATAAAAAATATGGTGGTATCAACTTCCACCCTATATTGCTTTTTTACTATTTAGGTTTCCTTTCTTTCACCTTCTTTATAATATTGCTTGGTCGCATATTATATGTTTGGGATAGAACTTCAGATATACCAGATATTAATGCTCTAGCGGCAGGACTAGCTTTTGTAAGCACTGCACAATTTCTGATGTTTGCCTTATTTTTTGATATGCAAACTTCAAAAAGATAAATGAAATCAGAGAATTCCAATTATTGTATTTGTTCTAAATGTGTTTGTGATACAACTATACCTGGAATTTCCTTTAATGATATGGGTATTTGCCAATATTGCGAGTTGCACGAAGAATTGGTAAAAGCTTATCCCTCAGGTAAGGCAGGACACGCTATACTAAAGAAAATTTTAAGAAGAATAAAAATATATGGGAAAGGGAAAAAATATGATTGTGTAGTAGGAGTAAGCGGAGGTACAGATAGTTCATATTTATTATATGTTACCAAAAAACTTGGACTAAGGCCTCTAGCAGTCCATTATGATAACGGTTGGAACTCACCAATTGCAGTTGAAAACATCAAAGCTTTAACTGATAATATGAATGTTGACTTGTACACTTATGTTAATAATTGGGATGAATTTAAAGACTTGCAGAAATCTTTTCTTTACGCCTCAGTTTCAGATGCAGAGATACCAACAGATGTTGGAATACATGGTTGTCTTATGAGGATTGCAGATTTATACAATATTAAGTTTGTAATAAATGGTCATTCTTTTAGAAATGAAAGTTTAATGCCTATAGGCTGGACATACATGGATGGAAAATATATTAATAGTGTACATAATAAATTTGGTAAATTAGAATTAAAAACATTTCCAAATGTGACCTTCTTTGATTTTTTTTATTATAGCTTCTTAAAAGGCATTAAACAAGTTCCTCTTTTGAATTATATAAAATTTGATAAAACTAAAGCGATAAAAGTTCTTGAGAGTAAAATTGATTGGAAATATAGCGGCGGTCATCATCATGAATCTTATTACACTGAGTTTTTTCAGTCCTTTTTTCTTCCTAAAAAATTTAATATCGATAAAAGAATAACTGAATATTCTGGATTTATTAGGACTAATCAAATTAGTAGAGAAATCGCCTTGAATGATTTAAAAAAGCATGATTATCCCTTTAAGCCAGAATTAGTTAATTATACATTAACTAAATTAGACATGTCCCCAGAGGAATTTAATTCGATATTAAAAAAGCCGATTCGAAATTTCAAAGACTATGATACCTATTATTCTATTATTCTACTTTTCAAACCATTAGTTAGATTTATGTCATCGGTAGGAATAATTCCTGAAGTTCTTTATCAAAAATTCTTTACATAAAATAATGTTAACTATAGTCGATACTGGCATTGCAAATGTAGGCTCAATTAAATACAAACTTTACAACCATGGCATAGAGTCTAAAATCGCTAATTCAGCTTCGGATCTTTCTAGTGCTTCAAAAATAATATTACCTGGAGTAGGGCATTTTAAAGAAGGAATGAAAAGGCTGAATGAAAATCATTTTACAGAAATACTTAGAGACAAGGTTCTAACTCAGAAAACGCCCATCCTTGCTATTTGTTTAGGTATGCAATTACTTACGCATAGAAGCGAAGAAGGAGACTGTATGGGTTTGGGTTTAGTTGATGCTGAGACAGTAAGGTTTCAATTTGATAGTGATAAAATTAAGATTCCGCACGTTGGATGGAATGGCATAAGTCTAAAGCAAGAGAGTAAGATTCTTAAAAATATAAATCATAAACATTTATTTTATTTCACACATTCATATTATGTTAAATGTAATGACAAATCAATTATTTTATCAACAACAAACTATGGTGTTGATTTTGTATCATCAATTAAAAAGGAAAATATTTATGGGACACAATTTCATCCGGAGAAGAGCCATGAAACTGGTTTCCAAATTATAACTAATTTCATAAATAAAATATAATGTCTTCTTTCAGAGTTATACCAACTTTACTCCTCAAGAACGGTGGTTTGGTTAAGGGCCGTCTTTTTAAGAATCACAAATATGTCGGAGACCCAGTCAATGCAGTTAGAATATTTAACGCTAAAGAAGTAGATGAATTATTTTTCTTTGATATATGTTCTACCCTTAATGGTCACCATATAGATCTCACTTTAGTTTCTAAACTTGCAAATGAATGTTATATGCCATTTGCAGTGGGTGGAGGAATAAATTCTTTAAATTTTATTTCTAAATTAATAGAGTTAGGCGTCGAAAAAGTGGTAATTAATTCTCATGCAGTATCCAATCCTGAATTTATAAAAGACGCGTCTACTATGTTTGGCAGTCAGGCAATAGTCGTTTGTTTAGATTATAAAACAGTTAAAGGCAAGAATAAAATTTTCACTCACAGCGGTACAATAGAAACAAACTTAGAAGTTCTAGACTTTGCTAGACTTGCTTTAGATATGGGTGCTGGCGAATTAGTTTTAAATTCAATTGAAAGGGACGGAATCCAAGGTGGATTTGACACTAAATTAATAAAACAAATATCTGAATCAGTATCAATTCCAGTTATAGGAGGTTGTGGTGCAGGAAATATCAATCATTTTTCGGATTTAAAATCAAACACAGTAGCTTCAGCAGCTACAGCCGGTTCTTTTTTTGTACTACATGGTTCTCTTGATGCGGTATTAATTAGTTATCCGAAAAAATCTCAGTTGGTTGACTTATCAGTTTAATTACACAGCCTTAGTTGTTAAAATATGATTAGTAATATAAAAACAGGAGTTATTGGTGTAGGCTCTATGGGTAAGAATCATGCCAGAGTTTATAGTGAAGTATCAGATCTTGTTGGAGTATCAGACTTAAATGAAAACTTGGGTCGTGAAATTGCAAGTCTATATAAAGTAAAATTCTTTAGTGATTATAAGGCTTTGTTAAAGGAAGTGGAAGCAGTTACAATTGCAGTTCCTACTAAGCACCATTTAAATGTCTCTAGGGCAACTATCATATCCGGAACACATCTGCTTATAGAAAAACCATTATCCTCAGATTATATTGTCTCGAAGGACATACTGGAACTACACAATGGTACTGATTTAATATTGTCAGTGGGGCATATTGAAAGACATAATCCTGTTGTAAAAAAATTAAAGTCCCTTATTGATAAGAAAACACTCGGACGCCCGATTACGCTTTCAACTAGACGTTTTTCATCCTTTCCTGGAAGAATAGTTGATGTTGGAGTAATATTTGACTTGGCTATACATGATATAGATATATTGAACTATCTTTCTGGTAGCAAAGCCATTTCAGTTTGTGCATTAGGTGGAAATCATAAAAATAAGTATTGTGAGGATTTTATTTTATTATTGATTGATTTTGAAAATGGGATTAAGGGTTTATGTGAGTCAAATTGGTTAACTCCTTTTAAGGTTAGAAATTTATCAATGACCACTGATTTAGCATTTGTTGAGGCTGATTACATAAATCAGGTAATTCAAGTTTCTAACTCTACATTATTAGAACCAAGTAATAATAATCCAATATTTAAGATTGAAAAAGAAACAATAAATGTCCAAAGAAGCGAGCCTCTTAAAAATGAGATAATAAATTTTCTTGATGCTATAAAAGGTAATGCAGATTTGCTAGTTAATGGCCAAGACGGCCTTCAAGCAGTAAAAATTGCTGAGGCTTCTTTAGAATCACTTAAAACAGGAAACAAGATATTCTTAAATGATATTTAACAAGCATATAGTTCTTAGCACAGGTATTTGGAAAATGAATCCTTCTATACAATTGGTAAGCTAAAATGATTGGTTTCTATATATCTTTTTTGATTTCATTGACACTTACTTTTGTACTTTTACCTTGGATAATTAAGAAATTTGGTGAAAGAAAGATTACGGGGATTGATATGAACAAGCCTGACAAAAGGAAGATTCCAGAAATGGGTGGACTAATAGTTATTATTGGGTTCTTGTTTGGTGTATATTCACAGATTATTTTGTTTCATGTTTTTTCAATAGGAATAAGCATTACACCTTACTTATTAGCCAGTATTATTGTTCTCATAGGAATAGGCTATGTTGGTCTGTTAGATGACTTAATCGGAATTAAACAATCAACGAAGGCATTCCTTCCGTTCTTTTTCGCCTTACCCCTTGGCTCATTTATCTCATCTTCTATGAAGTTTCCTATAATTGGATTTGTAGATTTTGGTTTTTTGATGTTACTTATAGTCCCTATAGCCGTAACCTGCGCTTCAAACACAGTGAATATGTTAGAGGGTTTTAATGGACTGTCTACAGGATTAGGTTTGATAATTGCAACTTGTCTAGCAATGGTTGCTTTCATTAAGCAACAGTACGAAGGATTGTACATCCTTTTCCCATTAACAGGAGCTCTCTTTGCTTTCTTTTTATTCAATAAATATCCTGCCCGTATTTTTCCAGGTGATACATTAACACTTTTCTTGGGAGGCAGTTTAGCATGCGCAGCCTTTGCAAGTAATCTAAGATTAGAATGCGCAATTTTATTGAGTCCTATGATTATAGAATTTTTCCTAAAAGCTAGGGGTAATTTTAATTCTCAATGTTTTGCTCAAGAAATTGTAGATGGAGTTCTGAAATATGAAGGGAGAATAGAGTCTTTGACTCATATTGTTATGCATTATTTTGATGTTAATGAGAAAAGACTTTTAGCTATTTTCTTAATTATGGAAGTTATTCTAGCTTCCTTGGTTATTTTACTGAGTTATACAAACATAATCTAAAAAAATGTCAGAATCTAAATATAAATTAGACAAAACAGAGATTAAACTTTTACTCTTTTCATCTATTGTCTTACTCGTGTTTCTATATTTTAATAACGGTTGGCATGTACATCCGGATAGTGACATATATACAAGTTATTTGGAATTAATGGGAGAGCATGGTGACAAATCTAAGCTAAATTCTGAGGTAGCATTACTGAGGCCATTATTATTCTATCTTTCGTTACCATTTTATTATGTATTTAAAGATCCCATAATAGCAATAGGTTTACTTAATTCAATATTCTATCTTTGTTCTGTTATAATTTTTTATCGGTATCTTTCCGAATTATTAAATGACACTAATTTAATTCTTGCTTCAACTATATACTTCATGTCATGTTTTCCAGTATTGTATTGGGGTTTATCTATTCTAACTGAAATGGGGTCTTGGTTTTTTCTTATACTTGGTTTAAGAAGATTACAATATTTTTCTTTTAATTTGGATAATAATAGTGATTATATCACTCTGATAATAATTGGCCTTGGAATTCTTTACAAGACTAATTTATTTGTCTTACCCTTATTTATTACATTTTATGCATTAGCAACTTTTGGTATTAAGAAATTTCCCACGAAATCTTTCTTTCTAATTACTTTTTTCATATCCCTTCCATTGATAATTAATCAGTTATATGTATTTTATTTTTTCGGTGTCAACTACTATGATGATTTTTTGCAAGGTTCCCTATTTTTCTTGGATAAAGATCCTTCAGGGAGTAGTTATGGGGGAGGAGATTATAGTAAAGAATATGAATTCAAATACACGCAGACCTACAGAACCCTGACTTTCTTTATAGCGTTTCCACTACTATTGTTTTCATTTTTTGGATTTAAAATAATCCGTGAACAAAATCAAGAATTGTATCTGGTTTCTAAATGGTATGTTATATCAGCCTTGATAATAATATTAGGCTACAGCTCATCATTAAGTTACATTGGAGCAGGTTCTCCTAGATATGCTTTTCTACTTTTCCCGATTATAATTCCTTATTCTTTAATAGGATTAGATTATATCATTAAAAGTTTTTTAGATAAATTTAATTTACCTATTTCTTACGCTGATAAATCATTGTGGTTTGTTGTTGGTTTTTATTGTTTATCTAGTTTCTTTGTTTCTTTTTTTGATATCCAAATTCGTTTGGAGTTAGGTTTATGGATTTAAAATCTAGTTTTAGGTGCTCAATTTGAAAAATCAGAAGTCAACATTATGCCTATATTTTTTTGGTTTATTTTGTTGTGCTCTTCGCACCCTTCCTTTTCCAACCCACTTGAATGGTAAAGACACATTCGCAATGTGCGGTATTATAAGTAATCTTATAGAAGACGGTAATTTTGTTATTATAACTAATTTTTTATCGTATTTTGGTCTTGCAGATCCATCTTATTCACTAGGGGCTTTGTCACTTGGGGGTAGCCTACAATTGGCCACAACTCTGAATATCGAGGAAACTATTCTAATGTATACTTTCGCGACTTTTTTCTTGGCTTATTCTGCAGCATTTCTTGCAGGTCATAGATTCACTCGAGATAAATTCGGGGCTTTTTTTGCAGCCATATTATTCATGACTGCTCCTGACACTTTGCAATTTTTTGGTAATTGGAACTTCTCCACACGTACTCTACTATTAACATTTTTGCCAGTTTTTGTCTTGGTACTTTTCCTTTATCTTGATGAACATAGAATGATATTTTTGTATATGTTTGGTTCAATATGTCTTATCTCTTTTTCATTTCACAGATCTTCATATTTCTCCCTTTTTTTAGTATCCTCCTTGATTTCTTTGAAGCTTATTAATCTCTTGCTACCAAAAAAAGGTCCAATTATTGCGAACAGAATGATAACTCTCTCTATTGTCATATTTGTTTTATTCATATTTTATATGTTACCTATATTGATGGGTAGGGTAATTTATCTAGAGGGAGGTGAGGAGGTTGCGTCTCCCACTTTCAAAATAATAGAAAACGAATCTCCAATTGGCATTTTTATTAATCTAGCTGCGAACTATGCGATGGCATTCGGTTTTCTTTTAACTGTCGTTTTAGTAGGAACATATTCTTTTTTTGATAAATATTTTATAATTGATGATAAATACAAATTGATCTTAATCTTTCTAGTTTTTTATTCCTTTATTTGGGTCGAACTGATCTATGCACCTCTATACTTCATAATTTATTTATCTTTATTATCTTCCAAGGGTCTAGTTTTCCTTTTCAGCAAATTCAATAAATTTACAAAACACAATTCAAGTGCTAAATTATTAGTTGTTTTTTTTGTAGTTTTTCTACAATATTCACCTCTATTAATTGTCGTTGATAATACGCAAAGTCAAGCATCAGAAAAGATTACAATATATAGTGAAGAAGACGCACTAGATCTTGCTTATTTATCCAATAGTGTTTCAGAACAAACTATAGATTTAAGCAATTATCTTCACTACCAGTCAGGAGACATCGCTATGTTCTCTAATTTTTATTCGGTTGAGATACAAGTTAGAGTCTATTCAGAGATTGGCCCTAGACCACATGCCTTTGCAATCCAGGAATATGAACGATACACTACACAGTTGGATTTTGAAAAAGCAAAATCATTGATTTTAGGTAAACAAGTATCACTTAGTGAGAAACAGGGACCCGATTACCCGTCGTTGAAATATAGTCTATACTATAATGACAATCCTACAGATGAATACATTTCTAAGACTTTGAAATATAATATTGGTGGAGATGGTAGATATCACGTTTTTATGCCGTCCTCAAGTTGGAATCGAGAAACATGGAACGAGGAGGAATCTTTATTCCTGATTGAACTCGAATCAAATAACTATGTTACCTATGTAAATACAAATTACGAAATTAAGTATTACGTGATATAGATTGAAAAGTAAATCGTTTTCAGTAACTGCAGTGATAACTACATATAACGAAGAAGAGAGAATTGAAAATTGTATAAAATCTATCATAGATGTGTTTTCGAAGGCAGGATTAAGCTATGAAATAGTCATGGTTGATTCTTCATCAGAAGATAGAACCATATCTAAATCAGACAAGTATCCAATAAAAATCATTTCTCTGAAGGGCCAAAGGTCACCTTCTTTGGGTCAGCACGTCGGATTTTTAAATTCAAAGGGCGACGTAATCTTTTTCATAGATGGAGATATGGAGTTGATAATCGATCCATCCGAAGTTTGTCCCTTGTTGGAAAAATTAAATGATAAAGTAGCAGGATTACAAGGTTATTTCATAGACTACCAAACAGATGGCACAAAAAATAATCTTCATAAGGTTAGTGAAGAGTCAAAGGTTTCATTTCTACCCGGTAGCGCCTTTTATTCTAGAGCTGCACTAGTTGAGGAGAATTTTAATCCTTTTCTATCTTCTAATGAAGAAAGAGATTTGGGTTATAGACTTAAGGATGCCGGTTTTTCTCTTTTAAGGGTACCGATAGCGATGGTTAACCATCATAGGAAAAAATCTACTTCAGGGTTCTCCGAATTATTGAGAAGACACCGTAACAATCTTTTCCGAGGTTCTGGGCAGGTTTTCAGGTGCCAGAAAACACTTTATTCTTTTTTTCAACATTTTTTATATCTTAAATATGATTTTATGTTTGCGACCAGTCTGGTTTTAATATTATTTTCATTTTTTTATAATTATTTATATTTTTTAAGTGCAATAGTATTTTCACACATTCTATTATTGTCTTACTATAAGTTTAACTATGGAAACATAAACCGCTATTTTATAAAATATTTTATCTTCTGGGGGATATTAACTGGGTTTTTAACTTATAGGAAACACAAAGTAGAGTATGATTTTATAAAATGACATTTATAGTACATCGAACAATTAAGGATTTTAATAAATGAATAAAAACAATAATATTCAGGAATTCTGCGTGGTTACAGGTGCGGCCGGTTTTATCGGGTTTCACGTAGTGATGAAATTCCTAAAAGAGGGTAAAAATATTATTGGAATTGATAATCTGAACAATTATTATGACAAAAAATTGAAGATTGCTAGACTAGACCATTTGATAGCTCAGAGTTCAAAGATAGAAGGAAGTACCTTCAAGTTCTATGAAACGGATATAAACGATTTTGATGCTTTATCTAGCGTTTTTTCTTCAAATATGATAAACGATGTTTGTCATTTAGCCGCTCAAGCGGGAGTTAGAAATAGTCTGGAAAAACCTTGGAATCATATTCAAAACAATATTGTGGGTACAATTAATGTATTAGAAGTAATGCGAAGTAATGATATATCTAATCTTGTTTTTGCTTCATCATCATCAGTTTATGGTCTGAATGAAGAGGTCCCATTCACTGAGGATTTGGATATTTCTAAAACAATCTCTCCTTATGCCACTAGTAAACGCTCAGCTGAGTTACTTTGTTACAATTATAGTCATCTTTATGGAATCCAGGTAAAGGTAATGCGATTTTTTACAGTTTATGGGCCTTGGGGTCGTCCAGATATGGCCTATTATATATTTGCTAAAGCAATTATGGAGGATAAGCCATTGAAGATTTTCAATAATGGAGTTATGCAAAGAGATTTTACTTGTGTAGATGATATATGTCAAGGATTTGGATTAGCTCTGGATTTTAATTGTGAATATGAAATCTTTAACCTTGGTTCGGGAGAATCAGTTGAATTGATGCATTTTATAAATTTGATCGAGAAAAATCTTGGGAAAGAAGCAAAAAAAGAAATGTACCCGCTTCAACCAGGAGATGTAGTGACAACTTGGTCAAATATAGATAAAGCAAAGAAACTTCTAGGTTACGAACCAAAAATTAGTTTGGACGAAGGACTCAAAGATTTCATAGATTGGTTCCTTTCTTACGGTAGAAAATTTGATTTCTAAGCTTATTAGTCCACACATTAACAATAAGGGGTCTTTAATTGAGAATATTATTAGTTAGTTCTACAAGCTTTATTGGCAAAAACTTGGCTAAGAGCCTTATATCAAGTGGCCACGAGGTTTATTCATTGGATAGAACTAGGATAAATAATCAAATACCCAAAGACAAGATTTTCTTATATGATATATGCAGACCAGAAACGATAATACAAGCCTTCAGAATAATAAAAAATATAGATGTTTGTATAAATCTTTCAGGCGGAGCTGGTGCATCCCAAAGTCCCAAGTCAATATTTCAAGTAAACTATATAGGTGTAAAATATTTGTACGCTGCATGTCGAATTTACCGCGTAAAAAGATTCATTCAGTTATCTTCGGCAAGTGTTTATGGGAAAGTCAAAAAAGGTCAAGTTATTAATGAATCCTCAGATACATTCCCCTTCAACAACTATTCAATGGCAAAGTTGATGGCAGATGAATACTTAATGAAGAATCAGAATGAAAATACAGATGTGATTATACTTAGATTGCCACTAGTTTATGGTAAGGAGACATCTGTAACAATACCTGGATTAGTTGATAAAATCAAGACTTCAAAATTTATTTTGTTTGGTAAAGGTAAGAACATTATTCATCCTCTGCATGTAGATAATCTAACTGATTTAATCGTTAATATCATAGATCTTAAGGCTTCTAACATTAGTGGCTTATTTGTGTTGTCAGACAATGATTATTTCGATCTGAGATTTTTACTTGATACTATAGCCAACAGATTCAGTCCCAAGAAAAGTTATCGTGTATTGCCCCTTTCGTTTTTATATTTTCTTTATGGGATATCTAATTTCTTGAATATTATTTTTGGGAAGGCATTAATAAAAAAAGAAAATCTATTTTTCTATTCGAGTAGCCGCGTCATAGATACATCTAAGGCTAAAAAAGTACTTGAATACAATCCAATACATGGATACCAAAATAAAATTTTTGAGGCAGTTGACAGTTTCATATGATTAATTCAAAGACCGCGATAGTTGGTACGGGAATAGTTTCCAGCAGTCATATTAAAAGTATAAAGAAATTGGGGAAAAGTAATCTTTTCTGTTTAATCGACACAAATAAGAAAATTCTAAAGCAAAAATCCAACTATTGGGGAATCAATCAAATATCTGATGATGTTGATTATTTGACAGAAGTAGCGAAACCAGATATTGTACATATCTGCACTCCACCACAGTACCATTCTGATTTGATTTCAAATTTGTGCAGTAAAGAAATAAATTTATTTGTCGAAAAACCATTTGTTTTGAGCCTAGAAGAACTTGATAAAATTAGAAAAGTTAAAGGTAGTTCAATCATTCATTGCAATCATAATTATACATTCAAGTCATGTATTGTTAAATTATACAATGTTGTAAATGAAATCAAAGTTAGACCTAGACAGATTAAGGCGTTATATTCAATCAAGACAGATAATGGCATTTATAATCAAAAAGGAGATAATTTGCACTGGAGCTACGATATTCCAAGTGGTCCTATAATCAATAATATTTCACATCCCTTGTCAATAATAAGTTTATTTGGTGGTAGGTTCAATAATTTTACAACTTCCCAAAAGATAGATGGCGGTCTAGATTCTTGGAGCATATCTATAGAAAGTGATACTTGTCATTCAAGTTGCTCTATGTTTATGAGCAAAAAAAATTTTACAAAGATAATAGATTTTGTTTTTGACGATTTTAGTGTTAGGTGTGATTTACATAGAGATACAGCATATTTTTATAATGTCCGAGGTTCCGTCCTGAAAGATTACTTCTCAGATTCATTGAAAAACATAGTTTATTCTGTTAGAGATTTATTTGTTAGTTTACCACGGCTTTATCAGTCTTTTACAAGAAAAATGCCAGATATAGATAGATCGTTGTTGTTTTTTTATGAATCTATAGAAAAAAATAAAACAAGTAAAATTAATGACTCACAAATAGAAGATTCAACAAAGATTATTGATAGCATAATTAATCAGTCTGAGTATATTTTAGAAAATTTGTAAATGTTAAAAGTTCTTCATATAACAAATACATACCCACATTTTAAACTTTCAGGGGACAATGAAAAAAAGTTAGTACCTGAAGGTTTCTACGTACATTCCCAGATAAAATCGCTTGACACCTCTGCTATAAATCAGGTTTATTTTATAAATGGTTATTATGATAAACTTAATTATTTCAGGGCAGTTTTTTTTGTTCTAATGCTGAATTTCTCAAATAAGAGAAAGTATGATGTTATTCACGCACACTATGGAATTAGTGGATTTATTGCAAGACTACAAATCAGATACAAGTTGGTTATTTCTTTTTGTGGTTCAGACGTATTAGGAACTCCTACAATGTCAGGTTCATCTTCAATCATTGGTAAATTAGTTGTTTTAATGAGTAAGGTAGCCCATAGATTTAGCAATTGTTCGATAGCGAAAACTAAGGAAATGGCCACTATTCTAAGAGGAGTTCCCTGCAAGGTAGTTCCTAACGGCGTTGATTTTCAGAAATTTAAGCCGATAAGTAAGCAAATGGCACGATCAAAATTAGGTCTAAAAACAAAAAAGAAGATAATCTTATTTTTAGGTAACAAAGAATCTATTAGAAAGAGATATGATTTAGCGGAATCAGCCTTAAAACATCTTAATAGAGATTCTCCAAAAGCGATTCTTATTGCAGGTTATGGTAGTCAACATTCTACTATACCCTATCTTATGAACGCTAGTGATTCCCTCTTAGTCACCTCAGATTGGGAAGGTAGCATAAATGTTGTTAAGGAGGCAATGGCCTGTAATTTACCAATAGTTTCTGTAGATGTAGGAGATGTCAGAGAAGTAATTGGTGAAACCGCAGGGTGCTATGTCTGCCAAAGAGATGTTTCAGACATTTCCCAAAAACTTGGTTATTCAATAAATTTTGGTAAAACCAAAGGGCGTGAAAACATTTCTCATTTAAATTCCAAGGTTATTTCTGAGAAAATCTTAGAAATCTATAAAAAGGCAATTACATGTTAAAATCTAGAATCTGCTTTTTATCGTCTCCAGGTGGTCATTTGGCCCAACTGCATTCAATCCGAAATATAGTTCCAAGAGAAAATAGATTTTTTGTTACGCAGATTTCCAAAGATTCATATACTACCTTAATTGATGAAACGGCATTTTTTTTCAATATTAATGTTCATAAGAGTAATAATTTATTTTCTATTCAAATAGGCAGAGCACTTACAGCCTTTCACATTCTTTTGCAATCAATAAGAATTATATCCAAGAATAAATTCGATTATTTAGTCACTACTGGAGCCAGCACAGGTTTGGTTTTTTGTTTTTTATCATGGTTACTAGGCAAAAAAATAATCTTTATTGAAACCTATGCAGGCATAACAAGATTTGGCAAGTTGCTGCACCTTGTATCCTATAAAACGTTTGTTCAATGGCCTTCACACGTAGGTAGCCACCCCGATTCTGTTTTGATTCCTCCTCTTTACAATTGTTTAGAATATGAAGAATATGAAATCACCTCCAATTGTAATTTTGTATATGTTTCAGTAGGCAGTACTAAGTATCAATTTAATAGATTATTTGAAATGTTAGATAACGCTAAAAATAAGTTTAAGGGTTTAAAATTTATAGGGCAAATAGGACATAGTGCCTATGTTCCAGATTTTTTTTCAAGGAAACTATTTCATAAGAAAAATCATATGAGACTAATGAATAATTGTAGTATATTTATAACACATGGTGGTTCATCTAATCTCTGGGATTCTGAAAAATTGAAGGTTAAGACCATAGTTGTACCTCGCCTTTCCAAATTTGGAGAACATATAGATGATCACCAGCTTTTCTTAACAGAAAAATATGTTAAAAGAAGCATGGCTAAGGTCGCCCATTCTTCAGAAGAAATTGTGGAGGCAATTAAAACTGAATTTAATGAAGAAATTGATATAGAGGATGTTGTAAATCCAATTCCGATTATTATTAAACAATTAGAAACTAATTAAAATATATTATGAATAAAATGAAATTACTTTTGACAGGCCATTCAGGATTTATAGGCAGCCAATTTATCAAATATAATTCCGATAAGTTTGAAATAATCCGAATTTCCGATTTGAAAAATCTTAGTATAGATGATCTAAATGGAGTTGACACCATTGTTCATTTAGCCGCCCTTACAAATTTAGGAAGAAACAATTCATTCGAGTCATATTTGGATGCTAATCTAGAGTTGACAACCTCAATTGCGACCGTTGCTAAGAAGGCCAAAGTAAAGCAGTTTGTATTCTTAAGTACGGTAAAGGTTTATGGTCAACCGTCCGAAAAGAACATTTTTAGTGAAAATACGAGTTGTAACCCTTCCGACTATTACAGCCAAAGTAAGTACATGGCTGAGAAAAAATTAAGAGAACTTGAAACACCCGAATATAAGGTTGCAATCATACGTTCTCCTATTGTTTACGGCCCTGGAGTAAAAGGTAAGATTCTAAGTTTAATTAGATTTTCGTCCACTATTCTCCCCTTTCCGAATCTTGCAAGCAAGTTTAGTGTGGTGTTTGTTGGAAATCTGGTCTCATTAATAAACAAAATTATTTTGCAAAATCAGAGTGGAACTTTTTTGGCAGGAGATAATAATCCAACTTCCCTTTTTGAACTCATCTCAATAATGAGATTTTATCTTAATAGAAAAAGTAGGTTCTTCAGTTTGCCTTCATTTGTCATTTTCTTCATAAAAAATTTCAACAAGGAATTCTCTGACAGCTTATTCAATCCTATTTTAACAGATAATACAGTAACCAATAAGATACTAAGACACAAACCCCCTTATACGACGGCGTATGGGATTTCCCAAACAGTAAGTTGGTATAGGAGTAAATTAAGTGCTTAAGGGATTTTACTTAGATTCATTCATTAAAGAACATATAACTGGCCGACCAAGTAGCATAGTCAGTAATGATTTAGTAAACTTTGAGAGTAAAATTAAGGAAAAACTTGAAAATCGTTCTGTCATGGTAATTGGAGCGGCTGGTACTATTGGGTCTTCATTTATTAAGTCTGTATTAAAGTACCCCATCAAGCGCCTTTTTGCTTTTGATATTAATGAGAATGGTCTAACTGAACTGGTTAGAGATTTACGCAGCTCAAAAGAATATAAACTACCAAGTGTAATTAAGACATATCCCATAGATTTTGGCAATTCTATATTCTAT
>Ga0315338_1001691_pt1 | contig 25725 bp, 21 predicted proteins | sample ASW8metaG_FD_204518 | JGI IMG/M metagenome (GOLD analysis project Ga0315338, IMG submission 204518) | Ammonia-oxidizing marine archaeal communities from Monterey Bay, California, United States - ASW #8 | ecosystem: Environmental > Aquatic > Marine > Coastal | place: USA: California | collected... | reverse complement strand
TGACAGCCGCCACCGACGCGGAGGGCCGCTGCGACGGTGGCCGTTGCGCAGTTGGCGGGACAGGCGACAATGTCGGACAACGCTTCGGGGACTTGCACCACGGCGGTGCCCGCCGCGAGATGGCAGTACTCCGCCAGACCTCCACTCAAGGGATGGGTCTGGTCGATCGCCTCATGACCATATTTGAAGAGGGAGTCGCATTTTGCCGGGAGATCATGTTCGCAATAAAAACAATGGTCGCAGTTGGCTGCAATCGACCAGGTGATTCGGTCGCCGAGCTTTAGCGGCTGCCCTTCGATATCAGCGAAGCTCTCTCCTCCTGCAAGTGCTGCGACCTCGCCCATGATCTCGTGACCGAGGATCGTCGGGGTCGGGGTTTCGCGGCGACCTTCGTAGGTGTGCAGATCGCTGCCACACACGGTGCAGCAGGTCACCCGGACCAGCAATTCACCGGTACCCAATTCTGGTAACTCAAATGATTGGATCGCGAGCGGTTTTCCCTCGCCAAGAAAAACGGCAGCAAGTGCTTGCTTGGCCATATGTTATTTTGCTCCCGGACCAATATCGCAATGACCTCGATCAATCGCAACAGCGCGAGTTTCTTTTCGTCAATAGGGTCCCCATCCTAACGATCGGATGGATCGATCAACACCGGTGGTAGAGGAGAGAAGTGGTCGATCTTGAGTTTGCATTTTTTGATCCCACCGATGGAGTACGGGGAATAACCCTAGCGGTCCTTGAACCGCTCATGTCCATGCGGGGTCTTTTCGTTACAATGTGCGGGTCCGCCCAATGAAATCCAACAGGAAGAAGACGTTTCATAGCTATGATTTTTCATCTGTTTTACGGTTCCGTTTTTATGTGTGATCGCGACAGCTTGGCCCTTCGAGGACCAAGGCTGATGCGTTTGGGAACAGAATGGTCTGCTCACCGGGGCTGCAAGCAGGTGCGTCGCAACAACAGGCAAACGTTCTGTCATTCCGCCTGGGTATTGCTACTCGCTTCTCTTAGCGGGTTGCTTTTGGCCGACTCGTCCCGCCTGGAGGCTGCCGAAGCCGATTTAACCCCCGGCGGACTTCAATTTCGTGCCCAGAGGCTGGTTCTCGATAACAACGAAGGTTGCGCGGTGGCGGATGTCAATAATGATGGGCACATGGATGTGGTGGCAGGCCGCCATTGGTATGAGGGGCCGGAGTTTCGCCAGCATCCTTTACGAGAAATCGCTTCGTTTGGCAAAGACTATCTGGAAAACAACGGTGATCATGTCCGGGACGTGAATGGCGACGGTTGGATCGACGTTGTCTCAAGCTCCTTCATGCCAAAGCAGATCTATTGGTACCAAAATCCAGGTCTCGAGGGATTGCAGAAAAATCAACTTTGGAAACAACATCTTTTGGCCGAAGGGGCGAGCAACAATGAAATTACGTTCATGCAAGATTTGGATGAGGATGGAAACGCCGAATTGGTGGTCGACAGCTGGAACGCAAAGGCCGATCTAGTGGCTTGGCGTTTTGCTGAAGATGGAGCAAAGCAGCCAACGCTCAAACAGTGGATCGTTGGCCGGGGCGCCAATGGCCACGGGATGGGATTCGGGGATATCAACGGCGATGGCCGAGGGGATATCCTCTTTGCCCAAGGGTGGTACGAGTGTCCGCCAAAAGCAGATCTGGACAAACCCTGGAAATTGCATAGTGACTGGCAATGGGTTGGAGCCAGTTGTCCGGTGCTGGTAAAAGATATCAACGGTGACGGGCGTGCTGACATCATACGAGGCAACGGACACGACTACGGCATTTACTGGCTGGAACAACTTGAGCCGGTTGATGGTAAGACGGCGTGGCGGGAGCATCTGATTGACAATTCCTATTCCCAGTTACACGCGCTGGCGTGGGCAGATCTTGACGGTGACGGGGCGGGCGATCTGATTACTGGCAAACGTGTTCGTGCCCATTCAGGTGGTGATCCCGGTGCGACAGAACCGCCTTGCCTCTATTACTACACGTGGAATGTGGCAGAGGGCCGTTTTGAGCGTCACACGATTGAGGAGGGGCATGTCGGTACCGGCCTGCAACTGCGGGTGGCAGACATGAACGCCGATGGCAGACTCGACCTCATCACTCCCGGAAAATCGGGAACGCACATTCTTTATAATGAAGGGCCCGAAAAGTAGTCCTGTTTTTCTCTCTTTTCGTAGGTTCTTTCTTCCCAGGCAGATAAGGCCAAACGCAGTGGCCTGCCTCCACAAGGTTTTCACGAAATCCTGAAAAAAGGATTTTCTTTTTGCCCTATTAACGCTTCGCTGTCGCGTCCAGACAGAGGAGGAGCGATTCGGCTCGCTCAGCGTGATCGCAGCCGGTCCGGGGAGGACGATGCGGTTGTGCTCGCCTAGGGCCGTTTGCTCCTTGAGTTTAGAAAAAAGAGACAACCAAGAGATGACAGGCTGCGTATGTCTTGGGCATGCGACTCAAGAGTCGCGTGACCAGGGTGAGCCAGGGGTACTCTTGTCGCTCCCGCTGAATTGCGGGGCGACAGGGGCGACAGGGACGTTCCGGGATACTTCTGGTCGCACGGAGTGTAAGGGAATGATTCAACCGTAGCAACTTGGAGGAGTTGAGATGTGCGCCGCTCATCATCGCAGGGTTCAAACAGAAAGTACGAATTCCCATGGGGGATGTGTGCAAAAAGAGACTAATGGAAATGGATCTGGTAATGGCAATGGATCTCGAAAGCCACTGCATCGAATCGGTCAGATTCGCTCGCAGCAGGATATTTCGGTGCGAGCACTTGCTCGCAAGATGGATCTTTCAGCCAGTCAGATTCGCATTCAGGAAGATCCTAATTGTGATATTTCACTGAGTTCCTTGTACCGTTGGCAGCAGGCGTTGAATGTTCCGGCTGTAGAGTTGCTGGTGGAGCCTGGCGAAGGCCTTTCATCACCTATCCAGATTCGGGCGCGGTTACTGCGAATGATGAAAACGATTGCTACCTTGCTTGCCGAGCCCCAGTCGGTTCGAACAACGGACATGATTGAGAATTTAAAAACTGAAATCCTGGCAGTGATGCCCGAGGTGGAGCATGTAGACCGTTGGCATGGCTGTAGCACTTCCCGTGATGGTGGGGACGTTGCAGCTGCGGTGTTGCGGCAAATTGACGACGCATTACTGATGGACGAATAACCAAAAAACTCCTGCGAGGGGTGTTCCAGGTGTTTTGAAACAAAAAATTGGTTCCCTGTTTTTGGTCTGCTCGAGTAGGCCCTAGAGGGCTGTGGCGCGAGCTGCCGTTAGCAGTAGGGTGGCCGGGGACTGTTTCGCGAACAGATGAGGTAATTTGGCAACAAGAAGAGGTCATTTTGCGGCTTAAGCGATCCAGCCGATGGGCTGGGTTGCCGGATCGACTTGGAATTTAGCTCGTAAAGTTGCCCTCGCATTAGAGCCAAAAACGGTTGTTTCCAGGAGGAAATTCCGGTGGCGGCCGGCAAGGATGCCTCTGCCAGCCGGCTGAGCGGATATTGAATCGGTCAAAGGCCTTTTTGGCATATGAGTTGCGTAAAAGGAGGTGTGTTTCCATTGAATATGTCCGATTTGTTCGGATTAAAGCAATTGTAGGGTTGGATGGAATATTGAAACCCAGACTGAAAAGTGGAGACCGTTGCAAAGGAGAGTTCGGTATCCCTGTCCAGTTTCAGTAGGTTTGAAAGATGTGCAGCTACGGCAACAAAAAGCGTGTACGGTTTTGCGGTATCGGTCCCCGCATCCTGAGCGGTTTGCTTCTGTTGGCGCTGTTAGGTAGCCATCAGGTGAAAATCGCAGAGGGTACTGAATTTTATGGGTCCGATCCCCTCGGTTCAGCAGGTCTTGTTGTCGGATCGGGCATCGACCTGCTCAATACTGATGAGTTCAACATCTATCACGTTTTCGCAAATCCCGGAACGGGTGACTTTGCCGACATTCCATATTTCACGAGTGTCGGTACCGACATTTGGACACTCGATTTGGGGGACCTTTCGAATTTGACGCTTGGCTCGCAGGGCTTCGGGGTCTTTACGGCTACAAACAGTCAGATTCTCTCCAGGGACCAAAATTTTGTCGATGTTTTCCTTGATGGAGTTTTTGATGTGAACGCCGGTGTGGGTGGCACGCCATTCCTAACTTCAGCGACGGGCGAAATGGCAAACTTGCGTTTTTCGATGACGCAAACCGGCCAGTCCATCTCCTGGAGTGGTACGCTCATGGTCAATGGCGATACACCACTACTGGTTCCCGAGCCCACCGCTGGTGTCGTGGCATTACTGGGCGTTTTCGGCTTCTTTGTGTGGTATCGCAGGAGCCGCTTCCGCTGCCGATAATGCAGCGTCTCAGAGTGCCTCAAGCAACGGACGACTTGCCTGCAATCTTTCTGCAAATTGTTGTCACCGATTGAACGACTCACGCCGGTTTTTTCGTGGGAACCAATCTTGTTTTTCACGATCTTGTGGCATCGGTGCCGCTCAAAACAAATGCGAATGGCTCTGTTTTCCGAGAGAAAGCCGGGCCAACAGAAAAAAATAGGCGCAACAGGGGGTGGCAAAGTGGTCCCCCCGCTACAGAATAGACGCAAGATTAGCAGCACATTCGGGAGGGGACGCGATGGATGAAATCAAACAGACGCCCGCAGCAGGGCCAACACCATTTCAAAGGTGGGTCGCGGCGGCCATACTTGGCATCTTCATTATGGTAGGTCTTTGGGGACACGCTTGGTTTTCGCCGGAGGCCGCGCGGTATCAAACCGTGGTGGTCCCTAAAGAGGACGGGTATTACATCATGGACAATCAAACGGGCAAATTATTTGGCCAACGGGGAGTCCATTTGATGGATAACGATCGGTTGCGCTTTATCGAGTATCCGGCCTCTGTGCCCATGAACGCAATCAAGGCACCTATTGAAAGGATAAGGCCTGGAGGATAAGGCATCCTTTTCAGATGACTTTTTTCCCATGCAGTCGGCAGAGAAAATATTCGCGGGGATGTTTTTTGCCAAAGTTGTCTTATCGGACTGTTGTCTTATCGGACTAAGGTGTCAATCAGTTCCCCGACGGTGCATCTGTTTTGTTGAAGTGTGATCTGTTGCAATAGTGGGCGATACTGGGCTCGAACCAGTGACCCCTAGCTTGTCGAGCTAGTGCTCTAAACCAACTGAGCTAATCGCCCAATAAAAAAAGGGGACTTGCCGCGGCAGGAGTCCCCTGGCTAAATCCAGTAAGTTACGGCGTACCCAGCCAAAGCCACCGAACCTTCTATTTCAGCCATTGTCTGTTATCGTCCTCCACACCCCGCCACTGATTGTAACGCTTGTATGCATGCGTGAGAAAGTGGGCAATAATCACACCTCGGAGCCGATTTTTCCGTATTTTCGGAAAAGTGAACCCTACTTACCAGAGTCATCTGTTTGCCTTGTATTCACTCGCCTCGGCCCCCTATACTTGGCCAGACTGCTGTTCTGGGCATGCCCGCTCGAGTAACCGCGTTGCAGGTGCGCTCCCGTTGTCCTGTTTGGCGGTTTTGTACCTGCTAGCAGCGGCAGGTGCTCGATCCAACTCATAAAAGCCCCATAATACTGAGAGAATGATGCTAAAAGTTGCCCTGCCCGATGGTAGCAGCCGAACATACCAGCAACTCGTGACCTGCCAGGATGTGGCGGCAGATATTGGCCCCGGATTGGCAAAAGCGGCCATCGCGGCAGAACTCGACGGGAAGATTGTCGGCCTCGCCACCGTCTTGCCGAGTGAAGGGGAGGTCGGTCTGCGACTTCTCACCAAAAAGGATCCGGAATCTCTCGACGTAATGCGGCATAGCGCGGCCCACGTTATGGCCAGGGCCGTGATGCGACTCTTTGACGGAGTGCAACTCGCATTTGGCCCCACGATCGAGGATGGATTTTACTACGACTTTGAAATGGACCATGCCCTTTGCGAGGATGATTTTGTCGCGATCGAAAAGGAAATGGGAGAGATCGTCAAGCTGGATGAACCGTTTGATCGTTTGGAAGAACCTATCAACGAGGCACTGCAACTTTGCCGTGAGATGCAACAGCCGCTCAAAGTCGAACATATTGAAACGGGCTTGGCTCAGGAGGAAACGCTTTCGTTTTATCGGCAGGGTGAGTTTGTAGACCTTTGTCGCGGTCCCCATGTCCGTTCCGCCAAGGTGATTGGCAAGGCATACAAACTGCTTTCTGTGGCAGGTGCCTACTGGAAAGCGGACCATACTCGAGAGCAATTGCAGCGGGTGTATGCCACCGCTTTCTGGGATCAGGAGGCGCTAACAACGTATCTCCAGAGACTCCAAGAGGCACGCCAGCGGGACCACCGTGTGTTGGGCAGAAAACTCGGCCTGTTTGAGATTGATGAGAAGGTAGGGCAGGGGCTGGTCCTCTGGAAGCCCAAGGGGGCGCTCATACGGCAGCAACTTCAAAATTTCATCCTCGAACATCTGCAAAGACAGGGTTACCGGCAGGTCTTTACGCCCCATATCGGCAGGCTGGAACTCTACAAGACTTCCGGCCACTATCCCTATTATTCTAAATCGCAGTTTCCGCCTCTGATTGATCCGGACCAGATCAAGAAGCTCGCAGATGAGAATTGTTCCTGTGCTGAACTGGCCAGTCGTATGCAGGAGGGGGCCATTGATGGTTACATGCTCAAGCCGATGAATTGCCCACACCATATTCAAATCTATGCGAGTGAAAAACACAGTTATCGGGATCTGCCGATTCGGCTTGCCGAATTTGGTACGGTTTACCGCTGGGAGCAATCTGGCGAGATAGGTGGACTCACCCGCGTGCGGGGTTTTACCCAGGATGATGCTCATCTGTTTGTAAGCGAAGATCAGCTCGGAGAAGAAATCGCCGGTTGTATCGAACTGGTGAAGATCGTTTTTGGGACGCTTGGAATGGACAATTATCGAGTTCGCGTTGGTCTGCGCGACGACGATGGCGACAAATATGTTGGCCAGCGCGAGCAGTGGGCTAAGGCGGAAGCAGCCTGCTTGACGGCCGTTAAGAGTCTTGGGGTTCCTTTTAGTGAAGAACCGGGTGAAGCCGCTTTTTATGGTCCGAAAATCGATTTTGTGGTTCGCGATGTCCTTGGGCGGGAGTGGCAGTTGGGGACGGTCCAGGTCGATTATCAACTGCCCGAGCGGTTTGATTTAACCTATGTCGGAGCGGACAACGCGCTGCACCGTCCGGTGATGATCCACCGGGCGCCATTCGGCTCAATGGAGCGGTTTATCGGTGTCCTGATTGAGCATTTTGGAGGTGCGTTTCCCCTCTGGTTGTCGCCCGAACAGGTACGCATCTGTACGGTGAGCGAAAAATCCGAAGCCTATGGCCGTGATGTAGAGCGACAATTCCGAGAGGCGGGTTTGAGGGCCGCAGGCGACTACCGTCCGGAGAAGCTTGGCGCAAAAATCCGCAATGCCCAGCTAGAAAAAATACCCTATACGGTGGTTGTGGGACCTCGGGATGAAACCGCAGGAACACTTTCCCTGAGAGATCGTGTCGATGGCTCTCAGGAGACAATGCCTGTGGGGGAAGCTATCGAAAAACTGCTTGCCGAGACCAGATCTCGCGTAGTACGACAGATTAGTTCGACCGAGTCCGTAGAATTGGCAGCCGATAACGCTAAGCAGAGAGAAAACTAAATCAGTCTAAACGGGCCGGACCATACTGATTGTGTTGAAAATATTTGGGCTGAGGGTCGTTTTCACCGTACTTCCTCGGCATTTCGACAACGCCGGGTTACAAGCTTCTTCGTCAAAAATTGGTGTGCAACCTGTTGACGAAATGCTACAGGCTCCCCGATACTGTTAGTCATACAGGTGGCTCTCCGTGCGAGGTGTCCGCAGGGTATTGTTTTCATTGTTTTTTAGGAGGTGGCGGATATCGACAAACTACAGCGGATCAATGACCAGATTAGGGTCTCTCCTGTCAGAGTGGTTGGGGGTGACGGGGAACAACTGGGAATTTTATCTACGGAAGAAGCGATTGAAATTGCACGCAATTCCGGCTTGGATTTGGTTGAAGTGGCCCCCACGGAACGGCCACCTGTCTGCCGGATCATGGATCACGGCAAGTTCAAGTACGAGCAAAAAAAGCGGAAAAATAAGAACCGAGCGGCCGCGCATCATGCCCGGACCAAAGAAATCCGCATCCGGCCCAAGACCGGCCAGCATGACATAGATTTCAAGATCAATCATGCGCGTGAGTTCTTGGATCATAAGGATAAGGTCACGATTTCGGTCATTTTTCGGGGTCGGGAGCTGGCACACATGGAGGAGGGGCGACGCGTCCTCAATGACTTCGTTGCACAACTCGACGATATTGCCAAAGTGGAGACGCCTCCCTCACAGCATGGCCGTAGAATTGTTTGCACCCTAGTGCCAAAATAGCCACTCCTCTGGGTGTCTCGCGACCGGTTCGAAGTATTTGGCGATTCCCCATCGTTGCCGTTTAACAGGGGAAGGTCGATTGTGGGTCCCCTTTTCTCCAACCCGCTCTTTCACTAGACTTTAGGGCTTGGATTAAACCACAAAGTTGATTCTTCAGGGTGCTGCGGATCCGCCGATTTTCCCATGCCGAAACAGAAGACGCATAAAGGTACGAAAAAGCGATTTCGCCTGACTGCCAGTGGAAAGGCCAAGCACCGGTCCAGTGGGACAAGTCACCTCGCTGCCCGTATGGAGCATAAACGGAAACGCAATCTTCGCGGGACTGCCGTAGTTTCGGAGACCGAGACTAAAAAGATTCGGAATGCCCTCGGAAAATATAGTAATTAATAAAAGCTTCCTGCCCAGCAGGCTTTTCTCTGTTGAAGAGAGAAGGCGGTGAAGAGAGAAGGCCGCCAGCAGCAAAGCGAAAATGTGAACGAAGCAAGTTAGAAGCAAGGTAATTGGTGAAGGGCGATGAGAACAACGAAAGGGGCAGCCCGCAACAGGGCTAAAAACCGGTTATTCAAACGGGTGAAGGGTTATCGTGGTGGCCGTGGTACTCTGTTGCGCACGGCCAAAGAGACCCTTGTTCGTGCCGATGCCTGTGCCTATCGCGATCGTCATGTGAGAAAACGCGAATTCCGCAAGTTGTGGATTATTCGCATCAATGCCGCGGCTCGAGAACGTGGGTTGCGGTACAGTGAGTTCATTTACGGATTGAACAAAGCGGAGATTGCGTTGGATCGCAAGAGCCTCGCCGAAATGGCGGTAAATGATCCATCGGCGTTCGACCTGGTCGTCGAACGAGTGAAGGATGCTCTGGGAACCGCTGCATAGCTAGCCGTGGCACTAGATGAATTTCTTGTCGAACTGGACCAGTTGACTGATTCGGCTACCGAATCATTGAATGCGGCCGTCGACGTTGATTCCCTCGAAGCGGTTCGCATCAATCTGCTTGGTGCCAAAAGCGGTCGACTCAAGGCTCTGCAGAAAGGGCTTGCTGCTATCGGTTCGGCTGAAAAGCCTACAGCGGGCAAGCGGTTTAATGAGGCCAAGCAGAACATAGAGGCAGCCTATGCGGCTGCCAAGGAGCGTTTGACGTTTGCAGTTGCCCAGCAGAGTGCTGCGGGCTTTGATCCCACAGAACCGGGCTGCAAGCCAATTCTCGGTCATTTGCATCCTATCACGCAAACCATCGAAGAACTCAAGGATATTTTTGCGCGATTGGGTTTTAACGTAGCCGATGGTCCTGAAATTGAGGACGAGCGTCACAATTTTGAGGCACTCAATATTGCTCGCTCACACCCTGCCAGGGACCCGCTGGATAACTTTTATCTACAGACCGCGATCAAGTCGGCAACTCCTGAGAGGCCCCAGTGGTTGCTTCGCAGTCAGACGAGTACGGTACAGATTCGGGTGATGGACGAAACGCCGCCGCCGGTACGGATCGTTTCGCTCGGTCGCGTCTATCGGCCCGATACCGCAGACGCCACACATTACCCGATGTTCCATCAAATTGAAGGGCTCCTGGTGGATACCGATGTTACGATGGCGGATCTTAAAAGTGTACTGCGAATGTTCTGCAGTAGTTATCTGGGCGAAGATGTCCATGTCCGATTTCGCCCCTCGTTTTTCCCTTTTACAGAACCGAGTGTGGAAGTCGACATGCGGTGGCAGGATGGTTGGATTGAAATGGGTGGTGCGGGTATGGTCGATCCCAATGTTTTTGAAGCGGTTGGCTATGATCCCGAAAAAGTAACCGGTTTTGCTTTCGGTCTTGGAGTTGAGCGGCTCTGTGCCCGCCGTTATGGAATTACAGATATTCGTGAGCTTTTTAAGAACGATGTTCGCTTTTTACGCCAGTTTTAAGGCCATGCCATGTTGGAAAGCATGAGTTGTGCAACTTTGGCACCGGTTTTTTTTCTCATTAAATTGTAACTCAGTTAACCCAAAACCTATCGTCGTTGGACCCATGATTGTTAGTTGGAATTGGCTCAAGCAATACGTGCCGCTCGAGATGCCGGTTGTGGAACTTGAGGAACGTCTGATGATGGCGGGCCTCAATCACGAGGGAACGGATACGGTTGCTGAGGATCTGGCAATCGATTTGGAAGTGACCAGCAATCGGCCCGATTGTCTTGGCCATCTTGGCGTTGCGCGCGAAATTGCGGTCCTCTATGATTTGCCGTTGGCAATTCCCGAAGCTGCCCCGATCGCCTCGGGACCAAACATCAGCACGGTCACTGGAGTAACGCTTGAATCACCAGATCTTTGTTCACGGTACACTGCCCGTGTCATTCAGGGAGTCAAAGTTGCCCCGAGTCCCGATTGGCTCATTGAGAGGCTCACGACGGTGTACGCCTCCAAGATGAAAAAGGGAAGTGCCTGGACGCCGGTGAACAATATTGTCGACATCAGCAATTATGTTCTCCTCGAATCGGGACAGCCGCTGCACACATTTGATCTTGAGAAATTACACTCTCGCCAGATTATTGTTCGGCAGGCCGAGGCTAAGGAACCTTTTCTCGCAATCAATCACAAAACGTACGCCCTCGATGCGGGGATGTGTGTGATTGCCGATGCTGCGCGACCGGTCGCACTTGGGGGTGTGATGGGGGGCGCCGATACGGAGGTTTCTGAGAAAACGACAGATGTCCTGATTGAGAGCGCACTGTTTGATCCGATTGCGATCCGTACCGCCGCGCGCCGACTCGCTTTGCACAGCGATTCCTCCTACCGTTTCGAACGGGGTCCTGATCCGGAGGGCGTCGATTGGGCGAGTCGTCGCTGCTGCGAATTGATTCTCGAGCTGGCAGGAGGTGAGTTGGCAGAAGGTGTGATTGACGTTGGCTCTGAGAGTCCGCCAAGGGAACCCATTGTCCTGCGGATGCACCAGTTGGAGCGCATTTTGGGGATTGCTATCGATCGGGACGAAGTGGTTCGCATTCTCACCGCCTTGGGGAATGATCCACAACAGGTCGAAGCAAAATCCATCTCGGTGTTGCCTCCAAGTTGGCGAGCCGATTTGTACCGTGAAATTGATCTTGTTGAAGAGGTGGCGAGGATTCACGGGTATGACAAGATTCCTGAAGATGGTCGGGTGCCGATGCGTGCTTCCTCACGAAGCCGGCAGGATCAAGTCCTTGCACGCGTTGGGCAGACGCTCACAGCAGTCGGTTTCGACGAAGTGGTGACCGCCAGTGCAGTTGACGAAAAGACGAGTGCAGTATTCAGTCCGTGGTCGGATGCAAATCCGATTTATTGCGACACGCCGATGCTTCGCGGCGCGGCCCTGTTGCGCCGCAGCCTGATTCCCAGTCTACTTTCGGTGCGACGGACCAACGAAAGCCTTTCCAATGAAAGAATCGAATTATTTGAAGTGGCTCGTGTGTATTTGCCCATCTCTGGTGCGCTGCCGGTCGAAGAAACGATGGTGGCTCTTGCGAGCGGAAACGGTTTTTTTGAGGTCAAAGGAGTATTGGAAGCGATCCTTGAAAGATTGGGAATTCAGGAGCAACTCGAGGCAGCAGATTTTGAGAGCGCATTTTTTCGTAGCGGAAAAGGTGGCGAGCTGAGTCTTGCGGGCGAACGACTGGGATACCTGGGAGAGGTTTCTGATTCGGCGCGCAAAATGTTCGATTTGCGGGGTGAAGTCGTCGTTGCCGAAATCCGCTTCGATTTGCTTTTGCAGTTGGCGAATCTCGTCCCACAAGCGAGCCCCCTTTCGTCCTACCCGGCCGTTGAGCGGGATTTGAATTTTGAGGTGCAGGAAGAGGTGCGATGGGCAGAGCTCGCCGAGACGGTCCACCGCGTAGCGGGCGACTATGTTGAGGCGATCGAGTATCTGGAAACCTACCGTGATAAGGAACGACTCGGGCCCGGAAAAAAAAGCCTGGTCCTGAAGGTCGTTCTTCGCAAAGCGGATGGAACACTCACCGGCGAAGAGGCGGACGATGTACGCAAGCGTATTGAGGCTGCATGCGGGGATCAACATGATGCGGTGTTGCGGGCATAACACCCGGTCATAGGGCCTCGGCGCGAGCCAAAATATCAAAAGTCGATCGCGTCGTCCCAGATATTGGGCAGATAGTTGGCGTTGATGCGCTGCTTGACCAAAGCGCGCTGCCGATCATTCAGTTCGGTCATTGCATCAATCCCCTCCAGAATTGTACTCTCGTTCTTTTTTGTCAACTTATTGAGTACAAAAGTGCCGGGAAGCGTGAATCCCTGAACCCCCGTTAAGCGTTGGTGGGCTCCTTCTTTGGTTACTTCGATTTCGATGAAGATATAATTTCCCATGGTGGGTATTTGTTTGGGATTTTGAATCGCTTTGACAAATCCATCTTTAATCTGGACCATCCAGCCTTTGCCGTCATCGTCCCAGCGGGCGACGACCTCCCGGCTATTGCAGATCATGTAATGGCAATTACGACGGAGGATCTCGGGTCGCTTGAACTCTACGGCAACGGCCTGGGCATTTTGATCCTGCGTGATGGTTGGCGCCTTTGAGCCATCAGCGCTTTCCTGTTCCGGAAATTCTCCTAACGGGCTGGAATTTTTGATTCCCTGCAGTGATCGGTTCTCATTTGCCTCGGGAAGTGGCACAGCAGCGGCGCAAGCGGGGCAGCGCCCCTTTTTACCAGCGAGATGGTCGGGAGCTTTGAGTCGTTCGTTGCAGTGGGGGCATGTGGTGCGGATCATGTTCGATCATCCTCACCACCCATCCTAGACGTGGCGAGGGCACTCTGGCAACCGAGTCGGATGGAGCGTGCCTTTGCGCCAATGCAAAAAACTGTTATTTCTGGAGCGCCGCAGTAACGGACGGGTTAAGGTAGAAGAAGTTGGAATTCAATCCATTGGGAGACTTTGGCATGGGGAAATGGAAGATTGCCGGCATCAATTTCGACCATTTTCATATGGGCGACAATCTTCGCATGGCCCATGAACATCCAGATGTTGAGATTGTGGGGCTTTGCGATCGAGAGCCAGATCGGATGGCCGAAGCGGCGCACAATTTTGGGATTTCCAAAGATTGTCTCTTTACCGACCACGAGCATTGTCTCGATGTAACGGATCCGGACATTGTTCTGCTCTGTCCGGCAACGGCACAGCACGCAGAGTGGACAGAAAAAGTGGCACCGGCCGGTGCCCATATTCTCATGGAGAAGCCGTTTGCCGCAACGCTTGCCGAGGCGGACCGGATGATTGCGGCAATGGAGCCCACGGGGAAGATGCTTGCTATCAATTGGCCTTTGGCCTGGTATCCACCTCATCGTACGACGAAGCGGTTGATCGATGAGGGTAAGATCGGGGATGTGATCGAGGTCCACTTTTACGATGGGAATCGTGGACCGTTATGGCATGCAGCGGACAAAGTTGAGAAAACGGCTGAAGATGTGCAACAGGAAAAGCCCCATAGTTGGTTCTACAAGCAAGCAGAAGGGGGCGGCTCGCTGCTCGATTACCTCGGTTACGGTACGACCTTGGGGACTTGGTTTTTGGGGGGGCGTAGCCCCTTAGAAGTGACCGCCACGGTCGATGAGCCCGCTGGCCTGGAGGTGGATGAACATAGTGTCGTTGTCGCGCGATACGATACAGGACTCTCAAAATTCGAAACGCGTTGGGGCACCTTTACCGATCCTTGGACGCACCAACCGCAACCCAAATGCGGATTTGTGGTTGTCGGCAGCGAGGGGACCATCAGTAGCTACGATTACGAGTCAACGATTCGTATGCAGACTCGCTCAACTCCTGAAGGTGCCGTCCTTCCGGTCGACGCGCTCTGCTGCCCCGATCAGAACCCGGTCCAGTACATGATCGATTGTCTCCAGCGGGAGGTGCCGATCGAGGGGCCGCTTTCAGTAGAGATCTCTCGCATTGGCCAGCAGATTGTCGATACTGCGGTGCTTAGTGCAAGGGAGAAACGGACTGTCTCGCTAGTCACCTGAGGGTTCTTGAGGATGGGATGTTATCCATTTGCTTGGTGGACGGTTCGTAAACGAACTGCCGCCAATTCCGCGTTGGCTGGGAGGCCCCGATGAAATCGAAAGACGAACTGCAACCGATCATCAAGGAGATTGCTGCGGTCGAGAGTCCAGTGGGCATTGATGCGGTTTATGTCCATGCCTTGATCCTGGACAAGCTCAGCTCCATCGAACAACGAATCGATCGCCTCGAGTCAATCGTGGCCGAGAAGCTCGCGGGTGGCAACCCATAAGGTTGATTGACGGTTGAAGGCTGTTTGGACGATGAGAAGCTTGTGGGTAGCGCACAAGCATTCTTTTCTTGTTATACTTGAGCAACTTTCGGACAACACAGTGCGATCGGTTCGCCAGCGTGGTGATTGTCGGATTCTATTTGCGAAAAAATATTTTTAGATCGTCATGGCGACAACACAGCAGAAAATATTTTCAAAGATAATCCTGCACAACAAACTGGTTGATCAAGCTGAACTTGAGGAGATGCTTGAGCAGTTTGAAGATCCGGAGATCATCGCAAAATATCTCGTTAAAAGCGGAAAGCTGTCGGACAAGAAGGCAGACCAGTTGCTGGCACTTTACCACAAAAAGTTGGAAAAGCAGGGCAAGAGTGAAGCTGCGGGCAAACCAGCGGGTGCAGAGAATAAGGAAGCTGCTGTCCGTAGCGACTCGCAGCAGACAGACAAAGCAGTCGGGATTGATGAGGTTGCCGACAGCGATTCCACAGATGAGGTGAGTTCTGATTACGGCGGCCTGCCGCCTATCAAGGTTGATTTGGGGGGTGACGAAGAGGAGGAAGACTTGCCGCTTCTTGAGCGGGACACCGATCTACCCGATACCAGCCAGGCAGGAGAGGAGTCTCGGGCAACGGTTGGCGGTGTGACTTCCAAGGGTGAGTCGGTTGCAGTCGATTCAAAAGCCAAAGAGGTGATCCACGAAATTCTTCGCGAAGCACGGGAACTGAATGCTTCGGACGTCCATATTACTGCCGGACTCGCACCGATGGTTCGCCGGGCAGCACAACTGACGGTCATGGATCGTCCTGTTCTTTCAGCGAGCGAGACCGAACAGGCCCTGTTGGCGATGCTTGATGATGACCGTCGGGCCGTATTTCTAAAACATCTTGATCTCGATTTTTGTTACGACGGTGGAGAAGAACTGGGGCGATTTCGCACTAATTTTCTCGCGGAGCAGGCCGGTCTGGATGCCGTGTTTCGGCTGATCGACACCGAGGTACCGATTTTTGAAAAGCTTGGCCTTCCCAAGCGGGTTGAACAATTCACCGAATATAGTCAGGGAATGGTCCTGATTACCGGACCCAAGGGAAGTGGCAAGACGACGACGCTAGCGGCGATGGTTGATCTGCTCAATCGTACGCGTACAGAACACATTATTGTGATTGAAGACCCGATCGAATTTGTACATAAAAACAAAAAGGCCCATATCAACCAACGTGAAGTCGGAACCCATACCAAAAGTTTTGGAAATGCCATGCGTGCCGCTTTGCGGGAGGCCCCCGATATTATTGTGGTGGGGGAGATGCGAGACCTGGAGACAACCGCTCTAGCGATTTCAGCCGCTGAGACAGGCCATCTAGTTTTGGCAACGTTGCACACGCCCGATGCCTTACGTACCATTGGCCGCGTACTGGATGTCTTTCCACCGAAGGAACAGGGGCAGATTCGGGCCATGCTGAGTGAATCGTTGCGAGGGATTGTCTCGCAGCAATTGGTACCAACGGTCGATGGAAACTCCCTAGAACTTGCCTTGGAAATTCTCGTCAACACGCCCGCTATTGGTAACATGATCCGAGAAGATCGGACCTTCCAGTTGCGGGGCATGATGCAAACGGGTCGGAAACTAGGCATGATATTATTGGATGACTCGCTGGTGCGGTTGGTTAATGAGGGGCGCATTTCAAAAGAAGAAGCATTTTCGCGAGCCACCGAAGAGGAATATGTCCATAAAGAGTTGGGTGAATGATTCCCGGCTCGGCTGTTGTCTGTAGAGATTTGAAGAAGGCTTAAATTGCGATGGCAGAAGTAGACAAATTTCTCCGAATGATGCCGGAAGCTGGAGCCTCCGACCTGCATCTGGTGGTAGGACAGCCACCGAAATTCACCCTGCACGGCCACGTCTGCGCGATTGAAGGTTGCGAAAAGGATCTGCTCACCAGTGAGTCTTTAGGCCAGATAATCTCCGAACTTCTCAGCGAAGAGCAGTGGAAGACGTATGAGGACGACTGGGATTTGGATTTTGCCTATGCATTGGAGGGTGTCGCAAGATTTCGTAGTAATATCTATTTCCAGCGTACTGGCTACGGTTTGGTAATGCGGATCATTCCGTCGGAGATTCTGACGCTAGAGCAGTTAAACATGCCGGCGGTTCTCAGTGCGCTTGCCGATTCGCGGTCGGGTTTGATTCTTGCAACAGGCCCTACGGGAAGCGGAAAAACGACAACGCTCGCTGCGATGGTCGACCACATCAATAGCAATAGCAGTCGACGCATCATTACGATTGAGGATCCGGTCGAATATGTACACTCCAACAAACAGTCGATTATCAGCCACCGTGAAGTGGGGAAACATACGCAGTCTTTTAATGCGGCCCTGCGGGCTGTCACGCGTCAGGATGCCGATGTGGTCCTCGTGGGAGAATTGAGAGACTTGGAGACGATGTCACTGGCTCTTTCGGCAGCTGCAATGGGGACGCTGGTTTTTGGTACGCTGCATACCAATAGTGCGGCAAAAACAATTGATCGCATCATCGATATGTTTCCAGTAGACCAACAGTCGCAAGTCAGGACCGTCCTCGCCGAATCACTCAGTGGTATCGTGGCCCAACAACTGTTGCTCAAAAAAGGGGGAGAGGGGCGTATTGCAGCCGCCGAGATTTTGGTCGGCAATCATGCTGTAGCGAGTATTATCCGAGAGGGAAAAATCGAACGCATCGTGTCGGTGATCCAATCGGGAAAACGTGAGGGGATGCAGATGATGGATGATGCATTAGAAACGATGGCAAATGAAGATGTCATCGACGGCAAGGATGTCTACATGAAGTCCAATGATAAAAAACGATTTGCACGCTTTGCCGAAGAGGAATAATTCACGTCGCCAAGCATGTGGCAGCGCAAAGAGTATGCTGGCACGGCATCTGATTGCTGCTCGTTCAAAAGTAACCGTTCATTCTCAGTCAACTTTATTTAGCTGCTATCATGTTGCACCGATTTTTTTCTGAATCCCCGATTACCGAAGACCCTGTCCGGATTGCTGGTGCTGAGGCCCACCACCTCCTGCACGTTCTGCGACTGGAGATGGGTGACGAAGTGACGTTGTTCGATGGCCGAGGAGATGAGTTTCGCGCAAGTATTGCAAAGGCTTCGCGCCAGGAAGTGGAGTGTATTATCGAAGAGAGGATCGAAGCGGACCGGGAACTAGCGTTCGATCTGACGCTGGGCGTGGCCTTGCCGAAGGGGGACCGTCAGCGGTGGCTGGTCGAAAAAGCAGTCGAATTGGGTGTCACGCAGATCATTCCCTTGCGGTGCGATCGGAGTGTCGTGCAGGGTAGCGATCGGCCGAGTGAGCGCTTGCAGCGGGCGGTGATCGAAGCGAGCAAGCAGTGCGGACGCAATCGTCTTGCAGAGATCGCCCCCGGAGTAGATTTTGTGGATTGGGTCGATCGCACGCCGGTTGGTGGGCTGCGGCTTTTCGCACATCCGGCGGCCTCGAAACCGATTCAGGATTTGTTGGTGTACAACGCGCTGACGAAGGTTGATATTGCCATTGGGCCAGAAGGGGGTTTTAGCAAGGAGGAATTTGCTCTGGCCCGCACTGCTGGATGGCACCCAGTAAGTCTGGGCCCGCGGCTACTGCGTGTGGAAACGGCTGCTCTGGCCGCTCTCTCTGCAGTCGCGTTAAAAAATCCCTGAGTTCAGACGCGGCAAAAATGCTTGGTGGGCCTCGCCCGAGTTTCGGAAACTCCACCTTCGGTCCTGCCGGTGTTCTGGAGTGCGGATCTCTTTCCTGGCCGTTTGAATTGCATCGGTACCGCCGGTAGAATGCCATCCTTCTGTTGCTTGGAGGAAGCCGCCCAAATTACCCGGTGATGTTCCAGAGAAGAATGAGGGATTTTTGCAATGAAATACTACCAGTTTGTTCTCGTCTCGATTCTTGCGCTATTGGGATGTAGCGAGAGTGGGGCTGAAAAGTTGGCGGCGAGAGCTGCAAAATTGGATGCTTCTGAAGCACAATCCGTTGTCTCACCGGTCGCGGTAAAGAAGCGAGGTTCTCGGCAGGACAGCGAGTGGCCGCAGTGGCGCGGGCCAGACCGGACGGACCTGTCCGAGGAGACCGGGCTGTCGCAGGATTGGCCCGAGGGAGGCCCAAAGCGCCTCTGGCTCTCTCGCGATGTCGGCATCGGCTATTCCGGTCCGTCCGTTGTCGATGGCGTACTCTACACGATGGGCGTGCGACCACTCTCGGCGGCAGGGGTCGGTGACGATGGCGGGACAACCGGAATCGGCGACGAGGCGAAGGTTTACCTGATTGCTCTTGATGTCGATACCGGCAAAGAGATTTGGGCTACCGAAGTGGGGGAAGTGTATGAAAACAATTGGGGCAACGGTCCGCGAAGCACGCCTACCGTCGATGGAAAGTTTGTCTACGCTCTCGGTGCCCGGGGCGATTTGGTCTGTGTAAAGCGACGCAACGGCGCACTCCGCTGGCGAAAAAGTTTTACCGAAGACTTTGGTGGCGAAGTGCCACAATGGGGTTATTGCGAATCGGTACTCGTTGACGGCGATCGCGTCGTCTGTACACCGGGCGGAAGCGAGGGGGCGATGGCGGCACTCAACAAATACACGGGCGACGTGGAGTGGCGATCCAAAGATTTTACGGACGGTGCTCAGTATGCCTCGATTATTGCGATTGAAAACGGTGGTAAGCGGCAATATGTGCAGCTTACGCAGCAGCATCTGGTCGGGATCGATGCAGACAATGGCGAGTTGCTCTGGAGCAGTGACTGGCCCGGCAAGGTTGCCGTCGTACCCACCCCCATTTTTCATGATGCGTCGGTCTATATTTCCTCGGGATACGGAGTCGGTTGCAAGCGGGTTAGGCTCAATGCGGAGAATGAGGCCGAAGAAGTCTATGCCAACCGGGTTATGAAAAACCACCATGGCGGCGTGATTCTGTTTAAGGGCCACCTCTACGGCTATTCCAATGGCGTTGGCTGGTTGTGTCAGGATTTTGCCACCGGAAAAAAGATCTGGAGCGAGAAACAGGCATTGGGCAAGGGCTGCATTGCCTATGCCGACGGCAGGTTTTACTGCGTCGATGAAAACGATGGTCGGGTTGTCTTGATCGATGCTGCGTCAGAGGGCTGGCAACCCCACGGAGAGTTTTTGCTCGAACCCCAGACCCAACTCCGCAAACCAGCAGGCCGGATCTGGACCCATCCGGTCATCGTCGATGGAAAACTCTTTTTGCGGGATCAGGAAATGCTGCACTGCTACGATGTCCGCCAGTGATGCAATCGACTTTCTCTGAGGTTTAAGAAGGCTTCGATTTTAGAAGACTTCTTCAAGAAAATGGACCAGCGACTGCCACGATCGTTTGTCCGCCGATTCGCTATAGACGGTGCCAAAATCTGGATCGTTGGCTTGTGGATTGGTAAAGGCATGCATCGTCTGACCGTACATGTGCATTTGCCAGTCCGCGCCCGCTTCGGTCATCTCCTTCTGGACAGCCAGGACTTGTTCGGTCGGGACCATCGGATCGAGATTGCCGTGCAACAAGAGCACCTTGGCGGAGATCTTTTCCGTCGGGAGTCCCTCAGGGGCTGCAAGGAGGCCATGAAAGCTCACAAATCCCAGAAGCGGGCTTCCACTGCGGGCCAGATCGAGGGCACAAAGCCCGCCGAAACAATAACCGATCGCAGCTATTTTCTCTGCATCGACCTGCTCGAGGCTACGTAGCGATTCATAGATGGTTACCAGCCGATCGCGCAATAGCGTACGATCATCGATGAGGGGTTGCATGAGGGCCGCATTTTCTTCTTTCGACGTTCCCACGCGACCCTCTCCGTAGAGATCGGCCACAAAAGCGGCGTATCCCAATTCGGCCAGTCGTTCACCGGCCCGCTGTGCGAATGCGTCGCAGCCAGCCCAGGCATGGCAGACGATCACAGTCGGCAGTGGTGTCTGGATTCCTTTTTGATAAATCAGCTGTCCGTCGAGTTGGACCGGTCCATGCTGTATGGCGATTTTTTCTCTAGAAAGACTCATGGCAGCATTCCTCCTTTGAGGGCCGATTATGAGTTGGTGCTGATTTTCTGTCTAGGGTAGCGAGCAGAGATACCATGAGGGAAATATTGGGAAAATATTCAGGTGACAATTTCCTTGCGAGATGACTACAATGCATCGACATCGTAGGGATCATTCTTTTCAGGTAACGGTAGGTGTTGGAAAGCCGTCATCAAACGACGTGGTGTGGCCGTGCTAACAGAGAAAATAGAAGACCAACAAGCAGGTGAATTGCCAGAACATATTACGTTCCGCGTTCGCCATCATCGCACCTATTTGTTGATCCACCTGATCGGGGTGGCGATCTTACTGATCGTCTTCGCTTTGATCGCCTATGCGGTTAAAGACTACATCGGGGCGCTCGAAAGTTGGGTGCAGGGAATGGGGTCGTGGGCTCCCTTCTTATTCGTGTTAGGGGCCGCTTTCCTTTGTGTAGTTTTTGTACCTCAGACGGTGATGGGTGTGGCGGGTGGTGTTTTATTTGGTGTGGGATTTGGTGTGCTTTACGTTTTTATTGCGGAATCGCTCGCAGCACTTATCAGCTTTTTTCTCGGCCGCCGATTTTTCCGCAGGCGAGTTGCCAAGTTAATCGAAAAGCATCCAAGATTCGGAATATTTGATCGAGCGCCGCCCGGTAAGCGACTCCGGCTGATGTTTCTGATGCGGCTTGCACCAGCAAATTTTGCCCTCCTGAATTACGTTTGTGCCGTGAGTAAGGTAAAGCTCTGGAGGTATCTGCTTGCCTTGTTAGGAGTTTTGCCCGGTAATCTGTGTACAGTCTACGCTGGAGATGTGGCCAAACACGTGAATCGCCTCGCTCGTAAAGGAGATCACGACAGTATGATGCATGATGTGTTGATGATTGGGGGCCTGTTTTTGGCAATTGTGGCGGTTTTCTTTATTGCCCGTACTGCATACAGGATGGCGAAGGAAGATAGCCAAGCCACAAATCCATCTGGAGCCTAGCTGCGGTCTATCACCCGGTACAATCGGTGACGGTCAGGCGATTGCGTAGAGGTGTTCTGCCGTTGTTATCATTGGCGCAGCAAAAAAAGGATCTCGTGTGATTGAGGAGAAGCCATTGGGTGGGCCGCCTATTTCAGCACCGTCTGAAGAGAGTGGCGTGGTATTGGCCGAACTCGTACCGCCGCGGCCGTGGGGAGTCTGGCCGACGCTCGGATTGTCGCTCGCTACCGCCTTTGCGGTGACCATTGCCCAGATGGTCGGCGGCGTGCCGGTGATGCTTTATCGGATGGGCAGTCTGCCTGCAGCACAAAGAGACGATATGGCGGCCCTTGCAGAGCATTTTACCTCCGATGGCTTGGTGCTTTCGGTGAGTACTTTTGTCGGTGGCCTCGTTGCGATCGGGCTGGTGGTGCTTTGGTCCCACCTCCGTCGTTGGCCCTGGCGGGAATATCTTGCGCTGCGGCGATGCTCTCTCAGAGTGGCGGTGCCAAGTTTTATCGGTTTGGCGGTCATTCTGGCCGTTTCTCACATCTCGCTCGGTGCTGCCGAGCAGCAGGGCACCGATTTTATGGTGAGAGTCTACCAGAGCGCGGGTTTTCTGCCACTGCTTTACCTCGCCTTGATTGTCGTTGCTCCCCTCTGGGAAGAACTTTTCTTTCGTGGCTTCATGCATCGCGGTTTGGTTGCCGGCATGGGCGCTGCGCCTGCGATCATCATCTGTTCAACCTTTTGGGCGTTGATGCATGTGCAGTACAACATGGTGCTGATTTTCTGGATTTTTTTGATCGGTCTTTTTTTCGGTGCCGTGCGCGAACGGACCGGATCGACGAGCTTGGTCATTCTGCTCCATGCCATCATGAATCTGCTGGCGGTGGTGGAGACAGCTGCAGTGGTCGCCCAGATGCCCTAGTGGCCAGATGCCTTACTGCTTTGCGACCCACTCCCGGAGTTCGGCCAGTTCCCGGTCAAAACCCCCGGAGAGGATTGGAAAACGGCACCAGGTCTTGGGGTCCAGGTTCTGATCGTCCACATGGAACGAGGGGGCGTAGCGTTCCCGTTTCCACTGATTGCGGGTCCAGAGTCGGAAGAAGCGTTCGACCCACTCGGCCAGTTGCGTCGCATCGTACTGGGGAAACTGGACCTGCATGAGGCGATAGACGTCCAGCGGCATGTGCTTTGCCCCGATCGCCGCCCGCTCGATCGCGTCGAGTAATTCGTAGGGCATCAAATCGGCCTCGTCGGTCTGGCCGGAGGCGGGGGGGCGGAGTTCGGCGGTCGGCTGTTGTTCGTTGACCGACGCCAGGGCTGGTATCGGTCCCAAACCTGCAGGACCTTCTTTTTCCATCCAGAGGAGCCAGGAGCGGAGAAACGCCTTGTCGATGCCCGCAATCGGTGCAAGACCTCCACTCGTGTCGCCGTCCATCGTGGCATAGCCGACTGCAGCCTCACTCCGATTGCTTGTGCTGAGCAACAGAGCTCCGCGGAGATTGGCCAGCATCCAGATGCCCGGCGCCCTCGCACGTGCCTGGATATTTTGCAGCGCGATGTCATCCTGCTCCCAGACGAGTTGCCGTCCGATCGCTGCGGCCACCATGTCGGTATAACCCTCTACGAGGGCATCGACATCAAACTCCAGATATTCTGCACCGAGTGCAAGGCTGAGAGTCTCTGCTGCCGAACGGGTCGTCTCCCCGCTGTTGCGAGTCGACTGGTAAACGCAAGTGAGCAGGTGGGCGATAGACTGTTTCTCATCTTCCCGATCGTCCAGGCTGGCAATGTAGGCCAGCTTGTTTTTAAATCCCCTGCTTCCCAACTCGGCAATGCCGAGTCGGACCGCCAGCGAGATTAGGGTGGCAACGCTCGAAGAATCGGCACCGCCACTGAGCGAGACAATAAAACCTCGGGAACGACTTTTTCTCAGGTAATCGAACAGGCCCAGGGCCACCGCGCGTGTAAATTCCTCCTCTTTGAGTCGGGCAGAGGTCTCCCAGGCCTCTTCAGTGTCATTGTCGCTTTCTGGGGCTGCCGGGGGAAAGGTAAAATCACAATGGACAACTCCGGTCGCCAGTTGCGCTACATCCGGCCGGTAGCTGCTCACTTGGGATCGCTGGCCGCGGGTGCCATCGACATCAATGACCGCAGTCGTGAGCTGCACATCGGCAAATGAAAATCGGCGTCCTTCGCTGAGCATCTTTCCGCCACTGGCAATCAGGGTGCCACCATCGTAGATTGCCCGACCTGCTTCGTTCCCAAGCAGGTTGGCATACACGTAACTCACGCCAAACGCCCGCGAACCCTCGAGGACGAAGCGGCGGCGGATTTCCTGTTTGCCAAATGCAAAATGGCTGGCACTCGGATTGAGAAGAATATCCGCCCCAGCACTGGCCAAGTCGCGGCCCGGGCGTTCCGCCACCCAGGCATCCTCACAGATTTCAAAACCGATCATGATCCCGCCACAGTTGAAAACCAAATCGCCCAACGGGTAGTGCTTCCCGTCAATAACCGTTTCCGCATGGACTCCAGCCGGCCAGGGTTTGAACCAGCGGGGTTCGTAGTGGATCCCCTCGCCCGCCAGATTTTGTTTGGCTGCAAAACCAACAATGCGGCCATCCGCGATCAGGCATGCTGTGTTGTAAAGGGCGCCGCTATGGGGCCGCGGCAATCCGATGCTGACAATCATCTCACGGGTCTGTGGAACGATGTCGCGCAGTATTGAGGCAGACATCTCGTGCATATGGGAGCCGTAGAATGCATCCTCACAACCGTATCCGGTGATACAGAGTTCGGGTAAGCAGAGAATCGAGGCTCCCTGTTCGCGAGTGGACTCTATGGCCGTGAGGATATTCGCCGCATTTTCGTTCCAGGCCAGAGGTGTTTGATTGACCGCTGCAGCGGCGACTTTGATTAATTGCATATTCCCTTGGGCCCGTCAAACTGGACCCGTCAAACGTTTTGTCCCAGCGGTGATTGTATCGTCTTTAGTCGCCCTATTGTAACGTGCTGTGGTGCCGCTAAGCCAGCGGTACCGCCGATGGACTGCGGCGAAGTTTTCCAGAGAAAACGGTGTGAGGAGAGCTGGTTTTCAACGATTGGTTCTCTTGCTGGTTGCTTGTTGCCGGAGCAAGCTGCGCGAAGCATGTTGACAGTCGGCTGCCGGTTCGGACTGCCTTCATCACTTTCGGCGCGTTGCCGATTGTTTTAGAATCTAGGGAAACCATGGTGGGGGTGAAGCGGTTTTCCCACTGGTCCCCCCAGTTTTTCCTAAAGGTTCCGACACGACGAATATGGCTGCTAACGACAAAGCGATTGGCATTGATTTGGGTACGACCTATTCCGCGGTTGCGCGGATCGACGAATTGGGCAGGCCGGTGACTCTGGTCAATGCCGAGGGTGACCTGGTAACTCCCAGTGCGGTACTCTTCGATGGCCCTAACGTGATCGTCGGCAAAGAGGCGATCAAAGCGGTGGCCACCGATGCTGAGCAGGTGGCGGACTGCGCCAAGCGGGATCTCGGCAGTCGGACATTCCATAAATTGCTCGAGGGACGGCAATATCCCCCTGAGGCGATTGAGGGATTTGTGTTGAGGAAATTAAAAGAGGATGCAGGGCGGCAAATTGGAGATTTTGAAAAGGTCGTTATTACAGTACCGGCCTATTTTGATGAAACGAAACGTAAGGCAACGCAGGATAGTGGATACATGGCCGGCCTGGAGGTACTCGATATTATCAACGAGCCGACGGCTGCGGCAATTGCCTACGGCTACCAGAAAGGTTTTCTCGATACCGGACAGCGAGATGCCTCGCCACAAAAAATCCTGGTGTACGATCTCGGTGGTGGCACCTTTGATGTGACTGTGATGGAGATCAAGGGTGCGGATTTTAATGCGTTGTCAACAGATGGGGACGTGTTGCTGGGAGGTCGTGACTGGGATCAAAAGATAGTCGATTTTGTTGCCGAGGAATTCATGCAAGAGCATGCCTTAGATCCTCGTGAGGATCCCTGCGCATTCGGCCGA
>Ga0315338_1001689_pt1 | contig 25741 bp, 19 predicted proteins | sample ASW8metaG_FD_204518 | JGI IMG/M metagenome (GOLD analysis project Ga0315338, IMG submission 204518) | Ammonia-oxidizing marine archaeal communities from Monterey Bay, California, United States - ASW #8 | ecosystem: Environmental > Aquatic > Marine > Coastal | place: USA: California | collected... | reverse complement strand
TGCCGCGACGGCGCATCCGTCCTCGGCCAGTCGCAGCGCGGCGGCGCGGCCGATGCCGGAACCGGCGCCCGTGACGATGGCCATATGATCTCGATCAGGCACGGAATCGTTTCCTTACACCCGCACGGCTAGCACCATCCGGATGTGCGATCGAGGGGGCCGAGCGCCGGGCCAGGTCAAATCCCGTCGGCGCTATGCTAGAGTCCCCCGCCCATGGGAGGCGTGCTCGAACGGCTGCAGGCGATGGAGCCTGCATGGGCCGGCCACACCACGGCGCTACTGGCGCTCCTGATCCTGATCGGGCTCCGTGCCGTGGTGCCGCCCGACGAACGTCGGCGGGCGACGGTGCCGGCCACGTTCCTGCTGCTGGCGGTGGCATTTCGGCTGGCAGGCTCGGTGGCCCGGATGCTCGGGTCCCACGAAGCGTGGGGCGTGCTCAACGTCATGGGTCTGCTGTTCCTGGTCGTCGGCCTCGCTGGCACCGGGAGCCTGGCGCTCTTCGGCGTCGTCCTGCGCGGTCGCCAGGTGCCGGCGGTGGTCCGCGATCTCTTCCAGATCGCCGTGGTAGCCTCGACCGTCGCGATCGTGCTGTACCAGCGCGGGTTCGACCCGGTGTCGGTCGTGGCGACCGGTGGCTTGCTCACTGCCGTGGTCGGTCTCGCCCTGCAGAGCACGATCGCGAACGTCTTCGCAGGCTTGGCTTTGCCGATCGAGCGTGCGCTCGCGATCGGCGACTGGATTCAGGTGTCCGATCGCGTCGGACGGATCCGCGAGATCAAGTGGCGGGCGACGACCATCGTCACCAAAGACGGCGACGCCGTGATCGTACCGAACAATCAACTGCTGACCGCCGAGGTCGTCAACTTCTCACGGCCCACGGCCGAGCATCGTACGTGGGTGCGCGTCGGGTTTCACTATCGGCATCCCCCGAACGAGGTGCGGGCCATGCTGCTGGGTGCGCTTCGCGGCGTGTCGGGAGTGCTCTCACGGCCGCGACCCGATTGCTTTCCGCTCGAATTCGGAGACAGCGCCGTGATCTACGCCCTGCGGTACTGGATCAAGGATTTCGCGCGCGAGATTCCGATCAGAGGGGAGGTGCAGGCGCGGGTCTGGTACGCAGCCCGGCGTGCCGGGATCGAAATACCGTTCCCGATCCGCACGCTCCACCAGCATGCGCCGGCGCCGTCACTGCAAGACGCCCTGGCGATGCGACGCGCCACGCTCGCGCATGTCGATATCTTCGCGCCCATCGACGGCGAATGCCGCGAGCGGCTGGTCGAGGCCATCCGGGAAGCGCACTTCGGTGCGGGCGAGGACATCATTCGCGAGCGCGAGCCGGGCAACTCGCTGTTCATCATCATCGAGGGCGACGTCGAGGTGCACCTGGGCGATCAGGGCGCTCGCCGCGTGCTTGCGACCCTCGGGGCCGGACAATTTTTCGGGGAGATGTCGCTGATGACCGGCGAGCCACGGCAGGCGACCTGCACGGCCACGATCGACACCACCTGCCTCGTGGTCGACCAGCAAGCGTTCCGGGTCGTGGTCGAGATGCGTCCCGATATTGTCGAGGAGATCTCGACGATACTTGCCGAACGCCAGGGCGGTCTCGATGCCGGACGGGAGGGGCTCGCTGCCGATGTGCGCGCCCGCGCGACCAAGGAAGCGCGCTCGCGCGTGCTGAAGGCGATTCGTCGCGTCTTCGGTCCGCGATAGGCCGTCGCGTCTTCGGTCTGTCGAGAGCGCCGTCGCTCAGACGTCGCCGAGAGCGCGGTCGCTCAGACGCCGCCGAGAGCGCCGTCGCTCAGACGCCGCCGACGACCCCGATGAGGACTGCGAGGATGAGGATCTGGATCAGCCAGCCGATCCCACAGACTGCCAGGGCCCGACCTGTTCCGCTGTAGTCGAGTGCCTGACGGACCGCGATGACCATCGCGATGAGCATCCAGATCGCTGCGATCAGGATCGTCACGGCACCGAGTCCGGGGATGATCCCGAAGACCCGAATGACCCCGGGGGCAGCCGAGAAGCCGGTGGTCCGGAGCAACTGGCCGACGTCGGCCTCGGTCTGCGGCTCAGGGAGGAGGCGGGTGCCGATGATGAACGTCAGGAATGCCCAGATGTACCATCCACCGAGCGCGCCGAGGGTGCCGAGGAGCAGGCCGCCGGTGCCGAGTGCGTTGATCTGGCCGATGCCAGCCGCGACGCTCGAAGCGACGACGACGGCCATGGCTTGCCCGGTCGCCTCCTGATCGTGTTCCACCTCTTCGTAGAGCGCGACATCGAGTCGCGCTGCTCGCATCATTCGATCGGTCAGACTGGCCATGGTGTGTTCTTAGCGGGCTTCCGCCGCCGGTTCCAGACAGGTCCGGGCGGCCTGTCCACTGGTGCCGTTCGTGACGCGGCGGCGTTTTCGGTTGCCGCGGCGCCTGATAGCCTCCCGGGCAATGACCTCCCTCGGGTACCGCATGCACGACGCGGACAATCACTACTACGAACCCGACGACTGCTTCACGCGACATATCGAAGCAGCGTTCAAGAAGCGCACGGTCTGGATCGATCGCAAGGATGACGGCCCGTCCCGGATGTACGTCGGCGACGAGCGCTGTCACTTCTTCAGCGTTGGCGCCGGCGACAGCATCGGCCCGCCAGGTGCGATGAAAGACTTCCTGCGCGGTACGACGGACGAGGGCGGGAGCCCGAGCCTGAATCCGATCAGCGGGCTTGCCGTGCCGGAGTTCGTGTCCCGGACTGCGCGGCTCGCGACCATGGACGCGCAGCAGGTCGAAGCGTGCCTGATGCTGCCGACCGCCGGCGTCGGCGTGCTGCCGCAGCTTGCGGATCCGCGCCATCGCGACGTGCTCTATCCGTCGCTCCGTGCCTTCAATCGTTGGCTCGAAGAAGACTGGGGTTACGGTGCCGACGGGCGTATCTACGGCGCACCGCTCGTCGCGCTGGACGACCTCGACGCCGGACTGCGCGAGCTCGAGCGCTTGATCGCCTCCGGCGCGCGGTTCGTCGTTCTGATGGCGGGACCGATCGGTGGTCGGTCGCCGGGCGATCCCTACTTCGACCCTTTCTGGGCGCGTTGCGAGGAGGCGAAGATCGGTGTCGTGCATCACATCGGCAGCACCGCGCTCTCCGCCGCCTACAATCCGCCGTGGGGTCTGCGGACGCGGCCGCCGTCGCATCGGCACTCGCTCATGGAGTACGCGCTGTCGTTCACCGATCGGCCGATCGTCGATACGATCACGGCCCTGATCGCCGACAATGTGTTCGGACGGTTTCCCGAGCTCAGGATCCTCTCGGTCGAGTACGGCTCGTTCTGGGTCGGGCCGATGCTCACCAAGCTGGATCACATCACGCGTCTCTACAGCAAGGACATGTGGCGCTTTGGTTCCCCGCCCGGTACGCCGAGTGAGCTCTTCCGGGCGCATGTTTCGGTGTCGCCGTTCTACGAGGATGATGTTCCCGGGTTGGCGCAGCGGATCGGCGTCGAGCGCGTGCTTGCCGGGTCGGACTACCCGCACCCCGAGGGATTGGCCGAGCCGGTCGAGTTTCTCGAGGAGCTCGACGGGATGGCGGCGGCGGATGTCCGCCGGATCATGCGGGACAACTTCGACGCCCTGGCCCGCCCGGAGTGAGCACTGCGGCGCGGGATTGACCATCGGCCCGTCGGGCGCGATTCTGACCGTTCGTGAGTAAGGGCAGGTCGGCAGAGCGGGGGGTTCGACGACGCAACCTCATGGTGGGCGCGCAAGGGGGCGATGAGGAAGCGTATCGCGAGCTGCTCACCGATATCCGGCCCTCCCTGCTGCGCGTGCTCCGTCGCTACGCGAGTGCCCCCGAAGAACTCGAGGATCTGGTGCAGGATGTCCTGTTGTCGGTACATCGGGCGCGTCACACCTACGATCCGAGTCGGCCGTTCGAGCCCTGGCTCTTTGCGGTCGCCCGCTACGAGGCCTGGGCTCATCTCAAGCGCCGGGCCAAGCGCCAATCGCGGGAGGTGCTGGACGAGGACCTCTCGACTCATCCCGCCGAGGGGGCCGCGTCGATGACCCAGCTCGATGCGGCGCTCCAACGGCTACCGCCGAAGCAGCGCGATGCCGTGCGCCTGCTGAAGGTGCAGGGTCTGAGCCTCGAGGCAGCGGCCGCCGAGAGCGGCACGACCATCGGCGCCATGAAAGTGCGGGCCCATCGGGCGTATCGGGCCTTACGAGGACTTCTGCAGAATTGACGAAATCGGATGTAACTTCGCCTCCTGGGCCGACGATCGAGTAGGAGCGATCAACGCTTGTCCAGGAGGATTAACCATGAGACGGAAATTCACAATTTCACTCGGCATTTCGGCGGTTTGTCTGCTGTCGCGGCTGGCCGTGGCCGCGACCATTCCCGTGGCTCCCACGGAGTCGATCCAGGACGCGATCGATGCCGCCAGTCCCGACGACGTCATCCAACTCGCCGCGGGTACCTACAGCGAGCACATCGACTACGGGGGCAAGGCGCTCACCGTCGTCGGGGAGGGGCCGGCGACGTTCCTGCGCGGAATCGGTGGCGGGCCCGTCGTCACGTTCGCGTCGGGGGAGGGCCCTGGGAGCGTGCTCGACTCGGTGGTCGTGACCGACGGGTCGGGCGACCGGGGGGCCGGTGTGTACATCGACAACGGGTCGAGTCCCACGGTGATTCGCACCATCCTGTTCCACAACCGTGCCCGGATACGCGGCAGCGGCATCTACGTTGGCGGTGGTTCGACGCCGCTGATCACTAACAACCTGCTCATCTACAATCGCACCTCGGGTGGTGACCCGCACGGAATCCAGATCGAGAACTCGGCGCCACTGGTCATCAACAACTCGCTCGTGCGCAACGACAGCAACGGGATCCTGCTGAGCGGCCCCTCGAACGCGCTCATCATGAACAACATGTTCGTACGGAACGGCTCACGCGGTCGCGGTCGTGGCATCTGCGACTTCTCCGGCGGGAACGCGCGGATCCACTACAATCTGTTCCACCGCAATCGGAAGTCCGCGATCCTGACGGACGGGAAGGATTTCAAGGGAATTGGGTCGGCGGACAAGCGGATCGGTCTGCCGCGTCTGTTCGACAACCTGAGCGCCAACCCGCGCTTCATCATGCGCAACCCGCCCCGCCTCGACAGCCGGAAGTTCGATATGACGCCGCTTGCGGTGTTCGCAGCCGAGATCCGCCCGCGCTTCGACGGTCGGCGCCGGCCCGCGATCGATCGCGGCAACCCCGATCCGATGTACAACGACCTCGACGGATCGCGGAACGACATTGGCTTCACGGGAGGACCGGACGCGCCGTTGTGGTAGCCGGATGAGTTGATGCGCGATGGCGACAGAATAGACGGCGGTGTCGACGGTCCGGCGGCAGCGTACGATCGGACCGTCGACCAACTTGCCGCGGATCTGCAGCCCGTGCGCCGCGTGTGGCCGATTCGGGGGCGGGTGGCGATCTGGGCGGTGTGCGCACTCGCGCTCGTGATCGGCTCGACGCTCGCGACACCCCGTCCGGACCTTGCGGCCTATCTGGCCCGACCGATGGCACGTGTGGAGATGGCGCTCCTGATGGCGGTCCTGGTCGGGTGCGGGGCGCTGGCGCTCCGGGGCGCCGTTCCGGGCAGTCCGCCGACCGCTCGAGCCTGGGGCTTCGCAGGGCTCGGGGTCGCCATCGTCGCGGGCCTCGGGCTGGTGGGCCCGGTTGATCAGTCGATATCGCTCGAACAATTCATTGCGCGGGGCCTACCGTGCGCAACGATGACCCTGGTTCTTGCCGGGCTCGCGGCGTCTGCTCCACTCCTCATGGTGGGCAGAGGTTTCCCGCTGACTCCGGCCGCCACCGGTGCGCTCGCTGGCCTCGCGGGCGCGGTCACTGCCGTGTTGGCAATGCGCCTGCACTGCCCCCTGGATGAGGTTTCCCACCAGCTCGTCTTCCATGCTTTTGCGCTGCTCCCGGTTGCGTTGATCGGTGCCCTCGTCATGTGGGCGTGGCAGCGCCTCAAGACCGAGAGCTAGAATCTATCCCAGGAGACCACGCGCTCGGCGGATGGGCGCTTCGTGGGACCAAAGTTGCCCTTCGGGTAACCGATGGGGAGGGCGGCTGCGATGGTGACGTCGGACGGTGTGCCGAGGATGGCCTCGAAGGTTCCCGGCACGAAGAAGTGCGGTGTCGTCAAGACGGTGCCGAGACCGAGCGCGCGTGCGGCAAGCAGTAGATTCTGAACGGCGGGGTAGGCGGTCGAGCCTTCGGCCAGCGCGTTGGTGCGTGTGCTGCCCATCATCAAGCGTGCAGCGCCGCCGAAGCCGAAATGACGAATGAGCGCGGCGAGGGTCGAGGGGGAGCTGAGGACCTTGGCCAGTTGCTCGTCGCGCTTGACGGCGACGAAGATGATCGCTGGGGTCTCGGCGATGTGTTCCACCAGGTAAGTCCCGGCGCCTTTCATCCGTTCGCGCGCCGCGAGATCCTCGCCGGGCCGTGCGTCCGCACGTGCGAAAGTCTGGAGGTAGAAATCCCACACCTGCTGCCAGACCTTGGCGATGCGCTGTTTCTGCTCAGCATCGCGCACGATGATGAAGTGCCAGTTCTGGGCGTTGCTGCCGCTCGGTCCCTGCAGGGCCGCGTCGACGAGCTGCAGGAGCACGGATTCTGGTACGGGGTCGGGCTTCAGCCGGCGCATGGCGCGGCACGAGTACATGATGTCGAACAGCTGCTCGTCGTTCTCCGGCTTGCGCATGGTTCCTGTGGTCGTGTCCGTCATGACAACCTCCCTGAGAATGTGTCGGAAGCGCCGTTCAGCGCATCTCGACGGGTGTTTGCTGCGCGATCACTTCGTGTGCGGCGAGGGCGAGCACCGAGCGGGGCGCGACGCGGAACGCCTGCGCACGCACCCAGTTGAACCAGCCCGAAATGACCGACGGTTGTCGGCCGAGGCGGGCGAGCGAGAGCTCCACGACGTGCTCCGGAGGTTCGCCCGGGTCGCGTTCTTCGCCTGCCACCGTTGCGAACTCGGTCGCCGTTGGTCCTGGCTGAACCGTCAACACGTCGACGCCGCTGTCCCGTAGCTCCGCCCAGAGCGCCTCGCCCATGTAGTTGTCGAAAACCTTGGTCGCGCTGTAGAGCGCGTGTAGCGGCAACGGTTGGGAGCCCGCGACCGAGCCCAGCATGAGGACTGCGCCACGGCCTCGTGCCCGCATGTCCGGGACGAGCGCGCTCGTCAGGACGATGGGGACCATGCAGTTGACCGTCACCATGTCCTTCAGGCGGGCAGTATCCTGCTTGTCGAACCGTCCCGCGTAGCCAAAGCCGGCATTGTTCACCAGGATGTCGATCTCGAGATCGTGGATGGCGCCGAGAAGCGTGTCGGCGCCGTCGGGGTCGGTCAGGTCCGCCGCGACGACGCGCGTCTCGACGGCGTGGACACGCTCGAGCTCGCCCGCGAGCGCACGCAAGCGGTCCTCGCGCCGGGCGGTGAGGACGCAGTTGACGCCGTCCTTCGCGAGCGCACGTGCGTAGACGGCGCCGAGGCCGGCCGAGGCCCCGGTGATCAGTGCCCATTGCCCGTAACGTTCGCGCATCGACGGACGCGGGCGGGTGAAGAGGTCGCTCCGCTGCCAGAGCGCGCGGGTCAAGAGCGCGAACACGCCACCGCTTGCGAAGGCGGCAAGCCAACCCCAGATCCCGCCGACGTAGAACAGGTTCCACACCACCATGGCGACGGCGATCTGACCGACGTAGACGGCTGCCCAGGGCCACATCCACGGTCGCATGTGCCAGAACCCATACGCACCGAGTGCGTAGATCAGCCAGTGCAGTGGCTCGGTCAGCTTGGCGGCCCAGCCGTGGAAGATGATGCCGAACCAGACCTCTTCGTCGTGCGCGATGGGCTTCAGGAGGAAGTCGAACGGCATGTAGATGACCGCCATGTAGGCGCAGAAGATCATCATCGCGTTCATCCACCAGGGGCGACGATCAAAGGAGTCACGAAGCCAGCGTGCGATCATAGAGGGTTCCGATGCGCCAGATCCCGAGTAAGCGCAAGGCCCCTGGATCCGGAATCCCGGTTGAACGGATTCTCTTCAGGGGGCGAGGGAACTGTTGACACCGTTAAATTAACAGTGTTATCAGGCCTCATGCCGCGCGGTGCCATGAGCAGGGACGAGATCACCAGTATGCGCGAGGCCATCTGCGATGCGGCGATGGAACTGGTGCGGGATCACGGGCCGGACGCCGTCTCGTTTCGGCGGATCGCTGCCAAGCTCGGGTGCAGCTACACGACGCCCTACCGCTACTTTGCGCGCAAGGACGACATCCTTGCCGCCCTCCGGGCGCGGGCATTCGGGGCGTTCGGCGCCGCGCTCGATCGAGCACTCGGCGAGGCCGGCCCCTCGGTTGCCGCGCAGCTCCGGGCGCTGGTCCTTGCCTACGTGCGGACGGCGGCCGCGGATCCGGATTCGTACCGGCTGATGCTGGATCTGAATCAGGGCAATGTGGGAAGCGCCGAGCTCGTGGCAGCGAAGGAGGGGGCCCTCGGCAGCTGCCGGGACGTCATCGCCCGTGCGGTCGCCGCCGGCGATCTCCCGCGGCGAACCGATCCCAACGTCGTGGCGCATGTTTTCTGGGCGGGAGCGCACGGAGTGGTGTCGCTCGCGCTGGCCCAACAGCTCGTGCTTGGGTGCGAGCTCGATGATCTCGTCGTCGTCATGGCGGACACACTCGTGCAGGGTGTCCTCGCATCGACGGTATCGCGGAAGCGAAGGAGGTAGCGCATGTCAGACCTGGTCGTTCGTCGTATCCCGTTCGAGTTCCCCGACGATCTGGAGCCCCATTGGAATCCGTCCAAGCCGGAGTGGAGTCACATGGTGAACGGTGCGTCCCTGGTGATGCCGTACCTCGAGCCGTATCTGATTCAGTGCATCCGGAAGGGGCTCCCGCACATTGACGACCCCGAGCTTCGTGCGGTCGCCAAGGATTACTGCGCCCAGGAAGGTCAGCACTATCGGCAGCACAAGCGTTTCAACGACCTGCTCGCCGAGAAGGGCTATCCGGAACTGCGCGACCACGAGGCCGAGATGGAACGGTCGTACGCGGGATTTCTCGAACGCCGGTCTCTGCGATTTCATCTGGCGTATGCCGCCGGCTTCGAGACCATGGCGCTCGCGGTCGGGCACTGGTTGGTTGACGATCGCGACTATCTCTTCGGCGAGTCCGATTCGCGAGTCGCGTCGCTCGTCCTCTGGCATTTCGTCGAGGAGATCGAGCACAAGAACGCCGCCCTCGATGTCTACAACGCCGTCTATGGGGACTACTTCTATCGCCTGTACGGGCTCTTCTACGCCAGCTTCCACGTCATGGCGCTCAGCCGCCGCGCCTACCGGACGATGCTGCGTCGCGACGGGACGTGGTCGCAATGGCGCTCACGTCTGCGTCTCTGGAAGGAGGTCTTGCGGTTCTTCGGCCAGGTCCTGCCGCACATGGTGCGGTGCTGCAATCCAGGTCACGATCCCCGGACGATTGCCGATCCCGCGTGGGCGACAGAGTGGATGGCGGCGTACCGCGACGGTGAGCAGAGCGTGCCGCTCCTCGACACCCACAATCTGCGCGCGCCGCTGACATCGGCGGCGGCCCATGCGTAGGAGGCAGGTATGACCTCGCTCGTTCGTTGTCAGCGATTGTTGGTTGGTCACGGTGCGCTGGTGTTGCTGCTGGGCTTTGCGCTCGGCTTTGGCTTCTTGTTCTTCCTGATCGGCGAGATCGCCTTATGGCCGATTCCGGGACGGATCGTGTATCAGTTGCCCGGCACCTACGACGCGTGGCGCATGGCGCATATGGAGGGTGTCGTGAATGGCTTCGGGCTCTGGATCGTGGCCCTCGTGCTTCCACTCGTACCACTCTCCGAGGTGCTGCGGGTACGAATCACCTGGGGCATGGTGATCGTGGCCTGGACGATCGTGCTCGCATCGGCGCTCGACCCAATCTTTCCCGATGCGCGCGGCCTCGCTTTCGGGAAGAACATTCCGAACACGATCGCGTTCTTTCTCTTCTACGTAGGAATCTTGACGGTCATCTGGGTTGTCGCGGTCATCGCGGTGAAGTCCCTTGCTGCGGCGCGTGCCGAGGGGCTCCAGGACTGACCTGAGATGAGTCAGCAATCGAGGGAGCCTCGTGCGGGGTTGAGTCACGGGGCGTTTCGGCGGATGGTCGGGAGGTGACTCGCCCCCTGCGCCTCGCGCTCGTCGGTTGTTGTGCCGCCCTCGGTTTCGCGTTTGCCACCAGCTCCGCGGTTGCGGATTGCGGGAAAGCGTGTGTTCGGGATGCCCAGACGTGTAGCACGGAGTGCGACGGCCGCGCCGACTCCTGCCACGGCGCGTGTCGCGTGGCGCCCAGTACCGGCACGGATGCGCCGGCCAAGACGCGGGAAGCGGTCGCTGCGCCGACCGATTGTCGTAAGGGTTGCTGGGGCGCGCACGCGGCGTGCAACGCCGCCTGCGACCAGAGTTTCGAGCGTTGCTTGGACAGCTGCTACTAGGGAGCCCGCTTGTGCAGAGTTTCCGCCGTTGATCCGCGGGCGCTGAGGGCGGCTGTCGGGTCAGCCCAGGCGCGTCGCGCCCTGGCCTATACGCGTTCGAAGTAGCGTTGGCGTTCCCAGTCGGTGACGGCTTGTCGGTACGCTTCTGATTCCAGGCGCGCCGTGTGGACGTAGAAGTCGACCACGCGATCACCGAACGCGCTCCGGGCAACGGCGCTCCCGTGCAAGAGGTCGGCGGCCTCCGCCAGTGACCCGGGGAGGCGTGGGAGGCGCGGATCTTCGTAGGCGTTACCCTCGTACGGGTCGCCGCAGTCGATCTTCTCCTCGATGCCGCGGAGACCCGCGGCAAGCGTCGCGGCGTACGCGAGATAGGGATTCACGTCGGCGCCCGGCATGCGATTCTCGATGCGGAGCCCAGGCCCGTCACCAACGACACGGTAGCCCGTCGTCCGATTGTCGTGCGCCCACACCAACGCCGTCGGGGCCCACGACGCTGCCTGGTAGCGTTTGTAGGCGTTCACGGTTGGAGCAAAGAAGTACGAGAGCTCGCGGCCGTACTTCAGAAGGCCGCCGAGGAAGTGGCGAAAGAGCGGTGTGGGTCCGCTGCGTCCCGCGAAGCGATTCTGGCGATGTTGTCGGTCCCACAGGCTCGTATGCACGTGGCAGCTGCTGCCGGCCTCGTCGCTCTGCCACTTCGCCATGAAGGTGATGGAGCGCTCCTGCTGCTGGGCGATCTCGCGGGCGGCGTGCTTGGCGAGAACGTGCCGATCGGCCATCTCGAGCGCCTCGGCGTAGAGCAGGTTCAGCTCGTATTGCCCCTTGCCCCACTCGCCCTTGGTGCCCTCGACGTCGATACCGGCGCCGGCGATTTCGTTTCGGACGCGTGCAAGGACGTCTTCGTCCCGCGCGGTGCCGAGCAGATGGTAGTCGATCAGATAGTCGGAACTGGCACGGAGGTCGCGGTAGTCTTTCGCGCGCGCCGCGCGGTAGTCCTCGTCGAAGAGATAGAATTCGAGCTCGGACGCCATCGATGCTCCGAGGCCGAGGTTCGCGAGCGCGGTCAGTTGCGTTCGGAGGATCGAGCGCGGCGCTTCGCCGACGGGGTCGCCGTTCTCGTGCTCCAGATCGCCGAGCACGATGGCGGTTCCCGGAACCCAGGGGGCGGGGCGAAGCGTGGGCGCGTCGATGGCCAGATGGAAATCACCGTAGCCTTGATCCCAACTTGCGAGCGCGAAGCCGGGGAGGGGATTCATCTCGATATCGACGGTCAGCAGGTAGTTGCAGGCGTGCGTGCCGCCGGCGAGCACGTGTTCGACGAAATGGTCGCGCGTCAGCCGCTTGCCCATCAGGCGTCCGTAGGTGTCGGGGAAGGCGACGACGACCGTGTGAATGCCCGTGTCGGCGAGCCACGCGGGTACGGTCTTGCCGCCTCGCGATCGTCGGGTGGTCTTGCCGCTCATGTCGCGTCCTCCTCGGGATGCTCGGCCACGTGCACGAACACGTTCTTGACCTCGGTGTAGAGACGCATGGCCTCCATGCCGAGATCGCGTCCAAATCCACTGCGCTTGAAGCCACCGAACGGAATCTCTTGATAGACGCTACTGTTCGAGTTCACGCTCAGCACGCCGGCCTCGATGTCGCGCGCCACGCGCAGCGCGCGGCTGAGGTCGCGTGTCCAGATCGAGCCCGAGAGCCCGTAGACGCTGTCGTTCGCCAGGGCCACCGCCTCGGCCTCGTTGTCGAACGGTTGCACGCATACGACCGGGCCGAAGATCTCTTCCTGGCACGTGCGGCTGTCGCGCGGGAGGCCCTCGACGATGGTGGGCGCAAGGTAATAGCCGGGGCTGCGCGGTCGATCACCGCCGAGCACGACGCGACCCCCTTCGTCGCTGGCGAGGGCGATGTAGCGCTCGACAGTCTCGCGCTGGCCGGCCGAGACCATCGGGCCAACCTGCGTCGCCTCGTCGAGCGGCGTCCCGACGACGAGCGCACGCGTGGCGGCGGTCAGCGCTTCGAGGAAGGGACCGTAGACACTCCGCTCGACCAGCAGGCGACTACGCGCACAGCAGTCCTGACCAGTGTTGCCGAAGACCGCGATCGGGGCGGCTGCGGCGGCACGTTCGAGGTCGGCGTCGGCGAAGATGACGTTGGGGCTCTTGCCGCCAAGTTCCAGGGAGACGCGTTTGATGTCGTCGGCGGCTTGCTTGAGGATGTGGGCGCCGGTGGCCGTCTCCCCAGTGAAGGAGATCTTTCGCACGCGCGGGTGGCGGACGAGGTGATCGCCGATGGCGCGTCCCGGGCCGGCGATCACCTGGAGCAGTCCAGGTGGGAGCCCCGCCTCGAGGGCCAGAGCCCCGAGAGCCAACGCGGTGAGTGGCGTCAGGCTCGCGGGTTTCAGGATGACGGCGTTGCCGGTGGCGAGCGCGGGTGCGACCTTCCAGCACGCCATCAGGAACGGGAAGTTCCACGGGACGATCGCCGCGACGACACCAACGGGTTGACGCAGGGTGTAGTCGAAGCCCGATCCGCTGACCGGGATGGTCTCTCCGACGAACCGGCTGATGCCGCCGGCGTAGTATTCGAAGCAGCGCGCCCCGGCACCAACCTCGGCGCGGGCGTCGCTGATCGGTTTGCCGACGTTTCGCGCTTCGATCTGGGCCAGATCCTCCTGACGCTCGCGGATCTGCGCGGCGATCCGATAGAGGGTGTCGGCGCGCGTCTGGGGGTTGGCGTTCCGCCAGGACGCGTCGTGGAAGGCGCGACTGGCGCCGTCGACGGCGCGGTCGACGTCCGCGACGCTCGCGATGGGGACCGTCGTCAGCGGTTGCTCGGTGGCGGGGTCGATGAGGGTCGATTCGCCGGATGCGGTGGTCCGGAGCTCGCCGTCGATGACGAGTGCGTTCGGGAACGGAGCGCTCACCATGCCTCCTGATACAGTGCGAGCAGGTCGTCCTGCCTGCACGCGCGTGGATTCGTGCGATGGCACTCGTCCTCGAACGCCCGGCTGGCGAGGTCGACGAGCCGGGCCGCGTCAGGGACGACATCGCGCAAGCGTTGACCGATGCCGATCGAGCGCGTGAAGGAGTCGAGGTAGTCCGCGACGGCCGTGCCCGGGGCATCGCTCGCCGGGAGGCCGAGCGCGGTGGCCACGCGTGCGTAGAGCTGCGGGTGGGCTGCGGCGTTGAAGCGGATGACCGCGGGGAGTACCAGCGCGTTGGCGAGGCCGTGATGGACGCCGAGCTCTGTGGAGAGCGGATGTGCGAGCGAGTGCGCGGCTCCGAGATCCTTTTGGAACGCGACGGCTCCCATGGACGCTGCGACGAGCATTTCGCCCCGTGCTTCGAGATCCCGACCGTCGGCCACCGCGCGTGGGAGAAAACGCTGGACGCGATAGATCGCCTCGAGCGCGATGCCGTCGCACATCGGGTGGAATACCGGGCAGACGTAGGACTCGATTGCATGTGTCATGGCGTCCATCCCGGTTGCCGCGGTCAGATGCGGCGGGAGGCCGACGGTGAGTTCGGGATCGAGGATCGCCAGGCTCGGCAGCAATGCTGGTGCGCCGAAGACCATCTTCCGTCCGAGCGCGGCGACGGTCACGACGGTGCTCTGGCCGACCTCGCTCCCGGTTCCTGCCGTCGTCGGCACCGCGCAGAGGGGGACCACGTGGGTCGGCAGCGTCGTGAGGTCGATATCCGTCAGCGGGACCGTCGGGGCGGCGATCCTGAGGATCAGGGCCTTCGCGCCGTCGATGGCGCTGCCGCCGCCGAGTCCGATGACGGCATCACAGCCCGCGTCCGAATAGGCACGGTACGCCGCGTCCGCATCCTCGGCGCGCGGATTCGGGTGGACGCCGTCGAAGTGCCGCCACGCACCCGGCCAGACGTCGTCCAGGGTGGCGCGCATGAGCGCGTAGGCGTCCGTGGCGGTGAGACCCCGGTCGGTGACGACCAGTGGCCGTTGGACACCCGCACCGTGTCCGGCCCCCGCGAGTTCCTGCAACGCACGCCGCGCTCCGGCACCGAAGCGAATCTGTGTCGGAAAACGAAAGCGCGCGAACTCCATGGGACGAGCGCTGACACTTACGCCCGCCATGCGCACGTCGTCAAACGGGTGCCGACGGTGTCCAGATGCCTGTCAACGAACGGCCAGCCCGGCCACGGCTGCGAAGCGGCGAAGCACCGTCGCCGATTCCGGGCTTTCCCGGGCCGTGGCCGCAAGGGATCCCGGGTCGAATCCCTCGTCTCGCAGCGCGTCGGCGCGTACGTCCACGTAGCCTCGCATCACCGTCGCGTCGAACTCTGGATGAAACTGCGTGCTCCACGCCGCGGGGCCGATCGCCAGCGCCTGATGTGGATCATGCGCATTCCCGGCCAACACGCGGGCGCCGCGGGGTGGGGTGATCACCGACTGCGAATGCGATTCCTGGGCATAGACCCGGGGTGGAAGCTCACCGAAGACCGGGTCGCCGGCCGCGGCCGCATGTACGTCGATCGTGGCGGTGCCCATCTCGCGTCCCCGGGTGTTGTCGCCCACCTTGCCGCCGAGCGCATGCGCGAGCAGCTGATGCCCGTAGCAGATGCCGAGCAGCGGCGTTCCCGCTTCCAAGACCTTCGGCAGCCACACCGCCGTGCGCTCGCTCCACGATGCGCGCTCGGTCACCATTGCAGGCGAGCCCGTCAGGACGAATCCAGCCGCCGCGGTCGGTTCGGGCAGCGCTTCACCCCCCACGACATCGACAGCCTCGACACTCTCGGCGGGGATCCCAGCAGCCCTCGCGATCAGCCGATCGAACTCCCCGAGTTCGGGAACCGCCGTAGTGCCGAGCATGACCACGATCAACTTCATGACGTCGGAGAACTACAAGCTGCACGCCCGCTCTCGCAAACCCCATGGACAGCGGCCCTTCTTCCGGATGAGCGAAGCCGACGATCAGGCTCCCGCGACCGCCGCGCTTCCGTGGGACCTAGCGGTCGTGCATGCCGAGCGCGTCCATCAATCGGCGCGTCTCGAGGGTCAGGTTGGCTTCCGCGTACTGGCCTCGCCAGCTGTCGGCCATTTTCGCCTCGACCGAGGAATGCGTATGGAAGTTCGGGTCGCCGAGGTTGACGTTCATGCGACGGCGCTCGCCGATGGAGTCCAACATGCTCGGCTCCACCTGTAGCCCGATGGTGTCGCACAAATCGGTGATGACGCCCTTCGGGTCGGCGACGAGCTGCTCGAAGCGTATGCGCGCGTGCTGCCCTGCGGCGACCGTTGCCAGAAACTCGCGAATGATCGTCTGCTGGACGACCCACTTCGTCTCGCGCTGGTGGGCGAGAGGGGTCATGCCGTTGTTGACGCGCGCGGCCAATCGCGAGACGTCGTGCCAGATCCGCCGCCGGAAGCCTTTCCATCCACCCGGCGCCAGTCGCTCCCGGCGCTTCATCCGCACCGTTGATTCGATGACCCCGAGCGGATGTCGAATCAGCCAGATGTAGAATGGGGACAGAATGAGCGAGCGGCGCAGACTCGCACCGTCGTTGGCGTACGCAGGGGTCTTGTCGAGCAGGTACATGTCGGGCTCGAGGAATCCGAGCATCCACTCGTAGACCTGCGGGATCTGCATCTCGTGGCATGCATCGTCGATCTCGGCGGTCGCCTTGGGCTTGCCGATGAGATGGAAGAACTCGACGACGCTCTCGACGGCGACGGGTTTCTCACGGCGCCACGATTGGTAGTCGGGATACCGTAGAAGGAAGAGCTCTTGTGGCGCGACGATGCGACTGTGTGCGCCCAGGATGACGCGAGTCAGTGTCGACCCGGAGCGCTCCGAACTCAAGATGAGCAGGAGCCGGGGGCCATGTGTGCTGCCGTTCGACGCGCTTCCCACGATTCGTTCGATTCTATTGAACCCTTGGCGGAGACCTGAGGCAGTCTAGCTCGGAATCCGGGTCTCTGCGAGGCCCGAAGTTGCCTCGGACGGTGCGGCAAGAGGGCCGCTCGCGGTCCCCCTCGCGTCCGTGTGACGTTCATTGTACCAGGGGCCGGGCAGGGCCAATAGTAACGAAACCCGTCGGTCAGGGGGGACGCATGTCGATCAGGGACTATTCCGACTACGATGGACTCGGGCTCGCGGAGCTCGTTCGCAAAGGGGATGTGACGCCGGCGGAACTCGCCGAGGAGGCCATCACCCGCATCGAGCGCCACAATCCGATCCTGAATGCGATCGTGCATCCGATGTACGAAGAGGGGCGTGAGACCGCGGCGCGTGTTGCTGACAGCCACGGTGCGGCGGCCTTTCCCGGGGTGCCCTTCCTGCTGAAGGACATTCTCGGAAACTACGCTGGGGTGCCCACGAACTCGGCCTGCGCCTTCATGCAGGGCAAGCCCGCATCGCACGACGATACCCTCGTGACACGATTCAAGGCGGCCGGACTCGTCGCCCTTGGCAAGACCAACGCCCCCGAATGCGGCATCCTTCCGACCACGGAGCCGCTGCTCTATGGACCGGCACGGAATCCGTGGAACACCGACCACTCGACAGGTGGCTCGAGTGGCGGGTCCGCGGCCGCCGTGGCGGCCGGCATCGTGCCCATCGCGCACGCGAACGATGGCGGCGGCTCGATCCGGATTCCGGCTGCATGTTGCGGCCTCGTCGGGATGAAGCCGACGCGCGCGCGCAATCCGCTCGGCCCGACCCTCGGCGACATCATGCACGGGCTCGTTGCCGAGCATGTGGTGACGCGTACGGTGCGCGATAGTGCGGCCGTGCTCGATTGCACGCACGGGCCCGAGCCTGGCGACCCGTACTGTGCGCCGCCGGTCGTACGCCCCTTTCTCGAAGAGACGTCCGCATCGCCGGGGAAGCTGCGCATCGCATTCGCGCGGACGACGCCCGTGGGCGAGGCGCTCGATCCGGCATGCGTCGCTGGCGTGGAGGCGACGGCGCGGTTGTGCGAGGAATTGGGCCACAGCGTCGAGGAGGCCGCCCCGCCGATCGGGGCCTCGACCCAAGATCCGTTTCTCACCGTCTGGAGTGCCGGCCTCGCGTTTACGATCGATGCGTTCGCGTTTCTGAGCGGCCAAACCGCCACGGGCGACGACTTCGAGCCTCTCACCTGGGCGCTCTACGAGCACGGCCAGACTGTGAGCGCCTCGCAGTACCAACTTGCGATCGCGATGTTGCAGATCGCGGCGCGCCAGGTCGGACAGTTCCACGAATCGTACGATTGCTGGCTGACGCCGACGCTTGGGGCTCCCCCGATCAAGAACGGCATCATTGACGTTCGCGAGCGTGATCCGTTCACAGTTTTTGGCGCGCTCCTCCAGGAGTATGTGCCGTTTACACCGATACAGAATGCGACTGGGCAGCCGGCGGTCTCGTTGCCACTGCATTGGACCGATGGAGGACTCCCGGTGGGCATGATGTTCACCGGGCGGTTCGGCGATGAAGCGATGCTCTATCGGCTCGCGGGGCAACTCGAGGAGGCGCGACCGTGGCGCGGCCGCCGTCCACCGGTGTGGAGCTGATTGCGCGTTTCCGCAGGTGAGCCTCCCTGCCCGATGTCCGCAACGGCGGACACCGGGCAGCTCCGCAACCAACCCCGTTCTGCACGGGGCCTTCCCCCATCCACTCCGTCCGCTTGGGAGCCCCGCAAGCCGTGCGCGAGACTCCCCCCCTCATCTTCTGGCGGGCACCACGGATCCCTTCGATGCTAGCGAGTGCGACATGACGAGACTCTGTAGAGCAACGACGATGCCAAAGGTGCACCCACGGCCTATCGCGTGTTTTCCAGGACGGCAGTCGGCGAACTGTGCGGTCGGTAATGCGGGATCCCGCGAAAGTAGAGTGACTTCCGACGGATGACCGTGCTGTGGCGTGATGCGCCCAGAGTGAGGCAGATCGCCACACCTCCGCATGCGCTGTGGCAGATGCCGCATGGTTCGGGAGGTAGCTTACGAGTTGGCTCCGGGCGTGCCGCCGGCCACGCTCCACGCGAGTCTCGAGAAAGCTGCGCGGGCTGGGCGAATCGCATCGATTCGGTCGTTCTCGGGAAAGCGCTGCGATGCCTCGTTCTGGGGCACGACCCGCTGGCTATCCCGTTGCGGTTGCAGTACGATCCGGGCGGCTGTGGAGGTGACCGCTGATGTTCTTGTACTGGGGAGGCTTACTCTAGATGCGTGTTCATTGCCGCCGTATCGGATCTTCTTTCTTTCAACGGCACGCGCCGGTGGGTACGCGCGCGCTGAGCTTCATCGTTTGTAGCGTCTTGTGCAGTATCCTGGTGTGGACCGGGCCCGCGCAGGCTGATCGCTCGATCGGCGACTTTTTCCTCCCGACCGGTGACAACCCCCAGAGTTTGAGCGCGGCCGATTGCGATGGCAACGGCGCCATGGACCTCCTGGCGGCGAACTTCAGCGACGACACGGTCACCGTCTACCTCAATGAAGGATCCGGGGTGTTCGGCCCGGCGCAGACGATTGCGACACCGCCATCGCCAGCGGGAGCAGCGTGCGACGACCTTACTGGCGACGGACTTTTCGATGTCGTCGTCAGCAGCTTCGTTGACGGATCTCTCACCATCTACGCGGGCCAGGAGGTCGGAGGGTTCATCGAACTCGGCACATTCGACGTCGGCGAGGGGCCGCGGTCGGTCTCGATCGTCGATTTCGATACCAGTGGCTCGTTGGACGTCGTCGTCGTCAACTCCCGCTCGGACAACATCTCGGTCCTGTTCGGTGATGGGGCCGGAAATTTTCCCTTCGAGGCGACCACGGTCAACCTCGACGGTCTCAACCAGTCCAACGCCCCCTTCTCGGGTTTCGTGTCGAACTACGATGACAACGCCTTGCCCGATCTGGCGATCGTGAGCCAAGGGCGGCCATCGTTGCACATCCTGCTGAACAGCGGCGCGGGCCTATCGCAGGAGCCCATGCCTCAGTTGCCGCGATCCCGGGGGCTGGCGGGAGCCGACATCAATGACGATGGACTGGCAGACCTGGCGGTGCTCTCGACGGAGTCAGTCGTGCGGATCCTCCTCGGGACCGACACGGGCTCGTTTGTCGTCGATGAAGCCGTGCTCGTGCATCCCTCGGCGCGCGCCGTTGCGGTCGCCGATTTCAATGAAGATGATCTCGTCGATATCGCGGTTGCCTACAATGAAGACAACACCATTCAAATCATTCCGGCGACCGCTCCTGGACGCTTCGCGAATGTCGGTGCCGTTCTCGCGTCAGAGTCGCACAATCCGCTCGCCGTTCTCGCCGCGCGCAGCACGGCTGGAAGCGACCAATTGGTGTTGGCCGACGGGGACACCCGAAGCGTGTCGTTGCTCGAGGCCGATGGCGCCGGGGCGATCTCGCCGACATTGCTCCGATCGACTGCCAACGCCCCCCAGGCACTGATCCTCGCCGACATGACCGGCGACGGCCTTCTCGATGCAGTGACCGTCGTGAAGGTGGGGCGTGACGTGACCTTCGAGATCCTCCCCGGAACCAGCGAGGACAGCTTTGCCGCGGCGCTGGCTGGGCCAGGGCTGGAGTGTGGTGACGGTGTTACGGAGGGCGCGGAACTCTGCGACGACGGCAATACCAAATCCCGCGATGGCTGCAGTCGCAATTGCAATCCAGAGATCGGCCGGGGCGTGCTGTCGATGGACGCGGCAGACATCAATGGCGACGATCATACCGACCTCGTGATCGTCGATCGCCGTCGGGAGTTGCTCGTGCTCCTCGGTGACGGCGCGGCTCGATTTTCCGGTGTGCTCAAGCTGGGCAAGGTCCGATCCAAAACCACGGCACAGGTCGGGGACTTCGACGGCAATGATACGCCCGATATCGGATATCTGCCCTCGAGTCGGCGCGACGGGGCGGTCGCGGTGTTGTTCAACGATGGACTGGGGAACTTCGAGCGCGTGGCGGTCGTCCCGACGGGCCGGTTTACCGGACCCGTGCTGAGCGGAGACATCGACGGTAACGGTACGCTCGACATGGTCGTCATGGCGGCGAGACGTCCACGTGGCCTCATGACGCTGCTGAACGACGGCGCGGGGCCCGAGCGCGTCAGTGAGCTTCGCAAGGTCGAGCGAAGGATCAACTCGCTGGTCGCGGCCGATTTCGACGAGGACGGGCGGCTGGATCTGCTCGCGCAGTTCAAGAAGAAGCGGCAACTGCCGCTGGTGATGCTCGGCATCGGCGCGGGCGAATTTGCCCCGGGTGCACCGGCGTCGCCCAATAGTGAGCGCTTCACCGGCGCGACCGTGTTCGACGTCGATCACGATCTCCACCAGGACATCGTCATCTGCGACGGCGCGATCCCGACGCCGTGTCGTGCGCTCTATGGCGACGGCGCCGGGAATTTCGGCGAGCTCCCCGACGCGGCCAACGACCGGATCGGCTCGAACCTGGTGCATTTCGCCGATGCCGATATCGATCTCGACGGAGTGATGGACACGGTCGGGGTCAGCCGCAACGACAATCGCGTCGTCGTTCTCTTCGGCAGTGCTGGCTCCAACGAGGTCACCCCCGTCGAACTCGGAGTATCGATCAAGCCGATCGTGGTCGCGGCGAGTGACATGAACGGCGACGGTATCCCCGACATCGTGGTGACCAACGAGGGGACACACGACATCAGTCGCTATATTCAAGGACAAGGGTCCGCGTCCCCGCTCCGTGGCAATCGTTCGTTCAGCGGTGTGCGCGTCGCCACCGGAGGTGTGCGGCCGCTCGATGCGACGTTGGCAGACCTCGACGGCCAAGCGCCGCTCGACGTCATCGTCAGTCTCGAGACCCTCGACGCCGACGATCTTGCCGGTCCGGCGGGCGTCGTCCTGTTCCGGACGCAGGGGACGTTCCTCATCAAGACCGCGAGCATCCCAACGGGGGCCCGGCCGCTCGCAGTGGCCGCGGGCTTGCTGAACGACGACGCGGTGGTGGACATCGTGACCTCCAACCACGACGACGATACGTTGACGGTGCTGCTGTCGACGGGTGTCAACGCCTACGACCCCGTGACGCTCGATTCAGGTGGTTTGCGGCCCACGGACATCATCCTGGGCGACGTCAACGACGATGGGGATCTCGACCTCGTCACGGTGAACGAGCAGAGCGCCAACATTGTCGTGTTCCTCGGAGACGGTCTTGGCGGCTTTGGCGCTCCGATCTCGACGACGCCGCTTGGACGCGAGCGCCCGTGGAATGTCTGCCTGGGGGACTTCGACGGCGACGAGCACGTCGATCTCGCACTCGCGAGTGTCCAGACCACCGACATCTCGATTCTCGGCGGTCACGGCGACGGCACGTGGCGCGACGACGGCCGTGTGTTCTCGTTCCCGCAGAATCCGACCGGACTGGTGTGTCGTGCTGTGGACGGCGATAGCCTGACGGATGTTCGCTTCCCACGCCGCGATACCGGGCGTGTCGAGTCCATCCTCACCGCTACGCCCTAGGGAACTTCTGCACGACCCCCTAGGGAACCTCTGCACGACCCCCTGGGTGTTCCGGCGGTTCAGCGCCGATCTTGAAGCTTCGCGAGCAGGCGCAGGATCTCCAGGTACAGCCAGATCAGCGTGACCAGCAGCCCAAACGCCGCGTACCACTCCATGAACTTCGGCGCGCCGCGTTCCGCCCCTTCCTCGATGAAGTCGAAGTCGAGGACGAGATTCAGGGCGGCAATGCCGACGACGAACAGGCTGAACAGGATTCCGAACGTGCCGCTGCTATGGATGAGCGGAACGCTCGTGCCGAAGAAACTCAGCACGAAACTGATCAGGTAGACGACCATGATCCCGCCGGTGGCAGCGACGACGCCGAGCTTGAAATTCTCGGTGGCGCGGATCAGTCCGGATCGGTAGGCCAGCAGGAGCGCGCCTAGCGTTCCGAACGTGAGGAACACGGCCTGGCTGACGATTCCCGGGTAGCGCGTTTCGAACGCGACCGAAATGCCGCCGAGCGCCAGGCCCTCGAGGGCGGCGTAGATCGGCGTGGAGACGGGCGCCCATTCCTTCTTGAAGACGGTGACGAGCGCGGCGATGAGGCCACCGATGACACCGCCCATCGTCAGCATGCCGACTCTGGGATCGCCGGCGGCGCCGAGGTTCCAGGTGTAGGTCGCGCCAACGAGCAGGATCAGGAGTGCCAACGCCGTCTTGTTGACGGTGCCGCTGACGGTCATGGTTTCGTCGCCCGCGCCGACCGCCGTACCTCGAAACGTCTCGGCTGTGAGCGCGGGATTGCCGGATCGCATTGCCATATGAGCGTTCATGGCCTCACTCTGAGTGCGCGCCAGGTCCTCGTCAACCGCTCGGACGGCGGCTGCTGGTGTCTCTCGGCCGCTCGACCAGTTGCCGGAGGGGCCGGCTACGCGAGGATGTCGAGCCGCTGGCCGCGCGGAGGGGGCTCGCGGTGGGTTGGACGATCGCGCTCGCTGGTGTCGGCAAGCCCGCGCGCCAGGTCGAGGGCGCGCGGTGAGAACTGTGTCACAATGGCGTGTCGCGATGCGGCGCTTGGAGCCGAAGTTTCCGAGGCCGGCTGCAGTGCCGTCGCTCCCGTGCGTCCGGTGTCGCGCACCACGCGTACCGGGACGACCGTGTCTGCCGCGGCCGCCCGGAGGGTCTTGATGAGACCACGCGTTGCGAAGAGATCCACGAGCAACAATCTATCACGGCTCGTCGGTGGGCGTCTTCGGACGATTCCTTCGAGTAGGCCCTGGCCCGCGGGCCTCTGCTGTCGCCGCGGGACGACGCATGTCACTTGACATGCGCAGGTCGCGAGGCGCATCATCGAATTGGTACGCCGATGGCGACCTACGTCCGAAGTGCCGGTTGTCTGAGGGGCAGAAGGCCCCGCTCGTTTCGATCGGACGGTAGTCCCGAGAACCCAAATTCTGACGGCTCGGCATCGCCCAACATGTCCCGAGTCCGCTGCTGCGAGGATAGCCAATGAGAGCGATCTGGAACACGCTGAGTGCTGCTGCTGTGATGACCCTGACGCTGTTGCTGCTGACGTCGGGCACGGCAAACGCCGATCTTGCCGCAGACATTCGCAAATGCCAGACGGGCATCGTCAAAGAGACGGCGAAGTTCGCACAGGCCAAGGTCAAGGCTCTCGACAAGTGCGAGCGCGACAAGTTGAAGGGAAAGCTGGCTCCCGCAACGGATTGTCTGGTCGAGGAGAAGGCCGCATCGAAGATTGCGAAGGCGGACAGCAAGCTTCGAGCCGCCATTCCAAAGCTGTGCGGCGGCGGGAACAAGGAGTGCAACGTTGCTGATATCGGAGCGGACGCGGATTTGTCCCTCGCGGATATCGGCTGGGATCTCGGTCAGTGTCCCAATTTCGAGAACGGGACGTGCACGAACTCGCTGGGCGACTGCAACGATGTTGCGGAATGCGTCGCGTGCGGCAACGACGCCGCCGTGGATCAGGCCTCGGCGCTTGCGTACGCCGACCTGGAGGCGACCCAGGCAGGATCGACGCTGAACAAGTGCCAGGCTGCCATCGGTCAGGAGACGACGAAGCTCTACCAAGCACGTTCGAAAGCACTCGCGAAGTGCGACCAGAACGTGTTGAAGGGCAAGATTCCTGGTCCGTGCCCGGTGCCTGGGGATACCAAGACCGGACGCTCATTGGAGAAGGCCGTCGCCAAGCATAGCTCGAAGATCTGCAAGGCTTGTGGTGGCGCCGATCGTCTCTGCGGTGGCGGTGACGATTTCACTCCGGCCGAGATCGGCTTTCTGCCGACCTGTCCGTTTCTCAATGTGCCGGGCGGAAGCGGATGTGGCGGCCCGGTGTCGACGCTCAGCGATATCGTCGATTGCCTCAGTTGTACGGCTGATTTCAAGACCGCATGTACGGCGGCGCTGAGCGTTCCTGTGCTCAAGAGCTTGCCGCTCGAGTGCAATCCTGCCCCGACGGCGACCCCCACCCCGACACCGACCGCGACGCCAACCGTTACCGCGACGCCGACCGTGACGGCGACACCAACACCCACACCGACGTTCACGCCCCCGGCTGACGCCGAGGCGATCACCTGCCAGCGGACGATCGTCGAGGAGAGCGCGTTGCTGGCGCAAAAGCGTGCCAAGGATCTCGAAGCGTGCGAGGCCAGGAAGGTCAAAGGATTCCTGCCGCCCGCGACGGTGTGTGTGCTGGAGGCGGATACTGCGACCAAGCTCGCGAACGCCGAGGCGATCTTTCGGAGCCATGTGGCCCGTGATTGCGGCGGCGCGAACGAGACCTGCGATGCCGTCGACGATCCGAGCATGTTCGAGATCGGCTGGCACATCGGCAGCTGTCAGAATTTCGAGAATGGATCGTGCGACAACGTGATCTCTGATTGCGGGGACATCGCCGATTGCGTGACGTGTGTCGTCGAAGCCGCCGTGGATCAGGAGATCGCGCTCGTCTACGAGAGTCTCCTTCCGTCCACGCCAGGCAGCGAGCTCAACGATTGTCAGCTGAGGATTGGCGAGGAGGCGGAACTCTACTTCGAGCAGGGCTCGAAGGCGCTTCGACGGTGTGAGGACTTGATCGTCAAGGGCGACATCTCTGGTCCCTGTCCAGACCCGGGGGACGGGTTGGCCGTCGGCAAGATTGCCGATGCGCAGACGACAATGGTCGAGATGATCTGCACCAAGTGTGGTGGTGCAGACAATCTGTGTGGCGGGAGCCCTGACCTCGATCCGGCCGTCATCGGTTTTCCCGCGACGTGCCCCAACGTGACCGTCCCGGATGGATCGAGTTGTGCCGCTCCGATCAGCACGCTGGACGATCTGATCGCCTGTGTCGATTGCGTAACGCAGTTCAAGTTCGGGTGCCTCGATTATCAGATGGTGCCTGGTCTGAAGCCGTATCCCTCCGAGTGCAATCTCGAGGTGGCAACGCCGACACCGACGCCGACTCCGACGGTGGTCGTGCCGACGGCGACGCCCACCGTGACGGCCACGCCCACCGTGACGGCAACCCCCACCGTGACGGCGACGCCCACGGTGACGGCGACGCCGACGGTTGTCGGTACGCCCACCGTGTCGGCCACGCCCACGCCTGGCTGTGGCAGCGGGGTGATCGATCCCGGCGAGGACTGCGATCCTCCGGGAAGCCCGAGTTGTCCAGGTGCGGGCAACGGGCTGCAGATCTGTAGCCCGAGCTGTACGTGTCTGTGTCCGACCGAAGTGACGTTCGAGGTGGATCCGAACGATCCGGCGTCGTTGCTCGACACGG
>Ga0315338_1001687_pt1 | contig 25778 bp, 14 predicted proteins | sample ASW8metaG_FD_204518 | JGI IMG/M metagenome (GOLD analysis project Ga0315338, IMG submission 204518) | Ammonia-oxidizing marine archaeal communities from Monterey Bay, California, United States - ASW #8 | ecosystem: Environmental > Aquatic > Marine > Coastal | place: USA: California | collected... | reverse complement strand
CAGAACATTCAAATTCCGGTGCGAAAGAAACTGCGAAAGAAACCGCCTCCGAAATCGAAGCCAGTCGTTAGAGAGTCTCAGCCGCCGCATTCCCAAAATAAGCGGATCACGATCAAAGGCCAAATCTTCTTCCTGGATGGCCAAGGCGAACGACAGGGCCGGGAGGCGACTTTGTTTCTAGACCTCAACGGGGATGAGGCACACGCAGGAGGCCGAGAACCAGTTGTTGAAACAAGTAATAAAGGTACGTTCGGCTTTCAGCCTGTCTATCTGCCGGTGGATGGGGATAAGGTCCAAATCGTCGTTCATAGAGTTAAAGAGGGAGTTTTGTTTCAAAACTTCGGCCCGATTCCGGTGCCGCTGGCCGATGCAAAAGAGGGGACCATCGTCGTCCCGATTGAACTCGAGCACAAATTGCTCACGATCTCGGGCCGTGTGAAGTTGCAAGATGAGGACAAATCGTTCGAGGGGATCACGGTCTACTTTGATCGCAATGAAAACGAAATACCCGACGAAGGGGAACCTAAGACCCAAACGGACAGTGACGGGGAGTACACATTGGAATTCCCGATCGATTCCCCAAAAGACATTATTAATCTAAACAACCGAATGATATGCCCCCAACCTCCCGAAGGAGACTACACACCTCCGGTGAAAGCAACCGATTTTTATAAACAACGCAATGACGGGAAGATGGGGCTTTCTTTAACAAACGCCAATTTTGTCTTCAGAAAAAAACCTCCCGTCAAACCGCCAGAAGGCAACCCGGCAAACACCGAGGAGCAAACCGCAGAGAATGAAGGCGAGTCAGATACAAATGGAGAGGAGCAAACCCCGGAAGATGAGGAGGGGGGAGTCCCGGAAGAGGAATCTCCCGTCGTGGGCGACCCGGAGACCAACCCGGAGGGTTTTCTCCGCCAACTAGGTTTTGAGCCCAAAACGGAAAGGGAGGGCGAAGAGGACACCGAAGAGAACAATAAGCCGATCTGGATCTTTAAGATCGATCCCGATCTGCTGCGCACCTTCAACAAAAATAAAAAAACCTACTCTGGCAACGCCAAAAAAGGGAAATGGAATACTCAGATTCCAGAACTGGAGTCGCAAATCAAACGCTACGACGCGCAGATTGAAAAGATATTCAGTGATGCCAAAACCAAGACGGAAAAAAAGGCTGCCCCGCGGAAGGCTCAACCCTACGATGAGAAAAACATGGAATTGCGTGGGGAGCTCGAAATACTTGTCAACGCTCGCGATGAATTACTAGTCCCTCTGATCCAGCTCGCCGAGGCGGTAAACGAACAAAACATGCGAATCGAAGCCGCGTTGGAACAGAAAAAGGACGTCCAAAAGGCAGCCGACCAATTGGAAATTTCGATCGAGATCCCCGACAAGAGAAAAGCGAAACAACTGACCCGTAAGTGGAGGCCGGCCGTCAAGTTCATCGCCGAGCAACGATTGCGTGATCTTGGGTTGTCCGAAGGGAAACGCGGATGGGTACCGGAAGGCGTCGTGAAGATGCTGGGATTGGAAGAACAACTGAAACAAATTGTACCTCTTTTTGACCAGTACCGGAAAATGCAGCAAGACGTGCTGAAGCTCATCAAAAACAGTGCCGAGCAATCCCAGATCGACACCCTCCAGAAAAAAGTCGATTACCAACGAAAGTCCCGGCTCTTCCAGGACAACCAAAGAAAATTTAACGACATCGCGAATCGATATTTGAATCTTCTCAGCCAACTCCAGTCCCAGCGGAATGATCTCGAGACGAACAAGGACAAGCTCGAGGAGACGCTGAGGCTTGCTGGCGGTAACTACAAAACCGTCATCGGCCTCTACCCTTCATCTGCAGAACTCGACAAAAAGAGAGAAGCTGTTTCGGCCATTAATGAGGAAATCCAATAAACGTGCCTGACCAGCCTGTGAAGCGACCATGAGCGACGTTTTCGATCCACATTACAAATGGCTCGGTATCCCGCCGAAGGATCAGCCGCCGGATCACTACCGGCTGCTCGGGATCGAGAAGTTCGAAAGCGACACAGAGGTGATCTCTTTGGCAACCGATCAACGGATGAGCTTTTTGCGGACCTTCCAGACCGGGGAGTACTCGGAACTCTCACAGCAACTGCTCAACGAAGTCACTGCCGCCAAGCTCTGCCTGCTCAAGTCGGACGAGAAGGCCCGTTATGACGCCACCCTCCGAACCGAGGCGACGGCGGAAGATGGCAGTGACTCCCCCGGCATAGAGGCAACCACCGCCTGGTCGCCCAAAGAATTGTCGGTCGCCGGGAAGCCAAGCGATGTGTCTCCGTTGATGACCGATGCTGCAGAACCGACTGAAGAGCCGGACCGACAAAAAATCCGAAAGCGGTCGGTCCTTCTAATCGCCCTGGGCCTTGCGGCAACGGTGCTGCTGCTGCTCATTGCTACAGAAGACAGAGAGGAAAAACAATCCGCTTCTCTCGCGAAAAGCGCTGAATCTGTCGAAGAACCCGGGGAAGGTGGCCCCGAGGCAACGTTTGGCATCGGCGAGCCGCACAACCAACCAGAGCAACAGGGCCCCGTAGAGGCTGAAGAAGAAGCAAAACAAGGAGCGGACAGTACAGACGCTAAAGAAGAAGCCGACCGCAAGGCAAAAGAAGAACAGGCCAGGAAGGCAAAAGAGGAAGCCGAACGCAAAGCGAAAGAGCAAGCCGATCGCGATGCAAAAGAAGAGGCGGCCAGGAAGGCAAAAGAGGAAGCCGACCGCAAAGAGCAACGACGAGCAATGCTGAAGCAGCGAGTGGAAGCACGGCGAAAAGCAGAAGAATCGCGACGCAAGCGAAAAGAAGAGAGTCGCAAGAAAGAAGAAGCGTGGAGACAGGACCATCCGGAAGAATATCTCGAGCGCCTCGGCCTCGTGAAAAAGGGCAACTCCTGGCAGCTCAAGGATGCTACCGAGTTGAAAGAACAAACGGACGACCTGAGCAGACAGAGGGCTTCTCTAAAAAACAATCTTGATGGTGCAAAAAAAAACGAACGCGAAATGCCTGGCCGCTACAAAAAGCTTGAACAGATGTTAAAGGTCAACCTCGCAAAACTAAAAAAGACCCGCTCAGAGAATCCGGGCGAACGACAAACGCTTATTACATGGGTCATCGCATTAGAGAACCCGGACTTCCGAAAAGATTTGATCACCGACGACTTTCCATCGAAAGAGGATTTGCCTCCGGGCCGGCAGTGGTATGCGGACAAAGGCCCCCAGACGAGGGACCGCTTGATCGAGTTCCTCAAACAACGCGGAAGCTCTTTTAAGCCGGCACAACAACAATACCTCCAATCAATCCAACAACTAGAGGATCGGAAAAAGAACTTGGACAAAGGCCTCGATGCACTCCTCAATGCAGCCAGAGAGGTCCATCAATTTAAAAACAACGTAGAAGGACAATGGGCGGAAATACAACGGGAGACGGAGAATGTTACAAACGCGAAGGGCAGTGTTCCAATCACACCGATAAAGACAACGATCGAGAAAGTGGACGAAAGAGTCGCTGCAGTACTTAAGCTGAAGGAAGAGATTGAGAACTTTCTCAACCCGCCCAATCGGGATCAACGCGGCCCTCCTCCGGGACGCCCCGGAGGCAACCGCCCGAGACAATAGATTCGCCGCTGCGACCATTGAAAGCTGCGACCATTAAAATCGGAGTACTAGGGGAGAAGCCCGGCCCTTAGAGCCCGCCCTGAGGTCACGGATTGTCCGCCGCTGCTCCCCCTCGCCCACGTGAACCGTGTAGAGCCCCGGGGCAAACACCCAAGGCTCGAATGTGCGGCCCTTGATCCGCATCGTGTAGAGAATGTGGCCGTCCCGCTGGTCGATCACCTGCACCACCGGGTCGGTCGCGCTTTCGAACGCAAGCGGGGGAAGATACGCGACTGGCTTGCGGCCATAATTCTCCTGCTGCGTGACCGTGATCGGCCAACCGGGATATTGTTTCGCCTCAGGATCGGTCACATCGACATTCCTCGGCCAGCAGTTGAAGGTGATCGTGCGGTTCGTTTTATCAAACTCGGCCGTGCCGAAACCGGCCGCAAAGGTGTTGAGCGCTTTGCCCGGCAGCGGATGCTCCATCTTGGGGTTGGCCGCCGCAAAGCAAGTTACCCGGTTGCCCAGTCCGTCCAGATGCTCCCCGGTGTAGGCAGGAGCCCCCGGAAGACGGTTCTCGCCCGGTGTTTCGGGCGACCACCAGCGGAGATAAAAATTGGCAATCGAGGGGACGCAGAACGAATAGCCAGCATCGCCGTGCGCATCGATTCCGTGATGAAACACGGTCCCGAGATGCTGATCCCCCGCAATGTGTACCGCAAAGGCCTTTCGGATTTCAGCGAGTGCCCGGTTGCGACCGCTCTGCGGCCAGCCGTTGCTATCCAGATCGGCTGCCAAACGGCCCACGCCGCCATGCACATGCGCCCCGCCGCAAAAGATAGTCTGCGAAAGGACCGCCTTCATCTCGGTATCCTCCCAGTCGCCGGCCCAGTGGCGCAGGAAACGGAGCTGCCGCTCCCCGAGCAGCTTGGCACCGGCCGCATCGTAGTCGGCCGGATCGAAATCGGTCTGCTTGACGTGATCGACTCGGCCGCCCGTGTCGGGAACGAGGCCGAGCGGGGAGGATTTGAATTTTCGGTCCTCGAGAATCGCAAAGCTGATGCCCCCCACGTTCAGGTCGGTGTAGTAGACGCCGATACCGCGGTCGACTGGTGCAGGATCGAACGGGTCGGGCAGGTGGCTCGTCTGGGCCCGCTCCACCTCCCGGACGTAGGCCGGGGGTTTGAAATAGCCACCATCCTCTCCGCTTCCGCGCTTCGATTGTTTTCCGCCGGCACCCCAGAGGTTGGCCTGACCCACATCGTGGTCGTCGGGAATCGTCACCGTCGGCCGGTCCCGGGTCAACGCGCCAAAGTCGCGACCGAATTTGAGCCAGTAGGCGAGGTGGTGGTGGTGGTCATAGACCTGATCGCCAGAAAAAAAGAGCAAATCGGGATCGATCTTTTTCACGTTCTCCACCAGATCTGTCCGCGGAATATCGCCCCCTCCATCGGGATAGATCGAGTTGCCCGTAAAGGCAGCGATGACAATTTTTTCCTTTTCCACCGGATCTTTACGGATTGTGCCTCTGTAAAACGCTTCGCTGCCGTGGACCACGCGAAACGGAACGGTCCGCGATGCGTCCCACGGCGCGACGCGAAACGTGGCCGAAAAACCCGGCTCCTGGACCTGAGCGCGGGCAATCTCGCGCCAACGACCGCCATCCTCGATCTCGAGTCGCACCTCGCGGTCGGCGCCGGCCGGCAGGGGATAGAGCTGCGCGGTGAGCTTGAGGACGGCGTCGTGATGGGCATAGAGGACAAAACAAATCTGCTCGGCCTGCGATACTTGGGGGATGGCGAGCAGCCGATCGGTCGCGTTGGATTCATCGGCAGCGGAACCGGAAGCTGCGAGCAAGAGCCCACTCGTCGACAAGCATGCCAGTAAGCGACAGGAGATACGAAACATCTTTTGCTGCGGAACCTTTTAAAAAGAAGGGGGTCATTTTTCTGCCCATCTCAGAGTAACGCATTACGCGATCGTTGACAAAAGGACCGGTGGCCCTCCTCCGAAAGCGGGTCCCTTCGGTGCGACCTATCCCTCCTGCGGGCAACAAACTATCCTTTAATAGAGACGGTCTTGTATCCGACAATCTTCCGATGAAAGGCGGCTACCATGGAATTCGTTACTGGTTCCGTACTCCAGATCAACGGCCTCAATGGCCTCGGCGGCCTAGCGATCTTGGTGGGAGTGATCTGGACGGCGGTCATCGCCTTCCAGAAAGAAAATATCCTCTGGGGTATTTTTTGTCTCTTGTGCGCACCCCTGGTCGCGCTGATCTATGGCATCCTGAATTTTGATCGCGCGATGGTCCCGGTGATCCTCATTATTGTCGGTATCATTCTTGGCGGTGTCGGCTATGGGAATCTCTTGTTTTAGGGTCGGGAAACCACGAGGACAGGGCCTATTACCCGGCGACACAGATTACCCGGCGACACGTTCCGGTTGCTAACGCGCGATCACGCCCGGCTTTGAGAGAAGGGGAGGGGATTTGTGACACGAACCCACACTGCCTGGAAGTTGTGGTGAGAGAGTAACCAGACGGCACCAACAGGCGGGTTTACTTGTTTCACATCTGTTTTTCAGTATAGTCAGTTTTTCGTGGTCGCAAGCGAGGCACCAGGCCTCGGTCAGAATCTGGCAGCGGCCAGCATCGTACCATTGGCAACGACGGGCCCATTGAGATGAAAGTCCTCATCACCGGAGGAGCCGGATACATTGGAAGTGTTGCGGTCGAGCGGTTGCTCGCTGCCGGTTATGAGGCGGTGGTTTTCGACAATCTGAGCCAGGGCCATCGTGCGGCGGTCCACCCCGAGGCGACGTTTGTCCTTGGCGACCTGCGCGACAAACAGGCAATCGACGATCTCTTCGAGGCCCACGAAATCGGCGCCGTCATGCACTTTGCCTCCTACACGCTGGTAGGTGAGTCGATGCAAAAACCTTTTTTGTATCTGGGCGAGAATCTCACTTGCGGCACAAACCTCCTGCAGAGCATGCTCGAACATGGCGTGCAGCGATTTGTACTCTCCAGCACCGCCAACCTGTTTGATGAACCGGAAACAGTGCCGATCACCGAGGCCGAAACGATCCGTCCGGGGAGCCCCTATGGGGAATCAAAGTACATGCTCGAGCGGATCCTCAAATGGCTCGAGAAAACAAGCGGGTTGAAGTATGCGGCGCTGCGGTATTTTAATGCCGCCGGGGCTACCGCCGAGCGGGGCGAGGACCACACTCCGGAACACCATCTGATCCCGCTCATCCTGCAGGTCGCTCTCGGGAAGCGCGAAAAAATCAGCATCTTCGGCGATGATTACGCCACACCGGACGGCACCTGTATCCGCGATTACATCCACATTGCCGATCTGGCCGATGCGCATATCCTCGCCCTTGAGGCGATCGAAACTGGCAGCCGGACCTACAACCTCGGCAATGGCCGAGGCTTCAGTGTGCAGCAGGTGATCGAAACGGCGCGACAGATCACCGGAGAGAAAATTGCATCGGACATCGGACCACGGCGCGCGGGCGACCCTGCAGAACTTGTCGCCAGCAGCCGAGCCATCAGTGACGAATTGGGCTGGAAACCAAACTTCCCGGAGCTAGCGCAAATCGTACAAACCGCCTGGGACTGGCACCGCAAACATCCAGACGGTTATGCCGAAGACTGAAAGAGAAAGGAGTTCCGATGCTCAACAAACTCAACATCCTCTTCCTCTGTACCGGAAATTCCTGCCGCAGCCAGATGGCCGAGGGTTGGACCCGATCGGTGCTCGGAGAGATCGTCGACGCCTATTCCGCAGGGATCCAAAAACAGGGCCTCAACCCGCATGCGGTACGTGTCATGCAGGAGGTCGGCATCGATATCTCCTCGCAGCAATCAAAAACGCTCGACGAGCTGGCGGAGATCCCTTTCGACTTTGTCATCACGGTCTGCGGGAACGCCGATGCGAACTGCCCGAGTTGGCCCGATGCAGTTACCGTGCTGCACGCCCCGTTTGATGACCCTCCGCATCTGGCGGCCGATGCTGCAAACGAAGAAGAAGCCCTAGAACACTACCGCCGGGTACGCGATGAAATTGCAGCCTTCGTGGAAACCATTCCCGAAAAACTCGCAGCCGGTGGCGACTAGGACATCTGTCGCAAGAGAACTTGCGGCAAGAACATGCGACATTCGGGAATGGAAACTCAGTGCGCCTGATCGATCAGGAAGATCCGGTTTCCGCCATCATGCGGTTGCGACGGTTGCGGCGTTCGGCACGCAGGCGAGCACGACGTTTGATTTCGCTTGGCTTTTCATAATATTCCCGGCGGCGCATTTCTTTCTTGATCCCGCTCCGTTCAACCAATTTACGAAAACGGCGGACCGCCTCCTGAATCGATTCACGATCTCGAATCGTCAGCTTTACCACATCGCTCCCTTTCGCATATTGAATAGAAATAACCGCAAGCCCAGAATAATAATGAATTATACCGCAACTTGTCTAGTCACGTCGACGGTTAATTCGCCCCGGTTGGCCCTGGGAAACCGGCTGAAAATTGGAATTGTCACCTGAGGCGTTCGCCCAGGTAGACCATTTCGGACAAACCGTATGATCGGCATCGACGCTGCCCTCCGGACAACTGACAGGCTCGAAATAGCAACATCGCGCTAAACCGCAAACTTGCCCCACGTTCCGCAGCGGCCTTTCGAGATATACAAAACCCCCTGAATATCTCATAAATCATGGGTCGAAGGTATCGTTAGACAGGCTTTGCCGGCCTATATCCGTCATCCTCCCCAGGCTTGCCCATGACTGAGAATCCCGCCGAACAGAAGATCCCCGCAGAGAACGAATTGCTCGACGACATCGAACGCAGGCAGGATGAAGTCCTGGCCCAGATCGATACCCTCAATACGCAACTCGAGCAGGTTCTCAAGTTGCATTCCGCCCCAGCGGAGCAAACCATCGCAGACGCAACAAACGGCGAGGACAACGAAGCCCAGCAGCCGGTCACCGAGCAATCAAGTCTCACAGAACCGGTCGGAGGAACGATCACTAAAGACGTTGAAGAAGAAATGACCGCTCAAGAAATGCCTGCCGAGGCGCCAACGGCGACGCCGGCCATCGAGCCTCTCATCGCGCCACCGGTCGAACATGCAGGTCCGCTGATGATCGTGCCCGTGCCAGAGAATTCCGTGCCAGAGATTCTCGCGTCAGAGATTCCCGCGTCACAGAATGGTGCTGCTCCTAGCGAATGCTAGTCGCGACGCAAATCATCCGGCCGTTCCAGGTGGCCCGATTTATGGATGGCCCGCAACAACCGCAACCCCAGCAGCAGGCTGATCACGCTGCCAAGGCCACCGAGTACCCTGAGTGGCCAGATATCCTGGCTTAAGAGCAACGAAGAGCCAAGAAACAGGGCACTGGCCAGCATTCCCAACACCAGGCGGTTCACCGAAGGCTCCAGGCCGCGATGCTTGAGATGCACGTCGAATCGACCGCTCTGAATCTGTGTGAGAATCTTATTCATGCGGCCCGGCAGCTTCTCGACCAATTGCTCGACTTCCATCATCACTTTGCGGACCTTCTTCAACCGCCGCTTCGGGGATAACCGCCTCCGGATGACTTCCTTCTGGAACGGCTGCATGACCTCGATCAGACTGAATTCCGGACTGATTTCACGGGCCGTCCCCTCAAGCATCACAAGTGTTTTCAGAAGCATGCCGATCTGTGCAGGCAACATGATGTAGTAGCGACGGATGATCTCCATCATCTCGCCAAGTAAGCTGCTGAGATTGATTTGATTGAGCGCCTGGTTTCCATAGTGGGACACAAATTCCGAGATATCCATCCGGAGCAGGCCTTCGTCCAAATTGCTGGGGACGTCCCCGAGCCGAATAATGACGTCGGCCAGGGACTCTTCGTCCGAATTCACGATCGCCAGCAGCATGTTTTCAATATCTTCACGCAGCGACTCCTCCAGCCTGCCCACCATCCCGAAATCGAGTAGGCCAATCACATTTCCTTTGAGCAGTAAGATATTTCCCGGGTGGGGATCTGCATGGTAGAAGCCGTACGTAAAAATCATCTCCAGGTAGAGTTCCGCACCGCGACGGGCCAGCTCCTGCATATCGAGCCCCGCCGCGAGAATCGCATCGCGATCCGAAAGTTTGGTCCCTTCAATCAGTTCCATCGTCAACACACGTGACGTACAAAAGTCGCCGTAGGGCTGTGGTATTTTGATCGTGTCGTTATCTTTAAAATCGTTGATGAACTGCAACAGATTGCGCTCTTCTCGGGAAAAATCGAGCTCACGCATGAGGGTCCGCTGAAATTCAGCGGCCGTAGCACGCGGCCGATAGTTCATAAATTCCGGAATTTTCTCCGCCAGTTGGGCCAGCCCGGCAAAAATATCCAAGTCGACGCGGACTTTGCGGTCGATGTCCGCGTGCTGGACTTTCAGGACGACCGATTCGCCGGTCTTGAGCCTGGCGCGATGGACCTGACCGATCGAAGCTGAGGCGAGGGGTTCATCCTCAAACTCGTCAAAGAGATCCTCGATCGGTTGGCCGAGTTCTGATTCGATGAGCTTGCGGATCTTTTTCGGATCGGTCGCTTCGACATCGCATTGCAAACGGGCCAATTCATGGGCAAACGGAACGCCAACAATATCGGGACGTGTGCTGAGGATTTGCCCTAGTTTAATAAAAGTGGGGCCAAGTTCGACGAGCGCTAGCCGGATTCGCATCTCGCGAGAGTGGCTGGTGAGCAACTGACCATCACGGTCCTTCAGCCACCCCTTGGCAAAATTCAAATCGAAGTGGCTCAGCCAGTCCGCCAAACCGTATTTGCTCAAAATGGTAAGAATCTCACCCCAACGGTTCACATTCCGGTAAACGTGGGGGAGCGTTGTAATCTTCATACTGTCAGTCCCTGTTGTCGGGAGTGTCCTTACGCCTCTGTGCAGATTGTAATCGGCTTTGAGAGAGCAGACAACGATCCACAAGCGACCCTTCCTTGACCCGATCTGGACAAGGGGCGAAACTAGAGGGTTGGGAAAGTAGCTTTGGACGCACGTCGGAGGCTTGCTCTCTCCCAAGTGTATTTTCACTCGCCTGACCGCTCTGCCTTAGGAGTCCTTGAACATGAATCGAAACGGAATTCTCTGCGGTCTGTTGCTGGCTGCCTGCAGCCTGCTCCTGGCGGCCTCCCCGGACAAAACCGGCACACAGGACAGCGAGTGGCCCAATTGGCGCGGACCGCTCGGCAATGGGATCAGCAACGAAACAAATCCGCCTCTGCATTGGAATCGAGAAGACAATGTCCTCTGGACCATGCCTTTGCCAGGACCGGCGGGAGCAACACCGGTCGTCTGGGGCGACCGTATTTTTTTGACGAGCGTCGGCGAAAATGGGAAAGATCTGTTGCTGCTCTGTGCGGACACCTCCGGCAAACTGCTCTGGACGCGGAAAGTGGGTGAAGGCAACGAAGCAGTACGTGGCGATGAGGGAAATTTTGCATCGCCCTCACCAACCACCGATGGGCAGCACGTCTGGACATTTATGGCCAATGGACTTTTGGCCTGTTACGACATGGAGGGCAATGAAATCTGGAAGAAGGACCTGCAGAAAGAATATGGTGCGTTCGACATCCAGTTCGGCCTTTCGAGCTCGCCCCTGTTGGACGGGAACCGGCTGTATGTGCAGTTGATCCACGGCCCCTGGAATCACGATCCCCACAAAGGCCTCATCGTTGCGCTCGACAAAAAAAACGGCAACGAAATCTGGAAACACGAGAGGGTGACCGACGCGATCGACGAATGCAAACACTCCTACACCTCACCGGTCCTGTATGAGGATGAGAACCAACGATTTCTCGTCACTCTCGGCGCCGACTATTGCATTGCGAATCGCCTCGAGGATGGGAGCGAAATCTGGCGTTGTGGAAATTTGAATCCCAAGAACACATACAACAACACGCTTCGGTTTGTCGCCTCGCCCGCCTGTAGCCCCGGCCTCATCGTGGTCCCGACGGCGAAAAAGGGAAAAGTGGTCGGCATCCGACCGGATGGTGAGGGCGATATCACCGATTCGGAGCAGTTTGTCGCCTGGACCTTGCCTCGAAACACCCCCGATGTTCCCTCGCCGGTGATCCATGACGGATTGGTCTATCTTTGCCGAGAAAATGGAAATCTGCTCACGCTAGATGCTGAAACAGGGGAAATTGTCTACGAAGAGCGGACAACCCGAGATCGACATCGCTCGTCTCCGGTGTTTGCCGGCGGCAATATCTATCTGACCGCACGCAATGGGGTCATTACCGTAGTCCGGTCCGGTCGGGATTTTAAGATCGTTGCCAAAAATGATCTTGGCGAACCGATCACCGCATCGCCAGTGTTCGTGGACGGGCGCCTCTACCTGCGAACTCTCAAATCACTCTACGCGATCGGCCCAAAATGAGATAGGCTAAATCGCTTTCAGACTCCCACCCGGCGCAAAAACACACCAATGTGTCAGCCGCCCGAAGACACCACTGCCTCTCCCTCCTATGTCCAAAACACGCCGTAACGACATCCGTAATGTCGCCATCATCGCCCATGTCGACCATGGCAAGACTACGCTCGTCGACTGCCTGTTACGACAGAGTGGCCAGTTCCGCGCGGGCCAACTCTCAGGTGAGCGGATTCTCGACTCGGGCGACCTGGAACGCGAGCGCGGGATTACGATCGTTGCCAAAAATATCGCGTTGCAATACCAAAATGTCAAAATCAATATCATCGATACACCGGGGCACGCCGATTTTGGTGGCGAAGTAGAGCGGGTACTCCGCATGGCCGACGGGGCGCTGCTGCTACTCGACGCAGCCGAAGGCCCCATGCCCCAGACTCGTTTTGTATTGCGTAAAGCGCTTGAATACGGATTGAAACCGATTGTGGTCGTTAACAAAATTGACCGGCCCGATGCTCGCTCTCAAATGGTGGTGGCAGAAACTCTCGAACTCTTTCTCGAACTCGGTGCAGACGACGACGTTGCTGAATTTCCCTACCTCTTCACCAGTGCCAAGGAGGGATTTGCAACGCTCGATCCCGAACAGCCTGGCGAAACGATGGAACCGCTTCTGGACATGCTTCTCGAGCGTGTCCCCGGTCCCCAAGTCGATCCCGATGCGCCGTTGCAGATGCTGGTAACGACCATTGATTACTCGGAGTTTGTGGGACGGATCGCCATTGGCAAGATCCACTCAGGGTCGATCCGCAAAAATCAGCCGATCGCCTTAATTCAAGAGCAAGACAACATCGTCCCGAGCAAAATCTCTCAGGTATTCCTGTTTGATAAACTTGGCCGCATTGAAACCGACGAGGCCCTCGCAGGGGATATCGCTGCCTTCACAGGCATCGAACAGGTCGAAATCGGCGACACCTTTGCAGATCCGGAACAGCCCCTGGCACTTCCACGTCTGAAGGTCGATGAACCGACACTACGGATGGTGTTCAGCATCAACAGTTCACCACTCGCTGGTCGCGAGGGCCAGTTCCTCACGACGCGGCATCTTCGCGAGCGTTTGCTCAAGGAGTTGGAACGCAATGTGGCCCTGCGGGTGGAGCAGGTCCCCAACTCGGATGCCTTTGCCGTGAGCGGTCGTGGCATCCTCCATCTCTCGGTCCTCATTGAGACAATGCGGCGAGAGGGCTACGAACTCTCAGTCGGCAAACCCCAAGTCATCATGCATGAACACAATGGAGTCAAAGAAGAGCCGTTCGAAACTCTTTCGGTAGAAGTTCCGCCCGAGTATATGGGACCGGTCATGGAGATGGTGGGAGCCCGGCGGGGGAAAAATCGGGAAATGTCGACCCGAGGTGATCTGACCCATCTTACCTTTTCCATCCCCTCCCGGGGTCTGATCGGATTACGGACGCGGATGCTCAACGCGACGAAGGGTACAGCGGTCATCCATCACCGCTACGAAAGCTACAAGCCTCTCGAGCCCGATCTGCCCGGCCGGGCAAACGGCGTGTTGGTCTCGATGGTCGCCGGTCGGGCGGTTGGATTTGCGCTCGACGGTCTTCAAGAACGGTCCGAGTTGTTTGTGGGTCCGGGCGACGACATCTACGAAGGGATGATTGTCGGGGAGAACAGCCGTCGCGGAGACATGGACGTGAATCCCACCAAGGAGAAGAAACTCACCAACATCCGCGCTGCCGGCAGTGACCGGAACATTCTGCTCAAACCACCACGTGAATTATCGCTTGAGGCTGCCCTGGAATATATCGACGATGATGAGCTGGTGGAAATTACTTCCAAAAACATCCGACTTCGTAAAACGATCCTCCGCCAGAGTGAGCGCAAGCGAGCCGAGAGGCAACTGGCCTCGAGATAATGCGCGATTATTGAAACCAAATCTAATGACACACCAATGGAATTTCATTTCCCCGAAAGGAATGTACGATGCCGAAAATCAGCGTCACCATCCCCCATCAACTCGAAAAGGCAACTGTGATTGAGAAGGTCCCGCCTGCTATGGAAAAAACGGCCAGCGACTTTCAGGGCCAAGACCTTGCGATCGACTGGCAGGGGGACAAGGCGGATTTCCAGTTTAAGAGCCTCGGATTTTCAATCAAAGGCACCGTTGTGGTGGATGACACGCAAGTTACGGTAGATCTCGAGCTACCGTTTGCGGCGATGATGTACAAAGAAAAGGCGAAGAAGGGGATCACCAAGAACGTGACCGCCGCGCTGGGGGCCTGATGGGGCCGCGCTAGCCCAACATGCCTGCGAGCGTTTCGTCTAGAGCAACATCGCGTCGGCTGAAAGGCGTCTCCCGGGAGCCCAACTCTCTATGAGGGCCTTGACTTTAGACAGACGATGCGGCCGTCGAGCATGGCAACCACAATTTGGCCCGCTGCGTCCACCAGCAAACCATCGGGCAACGGATCGCCGCGGAGCGCCTGCTGGAACATGCGTTTGCCGGTAGTACTGTCCAACCCCACAACATACCACTGCGGGTGCGCCCGATGGCGGGTCTGCGAACGGACAACCGCCACAATCGCGTTGGGACTTACGACCAAGGAGACCGCTTCAAATTTTCTGGCACTGTCGAGATTCGATTGCCAGCGAAGGAGATTCTCCTGCTGCACCGCCGCCGCGACATTGGCCTGCGATTGCTTTTGTGGTGCCGGATCGCCACCCTCCTTGATCCGCAAATGTTCCGCCACCCTGTCCGCATCGCAACAAAGGATTTTTCCTTGCTTATAATTAATGACGGCAAAGGTGTCATCGTCCCAGGCTGGTGGAATGCCCCCGAAGGCGATGCGGTACCCGTTGTCCTTGGTGTAGGCTGCAAAATAGCCCTTCGTCGCCACATTCTCTGCCGCCGAATACAAGATGCGTCCGCCGACAATCGCAGCGCTGTCCCGAAAGACACCTGCGAACCGCCCGTTGTTCGCCTTGGGGCGGCCCTGCTCAAATGGCTGTGCGGAACATTGACCCGTTGCCAGATCAAACTTTGCAGGGGAAACCTGGTTACCACTGGCCAACAGCAACTGGTCGCCCAACACAGTCAGATTGCCTTGCACGCTCACTCCCTTGCGCAGTTCAGGACTCAGATGACCTGTCGCGTTGTTCTGCCACAAGATTTTGCCGGTCAGAGCATCAAGCGCATAGACGTATGTCCCATCATGGTCGATGATTCCCGCCGCGAAATAGGCAACACCATCTTTGACCAACACGCCGCTGGCGACCGGCCAGGTTGAGGTGATCTTTCCAAAGACCATGAGATGCCTCTCGGCAGGAGCGGCCTGGAACCGCCAGAGCAATCTCCCTGTCGCTGCTTCGAGACAATACGCATATCCGTCGCCACTGCCGAAGTACGCGCGCCCGTCGGCGATTGTCGGCGGATATTTGATCGGGGCTGGGGTCGAAAACTCCCACACGACGTTCCCGCTCTCCGCGTCGAGCGCCCGCACCATGCCGTCCGAGCCGCCGACAAAGATCATCCCACCGGCGGCGACCGGAGCGGTCGGTATGTAGTCCCTGCTCGGAGCATAGACCCAGGCCGCGCGAACGCTCTCGGGTACTTTTACACGGGTGCTGGAAGAACGCTCCTCATTGGCCCGATAGGTTGGCCAGTCGTTCTCGCTGATGGGAAAATCCGCTATCGATTGGTCATTGTCCTCTCGCTCGAGCCGATCTTCTTCCGTCGCTTCGATATCGAAGTCGAAATCTCCTGCCGAACATTTTGCGATCGAGCCGATCAGCGACAATCGGCAGTCGCATTGCCACGGCCCAAGATAGAGCAATCCATTGGCGGGAATCGCTCCGTCGTTGCAAGCGGGTCGCTGGGCCCCATCGACGAGCACCTTTTTTGACTCGCGATCAAACCGCAACGTCCCCTCGCCACGCACAAAGAACGAATCCGAACTGGCTGTGAGACGCGTGCATGCGGTTTTGCCAAAATTCAGATTCTCTTTCTCCTCACCCGACACCGGATCAATGACAAGGTGGCTACCACGTTTGCCAATACCGAGGATGACGTTACCGTCAACATAGATGGCATTCGGATTGTTTGTAACTTTCGGCTTCTTCCATAGCAAATATCCCTTGTCGGTCGAGACGGCCACCACGTTGTTACGCGTTTGACCTTGAACGATCAATGCTTCGGGAGTCGCCACCATCATGGTCTGCGTCCGCCAGCCGGGCGTGGACGTTAGTCCTTCGCCGGGCTGCTCGATCGAGCGGAGCAACTCCTCTTGGTTGTTCGTCCAAACCACACTCCCATCGGTGGCATCCAAGCAGCGCATGTGCCGGTCCGGACAATAGAGAAAGAGCTTGCCATCGCGAAGCGCCAAGCCGCGCGAATCGATCAAGCTCTCCTCCTTACGAATCCAAAGCACCTCATTTTTTTTGACATCGAAAGCGGCCAGGGTGTCCCCAAATCCCACCGGGATCCGCTGGCCATAATATTCTTTGCTCAAATCGGCCCAACTCCAGCCACCAAAGGCACCATCCCCTTTAATCGTCGATACGCCCCCGTCAGGTTCGCCGGCCAGCACATACAAGATACCGTCATGCATGGCCATCCATTTCCACTCGCCGGGAAGACCATTGATGCGTATCTCTCCCTTCTCCTTGCCGGTTTGCGCATCGAGCAGCAGGCAGCGATCGCCGTCGATCATATAAAAGGTATCCGGCGTAGCGATAAAGGCGCTGCGGTGTACCAGATAATCCTCGGGCAGCTTGCGCTGCCAGAGCAGCGTGCCGTTGTAGCCGTTGCGGGCGATGATCATGTTCAGCCAATCCCACTCCCTACGGTGATGGGCAATATGACCCACCGCCAAAAACGTCCGGCCACCGGAGATTGTGGTCACAGCCGGCATCCCGATGTAAAACGGCCCGGCCATGAACTGGGTCATGTAGGGCGCTTTGATGTGCAGATCTTCCGAGACCGGGTTATTGGTCGCATCCCGTTCCCAATGGCTCCATTCGCCGGCGCCCGCCAACATCGGTTTGTTGCATTGAAGCCAGGTGCCAAAATCGTCCGAGGCGATCTTCAGATTCGCGGGTGCTGCAGATTGGGCCCATTTGTTCAGTTGCTCGCTCGCAACATCGGGCTCGGAGGTGCCGGACGTCTCACCGACAAGCACAACTCCTTGCGGGCGCAATACGCGGAGCACCTCAACGGCCGACAACGTATCGAGCAACTCTTTGGACGCTTCGGGAATGATCACTGCATCGAGCAGATTTGTCACAAAAGGCATCGTATCGAGCGGCCCCGATTCCACCACGACACGGTCGATGCCAAAGCCCGCCTGCGAGGCTTTGGCCCGGAGTTCCGCAGCCTGCTGCGCATCGGGCACACGAACGTAGAATAGCCACTGGCTGTTTTTTGCCAGATCAATGGCGATCTCGCCACCCTCGCCAACGATCGCACAGAGTCCGCGCGGCGCAGTGAGCTGTTTGAGAATGTTCTGGCTCCCTTGCTCTGCCTCAGCGGCGCCTGCGAGTCTGGCGACCTGCGGACCAGATAGCAGCAACGAGAGGATAACCAAAAGCAAACAGATCCGAAGACACAATTGCGGGGAGCGGGCCATGAATCGATTCCTTATTCGTCCAACGGCTAATCTGAAATGTTCTAGAACGCCACGATGATACCAGCTATGGATTCCGGCGACCACCAACCGGTTTGCTGCCCGGCACAGTCTGCTCGGCTGTGCAGTAGTCAACCTGTTGCGACTTGCCTCACTGCTCCGTTGGGGCGCGGAAGAGCATGTTGATCTTTCGCAATTCTTCGGGGTCGACCTTCACCACCTTGCGGTCAAAAGTGATGAAGCCATTGATTTCGTGATAGAAATCGGTCAGCTCTGTGTAGATGATCGCACAAAGATGTTGGGTATCCCGCATCCTGCGAGCCTGGACGAGGAGTTTCTTGTACTGAGAGAGAAGATCCTCCGGCGACGTGGCATGCGGTCCGTAGCCGCGATAGTTCTCGTGTTTCTCGGTATTCCCCTCCACCTTGTAACCAATGCCGCCGAACTCGCCGAAAGTCGCCGGGAGATGCACATCGTAGTCATAGAAATGGAGATGGCGTTCGTAACAATGCTCATCAAAATAGTCCGCGTTGTAGCGTCGCCGCCCATGGTCGTTCGGCCAGACGTGGCTCGTCGCGTTGATCAGCCGCGAAGAGTCGAGCTTTCGCGCTCGGATCGTCATGTCGCGAGGGTCAAACTGTCCCCAGGTTTCGTTGAAAATCACCCAGCTAATGATGCTGGGATGATTGTAGTACTGCTGGATCATTGCGCGCAGGTCATCCCGCGCAAACTGTTTGTCTTCCTCGGTTTTTAGCACTCTCTCATTAAAATACATCTGGCATGGGAGGTCCTGCCAGACAAGCATCCCGAGCACATCGCACCAGTAATACCACCGGCTCGATTCGATCTTCACATGCTTGCGCAGCACGTTAAAGCCAAGTTCTTTAGCCGTTTCGATTTCCCACTTCAAGCACTTGTCGGAGGGTTGGGTATAAAAGCTGTCGGGCCAGGTACCCTGGTCCAGTAGGCCCGCCTGATAATAGACCTTGTTGTTCAAAAAAATCCGTGGCACCCCATCGACCTCACCGGTCGAGATCTTCCGCATGCCAAAATAGCTTTTGATCCGATCGATCACGACATCGCCACGCTTCAGCTCCAGCGTGAGGTCGTAGAGGAACGGATTTTCCGGACTCCATAGTTTCGGATCCTGCACGTCGAGCAACAGACTCTCGCCACAACGCCCCTCTACGCGTGCGACTTCTTTGCCATCTTCGAGAGCGGTGGCAACCAGCGTGAGCGCATCGCCCGGTCGACTGGTGTCCACCTCAAGTTTCAACTGCCCGGCATCGATATCGGGGGTCTCTCGAAAAGAGCGGATGTAATTCTCCGGAACCGGCTCCAGCCAGACGGTTTGCCAGATGCCCGAGACATGCTCCGGTTTTCCGCGAGGTATTCTCGGGTCGGTGTCGTCAAAGTGGATGAGAATCTCATTGGCCTTGCCCGCCTCAAGCTCAGGCAATTCAAAGGTGAACCGGTTGAAGGAACCGGTGTTTTTCCCCAATTCCCGGGAATTGAAATACACCGTCGCGGCGCCTCCAACCGCTTCAAAATGCAGGAGCACCTTTTTCCCTTGCCAGGCCGCAGGGATTTCAACGATTTTGCGATACCATCCACGCTGCCATTCTTTTTCAAGACAACTGGTGACAGCCTGGGTGGCGGAGGGGACGAGTGCTTTTTCGGGAAACGTCTCGGGCAGTTCCGGGGGCATGGGACCATCGCCCAAAAAGTCCCATTCGCCATTGAGATTCAGCCAATCGTCGCGGACCATCTGTGGCCGCGGGTATTCGGGAAGGGGGGTGCTTAGCGACAGCTCTTCGACCCATCGCGATGTCAGCTTCGGCGTCCGCTTCCAACGCAAACTGTGTTTTTTCTGATCCTCTTTCGACGCTCTGTCCGACTGGCTGGACTGCCGCTTTGCGTCCGCTTCCTCACCCTGCGCCGCAGTACAGAGGAGGCCTACCACCAACAGAAACAATACTGACGATTTTGTTACAACGTTCACACTATTTTACCCTTTCATCTCAGATCCGATGCGCCAGCGTCCAAATCATACTCTATCGCGGATGGCCACGAACGAATAGCTTGGGCGCCGCATCGATTGTTTTCAGTGGCAAAATTCTTGCTGCGCCATAAGAAAACCGGCCGATCGGCGAGTGTTTTCACTGTCTGTGTCGAAGACCCTCCGATCCACAGCGGTCTCTACATCAAAAGCGGGTGCTCCGTTGGTATAATGCGTTTTTGCGTCGACCCGCTTCCAGAGATGCCGAGGACATTGATGAAATCGTTGGCTGTTTTCTTCAGCATCGCCATCGTCATGCAGGCATCGGTCGCCTGGACCGACAAGCCCGATCGGCAGCTTCATCTTCCCGATGGCTTTGTGATCGAACAAGTTGCCGGAGAGCCTCAGGTTGTTTTTCCGATGTTCGCCACCTTCGATGATCGTGGGCGCCTTTACGTGGCGGAGTCTTCGGGGCTCGATTTGTACAAGGAGTTGCAAACACAGACGCGGCGTTGCCGGGTGCGACGGCTGGAAGATAGGGATGGCGACGGGCGATTTGAATCCTCGCAGGTATTTGCCGACCAACTGGTCTTCCCGATGGGGCTCTGTTGGCACGATGGCAAACTGTACGTCGCTGACCCGCCGGATCTGGTGGCGTTTGAGGATCGTGATGACGATGGACATGCAGAACAGCGAAAGGTGATCCTTACAGGCTTTGGGCATACGGACAACGGCAGCCTGCACGGGTTGGTCTTCGGCCCCGATGGACTTCTCTACATGACCATGGGGCAGCCGGATGGGTATCGGCTGAAGCGTCAAGATGGCAAGATGTTGACCGGAGAGAGTGGCGCTTTGATTCGCTGTCGTCCAGATGGCACCGATCCGGAAGTGTTGTGCCGGGGGTTCGTCAACCTCGTGGAACTGGTGTTCACGCCGCAGGGCGAGATGATCGGTACCGACAATTTCTTTCACGAGCCGGTCGCCGGGCTGCGCGATGCCCTCGTTGATCTTGCGCCCGGTGGACTTTATCCGCTGTCGCTCGAAGATCGGGGAACGCCTCAGCCGATCACCGGCCTGCCCCTTCCAGCCATTTCGCTGTTCCCCGCCGTAGCGCCGAGCGGTCTGGCCCGCTATGAAGGCAGCACATGGGGCAGTGCATTTCGTGGCCAGCTGTTTTCAGCGCAGCATAATTCTCGGAAGGTACAGCGCCATGAGTTGGTTCGTACCGGTAGCACTTTCGCTTCGCACGACGTTGATTTCCTCACGAGCGATGATCCCGATTTCCACCCCTCCGACGTGCTGCAGGACGCCGATGGCAGCCTGTTGGTGATCGATACGGGCGGCTGGTATGTACAACACTGTCCTACGGGTCGAATCCGAAACTCGCACGCACCCGGTGGCATTTACCGCATCCGGCGCAGCGATACGCCGAAGCAGAATGTGCCTCGAGGCAACGGGTGGGGGCTTGAGCTGGACTGGGATCGCGCTTCTCCGGAACGATTGTGCCGTTTGTTGAGCGATCCGCGGCCAATGGTTCGCCGCCGGGCGGGTCTGTATCTTCGCCAGTGCGGCAGGGAAACGGTCGGTCCCCTCTGGGCAGTCTTACAACACGAGCAAGACATCGAGGCAAAGCAGCTTGCGATTTGGGCCTTGGCAGGCTGCACCGACCCATTGTCGCTAGAACCACTACGGCAGGCGCTAAAAAGCGACCAGAGCGAGGTGGTCACAACCGCAGCACGCGCATTGGCGCTGCGGCAAGACAAAAACAGTTCCGAACGATTGTGTGCGCTGCTTTCGGCAAGCGAACCGCAGGTGCGCCGCGCTGCTGCCGATGCGCTTAGTCGTTGCGGCCAGTCCGAAGCAGTTTTGACGCTGTTCGATTCTCTGACAACAGGCCCTGATCCGTTTCTAAAACATGCGCTAGTCCACGCCATTTATCGCCTCGCTTCGGAAGAACAGCTGCTCGCCGCGTTGGAGCATCCACACCCGGAAGTTCAACGGTGCGCCTTGGTGCTTCTCGACCAGTATCCAGAAGGGGGCATCACGAACGATGCCGTCATGGCACGTCTTGGCACCACGGACAAGGCGCTGCGGCAGTCCGCACTTCGCATTCTGATGCGACATCCAGAGTGGGCAGAGGATGCGCAGGCATTGTTGCGGCAATGGCTCGAGGCCCCCTCGCTGTCGGACATGCAGCGCGCGACAGTGCCGGGGCTGATCATCGCCTTTCAAGACCGCCCAGCGGTACAACAACTGGTCAGCACCAAGTTGACTGAGCGGACATTACCACACGACCGTCTTGTTCTGCTACTGCAGACCCTCGGGCAATGCAGCCTCGGCGAACTGCCACGGTCTTGGATCGACGGGTTGGCGAAAGCGACGCGCCACTCCGATCCGAAAGTGCAACGAGCCGCCGTAGAAACGGCCGCAATGCTACAGATTCCCGAACTCGACGCCGCATTAACGGCCCTCACCAAACAATCGGATATCCCGCCGCCGCTACGCATCGCCGCGCTCGGCGCGGTGGTTGGCCGCCAGAGAGGCCTCTCCGACTCGGCCTTCAAATTTCTCACCGCAGAGATGGACAAACGCGCAAAGCCACTCACTCGACTGGCAGCGGCGGAAGTCCTCGGCCGTGCGAAACTAACCGATTCGCAATTGATCGCCTTGCTTGAACAGATACCGGATGACCCCCTGATCTGGCCTCAGTTGCTACCGGCGTACCGCCACAGCAACAATCAGGACGTAGGCCTTGCCCTCGTTCGGCGGCTCGGAGGACTGGTCAAAAGCGATAGTTTGCGGCCATCGGAGGCCGAGCTACTCAAGACCCTGCAGTCGTATCGGGGAAGTGTCCCGGAACAAGGAGCCTCGCTCCTGACGACGCTTCGAGAAAGGAGAGCCGCGCTCGCTGGTCGATTGGAGGAGTACCAATCGCTCGGAGAGGGGGGTGATGTCGAGCGCGGGAGAAAAGTCTTTTTCGACAAAGAGGTCGCATGCGCAGCGTGCCACCGCGTGGCTTCTCAAGGTGGCAACGTCGGACCTGATCTGACCAACATTGGCGCGGTCCGGTCGGTTCGCGACCTGCTCGAATCGATCGTGGCGCCAAGCTCGACATTTACCCAAGGCTATGAGAATTATGTCGTTCTCATGCGTGATGGCCGCGTTGCCAACGGCTTGATTGTTCGTCAGTCGGCTGGCACCCTTGTGCTGCAGAGCGCCAGTGGGCAGGAGCAGCGCTTTCACGAAGACCACATTGAGGAGATGACACGGCAATCGGTATCGATCATGCCCGATGGACTCGACCAGAAGCTCACGCGCGGACAACTCCGAGATTTGCTGGCGTATCTCAAAAGCTTGAAATGAGACCTAGCGAGGAAGCAGGCGGCGGAGGCGAATGGGCCTATCTCTCACCCACGCGAACAAGAAACGGCACCCAAAGAACGATTTCCACGTTCGTTCGCCCTTGGATCTGGCCCCTCGCGTTCGATCAATCGCCGGCACGGCGAGGCGTATGCGGCCACGGCTTGACGCGCGCGCGATCCGCCCAGGCATCCCAACTGGCCACCATCTTCCGGACGCGTTCCGGTTGCTGGTCTGCCAAATCGTTCAGCTCGGTGCGGTCGGCCAGCATGTCGTAAAGCTCCCATTTGGCGTAAGGGCCACGGCAGACGAGTTTCCAGCGCGGCTCGCGGACCGCGCGATGCCCGATATGCTCGAAAAAAAGTGGCTCATCCCGCTGCAGGGATTTGCCCTCGAACGTCGACTGCAGACTCTCTCCTTCCATCGGCTGGATCGGTCGGCCGCCGAACGACTCGGGATAGGTAGCGCCAGAGAGATCCACGGCGGTCGCCATCATGTCGATCAGATGCGCATGGTCGTGAACCAGCGAACCGTTGCGACCTGCGTCGATTCCGGCAGGCCAGTGCACGATCAGTGGCGACCCGACCCCCCCTTCGAACTGGAGCGTCTTGTACTTTCGGAACGGCGTATTGGACAAGTTCGCCCAGCCAATGCCATAACTGGAAAACGTGTCCGGCCCGCCCGGCATGACATTCTCACGATTGCCAAACCGCGCTTCGGGATGACCGTCTGGAAGCGGACGCGGCGCGATGATCTCGGAACACCCGCCGTTGTCGGCCAGGAAGAAGAGCAGCGTGTTGTCCAGCTGGCCTGTCTCTTTGAGCGCTTCGATCACTTGTCCGATACCCCGATCCATACGGTCGATTTGAGCGGCGTAGACCGCCATCCGTTCGATTTGCCACGCACGATTCGGTGCATCCTCCCAGGCTGGCACGCGACCGTCGCGGGGGCTCAGCTTCCACCGCTCTTCAACCAGCCCCATATCGATCAATCTCCGATGACGCTGCTCTCGCAGCGCGTCCCAACCTTTGGCGTACGTCTCCCGGTAGCGGGCGATATCTTCTTCCAAAGCGTGCAGCGGCCAGTGCGGGGCGGTGTAGGAAACGTAAAGAAACAGTGGCTCGTCCAGTTCCACCGCACGCCGGACCGCCTTTGCGGCCTCTTCGCTAATCGCGTCGGTGTAATAAAAATCGCCCTCCGCGCGAATTGCCTCCTTGTCCCGCATCAGCCCCTTCGGACCAAAATAACTACCCCCGCCGGGCAGCGTGCCGAAAAACGTGTCGAACCCACGTTCCATCGGCCACGAGCTGCGATCGGCCGCTTGATCGTTGGGATTGTCGTAGCGCGTAAGATGCCACTTGCCGATCGCCGCCGTAAAGTAGCCGGCCGATCCGAGGACTTCCGCCATCGTCACGCAGTCGCGATTCAATTGGCCGCGGTAACCAAGCAGGTTCTGATCGCGAATCATATTACCCACACCCGCCTGATGCGGGTACAAGCCCGTTAAAAGACTCGCTCGCGTCGGACAACATCGTCCGGCATTATAAAAATGCGTGAACCGCAGTCCGCCCGCCGCGAGTTGGTCGAGATGGGGCGTATGGATCTCACCACCATAGCAGCCGATATCCGAAAACCCCATGTCGTCCGCCATGATCATGACGATGTTGGGTTGTTCTGACGTCGCACCGGCGGCGGAGGTTGCAAGCAGGACGCAAGCGAAAGAGGAGCTCACCAAGACTCTTGCGAGTGATGAGAAAGCAGAACACCGATCGCACGAAAAAAGAGAATGCGGCAAAGTCAGAAGGCTTTCCTTTCGATTTTCGCTTCTCGCATGTTCCAATGGCGACCGATCGCCAGTCGGGGTGACAGGATTTGAACCTGCGACCTTTTGACCCCCAGTCAAACGCGCTAGCCAAGCTGCGCCACACCCCGTACCCATTGCTCGCTGGAAATAGGCTCCCAGCAAGCAAATGCAACCCCATGACTATCGCAAATCGGGCTTCAAGTCGCAATGGCTGACGCGTCTATCGCCACACGTATATCGCCACAATGAAAAAACGGTATGATGATCGATTCAGAACAGAAATAGAGATCCGTTCCATTAAAGGGGGAAGATGGCGAGTACTTTTACCGACCGGCTGACCGTCGGCATCTGCCAAAAAAAGAGCCCACTGCTCGTTGGCCTCGATCCGCGCTGGGAACAACTACCCGACGTTTTTCGCAAAACGGCAGATTCCGACAATCCGGCCGACCGTGCGGCTGCCTATCGGGAATTCTGCCGAGAAGTCATCGATGTGGTCGCCCCTCTGGTGCCGGCCGTAAAACCCCAGGCGGCTTTCTTCGAACAACTCGGTCCGGCGGGGATGGCGGCACTGGCCGACGTCATCCAATACGCAGCGAAAAAGGATCTGGTGGTCATTGCCGATGGCAAGCGGGGTGACATCGGCTCCACCGCCGTTGCCTATGCTGAGGCCTACCTGGGACGCGAACAAAGCATCTGGGGCGCAGACGCGTTGACCGTGAACCCTTACCTGGGCGATGACAGCCTTGCGCCCTTTGCCAAAGTGGCAGCCGATCGCCATGCGGGCATTTTCGTCCTCGTCAAAACATCCAACCCGGGCGGCAAAACCTTTCAGGATCTCGACACAGATGGCGGGCCGCTCTACATGCGTGTGGCCGAACTGGTCGACCGGCTCGCAAGCCAATCGCCCGGACATTGCGGCTATGGTTGCGTGGGCG
>Ga0315338_1001684_pt1 | contig 25795 bp, 13 predicted proteins | sample ASW8metaG_FD_204518 | JGI IMG/M metagenome (GOLD analysis project Ga0315338, IMG submission 204518) | Ammonia-oxidizing marine archaeal communities from Monterey Bay, California, United States - ASW #8 | ecosystem: Environmental > Aquatic > Marine > Coastal | place: USA: California | collected... | reverse complement strand
GACCAGACCCGCATGGTGCAGATTAGTCAGATCCAGGCTGAAACTCGGGCTGGCAAACGCCTGTCCATGACGCCACATATTGCCCACATGTACGCTGGCCCGAAGATAGCCCGTTTCCGGTGCCGATACGCCGACACCGCGCTCAAAGATTGTCACAGCACGCTCTGTATCGAGCCACGACCAGCCACCGGAAATGGATGCACCGTAGAAGTGATTATTGGCGTTATTTTTCTCGACACCAACACCGGCCGAGAATCCCTGGCCTGTTGTATGTGAACGCTGATCATCGACATCGGTCTGATCAACATGCTCATAATTGATCGCTCCAACCACAGACCAGTCATTGCCGATATTTTGTTCGAAACCACCGCTAAAGCGTGTCGTCGCAGCTTCAACCCGGAAATTCTCAAAGCTGGATGTACGGTCACGCGTCGTCATCTCAAGCCGTGACCACACACATTGCTCATCGAGCGAATCGATGGCCGAACCGCAATTGAACAATTCCTGTGAGAAGTTGTTGGCCGATGTCAGCTGACCCTGAACCGGGGCCAGGTGAGGCTCCGGATTCAATTCCCGCATAAGCGCCTGGTAAACATCCAGATCCGCTGCATGAATGTTGCCCAATAATGCCAACAGGCGACCGATACCAGCCGAACCACCCTCGATGACTGCCCGATCCATATGATCGCCCAAGGACCGCTCATTGCGATTTAAGCTATCCAGACCAAAGGCCGTATCGATATTGAGGTGGATGCCAGCCGTGTCGGCTTCAATCGAGAAGTCGATCGCCAATGTGTCAGCAATCTCCAGCCCATTGTCAAAACCACCGACACCGGTCGCAAACAAGGTCACCGGATCTTTGTCCTGCAACCAGGTCAGGATCACATCACCTGTTCCGTCAACTGTTGCCATGCCGGTCACATTGACGAGATCCGACGCATAGGGTCCAAACGCCACATCAAAGGCCATATGGCCCTCTTCGGTCTGTTCGAAATGGCCATCCAGTTCGACCGTATTGATCACCCGGGCACCAAACAAAAGATTACTCTGCGGGTCACCATTGGCATCGAGATTGCCAAAGGTATCTCCATTGAGCAGATCAATCGGCACGCGTGACGCTGACAATCCCATCTGGAAGTCACCAGAATTTCGGAAAGTCGCCTCACCGATAGGTGGCAACATGGCGTCCGGCCCGATGGTCCCTGCATCCGTAATAACGGATGGATCAGACGCATCCTTTATCTCAAATACCGGCATGACATCAGAGACGGCGGGCAAGCCCAGATCCGTCATAACAGTATCCAGCACCATTACGGAATCATCGCTCAGCGTGTCACGCTGCAAGGAGACATCGCTCGTTGGTGCCTTCGATGTCTGCGCTTCATCGCTAGCGGTTTCTGATAATGACCCGTCTGCGAGGCGCGCGGGTTGCACATCTGGACCCGCATTCTTGTCACGTACGACTTGCGGCGTGGCAGGGTCACGAAGATCAATCGTGTCATAGGCGATGAAGGTGGAACCTACACGGTTATCAAAGGAGTTAACCCCCGAACCCAAATCCATATTACCAACAACCAGACCATCATTAACGATCGCGTCATTGCCGTTTGTCGATTCGATGGCCCAAGTAGACACCGCAGATAGTGAGGTGCTGATCAGAACGCTATTGTCAGCGCCGCCGTCCATGTAGAGACCGCGACCGGTGCCGGAACCACCCCGTACCAGCTCGCTTAATGAGATGGTGATATTACCACCACCGTCAGCGCCTGCACTTTGGGCCCAGAGCGCTGTGGAATCGAGACTAGTCGACAAGATCATGCCATCAATATTGATATCGATAAGCCCGCCGGCACCTGCGCCGCCAGCTGATCCGGCATAAACACCGTCAATCCAGCCACCGCCGCCGCCAAGGCTTTGAGCAATGACGCCGATTGTGCCTTCACCAAGAGTGAACACATCACCAGTTTGATCGAATGTGATATCGCCGCCATTGCCGGTATTATCGCTGTTGAGCTGATAGGCCACATCCGTGCCATCGCTCATCACTACACCGCCGCCGCCGCCAATCGACTGCAACAAAACACCGTGTGAGCGATCACCCGTCGTCATGATTTGACCGGTATTGGTGACATCGACAGCGTCGCCATTACCAGACGCACCATCAGACCCGCCCAACGTGACTCCGACCCTGTCGGCCCCGGAGACCATGACAGCACCACCGCCTGCGCCGATAGACTGTGCCATAAGGGCGATTGCGCGCGCTCCAGTGGTGGAGACACCGCCGGAGAACGTTGCTGTCACAGAACCAGCGTCCAACGAAGAACCACCGACCGCTCCTATGGTGGGGCGAACACGCAGAGATGATTGATCAGCAGCATCAACGAGGACAGAAGCCATTCCACCACCGCCACCGATCGATTGAATCAATGCACCAGGGGAAAAATTAGCCGTTGTAAGAAGTGTACCTGATTGGGTGCGACTTACGTTTCCACCCTGCTCGACGGTACCTCCGGTGCTCCCCAAACGCATGTCGATTGGGCCGAGAAGTGAGCCGGCCGGCGCAGTAATGTCAATCACCGCACGACCGCCGCCACCGCCGATAGACTGCAGAAGCACACCCGGTGACATCTCGCCGGTCGTCAGAATATCTCCTGTATGTACGCTCGACATAGAGCCACCGGAATTATTTGTGCCTCCGGTCGAGCCCAATGTGGCTGCGAGATCGATTGGAGTAACCAAATTAACCCCAAGCGTTGCAATCAAGTTGAGCTGACCGCCGCCGCCGCCAATGCTCTGAGCTGCAGTTCCTGCCGCGTGCTTGCCACCAACGCCGAATGTGCCGGTCGAATTAATTGTGACACGCCCGGCATTCATATCGGAGGAGTTGGCTGAGCCCGCGCGGGCCTCGACAAGAGGATCCACCGTGGCTGGATCAGCAGGCCCAAAGACCAAATCTGTGATCGCCGGACGTCCGGGTAAAGACGTAATGCCCTCAAAGTCGACGCTGAGTGTGCCGCCGCCGCCATTGATGCTTTCAGCTTTGATCGCCTCAGATCCCACGCCAAGCACTGTTATGTCACCGGAATGATTCACCGTCACATCACCTCCGGTACCACCATTTCCGCTACCGACTGCGCCGACGACAGCGGCTACAGCATTCGACAAGATTAGCGTCGCTGGCTGGCCAGTCAGGGCAAAGCCCATCGCAGCATTGCCTCCGCCTCCGCCGATGCTTTGCGCGACTATACCGTGCGCACCGTCACCTCGGGTGACGATGTTTCCTGAATTTGTGACTGTAACAGCCCCGCCGTTACCGCCGTCTCCGCCCAAGCCGCCAATCGCGATGAGTGGCGTGCTGGCTGTCGCGCCGATGGCTGCATTTGTCGCAAGCACCAAGCCACCATTACCGCCGCCGCCGCCAATGGACTGTGCAAGAACGCCGTGTGCTCCATCTCCACTGGTGTCGATGAGACCGGAATTCGTGACAATCACCGTACCGCCTATTCCGCCGACATCGCCAGAACCACCGATATTGAGGCCAGCGGATGTGCTGTTTGCGCTGGTGACCATCCCGCGTACGGAGATGATTGAGCTTCCGTTACCGCCGCCGCCACCGAGACTTTGAGCCAAAATACCATAGGCATTTTCACCGGTTGTCACGATTTGACCCGTTCCCGCAGTCGCAAGGGCTTCATTGGTGACAGTAACATCCCCACCGATTCCGCCCTGACCGCCAGACCCGCCAATGTTGAGAACATAACTCTGGCTGTTTGTTGAGCCACCACCGGTGCCAATGGCTAGGTCGAGCAGTAGACCACCATCACCGCCGCCTCCGCCAATCGAATTGGCGCTGATACCCGCAGAATTTGCGCCCGTCGTAAAGATCATGCCCTGGTTAAGAACATTCACAGTACCGCCGGCACCGCCGCTATCGCCGGACCCGCCGACGTTAACATCGATGGTGTTAGCATTCCCTCGGTTTTCAGCGCGAATATTGGCAACAATACCGCCATCTCCGCCGCCGCCGCCGATGCTTTGAGCGCGAATTCCGAATGAACGCTCGCCTGTTGTAGAGATTATGCCTGTATTGGTTACGTCGACGAGACTAGCAAAACCGCCGATTCCGCCATCGCCACCGACATTAACAGTCACAGCGGCTGACGCACTTGATGTGGTCGCTCCTGTTCCGATCGGGAGTCCGACCGTCGCTGCATAGCCGCCAACGCCACCTCCGCCGCCAATGCTTTGCGCGAGGACGCCATCGGATCGGCCGCCTGATGTCTGAATAGTTGCTGACGATGTGACATGCACTTCGCCCGGGGTACCGCCGGTACCGCCTGCGCCACCTACGCCGACGGCCAAATTGCCTGCGGTCCGCAGAACCGCGTTCACAGCACCGCCGCCGCCGCCGCCGCCACCACCTACACTTTGTGCATGAACACCGTGTGAGCCATCACCGCGTGTGGTGATCATATTCGCTGCGGTCACATCCACATTTCCAGCAGTTGCGCCGGTTCCACCTTCAAGTCCAACGGCGACATTGGCGCCGTAAGCCTCGCCACTGCTGGTTGTCCTTGAGGCCCCGACCGAAATTGCGCCGCTGAGGCCACCACCACCACCGATACTTTGCGCAACGATGCCGGAGGACCGATCACCGGTCGTATCAATCACGCCGTCGGAGTCGACGACCACATTACCACCAATTCCCCCTGCGCCACCTCGACGACCAATATTGATGTTGAGCTGATTACTGGCCAACAAACCCAGCGCCATAGACAGGGCTGTGTTACCACCTCCGCCACCAATCGACTGAGCGACAAGCCCGGCGGCATCATGACCCTGGGTCACGATTGTGCCGAGATGATTGACCGTCACGTTGCCACCACTTCCGCCGGCACCAGTAGCGCCACCAACTGACATATTCAGACTGGAGGATTCATAAACCAGACCGAAACCGACATTGAAATTGGCATTACCGCCACCGCCGCCTATCGACTGGGCGAGAAGTCCGCCGCTGCCATCGCCATCGGTGACCAGGTTACCATTGTGATTGATGAGGACCGTCGAGCCGGAACCCGAACCAGCGCCGTCACCGCCAACCGCAATAATAGCGGATACCGGATCGTTGGTTCCGGCACCACCTCTTGTACCCGCCAGCACAGCATTGATGCCGGCATTACCACCACCACCACCAATAGATTGCGCGATGAATGCGGTCGAATTGTCACCGAAAGTACGGATCAGGCCGGGACTGGCGTCCCAGCCACCTGCACCATTGCTAACATATCCACGATGAACAGTCACCGTACCGGCATGACCACCTGATTGGCCGGAACCACCGATGCCAATCGCAACCGGATTGCCTGTCGGAGCAACAGCACCGGTGACATTAATCCCACCTTGACCGCCGCCGCCGCCAATACTTTGGGCGACGATTCCGTGTGAGTACCCTGTGTATGCGACCGCTTCAAGTGGGTCCGCACCCGGAGCCGGGCTGGCCACTGCCTGGCCGTTAATTATGATATTTCCGGTACTTGCAAGAAGCACATCGCCTGCGTCAGCACCGACGCCGCCACTTCCGCCGATACCAACTGATACGGCGTAGCCCTCCAAAGGATTGGACGCTGAAGTCGCGCCGGCCAAGTTTAGGTTTGCGGACACATTAAGCCCACCGGAACCACCGCCGCCGGCGATACTTTGGGCAAGAATTCCAGCCGAATTTACACCCTCAACAAGAATTTGCCCGTTCTGCGTAACCGACACATTGTTACTGCGATTGCCTGCTCCGCCAAAGCCACCCAGACCAAAGACGAGGGAAGATTCAGTGCCGGCCGGATCGCCAGAAACTCCACCGGATATATTGATTCCGCCGTGACCACCGCCACCGCCCACTGATTGGACGAGAAGCCCGCGTGAGCCATTGCCGTTGGCAAACAGATCCGCATCCACATTTGCAATCGCGGTGTTTCCGAGACCACCGTCCCCGCCAAAGCCGCCGATCCCTGCCGTGACAGAGCCATCCATTGCGATGCCGCCAGAAATATTTATACCGCCAGCGCCGCCGCCGCCGCCGATAGACTGAACGATAACCGCTGCGCGATCATCGCCGTAAGATCTGACCTGAACCCGATTCGCAGGAAGCGGCGCGGCTAGATCCAACTGTACGGTGCCTGCATCACCACCACTGCCGCCGAAACCGCCAATTCCTAGCGCTACCGCTCGACTATTGACCGCTGAACTTCCGGGCTGTGTGATGGAAATTTGACCGGTCACATTGAGACCGCCATTGCCGCCGCCGCCGCCAACGCTTTGCACCAAAACTCCATGCGAACCGTTCAGACGCGTTTGCCCGGCTTGTTCAATCGTGATGTCCTCGCCGAAATAATTTACTTCTGTTTCCGCTGTAACAACAGCTGCATCTCCACCAAGCGCCGAAACATTACCGATCACGGTTGCTGTGACATCGCCAGCATCGCCGCCTCCGCCTCCAAATCCACCGAGACCAAATCCCAAACTGGCCGCGCTGCCGCCGGTCGTTCCTGTAACACCACCGGATATATTGATTCCGCCGCCGCCGCCGCCGCCTGCGATACTTTGGGCGATGACGCCATCTGAATTGGTACCATTTGTTGAGGTGTCACCAGTGCGCGTCAGCTCAACCGTGCCGGAATTACCGCCGGAACCGCCGAAACCACCAATACCGATGGAGCCTGTTCCAGCCGTACCGGCTCCCAGGGCGACTGCACCGGATACATTGAGACCACCATTGCCGCCGCCGCCGCCGAGGCTTTGCGCGACAACACCATCAGCATCATTACCGCCAGTGACGTAATCCCCGGTGACGCTCGCCAGCACATTGCCGGAAGTGCCGCCACCGCCGGCAAAGCCACCAATGCCGATGCCAATACCGATGGAGGAAGAAGAACTCGTCGTGAAGGACAGGGCGCCCGAGACGTTCAGGCCGCCATTACCGCCACCGCCACCCAAGCTCTGAATCATCGCACCGAAGGAATTATCTCCAACGGTCGTTACATTGCCATCAAACGTGCCGGTTACATTGGAGCCGGAACCGCCACTGCCACCAAAGCCGCCGAGACCAAAGGCCAACGTGCCGGCCGTTCCGCCACCGATTGCTACGGAGCCGGTGATATTGAAACCACCATTACCGCCGCCGCCGCCGATCGATTGAACCAGAAGGCCATGGGCATCAGCACCACCGGTGTAAACTGTCCCTGTGTGGAAGGCATTGACCGTTGACGCGCTTCCGCCGCCACCGCCAAAGCCGCCAACTCCGACACCCAAAGTGCCCGATGCACTGCTGCTGAGTGACAATGAAACACCGCCGGTGATGTTGAAACCACCATTGCCGCCACCGCCGCCAACGCTTTGATAACTCAGGCCATATGAGCGATCGCCCTGGGTCGAAATATCACCGGTGACTCCACCAGTGACCGCAGCTGCGTTGCCACCACTGCCGCCAAGTCCGCCGACACCGACCATGATGTTGCCGGTTGTGCCGCCCGTGGCCGCGATGCCTCCCGAAATATTAAAACCACCATTGCCGCCGCCGCCGCCGATGGACTGAACCAAAATTCCAGCGGAATCTGCGTTCATCGTTATTATGTCACCAGTCACGGCACCGTGTGCCGTGCTGGCTGTGCCGCCTGCACCGCCGGCACCGCCAACGCCGACTCCGATATTGCCGCCAGATGATGAGGAAAGGGTTAGACCCGCGGTAACGTTTATCCCGCCGTTACCTCCACCACCACCAGCCGACTGGACCAGAATGGCGTTCGAATTAATGCCCGTTGTTTGAGCCGCCACCAATGTATTGGTTGGGTCAGACACGCCGTCATTGACGATCAGGGACGCGCTACCGGCATTACCGCCGCCGCCGCCCAAGCCACCAATGCCAACACCGATTGTGCCGGCGGAACCGGATGTTGAAACCGCGACACTTCCGGAAACATTGACGCCACCGGAACCACCGCCGCCACCGATACTCTGCGCAATAATGCCGTCACTTCGCGCTCCGATGGTGGTCGTTGTGCCCGCTACCGTCAATGACACATTGCCGGACCCACCGCCGCCACCGCCCGCTCCACCGACACCAACGCTCACCGCGCCGGATATTGCAGAACTTGCGCCGATTGAACCCGAAACATTGAGGCCACCCGATCCACCGCCGCCGCCGACTGACTGGGCAATTATACCATCGGAATCATAACCCGTCGTCATGACGTCGCCTGTTACGGCAGCTGTCACGCGGGACGAACTCCCGCCATTACCGCCAGCGCCGCCGACGCCGACTGAAATACCCACTGCCGGACCACCGGTGGACGCACCGATACTTCCTGAGACATTGATGCCGCCATTACCACCGCCGCCACCGACGGACTGGGCCAGGAAGCCACCGGACTGATTGCCCGTGGTGGTAATCGCGGCAGAGGAGGCATCTACAGTACCACCGGAGCCGCCGTTGCCACCCGATCCACCGACACCAACCGAAATCGCGCCGCCCGCGGAACCGCCACCACCGATACTGCCAGAAACATTGAGGCCGCCAGCGCCACCCCCGCCGCCGACACTTTGAACCACAACGCCGGTTGAGCGCTCCCCACCGGTCATGACAAGGTCACCGATCGCGCCCATCACATTACCGCCTGCGCCACCGTCTCCGCCCGAGCCGCCGACACCTACTGAAACACCGACACCGCCGCCACCGCCGATTCCAACTGCGCCGGAAATGTTATACCCACCAACGCCGCCGCCGCCGCCAACAGACTGAATTAATGCACCTTTGGCATCGTCATTGGTTGTAGTTATGGTCCCGTCAAACGCGGCATCCACAAGGCCGCCAATGCCGCCATCACCGCCGGAGCCACCGACTCCAACCGACACCGCACCACCAAATCCGGCACCGCCCGCCGCGGCAATCGACACCGAGAATCCGCCCGCGCCACCGCCGCCGCCGATTGATTGCGCGACAAATCCGGTTGAAAACTCACCTTCAGTGACGATTGCGCCTCCTGAATCTACTATGACTTGCCCACCAACACCGCCATTGCCGCCGGAGCCACCAACGCCAATGGAGAGAGCTCCCGCGCCCGGCCCAGCGGCCGCAGCCACAGAAATCGCGAAGCCGCCGGTACCACCGCCGCCGCCAACGGATTGAGCAAATATGCCTTCGGAGTTGGCCCCGGTCGTTCGCACAGTTACATCGCCATTCAAATCGACGATTCCGCCCGTTCCGCCCGCATCTGCACTACCGCCCACGGCCACACTGACCGCACCAACAAAGCCTCCGGTGATCTGAACGGCAAAGCCGCCATTCCCACCGCCGCCACCGACAGATTGCGCAAAAATGCCGCGCGAGCGCTCACCGGTCGTCAAAATCAGGGGATTCACGGCGGTGGACACACCGCCTACGAGGACTGTCCGATCGCTAAGATTAACATTGACGTCACCACCATTTCCGCCAGATCCGCCAGAACCACCAATTGCCACACCCGCGAAGGCACTGACGGATACACTCGAGCCACCATTGCCTCCGCCACCGCCGACAGATTGAGCGAAGAGGCCGTGCGAGTCGTTACCCCCTGTGGTAAGATCATTGCTATTATTGACTGTAACGACGTCCGAAGCCCCGCCACCACCGGCACTTCCACCGATTGTCAGAAAAACGCCGCCGGTTGAGCCACCGTCACCGCCGCCGCCGCCGACTGACTGAGCCTGGATAGCGTGAGACAGATGCCCCGCGGTTGTAATCGCGCCGGAGTTTGTGACAGAGACCGTGCCACCTGTGCTGGCTGCACTGCCGGTTCCGCCTATTGTGACCAAACCGCCGCTGTCACCACCGGAACCACCACCCCCCCCGACAGATTGCGCAAAAATGCCACGAGCCAGTATGCCGCCAGTGGTAATCGAGCCGGCATTATTGACAGAGACCGTATTGCCATTGCCGCCACCACTGCCTCCGCCGCCCAGAGCGACTACGCCGCCTGTTGCGGCGCCCGAGCCACCGCCGCCGCCGATCGATTGGGCGAAGATTCCATCACTACCGATTTGAGTGGTCGTTATATTACTTGTGCTAGAGGTGACGACCGTGACCGTTCCAGCCTCATTCCCTGAACCGCCATCACCACCGAGAGCAAACAAGCCGCCCGACCCAAGAGCCGAGCCACCGCCACCGCCCACAGACTGCGCGAAAATTCCGCGGGACAGCCATCCGGTTGTTGAAACAACGGCGCCTGACGAGACGTAAACATTGCCGCCTGTGCCACCGCCGGAACCCGTTCCACCTAGTGCGACAAGGCCACCGGAGCTACCGCCATTACCGCCGCCGCCGCCGATCGATTGGGCAAAGATAGCATGTGCGGAAATATTACCCGTTGCCACTGACGAACCGTCCAATGCGTAAATGCTGGACGCACCACCATTGCCACCGGTGCCACCTCTTGAACCGAGTGAAACCAGGCCAGCACTAACACCACCATTGCCGCCGCCGCCGCCGATCGATTGCGAGAACAATCCGTAGGAACCGATGCCATGGGTTTCAACGATTGAGCCGGACTCGGCCCTAACAATCGCCGTCCCACCATTACCGCCGGAAGCGCCTGCGGAGGTAAATGTGACCAATCCTACGCCCGTACCGGCATCGCCACCGATACCACCAATGCTCATGGCTGTGACGCCGTGTGAAGCATGACCAAATGTGTTGACGATACCGTAATTTATCGCAGTCGCCGCACCGCCATTACCGCCGTTATTTCCGTCGCCACCGTCACCGAAAATTCCGTAGCTTCCGCCGCCGCTCCCGGCACCGCCGCCCAGGCTTTGCGCAAAGACGCCGTGAGCACCATTGCCTCGCGTGGTGATGGTCGCATAACTCGTTGCTGTGGCCCGCCCGCCATCATTGCCCGCACCACCCGTTCCACCACTGGAAAAGAGGTAACCCGTGCCACCCTCACCACCGACACCACTGCGGCTTTGAACGGCTACGCCGTGCCCGCGTGTTCCAGCTGTCGAAATCGTAATGGCACCAACAACAGACGACACCGTTCCACCAGCGCCGCCACGCCCACCCGAGGCACCGCTTGCCCCGAGATAGCCATCGCCACCGTTGCCGCCATTGCCGCCGATGCTGGCGACAATAACGCCGGGCAGACCATCGGAAACAGTGGTAATATTTCCGTGAGACGCAGGAACATTATGTGAAAAACTGTCCCCTGTTCCGCCCGGGCTACCCGCTCGAGCCGATACAAACAGGGCACCATCACGGCCCCCGCCCCCGCCGGAACCGCGACGCTGATCATCAACATTATTCACATCCCCAGCCGCAGTCGGTAACGTCACCGCGCCCCCGGGAGGCGCAGAGGGTGCGGTTGAAAGCGGTGTTACGACATTAAATACGCTACCATTGGTGAACGTCACAGCGAACACCTCTGTCGTGAGCGGACTCGTTATGACCGAGGCAATTTCCACATTGACCAGCGGATTCGTTGGATCTGCAAACACATCGCCAACGGTAACGGACGTTAAGATAAACAGATTTCCGGAAACGATCACGCCGTTGGGGACAACTTGAACGATGGTTAGCGTTGCACCGGTGACGGGGTGGGTGATCGTATCCCCGGGCACATAGGCTTCCGCAGCTCCGGTTAGCAGTAGCGCTCCAGACACCGCCAATGCCGCGCCGAGTGATCCGACACGTTTTAACAAGGTATTCGACATGAGCGCTCGCTTGAGCATTCCTGGGGGATTTTGGCTCATGGGCGGTTCAGTTTCGAAAATCTCTTCACCAGCCAACTGATCAACTGAATATTTCATGTCATCCCCCCCGGGCAGCAAATCCTTGTGTCGAGTCCGTCTCGAACATCGGCTCCGCTGAGCACCAATCGCAAATTTCGTTCTGCTTTGCCCGGACGGACAAAGCGAATAAATTACGCATCTTTCAGATTGTGTTTTTAGCCAATAAAAACAATGACTTTTATTTAGTCATTTCCAACTATCAAATTGACCATTCACGGCAGCACTTTATTCGCTAGCCCAACTACACACCCCAACAGATACAAAACTGAAGACTACAAAATCAGAAATGAATAATTGAGTCTACCCAAAATCGACCATTTTGAGTCCTCGGAACGTCATATTTAGATTTTTTTAAGGGCTCTGTGTCTTTGCGGCTCTGCTCCAAGGGCCCAGCCGATCAACCGCAAACCAATTTACCAAAGTCAGCCGAATATCTAGATTGAAAATTTGATCCACTATTTTTATGGCACACCCGCCTGAAACGCGAATCTGCTTCGTGGCCGAAATTTTCTACTCTATGCTTAAATGATACAGATACCGTGTGTCTGGCGAATATTGACGCTCCACTGACAACAACGCGCTCAAAGAGGCGCGATATCTGCTCGATGCGCTCACTTTAATTTGTTTCGATTTCTCCGCATATGCTTATCCGATGCACGGAAAATCGTCCGCATCCGCGCAATCTTCCGACGGATTCTCAATATATTTATGCTTTTGCTGTTTCATGTGCCTTACGAATTCAAAGCGTGATGGATGGCGGGTGAACATGGCTTCAATGAAAACTTATGGCATGATTTTTGGTATTGCCGGATGTATCGCGGCTCTGGCAGGTGTGGCCGGATACCTATCGCTCAAATCAACTTTTGAACGCGAAACGTTAGACCATACTCGATTTGAAATTGCCGATCGTGCTTCGAGGCAACGCCAGTTATTCACGGATATCAATCTGACGCACAATGCGGCGGAACGAAGCCTTTTGCGGCGCTATGATGACCTAGGTGAGACAGATGTCTCTGAAACCTTCGACGCACTTTTCCCTCTACAAGATGATGGCACGCGACGCTCTGCAGACAGCTTGTTTGACGGGCAAATGCAAGAAAATGGTGATTCCGTATATGGAATGGGTGCCTTCATTCCGAACGGCGAGAACCTTGCCGCCGATGAGATGCGGCTATTGCTCGCCGCCTATCAAGCCGTGCGCCAGCATGGCGAGGCTGCCTACGGCCGTTTTGACAATTTGTACTTCTATACGCCGGCCAATCAGCTGATAATTTTCGCGCCTGACCGGGATGACCGGCTTGAGTTTTATCGGGCAGATGCCCCCGCTGATTTTGATTTTCAAAGTGAGCAGATTGCCATGATTGTATCTCAACAATCCAATCCGACCGGGGTTGTCGCCTGCACCGAACTTTCCCGATTGGTTTACCGTCAGGACGGCCAGGCGCTGACAACCGGTTGCCATAAACCAGTGCGACAGTTTGGTCGGCATTTGGGCGCGATTGGCGTCACTATCGATATGCAAAACTACCTCGCGAACGCTGTGACCGATCATCGCGAAGGAATTCAAAATATAATTCTCACAGGGGACGGCTCCCTTATCGCCCATGAAGACCTGCTTTCACTCGACGAATTGACGCCGAATGCCGTTGCTCAAACCTCGCTGGAAGTCGGCGCCGAAGATCTGGCGCAAAGAATTCGTGCAAATGGGCGCATCGTCGGCGCATTTCGACACACAGACGGGCGATTTGTTGCGTTTGCTCGCCTGGACGCACCGGGTTGGTATTTCGTTACGCTATCATCAGCCAGCGAACTCTCGGGACGGGCCATTCAGCTCTCCCTCATCATCGCTTTGTTCGCTTTCCTTTCCGGGCTAACCCCTATGTTAGCGCCGTCGATCACAACGAAGGTCAAAGGCGAAGAATCCGCTCCTAGCGCAAAGCCAATTCGTAACGATCTGCCCAACCGGGATCAGGACCCAATTTTCTCGCGTTAGGCTGACTTGGGTGGATGACCCCTTATTTCGAGGTTGTCTATCTTCATACTGCGCGGTACGTCGCACCGTTGCTCGGTCGCTTCGAATTTCGGCCAAATCACTTTGGGCGAAAACAGCGGCGGCTAGTCCCGGGTCGAGGCTTCCCGAATTCAACACCCATGATCGACGTTACGTAGCGCTCCAGATAGTTAGAACCGCGCCTACGCTAACGAAAACCCCGGCGGCCGATGCGTTTGCCGTGGCCGGTCCTGCCATGTCGGCCTCACGCCCGCGGCCTTTTTGGGTCAGACCGCCTCGTTATTATCCGAACTGATAATCACCGGATTTCAAGGCTCTCCCGGGAATTTGTTTCGCCTAATCATCGAATTCAACAAGGTAATAGTGCTCCTTGTCATAGAGCCTGTAGAGAATGGCCGGCGGTATCCCGTAAGTTTGACGCAAATAATCACTTTGAGACGCGTGAATACTCCACCCCCGTATCTTTGCTCTCGGCTCACCGGGCATTTGATGAGTAGGTGGAGGTTGATTTTCGACGACAGTGCGTCCGGTTTCGCCACCAAATCGGCTCATCATCCGGCTCGGAGCCAAAATATAGGCGATCGCAGACGGTGCATTTTCGCGATCTGTTTCGCGCAACCGCCTTACGGCCTCCGTCGCGGCTCGCCCGGCAGTTCGATGATCGGGATGATTTGAATATCCGCTATCGGGCCAAAACGTCACAATGAGATCAGCTTGCCAGGCAATCATCTGCTGCATCAGGCGATCCACGTAGAGTTCAAAATCTTCCTCAGCCAGTGCACCATCAGGATACTCCCAGACCAATTGCTCTGAGATCCCAAGTGCATACCCATTTTTGAGCACCTCGGCGTGGCGGATTATCGCCAATTCCTCCATCCGACTGACCTGCGGCATCGGAGACCCTGCCTCGCCACGTGTCGCGGTGATCATGCGTGTGGTTGCGCCACTTCTCTCTCGTGCCCTGATCAGCAAACCCGCCACCGATTGCTCGTCATCGGGGTGTGCGAAAATCGCCAAGACTGAACTGGCACCAACCTCTTCAGCCACCGAGCTGACCCATTGGCCGCGAGACTCCTCGAAGAGGGAATCGAGCCAAATAATGCCTCCAGCGAAAAGCACAAAGAGTACGGCGAAAATCGCTCCGAAAATTTGACCGATACTTGGCATGGCATGGACGCCTTCTTGTAAGGACAGACGGTGTCAGTTTGACTGATCCATTGGATGAATACGAACTATTGCCGAATTGTGATCACGTGTCGAACGCGCGAATAAAACGCCGTCTAAAACCGGCGCAACTCCCTCTATAATAGGTGATTTTAACTCCAAACTGCCCCTCTTTTTTCTGAGTGATGATGCAGTCATTTCGGGAAATGTGATCTGATCGAAACCCCGGTGCGTAGAGAGGGCACAGCAACACGCTGCCGGTTTCAATTTGGAGATTTATCATGTTTCGTCGCACCTTCCTTGCCCTCGCCACCGCCACCGCAATGACGTCCGCCGCGTTTGCCTTTGGAGGCGGACCAACCAAAGACATCGTGGACACAGCCGTCGATGCAGGGTCTTTCACGACACTCGTCGCTGCCGTGCAGGCGGCGGGCCTCGTCGATACACTGAAGAGTGAAGGACCGTTTACCGTTTTTGCTCCCACCGACGCCGCCTTTGAAGCTTTGCCCGAAGGAACTGTGGCCTCTCTTCTGGAACCGGAAAACCGCGATCAGCTGATTGCAATCCTGACGTATCATGTCGTGCCCGGCCAGGTCATGAGCGGTGATCTCAGCAACAATATGATGGCAGCGACAGTCCAGGGTGACAGCGTCACGATCATGACCGAAGGCGGCGTGACCGTAGATGGAGCCAATGTGATTGCGGCCGACATTCGGACAACAAATGGCGTCATCCACGTGATCGATGCGGTGATCCTTCCACAATAGTGTCGATCAAATTTCTCCCCTAATATCGACAACCGACCTCCGCCACGCGTTTGGTGGGGGTCGGTCACTTTTCTAAAAGAACGAGACCGATAGCAGAGTGGTATTATTTTCTACCCCTGTGTGATCCAATGGTGCAGCGCCTGCGTATAGGTATCAGGTTTTATCACTGGAGGGATTCATGTCTCGTTCGAAACTATTCGCCCTAGCCGCGTTGTTGGCTACCACCTCTGTTCCGACTGCCCTCGCACAGGAAGGTGGGGCGCCAGATTTTCTGGCGTTGGGCGTAGCCATGTCGCCCGATCACCCCGGCTCAGATGACTATCGTTTTCTGCCTTTCGGGGCCGGTCGGGTGACATCGGGCGGGGTGGTCTATCAAATTGAGGGCCCCGGCATTTCAGCCGCTTTTTTCAATCAGAACAATGTCGAAGCTGGTGTGTTTGGACGTTGGGTCGGTGGTCGCGATGACGATATCGACGACGCGGTTGTTGGCTTGTTACCAGAAAGAGATGGGTCGCCGATTGCCGGGGGTTTCGTGCGTGTGCGCCTGGCAGAGGGGATCTTGAGTCCACGCGACCGGCTGTCTCTCAGTGCACGCATCGGTGCGGATATAACCGGTGAGTATGGCGATTTATTCTGGTCGAGTTCGCTTTCCTACTCTGCCCCCATTTCGCGCAGCACCCAGCTGATCGCCAACCTATCCATTTCTGGATCAGGGGATGATTATAGCGACGCACTCTTCTCGGTAGACGCCGCCGGTAGTGCTGCAAGTGGCCTGGCATCGTTTTCGGCCGAGGGTGGCGTCGAAAGCTTCGGAATGACTGTCTTTTTAGATCAGGCCCTCGCCGACAATTGGTCAGTTACTGGCGTGATCGGCGCGTCCGTACTGCAAGGTGACTACGCAGATAGTCCTATCGTCACAGAAAGAGGCGATGTGAATAGCTACTTCGCCGGTGTTGGCTTGGGTCGCCGTTTCTAAAACGTGCGGCACAGCGCCCAGAAAACAACTATCAACGTTCTAAAAGGGGCGGGCCAATTAGGCCCGCCCCTTTTGCGTGCGCTAAGTGTCATTGTCTCCAACATCGCCGCACACCCCTTTCGATCGAAGACATCATATGACAGCCAACAAGACGGCATCCTTGAATTAACGCCAGCGGGCTGACAGTGACTGTTTCAGCAATGCTTCGACCCGGCCCCTATCTTTGACGGTGACAGGTCGCGCATTAAGGAGGCTATGACCGCCAATAAGACAATCAACGCGATAGACGGTGTGAAGCGACTTGCCTGGCTATTTCCCAGATGTCGGCTCGGCCTGCCGGTTTTGAGGCGCGTTGCTTCTGAGATGTGCAGCAACGCACCCTGAAATACCGATCGACACCCCGTAAGGGCAGACTCGCCGGGCTTACCTCTCTTGGGATTTGAAATATGCGTTGCATTCATCAGCGCCATACACACACTTTTCGTCAATAGCAGCGTCTGGCAGCCCACCCCAATCACATGCGGGTCGAACGCCCCAAGCGCGGGTGGGCATTAATAGATTTACCCAAGCAATACGATCACCCCTGTCTGCACCCCTGCGACTAACGGGCTGCAAACATAAAAAGAGCCGACCATCCCTTACTCAGGACGATCGGCTCGTGCCGCAGCGTGGGGGACATGCTCGCGGCGATGGAGGCTTTTTCTGTATTTGGTCAGCTGGCTTCGGGCAGAACCAGTTCAACCATTACTTCATTGCGTCTGAACGGTGTTGGGATCCAAGGTGGGTCATAGCGGGCATACACTGCCTCGCCGCGCGTCTCCATCCCCTGGGAGGTAAGGTATTCACGCAACTCCATTTCCTTGGACGCGAAGCGTGCGTCTGCCGATCCACCATTAAACCGAATAATGGCCATGCGACGCGCGGGCTGCTCTCGCAGGGATACGCCTGGATCGTCGGGTGTCGGCAATGTGTCTAATGTCCACTCCGGCGGCATTACAAACGCCACGCGCCAGGAATCGTCATCCGTCCGTGATTGTGTAACCGGCGTGGTCATCGCAATTTCCTGCGAACGCGTTTGAGTGACCGGTGAGGTCATCGCAATCTCGGCGCTTCCGCCATCACGCGCCTGGTTGCCGCCAAAGATGTACCCGGCCAAAGGCCGGAAGCCGGCATTGCCAGCGCGCGCCATATCGCCGCTGACCTCAACCTCCGCGACAATCATCGCTTCGTAGTCCCGGATCTGTATTGAACCTTCTTCACTGACCACAGTATGGGGTGGCTCATCCGCGGCAGAAGCCGCGCTTGGCACTGCGGCGATCAGCAAGCTTGCGAAAACGGTACGAAGTAAATTGGTCATGATTGTCTCCTCTTTAAGTCGTATACGCCTGAGAGGAGAAACTGGATCACAATCCAATAATGTTTTCGGCCGAAAATTTCGTTAGCGATCCACGAAATTGAATAATAACTTCTATATTCCAATTACTTGCTGAAAAACTCGAATAACCGGATTAGCAAAATTCAGCGGTGCTTGTGTAAGCGCAAGACATACACATTCCTCACTATCCCCAATCAGTATCTCGTGTTCTGTGCCATCGTCCGCCTCCTGAACATGCCCTCGCTCGAAGCGATGCGCCTGATCTGTAAAGCTCCCTTTTAGCACCAGGGTTAACTCCGACCCGTTGTGGCTGTGCAGCGGAATATCCGCACCGGCTTCAGCTTTCAGCATCCACAATTTTGTCCCGTCTTCCGACGTCCACAAAAGACACTTTCTCAGCTTCGGCCCGAGAAAACGCCAGCGAATGGACATCGCATTGTCGTCGACAAATGCACGCAGTGCCTGCGGCAGGTAATTGTCTTCGGGACGAGCCGATGCACTCGCGGAAGCCTGCACTCGATCTGCTTCCTGCCCGGAATCCAACAGACCATTTTGAGCGTCATCTTGGGCAAAAATATCTTCGGCATCAAAACCGAGACCCGTACCCTGTTGGTCAGTAGACACAGACTCAAGAATTAGTGCTCCAACCTTCTCATAATCAGCCACTTTTGCGGCTGCCTCGCTGCTGAGCTCTAAATGAGAATCCATGAACACCTGCTCGCCAAGCGATAATGTGCCACTCGCATGATCTAAATACCAAGCATCGCTCAAATGTTGTCCGCGTGCTGTCATAACTGTTCTCCAAGGCGTAATTTTAACTTCTGCATCGCCAGGCGTATTCTGGACTTTATCGTCCCGAGCGGCAGATTAAGCTTTGATGCGATTTCTTGATGACTCAATCCGCCCCGGTAGCTCAGTTCAAGTATCTGGGCTTGCCCGTCGGGAAGTCCCTGCAGGGCCTCCGATACGCGTTTCACGTCTTCACTGCGCATCATCAATTCGTCCGCCGGCTCGATCTCCGGAGGAATTTCTTTGATGGATTCGGTCTCGTAGCGAATTTTGGTCGTGGTCTTCCGGTGATGGTCGACCATCCGATTCCGAGCCACAGTAAAAATCCAACTGGACGCTGTTGCCCGGCTCGCATCAAACGTTCCTGCCTTACGCCAAATCGTAAGCATTACATCCTGAACGACATCATCAACAATTGCCGGCTGCCCCATTCGGCCGATCAACCAAGCTCGGACCCTCGGGCCAAAATGGTTGAACAACGAACGGTAAGCTGACCGATCCCGGTCAACCGCCACCTGGACCAATAATGACGAATATTCATCACGCTCGAGCTCGGCACTAGGCGGCTTGTCTTGCTGACGCATCATCCCTCCTGGCAGAATCAAACTGATTCTGCGGTACGGGGCATCGGGGACTATGTTCGTTGCGATCATGCGGACTATACGGACGTCTCGCCGAATTGGATCACAATTAATTTTGCCCAGTGATCTGCCCACTGCCGAGCCACGTATAGCACCTAGAAGTAGGAGGGCAATGTGGTAAAAATGAAAGAGCCGAAGCGGATTGCTGTGATCGGTGCGGGCGTCTCGGGCCTAGCCGCGGCATGGCGCTTGGCTTTGACTCACGACGTCACCCTATATGAATCCGCTCCGACCCTTGGAGGACACGCGAATACGGTCGCCGCAGATATCTCGGGCAGGCAGATCTCTGTCGATACGGGCTTTATTGTTTTCAATCCCAAAAATTATCCAAATTTCTGTGCGCTTCTGGACTATTTCGGGATCGCCAGCTCCGCCAGTGATATGTCGTTTTCGGCTTCGATCGGCGATGGGAATTTCGAATACAGCAGCGACGGCATCGCAGGGCTGTTCGCTCAGAAGCGCAATTGGTTTCGCCCAAGGATGTGGTCGATGCTGGCAGACCTCGTCCGTCTCTACAGGGGCGGGCGCTCGATTCAGGATGACGACCTCGAGACGACTCTCGATGAATTTTTGGTGACCCACGGCTACTCAGAAACTTTTCGGGAAGACCATATTTTGCCGATGTGTGCGGCGATTTGGTCATCCCCTGTCGAAACGATGCGCCATTATCCGGCTCGCTCTTTTTTCGCCTTTTTCGAAAATCACGGCCTCTTGCAATTTGGCGAACGTCCGGAATGGAGAACAGTGACGGGTGGCAGCCGCACCTATGTCGATGCTCTTCGCCGGGCTTTCAGAGGGCAGGTCAAGCTAGACCGGACAGTCACCAATATTGAACGGCTGCCGCAGGGAATCGCTGTCCTTCTAGATGATGGCGGTCGAGCGATATTTGATGAGGTTGTTCTGGCGTGCCACAGTGATCAGGCCCTGACCTGCCTGGGAAATCAGGCCTCTGTCTTGGAGCGGGCCGTTCTCGGTGCCATACGATATCAGCCCAATACCGCCATCCTACACCGCGATACGAGTTTTATGCCGAAAAAGCGGGCGGCATGGGCAAGCTGGAATTATTGTCGTGGGCAGGCGACTGGCACGCCCGATAGCGAGGTTAGTCTGACGTATTGGATGAACCGCCTCCAACCGCTTGAAACGGATGAGCCGATTTTCGTGACGCTCAACCCCGATCGCGCACCCGATGCGCGCCAAACAATTGCATCATTTGATTACGCTCATCCGGTGTTTGATCGTGAAGCTCTGATCGCGCAGGAAATGCTCCATGAAGTGCAGGGCCAAAACCGGGTCTGGTTTTGTGGGGCTTGGATGGGATCAGGGTTTCATGAGGATGGCTTACAGGGCGGATTGGCCGTCGCTGAGGCGTTAGGCGCCCCCATCCGTCCGTGGGAGCAGGATCGAGCTGCCAGCCGAATTCACTGGCCTGATTATTTCAAGCGCCCAGTCGCTGATAACGCGTCCCATCTGGTTGTCGTAAAATGACCCCGGCTCCACAATCCATCTGTCTCGGGGAAGTGAAACATCGTCGCCATTCCACACGCCCGCATTCCTTTCGCTATCGGCTGATGTCGATCCTGATCGATATTGACGGAAATTTTGCCCCGAAACCGACGTCGTTGTTTGCCATGGATCGCTGGCGTCCAATCTGCTTTAGCAGCCGAGACCATGGACGAGGCGATGGGGACATTCGTAACTGGATCCGGACTGTTTTACCCGCACTGTCCCCGTCGCTTGGTCGCATACAGGTGCTCACGACACCGCGCGTTCTCGGCCTGGTCTTCAACCCTATAAGCGTGTTCTTCTGCTTTGATACTGCCGACACATTGCGCGGCGTGGTGTTTGAAGTCAGCAATTTTTACCAAGGACGACAGGCCTACGCCTTTAACGTCGACCCGGACCATCGAGGCGGGATTAAATTTCGCTGTGAGAAGAAGTTTTATGTCTCCCCATTCAATCCGCCAGGAGGAGAATACCGCTTCAATCTGATGCGTGAAAACGGGGTCTATGTCCTTGGCGTTCGCCTATTTCGGGATGACCAACTCTGTCTGACGGCAACCCACATAGCCTCGGAAAAACCACTAACACGTCAGGAAATTGCGCGTGCATTTCCGTTCAATCTTTTCAATCCGTCTCTCATTGTCGGCGCCATTCTATTTGAAGCCAGCCGACTTTGGGCGCGGGGTTTGAAATTCCACCAACCGCGGAAAAACTCTGCCGATACTCGGCCGTGGAGATCAGGACAATGACCGCTTCAACACGCACGATTGCACAAAAAAAGCCCGGTTTTTTCGATCGCTTGATCGAACGAGTTTTTCGTCAAAAACTGGATTCTGCGCTCCAAAAACCGGTCACACTGACCCTTCCTTCTGGATACGCATTCGTGCTGGGACCATCAGAAAGCGCGCGATCAGTGCAGTGGACATTATCATCATGGAACGGGCTTTGGCGGGTGTTGTTGAGCGGCCCGCTCGGCATGGGAGAAGGCTACATCAATGCCGATTGGAGCAGCGATGACTTGTCTGAGCTTCTCACGCGATTAGCGGATGCCATGAATACAGGGACGGTTGAGACCAAGCGCTGGAGCCCCAGCCAGCTGATCGCGCACGTCAAGCATGCCACGAATGCAAACAGTCGATCAGGAAGTCGCCGGAACATCGAATTTCACTATGATCTCGGCAATGATTTCTATCAACGCTGGCTCGATCGAAGTATGACGTATTCTTCGGCCGAGTTCGAGACACCGGACCAATCTCTCTATGACGCTCAACAGGTAAAATACCGGAATGCCTGCGAGGCGTTGTCGCTCAAACCTGGCGACCGGGTTTTAGAAATCGGGTGCGGCTGGGGTGGTTTTGCGGAATTCGCCGCCCGTCATTATGGGTGCCACGTCACGGGCATAACGTTGTCACACCAGCAGCTCGCCTATGCCCAGAAACGGATCACCGAAGCCAACCTGAGTGAGAGCGTTGAATTGCGTCTCCAAGATTATCGAGATCTGGAAGGTCAATTTGATGCGATTGTGTCAATCGAAATGCTGGAGGCGGTCGGAGAAGAACATTGGGCCTCGTATTTCCAACAGGTAGAGAAATGCCTGAAAGTCGGCGGAAAGGCCTCTATTCAGGTCATTACAATAAATGCCCGCGACTTTGGCGGATATCGGTCGCAACCGGATTTTATCCAGAAATACATTTTTCCGGGTGGGATGCTGCCAACCAATCATATCGTTGAGGAGGCCGGACGGGCGGTTGGACTTGTCCACGTTGGCACCACACTTTTCGGTTCAAGCTACGGTAAGACCCTTGCGCTTTGGGCTCGGTCTTTCAACGCCGCTTGGCCATCGATACAATTGCTTGGGTTTGACGCCCGCTTCCATCGCGTCTGGAATTTTTATCTCGCCTATTGCGAGGCGGGCTTCGAAACGGACCGCATTGATGTCGGCCGGTTTGTCTTTCACAAAAATCGTTAATGCGCCACGCCGCCACTCGGCGACCAAATCTACACCATTTCGGGATGCTTTCATGAGCCGTGATATCATTGTCGTCAGCGACCGCATGCAAACGAATTATAGTTATCATTTGGAAGCGCCAGAAGGCCGAGACTTCGCCGAAATATTTAAACCCCATTATTCACCACCTGAAATGCTCGAAATGGGCGTCTTTGAGGGCCGATACCTCAATGATTGCACCGGCGAATTTCCCACTGATTGGTTTTTGAACGCGAAGACGGCCCGTCGCGCCGACGCTGGCTTGAACTATTTCGGCGTAAAAAGCCGCCAACCCTTACAAGTCTGGAAGGAGAAGGGTTGGATTTACGGCCCTGACCCTCGGGGGTGGTTCCAATGGTATTGTCGCTATTATCGAGGCCGGCGTCACAGTGAACTTGATTCCATACAAATCGCGCGTTGGCGCGGGTTCGCTCGACATGCGGGCCAAATTCGCGCCAATTGTGAACCCGGTGATATTTTCTGCCGTCCGAGACAGCGTCAGGGCTTGCTGCAATGGGCTTATGATCCGTTTATATGAGCTCGTACAAACTATTTTTGATGATCCGGCATTAGCCGGGCCGTCATCCGTTTTCGATTGAATCCCAGACAATCGACCCGCGCAAAATAGCCATGCTGCACATATTCCCAAAATTTATGTGGTGAAATCGTCCAAAACAGGAGAGCATGACGCGCGGAGAATTGGGGATTTGATATGGTTACAATTCAAAAAGTCGCGCGAGACGCGCCGTGGTCGTGGCTACGTCTGGGGTGGCAAGACCTGATCCGTGACCCGATCCTTAGCCTTACCTATGGCCTTATTTTTGCGGGATTTGGCGCATTGTTAAGCTTGGGTCTTTGGTCGATCGATATGCTGGCCCTCGTCCCGGTGGCGCTCAGCGGATTTGCTCTGGTTGCACCGGCTCTGGCGATCGGTATCTACCAAATCAGTCGCGCCCGGGAACGCGGTGAGGAACCGCGGTTTCGGCTGATCATTTCCCGGTTTCCCACCCGTTTGGGACAAATCGGGTTCTTAAGCGTCCTGCTTTTGGTCTTGCTGTTGTCCTGGCTGAGAATTGCCCAATTTTTACTGGTCCTGATCGCCCCGGATATCCCGATGCAACCTGGCCCGTTCTTGGAGTATTTGCTGGTCGAGCCGGCAGGACTGACCCTACTGGCTGTTGGCACTGTGTTTGGCGGCCTTCTCGCCGGTGCTGCCTTTGCCATATCTGCACTGGCTTTTCCGATGCTGGTAGATCGGGATGTTGACGCGGTTTCTGCTCTCACCGCCAGCGTCAAAGCCGTTTTGTCCCAACCTTTCGTTATGCTGAGCTGGGCATGGCTGATTGCTTTTATGATGATCGTTGGGTCCGCAACCTTTTTGATCGGCCTTGCCATCAGCTTCCCGTGGATCGCCCATGCCAGCTGGCACGCCTATCGGGATTTTTCGCCGGAATTATCCGCTTCGGCTCGCTCGGATTCCTGATATTTGTCCGGTGGCAATGGCTTGTCATCATCCATAAGAATGCGATGGGCCGCTCCATCCAAATCATCCATCTGGCCAGTTTTCAATGTCCACATAAAGCCCATCAGGCCCAGCAGACCCAAGCCCAATGCGACAGGTATCAGCCAAATCAGAACGCTCATGATCGCGTCAATCGAAGGGCATTGAGCGTGACGATAAGAGATGAGGCGGACATTGCGATCGCTGCGATCAATGGCGTGACCATGCCGGTGACGGCCAACGGAACAGCGATCATGTTGTAAATGGCGGCCAATCCGAAGTTTTCCAACACTCTTCGCCGCGCTTTGACAGACATGCTGTGCGCAACCAAGGTGGCCGACAAATCATTGGATTGCAGCACCATGTCGGCGGCTGACTGGGAAATTTCTGCGGCCGATGCAAGAGAGATTGAGACATGTGCCGCGGCCAGGGCCGGCGCATCATTGATCCCGTCACCCACCATAAGAACGCGATGTCCATCGGCAGTCAGCTCCTGCAAGCGAGCGATCTTGTCCTGGGGTTTGAGCCCGGCCTGCCAGTGATCAATGTCAAGCTGCGTGGCTATGACCTCGACAGGGTTTTCGCGGTCACCGGATAATAATTCGACATGCACGCCCTGCTTTTTCAGCGCTAAAACAGTCGGGCAGGCGCTGTCGCGCAATTGGTCCTCAAATTGGAACCGAACCGGAGGTTCAACGCCACTTTGAAACCAGGTCTCGGAGTGGGGGTTGGAGGAGGTGGCGCACCCGATCCAGCGCGCCGATCCCAAGCGAATATCAGTGCCGTCCAAACGACCGCGGAGCCCGCCCCCCGCGTCCTCAAAAATGTCGTCCGCGGTATCGCCCATCCCTGCCGCATCAGCGATGGCACGAGAGACAGGATGGCGACTGGTCCGGGCAAGGTGGGCGGCGCGCTCGAGAATTCCCGACGGAAGCTCTTCACGGTTGATGAGGCGAGGACGCCCCTCAGTGAGAGTTCCGGTTTTGTCGAACACGACTGTATCAATCGATGCCAAGCGCTCCAGGGCATCCCCTGACTTGACCAGAATACCCTTGCGAAACAATTGCCCGGTTGCGACGATTTGAACGGCAGGAACAGCCAGCCCAAGCGCACAAGGACATGTAATAATCAACACGGCGATCGCATTGATAATAGCGGTGCGAGCATCGCCCGTTACCAGCAACCACCCAATCAGCGTCAGGGCCGCCAGGCCGTGAACAACGGGCACATAGAGTCGCGCCGCTTGATCTGCCAGCTTGACGTATCTTGA
>Ga0315338_1001683_pt1 | contig 25825 bp, 22 predicted proteins | sample ASW8metaG_FD_204518 | JGI IMG/M metagenome (GOLD analysis project Ga0315338, IMG submission 204518) | Ammonia-oxidizing marine archaeal communities from Monterey Bay, California, United States - ASW #8 | ecosystem: Environmental > Aquatic > Marine > Coastal | place: USA: California | collected... | reverse complement strand
AGGACGTCAATAGGCTTTTCAAGCCCCGGAATATGCTGCGCCGGGAACATTTTCCAGGAGATATCTATCTGATCTGCGATGTCCTGAGATACCAGAATACGGACATCAAGGGCCTTGGTCAGATCCTGGAGGCGGCTGGCTTTATTGACGGCTGGTCCAATAACCGAAAAGTCGAGCCGTTCCTGTGCGCCAATATTACCAAACATGACGTCGCCATGATGGATACCGATACCGTATCCCAGGTTGCGGGCTTCGGATTGGAGACTGGAAAGTGCCTTGCCGCCGCCCTGTGCCGCCCGAACGGCCTGCTGTGCTGCTTGAGATATTGAAAGGCCATTCGTTGTCGGAAAAATCGCCAGAAATCCGTCTCCCATAAATTTGAGAACCTCTCCGCCTTCCGTCATAACAGCGTCTGTCATTGCCTCGAAAAACTGGTTGAGGAGAGAAAGATAGGCATGCATCTCCATTTTGTCAGCGAGGCCGCTACTCCCCCTCAAATCGCAAATCCAGATAACTGCCTGAATAATCTCGCCGTCCCCGCGCTGGTTTTTGCCTTCGAGCACCTGATGGCCCGCCAGCGGACCCATATAGGCAGCTAGAACGTCATCAAGGGTTTCCTCGCGCTTATGAAGTTTCGCGGCAACCGAAAACTGGGTGACAAGTCGTCTTAAGATATCCACTTCCTGTTCTGTGAAACCATCTTCCTTGTCTGTTACCCAGGACGAAAGAACGCCATCAGAACGACGTGCGGAAACTTCAATTTCTCCGAAGGGAAACAGAAAGGCGATATAGTCTGTGCCGCCTCTTTCTGAAAATTCTGAGAAAATTGGAAACAGGCTGACGACGTCGGAACGGGTTAAGTCATGTCGCGCTTCCGGGGTAAAATTCTCTACCATGTGATAGAGGGGGCTTTGCGTCCAGATAAGCCTCTCTCCTTCTTCAGGCCGCGGCTGTGAGTTGGAATTGAGCTCCTGATTGCGATACCAGGTATGGTCAGTATGATCGATGAAAGGATGTATTTGCCGCATTGTGACATGGGAACGCAGCAACGGAAAAAGCGTGTCATCAATTCGGCGGCTAAGCTCCGAAAAAATCTCCAGAAAAGAATTGCCGCCCAGCATCTCGTGAATGAGCCAGTTCTCTATCTCGCGGATGCTACCTTCCAGATTATCTGCATCGGGCAAGCGATCAGTTGCCATGAGCGGTTTCAAGATAGAAAAGCTCCTTTTTCTCAGATACCCCTTTGAGAGAAAATTCACCGGCAGAACGAGCTTCGCTTGGGATATGATCGGCGACATTGCTAGACAGAAGAATGGAATGCCCAACCTCCTTGCAGATTTCTCCAATGCGCGCGGTTTCGTTCGTGGCCGAGCCGATAACAGTAAAATCCAGACGGTCTTCACTCCCGACATTGCCATACATGACCTCGCCATAATGCAATCCGATAGTGCAATTCAGCGGCTCTTCATCCTCATCTGCGGCAAGGGCTGTTAGCGTCGATTTGGCGGCTTTGGTTGCGCGCTGGCAGGCAAGGCGGATTTCATTTTCCGTCATGTTAGCTATGGGAAAAATCGCTAATATGGCGTCACCAATGAATTTAAGAACATCCCCTTCATTTTCAACAACGGAAACAGCGGCGGCATCAAAAAACCGGTTGAGAAGATCAAGGTAGGCTTGTTGGCCCATCCTTTCCGTCAATGCGGTCGAATTGCTCAAATCGCAGAAGTAAATCACCGCCTGAATTGTGTCGCCATCTCCGCGTTTGACAAGACCGTTCAAAACCTGACCGCCGGCGGATTTCCCCAGATAGGTTTCCAGCAGAGCCTGAGAATCCATTTTTACCTTATGGACTTCATACATGCGGCTGATCAGGGGCAGGGCTTCAAATATCTGTCCCAAATCTGATGTGGAAAAACCTTGAGGCGCATCGGACGTCAAACTCAGATTATGGATGGTCCCGTCGGAAAATGGCAATGGCAACGCCACATAGTCAGTGGCACCCTGAGCCTTCAGGTCTGCCATAATCGGAAACTCGAAATTTCCCTCATCTACATCCAATCTCTGGCGGATACCTCCAAGTCCCTCCGACACCAGCTTCATGGGACTATCTATGTAGGAGGAATCTTTGAGGTTGGAATGGGAGAGCGTCAGTGCTTCCACCTCATCATCGTCGCGTCGCCAGATATAGGCGCGGCCCGCAACAAGCGGATGCAATTGGCGCAAGGCGACATTGACCCGAACCACTGGAATACCTGTTTTCACCAACCGGTTTCCCAGTTGCCCCGTTAATTCCACATGATCTTTGGCAGTCCAGGCGCCGCGGATCAGCCAATCGACCAGGTTTTTAGGCTCTGCCAACAAGATCCGTGGTGACAGGTATTTTTCTTCGCCTTTGCCCAACACCCACTTGTCGAAAACATCTCCATAAAAAGCGATGTAGCCTTTAACGTCCTCGGTCTCAAAAAACGGATTTTCATAGGACCAGGCGGCCGGGCTAATCTTGTGGTTGCCCAAGGCTAAGTCCCAGTGGCTTGCATTTCCTTTGAATGGGCAAAAGGTTCTGAAATCTGTTTGGTCGAAATATTCCATGGCGACGTCTTCGCGCGGAATATAATAGACAGGCACAAGATGGGTTTCGCGGACAATGAGGGCATTAGTCGTATCCACAAGACGAATGCCATCCTTGAAACCCTGGATACGGTCTGGGACCGGAAGAATGCCTATCTTGTATTTTTGATCAAGCGCCGATTTTTCTTCGGCGACAATCGTTGCAACGGCTGCCATTTCGCGTTTTCCCCGTATGTATTCCCTTCTATCAAATAGGGAAAAACGCTTGAAATACAAGTATGCTCAAGCCCTGGGCTTCCCGGATTGAATTGGTTTTCCCTAAATATAGACGTCAGGATTAAGGCTGTATTTTCCAACAAATGACCCACTTGCGAGGACATGGCCCTGCATAGCATCAAGCGCTTCGGGGCCGCCGAAGGAGCCTGAAAGGCCGAGGCCTTCTATATCAAGAGCATAAATTGTAAAATGGTAGTGATGGATAATGCTGTCATTCCACGGCGGACAGGGGCCGTCATAGCCGCCATAGTCTCCTGCCATATCCGGATCGCCCGCGAACCAGTCTGTGTAATTATTGATCCCTGTTACACCAATTCTTTTTTTGCTCGGGGGTTTGCCTTTAGGCGTTACGCCGTCGCCGATTTCACCTTCTGCAAGCGATGAATAGTCCGCTGGGATATCCACCAGAACCAGGTGATAAAAATCAACGCGCGGCAGATCTTCGGGAACGGTTCGATCTTCCTGATTTACGTCCTCACCGGACGATGGCACATCCGGGTCAACGCAGATGACCGCAAAGGATTTTGTATTTGCAGGCGCGTCCGACCATTTCATCGCGGGGCTTTTGTTGTCGCTAAGGGCCACGTGACCTTCTTCTGCTGGGATGCCAAAGGCGAATTTCCCCGGGATCTTGTCACCATCTTTCCAGCCATCAGTGGAAAATTTCATGGATGCAGTCATTTCAATATCCTCTTATTGTGGAACTTAAATCAGGGTCTGTATGAAAAGCTGACAGGCCCTTTCAGGCTGTCAAGCTGTGGGCCAATCCAGTCGATCCATTGACACAATGCTGGGCGCGTCTCCCGCGGATCGATTATATCATGCACGTTGAAACTTTCGGCACGTGGAAATGGCGATTGCTGGGCCGCAAGCTCTGCCTCAAGTTCGGCCCTTAGTTTATCAGGATCTTGTGCTTCTTCCAACTGGCGGCGGAAGGCGACTGCGACACCGCCCTCGACCGGGAGCGCTCCCATTTCGGCGCTGGGCCAGGCGAGAACATAGCCATTGTCACTGAAATGGGCGGCGGCGGCGACGCCGAAGGTTTTCTTGATGATGATTGTGGCCCAGGGCACCACGGACATAACGGCGGCGGCAACGGCCGAAGTCCCGTACTTGATCGTTCCGTCTTTTTCAGACTCCGGTCCGATCATAAAGCCTGGCTCATCCGTAAAATTTAGAATGGGGAGATGGAAGGTGTCGCATAGTTCGATAAACCGGCGGACTTTCTGAGCGGCATTGGCCCCCATGGCACCGGCATAAAACCGGCAATCATTGCCAATAACACCAACAGACTGCCCGTTCATACGGGCAAGACCTGTGATCAGGCTAGGGCCATAGGCTTTGCCCATTTCAAAGAAACTGTCCCTATCGATCACCATTTTGATCAGCTTTCGCATATCAAACGGTAAGCGTCGGTTTTTGGGTACAATGGAGAGTAATTTCTCTTCACATCGGTTGACGGGATCGCCCGTTATCTGTCGTGCGGGCAATTCCCAGACATTTCCAGGAAGATAGCTTAAAAAATGGCGTATCTGATCAAAGGCGTCGGCTTCATCCTTGGCGATATTGGCGGCAACAGCATTTTTGCTATGGATCTGTGCACCTCCAAGCTCTTCCTTGCTCATATGAATATCGAGCGCCCGGGCAACCAAAGCAGGACCGGCAATCAGGATTTGTGCGGTTTCCCGCGTCATCACCGAAAAATGCGAGGCGGCAAAGCGCGCCGCGGGAAATCCGGCGACTGGCCCCAGTGCCGCGGAGGCCACGGGAACCTCTCCCATAATCTTGGCAATGGATCGAAACCTTGGGGCTTCATAGACGGGGCTGCCGACAGTTCCGGTTCCGCCTTTTCCTTTCGAAACACTTCCGCCGCCGCCCTCCAGCATGCGGACGAGAGGGATCCGGTACTGGCCTGCAAGCTCCTCTGCGTAGACGCTTTTACGAAGCCCTGCGGCGTTAGGAGAGCCGCCTTTCAAGGTGAAATCTTCTCCGCCAACTGCCACCCGGCGCCCATCTATCATGCCGAGGCCGGTAATATAGTTTGCGGGTGAAAACTCCGTGACGTTGCCAGCATCATCGCGCGTCGCAGATCCCGCGATCCTGCCATGTTCCTGAAAACTTTCCGGGTCCAGAACGCCGTCAATACGTTCGCGAATGGTCAACCGCCCTTTTGCATGTTGAACAGCAACAGAATCTTTTCCGCCTTGCTGTTTCGCAAGGTCCCGCATTCTGGCAATTTCTTGGGCTTCTTTTTCCCAGCTCATGGTATGTCCCGTTTTATATTTGCATTTGCAAAGATGTTACGGGATAGAGCAGTTTGTGTGAAGAGGGTTCCTTTAAACTTGCGGTTCTTCTCTAACCCTATGACATCAGCTTCGCCTTCATTGTTCGCCGCGTTTCTATGTCGAGATAGGGTTCCAGGATCGCAAATATCTGTAATGCCCCTGCCGCGATTTCCTGCTGGGTAATATCTTCATCGGCCTTGCCAATTTGCAGGAAACGTATCCAGTTCAAGGCAATAATCCAGACATTGGTGGCCAGCATCTCAATGCCCGCCTCATCAAGGCTGTTATCATCACTTCCACGTCTCAGGCCTGCCGCCATAAAAGCGACCTTGATAAAAGCTAGTGTCACGTCTCGACGTTCTAAATAAAGCGCTTCCAGTTCAGGGTCGTTTCGCAGCAGCTGAACAAGATTGCCGTAAAAGAAACGGTACTCCCAAACCACAGTCATCCAGTTTCGTAAAATCTCCGCCAGACGGATTTCTGATGGGATATCGTTGCCTTGAATAATAAGTGCCTTTTCGGTTGCCCGGTTGATTTCAGGGAAAATCGCGCGAATGATCTCTTCTTTGTTTTTGAAATGATAATAGAGATTGCCGGGACTTATCCCAATATGCGCGGCAATCCTGTTGGTGCCGACATTGGCTGCGCCATGCTGATTGAACAGCTCCTTCGCGGCGACAACAATCTTTTCCTTATTCCCCATATCTTTCAGTCCTGTTTTGGTGGTGATCGAGCCTTTAAAAGATAATCAGATAGCATATTGACATTTTTAGAGTAAAGTATCTAGTATCTAATTCACGGATCGACTATTTTTTTGCGCGGCTGTTGTCGGGAAAAAAAGGTCACTCAATGAGTGAAAAACGAAAAACACTCCGACTGGAGAATAGGTAATGCGAATATTATCAGCGATGTTACTTACTGTTGCCTTAGGCGTCGCAGGATGCGGCGAAGAAACGCCAGAGCTTGACGCGGGCGGTTTAAGCGCGAATGACAAACTGACCGCTCATAGTGAAGAGTTCCGGCCAGAAGTGATAAAGGTTGCAGATAACGTTTATGTTGCCGTCGGTTACGGCCTTGCCAATTCCATTCTGATTGAGGGAGAGGATGGTATTGTTATCGTCGATACGACTGAGAGCGTTGATGTTGCGCAAAAAGTAAAAGCAGAATTTGATAAGATCACGGACAAGCCGGTTAAGGGGATCATCTATACCCATAACCACGCGGATCATATTCTTGGCTCCGGTGTCTTTGTTGGTGATAATAATCCGGACATCTACAGTTATGAGACGACGCCAGCCCATATTGACCACATTGTTCAGGTTATTCGTCCGATCATCTACAAACGCTCCATGCGGCAATTTGGGTCTTTATTGCCCGAAGGTGGGGTGATTAATGACGGGATTGGACCCTTTCTGGATCAGGGGCCAAATGCGAAAGTCGATCTGCGCCGACCGACCAAGACCTTCTCTGGCGAGATGACGGAGATTGAGATCGCTGGCATAAAAATGGAGCTTCATTTTGCACCGGGGGAAACGCCGGATCAGATTTTTGTCTGGCTTCCCGATCAGAAAATATTGCTGCCCGGCGATAACTTCTATCGCAGTTTCCCTAACCTCTATGCGATCCGGGGCACTGCGTATCGGGATGTGATGGATTGGGTCCATAGTCTGGATAAAATGCGAGCGTTGAAGCCGGAAATTCTAGTGCCAAGCCATACACGTCCGATTTTCGGGCAGACTGAGATATACCAGACACTGACCGATTACCGAGACGCCATTCAGTTTGTCCATGATCAGACAATCCGGGCCATGAATAACGGTCTTGATGTGGAGGAGATTGTCGAACTCGTAAAGCTCCCACCGCATCTTGCCGAGAAACCCTATTTACAGGAATTCTACGGTCGGGTTGACTGGTCCGTGAGATCTATTTTTACCGGCTATCTAGGCTGGTTCGGTGGCAATGCGACGGATTTGCAATCTTTACCTCCCAAGCGAGAAGCAGACGAAATGGCGGCACTGGCTGGAGGTGTTGAGGAACTACGCCAAAAGGCGGCTCAAGCTTTTGATATGGGTAAATTTCAATGGGCGGCGCAATTGGCCGACCATCTTCTTGTTCTTGCCCCGGATGATGCCGAGGCCGGGAGTATCCGCAGCATGTCACTCACGGCCTTGGCGGCGACGGAGATAAGCGCCAACGGTCGCAACTATTATCTGACACAAGCATTAGAGCAAGGTGGGTTCAAGATTGAGGAACCGGATCCACAGACATATCCGGCCCCCATGCTGGCGGCGTTTCCCATCAGCCAATTCATGCAGGCAATGCGCGTCAGTCTGGATGCTGAAAAGGCGGCAGATGTGGATACCATTATCGGTTTTGATTTTACTGATACGGGAGAGACTTTTACCATTCATGTTCGTCGCGGTGTAGCGGAAATAACCAATGGTTTCCCAGCCTCGCCGGATGCTTCAATCAAGACGGATACTTTTGTGTGGAAAGAAATCCTGGCGAAGCGCCGTAATCCGGCAATTGCCTTCGCATCTGGGGATGTGGAAATAGAGGGAAGTGTTGTTGATATGCTTGGTTTTTTGTCTCTCTTCAAGCCACCCGAGACTTGAAATTATCGGCAAGGCCTAACCTTTAAGGCCTTCCATAATCTGCTTGTTTACGGTGATTAATGGCTCCAGAGAGGCATCGCCTTTCATCACCTTCGAGCTATATTTCCCTACCCAAATGCCGATGGAGAGAAGCTGGCCTTTAAGCTCTTTGGGAAGCGCGTTCCCTTCAGAGATAAGATCTTTTTGCAAAGTAAGCCAAAGCTGCCGATTGTTGGTGACGGCCTTGATTTTTGCGACTTGATCTTCAGCCTCGGCTTCTTCCATAGCGCGAGTGAGTATTGCGAAAGCCCGATATTCAGTTTGCTTCGGGTTTTCTGTATTCTGATTTGCCTTTTGATAAGCGACTACAGACATATATTCTTCTCATTCGTTTTAGAAATTCATAAGTAGTATTAGTGAATTTCCTTACGAAATTCTTACTTTTACTGGAATAACTGAAGAATAGACTGAGGCCGTGAGTTGGCAATTGAAAGCGACTGGATACCAAGTTGCTCCTTGGTCTGCAGAGCTTGCAGTTCCGCACTTGCTTCGGCAAGATCCGCGTCCACCAGAATGCCCAGCCCTTCCTTAAGCTTATCGGTAAGAAGTTGTGTAAATTCGGCCTGGCTATCAAGGCTGTTTGCCGCGGTACCAAGTGCCGTAATCGCATCACCTACAAGAGCTTCAGCACCATCTAGCGCAGTTAGGGCCGCAGCCGGGTTCGTCAGATCAAGAGTACCGATGCCCAATGTGGCGATCCTCAGGTCCTGCGTTGCGACAGTTTGGGTAATGCCGCCCAAGCCCGTCAGAACGTCCAGGTTAGGACTTACACCGTCAATCAGGTTCACGCCGTTAAAAATCGTTGTGTTGACTGTTGACGTAATACTTGCAAGCAATGCATCCACTTCAGTTTGGAGAACAGTGACATCCAGACCGTCGTTGAACGCCTGCGTAATTTTCTGATTGATGTCGATCAAAAGATTTGAAATCTGCAGGGCGCCCGCATTGGCCATGCTAACCGTTGCCTGGCCAAAAGTAAGACCTTCTTCGATGGCTTCCAGGCTGGCGATATCACCCCGCATGGCCTGCGCAATGGTGAAAGAGGCTGGATTGTCTTTTGGCTCGGCAACTTTAAGGCCGGTTTCAATTTGCCGCTGAGTTTCGCTCAAAGCATTTTGTGTTAAGGACAAAGTGCGCAGAGCCGCCATAGCGGTTGTGTTCGTATTAATAGAAAGACCCATTTCAATTCTCCTGTAGTCTTGTCTCACGCAATCTATGAATTGCAATATTCACTCGCCACTACAGAAGCAAAGGGCGTGCCAGTTTTACTAAATCGCAGAAATCAGGGGAAAATAGGTATTTTTATTACCCCGCAGATCGGCAGAAATTGAACTGAAAAGAGGAGGGGTAGGAAAATTATTCTCTACGGACTAGGCCTTCGCCCAGGATAAATAGCTTCAGTTTCACCTGGAATGGCAAAAGCTGGATGGGTCAGGAGGCAGAGAAGATATCGGTTGGAAAGTGTCGGATATCCTAGACTGAGAAATCAATCTGGATGGGTTGCGGCCCTACAAACTCACCGTTTCCAATAGGTTGGAACAGGGACAGTAAGGGATTGGCCGTTGGATCTGTGTTGTTGATTTGCGTAAAGATCAAAAACCGCTCGATAATCTTGTCGATTTTTTCCGGATCCTGAAGATCTTCTACACTAAACTGGCTTTCAAGGCGGTCTTTTTGTTGCTCGTAACTGAGCGCCTGAAAGCTTTCGGGCAGCCCCATGCTCACCCTGACGACCTGCATAATTGCCTTGTCGGCAAGAACCTGATCGATCGTTTCAACGCCACTGGCAAGGCGCTTGAAATACATGGCCTCTCGCACACCGTCAGCGTTTTCACCTTCAAATTTTTCATATTCGTTGGTTTTATATCCGGTCAGGATTGCGTCGACATTGGACTGGTTCTGGAAAAAATCGGGATTACTGTTCAATTCATAAAGGGTGCTCGCCAACCTCGTCCAGCGCGGCTCTACTAATCGATTGACAAGGCTCTCGTCGTCCGAGGGATTTTCAGTGAGGATTTTTTGGACCATCGCCGGTTTGTCGATTTCACTTTCCAGCTGAAAAGCAGAAAGTACCATGGTGAGAACGGTCCGGTTTTTCATCAGATCATCAACGGATTTGATATCGGTTATCTTTTCCTTGAAAACACTTAGGTCGCGGGCGACGGTTGGCTGAGCCTCAAACAACTTGGTGTGAGAGTCTTTCAGCTCATTAGCGAGCTTATACCATAACAGAGAATTAGGTCCTGATACCTGCATTACCACACCTTCAAAAGGATTTCCGGGTTAATTATATCACCCGTGATCTAAAGATAATGTTAACGAAAAAAGGCGACCCGAAAGGGCCGCCTTCTTTGCTGGATGGTTTCTTAACGGAACAGAGCCAGAATAGTCTGAGGCGCCTGGTTGGCGATACTCAAGGACTGGACGTTCAACTGTTCTTTTGTCTGCAATGCAGTCAGTTCAGCTGCAACGGCAGCCATATCCGCATCGACCAGAACACCGAGACCTTCCTTCATGCTGTCTGTCAGTAGCTGGGTAAATTCACCCTGGCTTTCCAGACGACTGGAGAATGTACCGATATTCGTCAACGCAGTACCAACAGTAGTCTGCGCGGCAGAAATATTGGCCAGTGCCGTTGTAATGTTGGCTGCTGATGAAAAGTCTGTTGTCAGGGCAAGAGTTGCAGCGTCCAGATTTGTAGCAGTATATACCATTGTACTACCGGCCAAATCTGTTGCAACGGTCAGTACGTCTGTACCGGCGTTATTAATGAGATTTACACCGTTAAATTCTGAACCAGCGGTAATCGCTGTAATCTGCGCCAATACTTCAACAGCCTGCGCCGAAAGAATTGTGTCATCAAGACCACCATTTTGGGCTTGAGTTGCAAGAGTTTCGAGCTCAGTCAACTGTTCAAGAATAGACGTGGCACCTGCCATCGCAACACCGATTGTTGCTTCACCGAAGGCAATACCTTCACTAATAGCACCAAGAGCACCGATATCTGAACGCATACCTTGCGCAATAACGAACGTAGCAGGTGCGTCCTTCGCGCTGCTAACACGAAGACCTGTTTCAAGTGCTGTTTGAACTGTGGAGAGACTGTTCTGCGTCATGTTAAGCATGCGTAGACCAGACATTGCATTGGCATTAGTATTAATTGAAGCCATAATATAAATCCTCATTCTAGAGACGTCGCAATTGCGACCAATCAGCTCGTTTGAGCCCCGGTTTACTTTGAAACCGTGAGACGACTATCTCTGTCATTTCCTAACAAAAGTTTAACAGAAGGGATTTTTGGGTTTTACTCCCCATGAAAATGAGTATTTTGCTTTTTCGAAAAATGTCGAAAGCGAAGACGACCCTACGTTTTAGAGCAAGGGGCATGGAAAAATTTAATGCGTATTTTTTCGACTATATCAATATATGTCAGCCAGTATTTGACGAGAATTCCGAAAATAATTGTTGAATCAATTGCGAAAATCAGCGAGCGGGAGCGGTTTAAAACCCCGATTCAGCTGTCGCTCGCTTCCTCATTGAGGTTCTTACGTAGCATTTTAAGGGCGGCATAATAGTTTTTCTCACCAACCAGCCCAACGATTTCGAACACGTTGTTTCGGGCAACTTCATCTGTTGTCGACAGGAAGGCTATCTGGGCGGCCTCCTGAAAGCTCTTGTAATGGTCCGCATAGCTGTCGGGCTCAATATACATCAACTGGACATATAAATAGACCTGCTGTAGCGGTGTCTGGACATTTTCAGGAAGGAGAATATCTCTCTCCCGCATAACGGCCGCATCATTCTCCAGTGAAAAATGCATTGCCTTGCTGCCGGTATTTGTGAGTACAGCTCCATTGACGACGATCTTTTCGCCGACTGGGATCCGAAATTTAAGGGACATCCACGCAACTCCGCTTAACTGAAGACAGACATACTATATCAATAGTCTGAAATAGTGTAAAATGCGAGTGCTGTTATTTCAACCCGGACGAAGGTTCGGGGCGGAAGCCGAATAAATTGTTGGTCATTGGAGTGCTGCTCTATATATGATGTTACATATCGGCGGCTGACCGCGATGATGCTTCAATAGTTGCAGGAACGTATTTTATGCCAAAAAATGTGGGCTCTCTCATCGTTAAATTGGTTATTGCCTCATTTTTGGTAGGCTGGTGCTTGACCCTTTTTGATATTACGCCATTGGACCTCTTGAAAGATCTGACGGGAACCATTGGCCAGATATACTCCATGGCGCTGGATACGGTGCGCTGGGGTGCGGACTACATATTGCTCGGGGCCGTTATTGTTGTGCCAATCTGGGCGATTGTTGCCGGTCTAAATTATTTGCAAAAGAAAAGCCATCGCAAGGCATCGACGACTAAAAAGCCGGAATAGTCCGCAATCACTTAAGGCGCGCGCAATCGATACAAAGCGGTGTGCTGGGGTCCAGCTCCAGGCGCTTGCCTGATATTTCCTCGTCGCAATTGACGCAATACCCGAAGTCATCGCTTTCCACTCGAAGAAGGGCGGCCTCAATACGTGCCAGTTCATTCTTGCGCCGCCGCTCGGTTTCCTGCGCCATCGCCTGGCCCTGAAGAGCATCCATGCGGGACAACCGACCGACGCGTGACTGATCCAGCTCCACGGGCTGACTACCCTCATCGCTGGCCTGCATGATCTTGATTAGCGCTTCCCGCCGCGCAAGCAATATTTCCTTAGGGTTCTTAAGTGCCATGCCAGAGGCTACCTCAGGGAAAGGATTTACGCAAAGAAAAGGCCGGTAAGCTTACGGATACCGGCCTGATCGTTAACTTTTTAAGTAGTCTTCAGGCTTCCCAGGTATGCCCTTCGCGCAGCAAAGCATCTATGGAAGGGGCAGTGCTACTTTTTGCGGCTTCCATTTGGTAGGTGATGCCATCCTCATACGTTTCGGCGGGATCACAGTAAATTACACCAATGGCGACGGGCAGATCATGTCCGTCCATGGACGCCAGCATTGTTGCCAGCATCCTGTTTTTCTCATTATGAACAAGAATATCATCTTCAGTAACGCCGTCTTCACCAATGGTGACAGCTTCCAGATTGAGAGTGTTTGTATTAAGGCGAATACCCTTATTCTTGTCGGCACCAAAAATGAGCGGTTCGCCATGTTCAACATGGATCTGTTTATCGGCGGCAACATCTCGGGCAAGAACATTGGCAAATACATCATCATTATAGACAATGCAGTTTTGCAGGATTTCGACCATGGATGTGCCTTGATGGGCATGGGCGCGTTTCAGGATCACCGGCAGGGTTTTTTGGGTGTCATATCCACGCGCCGCAAAGCGGGCCCCGGCACCCAAGGTAAAGACAAGGGGTTTTAAAGGGTTGTCCACAGAGCCGGTTGGCGAAGAGGGTGTCTTCAGTCCGACGCCAGATGTTGGGGAATACTGGCCCTTCGTCAGGCCGTAAATTTCGTTGTTACAGAGCAGGATCTGAATATTTACGTTCCGGCGAAGTACATGCAGCATATGATTGCCGCCGATACTGAACCCGTCACCATCACCCGTGACCATCCAGACATCTAGGTCAGGATTGGTAATTTTAATGCCAGTGGCAAACGCAGGCGCACGGCCATGGATGGTGTGAAAACCATAGGTGGACATATAATAGGGAAAACGGGAGGAGCAGCCGATACCGGAGACAAAGACATATTTCTCCTTCGGGGTATCCAGATCAGGCAATGTCCGCTGCACGGCCTTCAAAATTGCGTAGTCTCCGCAACCGGGGCACCAGCGTACTTCCTGATCCGAAGCAAAATCAGCGGGTTTCAGTTTGTCGGTTGAAACAGCAATATTCATTTTAACTCTCCAACGCCGCGTCGATGGCGTCTTCAATTTCTCTGATCTTGAAAGGTTGGCCGGTTACTTTGGTCAGGGGGGTCGCATCTATGAGATACTGATCCCGGATTACCGTTTTTAGCTGCCCATCATTCATTTCCGGAATAACGACCTTGTCGAAGCCGCCAAGGAGTTCCTCCAGATTGGCCGGAAAAGGCCAGATATGACGGAGATGAATATGCGATACTTTTTTACCTTCGGCGATTTTGTTACTGACAGCACGGCTGATCGGTCCATATGTGGATCCCCAACCGAGAATAGCCAAATCACCTTTTTCTGATCCGAGCTCAACTTCCTGCGGCGCAATGTCATTGGCGATGCCGAGGATTTTATTCCGCCGCACATCTGTCATCCGCTGGTGGTTCGCGGGCTCATAGGAAATATTGCCCGTGCCTTCTTCCTTCTCAATCCCGCCAATGCGATGCTCTAATCCGGGCATTCCAGGAACTGCCCATGGGCGCGCCAATGTGTCCGGATCACGTCCAAACGGCAAAAACCCTTCCGGATCAATATCCCGATTAACCGGGAAAGGCGTCCTGTCGGAAACAGTGGGGATTAGCCACGGCTCCGCAGCGTTGCCGATATACCCATCGGTGAGCAGCATGACCGGCGTCATGTATTTTGTGGCGAGGCGGCATGCTTCGATGGCGACTTCAAAACAGTCTGAAGGACTGCGGGAAGCCAGCACCACCAGCGGTGCATCGGCATTTCGTCCATAGACGGCCTGATACAGGTCCGATTGTTCGGTTTTTGTTGGCAGGCCAGTAGAGGGTCCGGCACGCTGCGAATTCACAATTATCAGCGGCAACTCTGTAGAGATGGCAAGTCCGATGGCTTCGCCTTTAAGGGCAATACCAGGCCCTGATGAGGATGTGATCCCAAGGGCTCCTGCATATGATCCGCCAATTGCCGAGCAAATGGCGGCGATTTCGTCCTCAGCCTGAAATGTCTTCACGCCAAACTGCTTCATTTTTGCGAGGGAATGCAAAACCGGGGAGGCGGGCGTAATAGGGTAGGAACCAAAAAAGATATCGAGATTGGCAAGCTCTGCGCCGGCGACCAGACCCCAGGCCAGCGCCTCGCCGCCCGTTACCGTCCGATAAAGTCCATGCGGCATTTCTGCTGCGGGAATAGAATAAAGATCGAAGCCGTCCCCAAGTTCCGTGACCTCACCATACACATGCCCCGCATTTAACGCGGCGATATTGGCGTTTGCAATTTCCGGGCGCTTGGCGAACTTGCTTTTCAGCCAGTCAATAGTATCCGATCTGTCTCGACCGTAAATCCAGAACACAAGTCCCAGAATCCAGAAGTTCTTGCAGCGGAGTCCTTCCTTCTGGGAAAGGCCGAATTCCTTGACGGCTAGCAGCACCAGTTTGGTGATATCGACTTTGAGAATGGAATAGGCATCCATTGACCCGTCTTCGAGGGGGTTGCTTTCATAGCCGGCCTTTTTCAGGTTCCGATCCGTGAATGTCCCACTATCAACAATGATTGTGCCGCCGGTCTTGAGGCGGGCAATATTGACCATCAGTGCCGCAGGGTTAAGCGCAACGAGAACATCAGGGTCATCACCATGGGTTTCAATCTGGCGCGAGCCAAAATTAATCTGAAAGGCGGAGACACCGAATGTAGTTCCAATAGGAGCGCGGATTTCAGCAGGAAAATCGGGAAATGTTGCAAGATCGTTGCCTGCAAGCGCAGTCGTATCGGTGAAGCGGCTACCCGTAATTTGTATTCCGTCACCGGAATCTCCGGCGAAACGGATAACGACGGAGGGGACCTCTTTACGTAGAGAGGTACTCGGGCCTGCTTTTACGTTTAATTCGTTCAACTTATCTACTCGCTTATGTCCAACCTTCATTGGTACGATTGCTTTTTGGCCGTAAGTAGCAGTTAACGCTATTTTGGGCCAGTAATCAACGAACTATATTGGGTTCTCACTGCTCAAATCTTCGTGTAGCGCAGAATTACCAATAGGTTTTCTTTTACATATGCGCTTATTCAGCCTTTTTTTAAGCGTAAGCCGAGACAATCATACCATATGGCTTACATATAGCGTTCGCAGGCGCATTACAACAGTATTTCATAGTCAAATTATGTAAATATACGTATTACACATAAAAAATAGGTGAAATTGGATTTTACCGTCTATTTCCCGGCAAGGCCGTTTTTGACAATAGAGACAAAAAACTCTCCGATTTGTGCCGGACTTTGGCCGCCGGGCCGATACCAGCTGCTGGACCAGTTTAAGGAGCCGAGAAGGCTTAACCGGAGAAGCCCGCGGTCTGTTTCCGGCGGCAGCGGAAGGTTTTCTATGAGATCCATGAACAGCGCATCGTAGCTATCGCGGATTTCCACAAGACGGTTACGAAGACTGGGAGAGGTTCGGGATATGTCTGCGCAGAGCAGGATAGAGAAATTATTATCGCCAAATAGCGTATTCATATGGGCAATGGCGGCAAGGGACAAGCGTTCCCAGGGATCTTCAACGTCCTCAACGGCGGCAATCAACGCGCCGCTGATAAGGCGCTTACCTTCTTCGTATGTGGCGATAATCAGATCATCCTTGGACGGAAAGTGATAATACATGGACCCGGCAAGCATCCCAGCCTCACGGGCGATATCGCGCATGGATGTCGCGTCATATCCGCGTTGGTTAAAAAGATGGGCGGCGGCGACCATCAACTCCTGTCGACGATTGTCACTTCTATACTGTCCCTCTTCCTTTTCCTTGGAAGATGATTTTTTGCTCACATCTCGCCTCTAACAAACATTTGTCTTACTATTTGGTTATGCCTGTTCACAATGCTCGCAGCAACCTTAATCTGCGATGGATTTTTGTGGAGAGGTGCGCGTGGAGTTATTTCAGCAGCTTTTTGATTTGTTTAACCACATCTTCGGTTTCATCTACCGCACCTTGCAAAATATTGCGTGCCTGATCGGTAAGTTTCATATCTGTCGAGAGCGCCGCTACGGATGTAGCCCGGAGCAGAGGGCCATAAATCCTGTCCACAAGTTCCGCCGGGCTGATGCCACCTTCGTCACGCCCCAAATCCTCAAGGTGTATATTGTCAATAATCGCCGTCGCCCGCTTTCCATCAAGATCTTCAGTGCGGACAATAACAACGCCGTTGTTGATATAGAGATCATTGACGATAAATTTCTTGGTCCGCTCGCCGGGTGTAGAGTTGCGGGTCAATGATTTTTCTTGGGTGATCGCATTTTGAATATGGCCACGGAGGGTCCTAAGGTTGTCGCCGTTTGCCGTAATCTCGTAGATAACTTCCGGGGCTTCAATTTTCAGCCGCTTGATCGTAATAACAGCGCTGCTGACTGTCTCAGGATCAATCTGAATATCAATGTCAGAAGCAAAGAACGCATTTTCCTTGCCATAGCCGACGGGGTTCCCGACCGAAAGATTTACGAGTATTCCGGTTCCGGTAGAAGGTTCGAAATCTGCTTCCTTTACTGTAACCGTACTTCCTGTGATCTCCATTCCGTATTTCTCGACAACGGCAACAAGCACGGAACCGACGGATGTGTAGACGACAACAACGGCAATACAGAAAATGACGACAATGGCCGCGATGGCGATGGCAAGACCGCGTCTCATGATGTGGGGCTTCCTATAACTTTAAAAAGATCGACACTTTACGACGACCGGCCAATCATCGGCAAGCCCCCTACTTTGTGGAGTAGCGCAAAAAAAACAGCCCATAAATGGGCTGCTCAGGGATTATTCTGACATTATCGTTTTACATTTTTGCCAGTTCGTACTTGGTAATTCCGTATTTGGTATATTTTAGGTGACAGCCATATCTGCCCGAGCTCGACGCTCGATAAGGAACGCGATCAGGGACGCTGATCCGGCTGTTGCTAATGCAAACAAGGCGAGTTCCAAATCGCTATAGGGGATCAGATCACTACCTCCGGGGGTTGCCAGAGCAAGTCCGCCAATGAGAATAAGTATCCGGATCGGCCAGCCTAGCAGTGCATTTCGGCCCAAGTCCCCGATGCCGATCAGATATCCTTGCAGGGAACTGGCGACGAGAATCACACCACCGACCGCGCAGACAAATAGCAGGGCGGTTCTACTTAAATCCCCGTTCAAGATAAAGGCGGGATCAAGCACGAAGAAGAAGGGAACGAAATAGATGATCGATCCCAACCGCATGGCTTCAAAGCCCGTCCGCATGGGGTTGGCCCCGGCAATGGTTGCGGCGGCAAAGGCCCCAAGGGCAACCGGCGGAGTGATAAAGGAAACCATACCCCAATAAAGAATGAACAGATGAACCGACATCGGATCCAGGCCGCCCTGGATAAGCGCAGGCGCGAGAACGATGGCGAGGAAGATATAAGCCGCCGTCACCGTCATGCCGATACCCATGATAAAGCTGGTGATAGCCCCCATGAGCAGCAGGACTAAAATATTTCCGCCTGCAATGAAAATCAGGTCATTGACCAACGTGCCCGCCATGCCGGTGATGGACAGCGCGCCAACAATCAACCCGACGCCAACAAGAATAGCCGCGATTTCCGCGAGGAGCTTTCCTGTGGATATAATGAAATCCACAAAATTCTTCATATTCCAGCGCGTATGCTTGAACATCTGGTTGATCACTAGCAGCAGAACGGTTGCATAAAACGGCGCCAGAACTTCCTGCTTGAGATAGACCAGCATGACAATCAATAGAACGAATACGGCCACAAAATGCCAGCCATTGCGAATTGTGTCTTTGATTTTAGGAAGCTTTTCCCTCGGCAGGCCGGGCATGTCGTTGCGCGCCGCATACGAATCGATCTGGATGAACAGGGCGAGATAATACAAAACCGAAGGGATAATAGCGGCGACAGCGATGGTGATATAAGGGACATCCAAAAACACTGCCATAATGAAGGCGGTTGAACCCATAATTGGAGGCATCAGAACGCCGCCCGTCGAGGCGCAAGCCTCGACACCGCCGGCATAAGACGCGCGGAAACCGGTTTTTTTCATGGCGGGGATAGTCAGAACACCTGTTGTGATCACATTGGTGATGACGCTACCACTCATGGATCCCATCAAACCTGAAGAGAAAATAGCCACTTTCGCGGGGCCGCCTCGTACATGGCCGAGAAGGGAAAAAGCAAGATCAATAAAGAACTTGCCGCCACCTGTATGGGTGAGAGCGACGCCAAAGATCAAAAAGCCGATGACCAGATTTGCGAGCGCCTGCATGGGAATGCCGAGCATACTTTCGGCGCTTAGGGTGTGATACGCCGTTGTATCACTAAGAGTACTGCTCAATCCTGAAATGGGTCCCGGCATTACTTCCGCATAGAGGGGGTAGAGGGAAATAATCAAGACAATCGTGAAAAGCGCGGTACCGCCTGCACGTCGTGTTCCTTCAAGAACCAGAAGCCAAAGAACAAGGCCCAGAGCGACAATATGATCCGGCGCGCCCATTTCCCAACCGCTATCAACGATTTTTTCGGCGTTGATGAAGAAAAACAGCAGTAAGAAGAAAGTCACGACGCAAAGGACAATGTCGTACCAGGGAACTTTATTCATGGCGGATTTGCTGGTCGCCGGGAATATCAGGAAAATCATCGGGACGAGAAGCCCGAATAAAGCATACTGGTATTCATTATCAAGCCAGGTATGGCCGATAAAGAAACCAGCATTAAACAACTGATTGGCTGCGAGCGCCGTAACGATAACCGTGACAGTTATGACGACCGCCCGCCAACCCTTGGAAAGGTTACGGTGGCGACCCAAATCCGGGGCCGCCTCCGTTCCGTTCTCTTGTTCTTGTTGTTCCATGAAGGCTTACTTCCAGACAGGGTTCATGCCGGCAGCTTCAAGAGCGGCTGCGCGGGTTTTCATCCAATCATCTTTATATGCGTCACCTTCCAGGTTTTTAGCAGCCATGGTCGCCCAGGCATCCGCTAATACGTCCTGCCGTTTTAACAGAGCATCGTTATGTTCTGTCATTTGGTCCGTCCAGGCACCTGCTTCGATCCAGTATTTAACAGCAGAAGGATGGTAGGGAACGGCCCAAGTGAACGTCTGTCTTTCAGTTGCCCAGCCTGGCATCGCGGGCAGCGCATCTTTGTAGTTGTCATACTGCGAATGCACAGCTTTAGTCATGGAATAAACTAATTCAGGGTCCTGATCCGCCATCGCAATCAAAATCGGATAGGGATAAGCACCTGCTTCATTGGGTTTTTCTTTGGAAATACCGGTTCCAAGAGTTGCCACATGGGGGACGAAGTAAGGCGCAACTTTCTTCAAACGTGCCCAACCTTCAGTGTCTGAGGCAGGCATCTCAGGCCACATAATCCCGCGCGGAGAAGCTTCCAGCTTTTTTGTTGGTCCGGAGACAGTAGAAGCAATAGCAGCGTCAACCTGGCCTGAAACCATGCCTTTCCACATTGCACCATATCCACCGAATTCGATAACCTCGACATCGTCAAATGTCAGGTTGGCAAACGCCAGCGCGCCCTGCATCCCGATGGTCAGGGCAGGAGAACTGCGAACAACGCCAACCCGCTTGCCTTTGAGATCCGCCATGGTCTTGACACCAATGTCAGCCGCTACACCTACACCAATATTGGCATCAGATGTTGCAGACATTAGGAGCTGAACGCGTTGTGGTCCCCAATCAGGAACAGCAAAATTGAAAACTCCTTCCTGGCCGTAATAGGTGCCCGCGCCATTGGCGACGAACTGGACTTTGCCGGATTTCAACGGTCCCATGCGGGAAATATCATTTTTCCCCGGAACAACGCGGAGGCTGACGCCGTATTTATCCTTAAGGGCCTTCCCAATAGCAACGGACTGATTGTAGCCGGTAGTCCCAGTATTATAGGCGGACCAGGCTATGGTATCCGGAAGTTTAACATCATCGGCGGAAGCAACGCCGGTCAAGGCAATAACCGCTACGGCCGCGGCCGAGCAGATTTTTAAACTAATTCCCATTATTTCCTCCCTGGAAAACTGGTATGTTTATTTTTTTGTTTTCTCTTAGACGCGTATTCTGCATAGTGGAACGAAATTCTGCAAGCACTTTTATGATAGAAAGGCGTTTTACGCCATAGGTAGATTATGATTAGCGATAAATCTCTTATTGAAGGTGCGGCGCCGGAAAACGATCGGCACTTCGTGACATCACTCGCGCGTGGCCTTGAAATCCTGCGTGCTTTCAGACCGGGAGAAGGCCCTATCGGCAATAACGAGATTGCGAGCAGAACCAACTTGCCGCGCTCTACTGTCTCCAGATTGACCAGTACCTTACTGCAGCTTGGGTATCTTATACACCGCAAAGGCCTTGGAAAATATGAGCCTTCGCCCGCTGTCCTGTCCCTTGGATATACCTTTCTGGCCAACAATAAACTCCGTCTTTTGTCCCGGCCATTGATGAACGATCTGGCAAAGCAGGTTGGTTTGGGTGTGGCCATGGGCGCGCGGGATCGGCTGAATATGCTGTACATTGAAACGGTGCGTGGCGCAGATGAAAGTACATTACGCCTTGAAACCGGATCCTATCTACCGATCGCTAAAACGGCTATCGGCCGAGCGTTCCTGTGTAAGCTACCTGACGGAGAACGTGATTTTCTACTCGATCATGTCCGAAAGCGATTCGAACATGAATGGGATGATCTCAAGAAAGGTGTTGAGCAGGCACAAAAAGATTTCGCGGATCATGGCTATTGTCTTTCCGTAGGCGACTGGCAATCGAATTTTCATGCCGTCGGCACCGCAGCACGGGATAATTCAACAGGAGATATAGTCGCCTATAACTGCGGGGGGTCTTCCTATTTGGTGACGGAAGAAAAACTCCGCGAAGAAGCCGGCCCTCGACTTGTTGGTCTGGCAAGGAGTGTTGAGGTTATGTGCGGTTTATCCTAGTCTGGCATCGTTTCATCCCGATAGTTTTACTTTCAATTCGCAAATAAAAATAAAAAAAGGAAATTCGATGGCTCTTGATACTGAGACATTTGACTTGATGAAAGATGCTGTTTCGCGGTTTGTGCGCGAACGGCTGGTCCCCGCTGAGGATATCGTTGAGGAAACGGACGAAGTTCCAGAAGATATAATCAACGACATGCGGGAATTGGGCCTTTTCGGGCTCTCCATTCCTGAAGAATATGGCGGCCTTGGCCTCAGCATGTCTCAAGAATGCGAGATCATCCACGAGCTTTGCAAAGCGTCTTTGGCCTTTCGTTCGGTTATTGGAACGACGGTTGGTATCGGCAGTCAGGGCGTTGTCATGACGGGAACCGAGGAGCAAAAGCAGGAATATCTGCCACGTCTGGCCAGCGGGGAAATCATTTCCTCCTTTTGCCTAACCGAGCCCGAAGCCGGATCGGATGCGGCATCGCTTCGAACCGTTGCCATCAAGGACGGGGACGACTATGTGCTGAACGGTACAAAACGCTTTATCACGAACGCGCTTCGGGCCGGTATGTTGACTGTAATGGCACGGACCAATCCCGATAAAAAGGGCGCATCCGGAATATCGGCCTTTCTCGTGGATCCGAAGACACCGGGCATCACGATTGCCAATGCCGATCAAAAGATGGGCCAACGCGGCACTAAAACCAGCGACGTGATTTTCGAAGATGCCCGTATCCCAGCCTCAGCCTTGCTTGGCGGTGAAGAGGGTAAGGGGTTCTACACTGCCATGAAGGTGCTGGACCGTGGGCGGTTGCATTTAAGTTCCGTCTCAACCGGAATATCAGAGCGAATGTTGCGCGAGGGGTTGGAATATGCATCTGAACGTAAACAGTTCGGAACGGTAATTGGTGAGTTTCAGCTAGTGCAGGCGCTTCTCGCGGATAGCCAAGCGGAACTTTATGCAGGCACGTCCATGACATTGGATGCGGCCCGTAAATATGATAGAGAAGAAGATATATCCATGCTGGCTGCCTGTTGTAAGATGTTTACGACCGAGGCGGCGGGACGGATTGCGGATCGCGCTGTACAGATCCATGGCGGGGCGGGGTATATGTCTGAATACAAGGTAGAGCGTTTCTACCGCGATGTCCGCTTGCTACGGCTATATGAGGGAACAACACAGATTCAGCAGCTTGTCATCGCACGCAATATGCTGAAATCCATGCAAAACTAATAACAAGGAGACGAATAATGGGTGTCGATAAAATCAAGAAAATGGTCCCCAGCCTGCAGGGGAAAGTCAGCGATGAGGAATGGGAAGAGCGTGTTAATCTCGCCGCTTGTTACCATCTGGTGGCTCATTACGGTATGTCTGATCTTATATTCACCCATATCTCCGCCCGAGTACCCGGATCTGACAACCATTTCCTGATCAATCCGTATGGCTTGTTTTTCGATGAGATAACCGCCTCCAGCCTTGTTAAAGTTGATATTGACGGAAATGTTCTGGATGAAACGCCGTTCAAGATCAATCCGGCTGGATACACTATCCATAGCGCTGTTCACGGCGCTCGTCATGATGTTGCATGTGTTCTTCACACACACACATCTGCCGGGATGGCGGTTGCTGCGCAGAAGCAGGGATTGTTGCCCATTAGTCAGCATTCGATGATGTTTTATAACCGTCTTGCCTATCACGGGTATGAGGGCGTGGCGCTGGACCTTGATGAACGGGAGCGGCTTGTACGCGACCTTGGCGATGGTATCGCCATGATTTTGCGGAATCACGGTTTGCTGACCGTCGGCGGGACAGTTTCAGAGGCATTCCGGCGGATTTTTTATCTTGAAAAATCTTGTGAAGCGCAAATTAAGGCCCTTGCAGGGGATGCGGAAATCATTATCCCATCACGTGAAGTCTGCGAGCATGCGGGTTCGCAATTTCAGTCCTTTGGCTCTAAAACGACTTTGGAATGGCCAGGTTTGCTACGTATTCTGGATCGCAAGGGCAGTAATTATCGCGACTAATAATTAATGCCCTAGGGGATTAGCTGGTGTTCGTCTCCGGCTCCCCGACTTTGCGGTTCTGGGTTTTAGAATCCAGCGACAAACTGTAAATCAGGACAGCAATCGCCAAGACACCGGCAATGGCAAGAAATAACGCCTTATAGGCGATCAATGGTGCCGATCCGTCATCGCGCACGAAATTACCAACAATAAATCCGCCCATTGCCTGCATCAGAAAAACACCAAGGAAGACAGCTGTGTTTAAGGTGGCGATGCCCCGGCCCAATAATTTCTCCGGAAAAATGGAGCGGCCATGGGCCATAATCACGACGCCGTAACTCCCAATAAAGCATAGAAAAATCAAAAGTGACGCGATTTGCCAGACTTCAATCACCGGCATAGCGGCCAAGACGCATAATACAAGGACAGTTATCCCTGCGGCATAAATGACCAGATGCTTTCTATTTCTGAAAACACCATCAAGCCAGCCATACATCATACTGCCCGTGATCATGGCAATGGTCATGCAGAGTAGAATGGTACCGCGATCAGCAAGATCCATATCATAGATATCGCGGAGAAAATGAGAGCCCCAGAGACCGACAATACTCATTACCACGCCATAAATGACGAGGTTGATGGCAAAGACGTACTGGAACTGGCGGTCCTTGATGATTGTCAATACGCCGCGCAAGGTATCCTTAAGCGATTCAGCCTTCCTCTCAAGAAATGAATGGCCTGGCGGGGCATCCTTAATAATGAGAAACCCAAACAGCAAGGAGAGGGCCGTTACGACGCCAGCAAGCAAAAATACATCCCGCCAACCGGTCAGATCAGCGAGATAGGCCGTGGGTGCAGTTGCGAATATATTACCAAGACCACCAAGGCTAACAACAAGGGCGGCATAGAACGCAAATCGCTCCGCTGATAGCCAGCGGGAAATAATTACCAAAGACCCCATCAGAACCGGCGAGCAGCCAATGCCGATAAAGAACCGGGCGATGGATAATTCCATAAAGCTGGAGGCCAGCGCAAACCCGAAGGATCCCAGAACCGATATCAACATGAGCCCGCAAATGGTTTTTCGGGGGCCGTACCTGTCGAGAAAAATACCCACTGGGACCTGAAATACGGCAAAGGCGATAAAGAAAATCCCCCCGACAATCCCAAGTTGTTCATGGGTCAGGCTCAGATCATCCATAATGTCCGGCGCAATGACAGAGATGGAAGAACGAAAGAAGTTGCTTGCGACATAGACAATAGACAATGTCGCAATGATTTTAAAGGCGATGCCAGCTTCGTTTTTCATTATTTTTTGCTGCTTTATTATATGCTTATAGAGCTAGCAGCTTAGGTGCGATTGGTCAATTCGTCGATCTGCGAGGAAAGAAATATGCAGCGATACCCTTGAGCGCTATGCTGCAACAAAAAGGAGCAGCAAATGTCCAGATGGATTAACAGGCCTGAGGGGTCAAACTGGGGTGAGTTTGGCGAGAACGATCAAATCGGCCGCCTCAATCTAGTTACTCCGGAGAAAATACGGGCGGCGGCAGCGGAAGTTAAAGCCGGAGAAAGGTTTTGCCTCAGTCTTCCGCTCGATCTTCCGGGTGGGAATCTGCTGAACCCGCGACGCCATCCACCAAAGCTCTCTCCAACCCTGCGATCGGGTGATCGGGCAAATATGAACTACCCCTTATCACAGGATAATCCCGACTTTATCGATGTGATTTGTGACGATGTGGTGTTGCTGCACACACAATATTCTTCGCAATGGGACAGCCTTGCTCACGTTGGTCAGGAATTTGACGCCGATGACGATGGGAAGAAAGAGATCGTCTATTATAACGGCTATCGCGCGGGCGAACATATTCGCGGGCCACAGGATGAGGGTATTAAGGGTGCCGAAGCGCTGGGCATTGAAAACATGGCGGCGGCAGGCGTACAGGGTCGCGGCGTTATGATTGATCTTCATGGCGAATACGGGCGCGAACAGGTGATGGTCGGCTATGATGATCTGATGCGGGTGATGGAAAAGGACAAAGTGACGGTCGAAGAAGGGGACATGGTTTGTTTGCATACTGGGTTTGCCGATATGATCATGGAAATGGCCGGGAATCCAAGTAAGGAGAAGCTTCATCATTCCTGTACAGCGCTGGATGGTCGCGATGGAAAACTCCTCAACTGGATCACCGATACCGGACTATCGGTTTTGATTGCCGATAATTATGCAGTTGAAGCCCATCCGTCCCGCGAAGGAGAAGGTGCTTGCGCGTTTTT